>OODU01001315.1_pt1 | contig 24783 bp, 17 predicted proteins | sample 1671171 | NCBI WGS metagenome assembly OODU01 (sample SAMN06348129, study PRJEB24527) | human gut metagenome | biome: human gut; feature: ankylosing spondylitis patient; material: feces | host: Homo sapiens | place: China | collected 2015-10
TATCCCAGACAGCCAATCTTTTTTGTTAACCTTAAATCTAATACTATGAAAAACACATTGCAAAGATACGGACTTTCAGCATATCTCCAAATTTTCGGAGTAAAGCAACGCATCTTATAACATGGTTTAATAAAAGTAATAATCTCGTTAACATTTAACATAAATCAAATTGGATATTAACGAATATCCTATTGAGTGATTCAGAGATTATTCATATCGTAAAGAGCGGGCAGGTTTGCTCATTATTATCTTTATGGTCTGGAAAGCTACTGTTATAAATGAGATAAACAACATTAGCAATACAGGCATAATAAAGAACCATGCTTTCAAATCTGTGCGGAAAGCATAATGGCTCAACCAGGCATTCATACTAAACCAAGCTAGTGGCAAAGCAATAACAACTGCTATCAGAATTAACAGAAAGAATCCCTTAACCAACTGATAGAAGAGTGTCCAATGGGAAGCCCCGAGAACTTTACGTATCCCCATTTCTTTGGTACGTGTGGAACATGAAAACATGACCAGTACCCAAAGTCCCAAACAGGAAATGAAAATAGCCAAACCGGTAAAAGCGCCAATCATTACACCAAACACCTCATCCTGACGATACTGGTGGTCGAAGAATTGGTCGAGGAAAAAGTAATCGAAACTGGAATCCGCAAAATATTGATTCCAAATCTCATGTACCTGTGATACCAATTCACGAGGATCACCGGAAGTCATTACGATAGAGATATAACGTTGTGGTAACCAGGCAATCTTATCTTTATGAATCAACATGATAGGTGTATAATTCTTGCTCAATGCCTGTTGGTGATAATCTTTCACTACTCCGATAATCTGCATCGGGGCATCAGTACATTCAACGTTCACCAACTCCCCTATAGCCTCATCATTAGATGTAAAGCCCAGGTTACGTACAGCCGTTTCGTTAATCACCAGTTTGTCTACATCATCTCCATAGTCTTCCGAGAAATTTCTTCCGGCCACAACTTGCAATCCATAGGCATCCACATAATCGGGGTCGCAGGCAAGCATCTCATACAGGCGATTCTGCTTCAGAGCATCATTGGTACGGCGATTGGAAAGGAAAGTCGCTACTTCCTCGCCCGGCACAGCGCCGGAGAAAGTGACTTGATATACCAACGGAAGACGTGCTATCGTTTTTTTCATAGCTTCCAGTTTCGTATTCAGTCCCTCGGTATGCCCAGGAAACTTGACCACCAATATCTGATTGGTCTTAACTCCCAAAGACTGGCTGCGCATAAAGCTCAACTGTGCAAAGACAATCAATGTGCCGCACAACAATATCATTGAAGCCATATATTGAATGATAACCAAAACTTTCCGTGTCCGTTCTCCGGATTTACTATGCAAGAATTTCCCCTTCAACAACATAATTGGTTTCCGATTCAGCAAAGCCAATGCCGGATAATATCCAGAAAGGAATATCCCGACGATAAAAACAAGAATCAATAAAATCCACCAATAATCTATCAGCCAAACGGAGAAGGTAACGGTACGGCCTACCAATTGATTAAAGTACGGAAGAACCAATTCTATCAAGCCAACGGCGAGTACAAAAGCTATCAGGTTCATCACTAATGCTTCAAACAAAAATTGATGAATCAACTGCTTGCGGAAAGCTCCCACTACCCGCCTAACTCCCACTTCTTTGGCACGCTCCATTGAACGGGCTACGGTGAGGTTTATATAGTTTATCCAGGCAATAGCCAAAATAGCAATAGCAGCAAAAATCAAGGCAATCATAGAAGAACGGTTTCCTTTCGTCTCCGCTTCGTATCCTACCTGCGGAGTGAGGTGTATATCTGCCAGAGGGATTAAAGAGACTCCCCATGTCTTGTTTTTCAAGGCTTCATCCGTCTTGTACTTTTCCGCCATTACAGGAAATTCTCTCTCTATTTCCGCTTTCCTTTCGGGAGAGTCAAGCAGGACGTAGGTATAAGCCTCGTGTTTGTACCAATATTCCTGCATATATTTAGGCAGAGATTTATACGAAATCAGAAAACTATAATGTATATGCGAGTTGGAAGGCATTTCTTTCATCACTCCGGTCACTTCACACGATATCTTGTCGTATGCGCCGGTAAAGATGAATATCTTCCCGATAGGGTCTTCGTCCTTGAAATATTTACTGGCAATGCGTTCGGTGATTACCACTTGCCCCGGCATGGAGAGACAGGTTTTCTTATCGCCTTTCAAAAGTTCGAAATCAAAAAGGCGAAAAAAGCTGGGTTCGGCATACGCTATCTGATTCTCCCGCAAGGTCAGTTCACCGTATTTCACTATTTGTTCCGGCTGGAGTAGGGAGCCGATTCGGGTATAATCCTCTATTCCGGCAAGGTTCTCTTTCATTGCCGAACCATATCCGAAGGAGCTGCTTGCCCAGTAGTCGGTCAGTACTTCCCCTTCGTGAAACGTACTTTGCACACGGTAGATATGGTCATACTTTGTGTGCATTTTATCAAAGCTGAATTCAAAAGTCACGTAGGTAAGAATCAGCAGTGCCGATGCCATACCAATCGCCAGTCCGAATATATTAATGAAACTGAACCTTTTCCGTTTCATCAGATTCCGCCAAGCACTATTCCAGTAATTTCCTATCATACAGTTTCATTTTTAGCTGACACATTTTTTCCCAGCGGGCGGTTGACGTTTTCGGCTACGATTTGTCCGTCTAATAATTGAATGACGCGGTGTGCGTACATTGCATCCCGTTGAGAGTGGGTAACGATGATGATAGTAGTTCCCTGAGCATTCAGTTCACTCAATAGTTCCATTACTTCTATACCGTTCACCGAATCCAAATTTCCGGTAGGTTCGTCAGCGAGAAGCAATTTACAGTCCGTCACTACGGCACGAGCAATAGCTACGCGCTGTTGCTGTCCACCGGACAATTGCTGTGGATAATGGTTGGCACGATGCAGCAGGTTTACTTTCTCGAGTACTTTCTTTACTCTTTCTTTACGTTCATTGGCTTTGACGCCTATATAGATAAGGGGTAATTCTACATTCTCACATACGGTCAGCTCGTCAATCAAGTTGAAACTCTGAAAGATAAAGCCGAGATTACCTTTCCTGAGGGCAGTCAATTGGTTCTCATTCATTTTATCCACCTGTTTTCCTTCAAAGAAATAAGAGCCGGAAGTTGGAGAATCGAGTGTACCCAAAATATTCAGCAGTGTTGACTTACCGCATCCCGAAGGGCCCATTATAGCAACAAACTCCCCTTGTTCCACTTGTAAAGTGACTTCGTTCAATGCCTTTGTCTGCACTTCTTCGGTTGCGAAGAGTTTTGTCAGTTTTTCAGTCTTAATCATAATCAGTTCAATATTTATTAGTTATTCATATTTTAAAATACTCATCGGTTTCAAGCAGATAATGCGCCACACTTGTTGAAAAACAGTAAGGAACGCAATCAGCATCAACAGCGCAAAAACGACTGCATATATCCACCAAGGTAGCGAAATATGGAAAGCATACGTCTCCAACCAGCCATTCATTAACACTGCTGATACGGGTATACCGATTGCAGATGCCAATATAGTGAGCAACATCAGCTCCTTGGTCAAGATAAAAAACAGGCTGCTTTTATTTGCACCGAGCACCTTGCGGATACCCACTTCTTTCAAGCGCGATAAGGTTGAAAACAATGTTACAATCCACAAACCGAGACATGCCACAAATATGGCAATTAAAGAAGCACTGGCAAATATCCAACCGAAATTACGGTCTGATTTATAAAGGAAAGTATTCAAATCACTCAAAAAGAAATAAGAAAATAAAGAAGTCGGAAAATATTCATGATACATCTGCTCGATCTCCGTCAAAGCACTATCTTCTCCTTCGCCTGTCAAGCGGACTGAAATATAAGGTGTTGCAATAAATGGTACTCGCTCTTTCATAAAGAAGATAATAGGTTTGTAAGCCACGGAAAGCGATTGCTGGTGATAGTTTTTCACCACCCCGATAATTTCGAGCGGTTCGCCTACCACCTCCATTTTAACCTGCTGTCCCAATGCGGCTTCGGGCGACTCATAACCTAATAACCTGACTGCTTCCTCGTTGAGCACTATCCGGTTGAGGTCACCGCCAAAGTCCTCAGAGAAGTACCGCCCACAAATCATAGTGGGCATATAGGCAGATAGATAATCATAATCTACGGCAAACATCTGTATCAGTTTCACTTGCGAAGGGTCACTTCCATAAGGACGATTGGTAAAATAATTGGCTACCTCCACCCCGGGAACAGCTCCTGAAACGGTTACGTGGCTTACATCTGCCCGTTGCTTCAGACGCTTGGTGAAACTTTCCAGACGTAGTGCCAATCCCTCGGTGAAAGAGGGGTACTTAATGACTAACATACGTGAATGAGAATCGACGGAAGCCTCACTTTGCATATAACACACTTGCCGAATCACTGTGAACGTGCCAGTAATCAGAACAAAAGAAGCGAGAAACTGAACCACAATCAGCACTTTCCTTATCCGGTTACCACGTTTACCGTGTAACAGTTTCCCCCTCATAATTTCCGACGGACGTATAGTAACCATCAGCCAAGAAGGATAGAAGCCTACAACAAACGTACCAATAACAACCACTCCGGCTACAATTCCCCAGAAAGCAGGCAACATAAGTATATCCGTCCCAAAGCTTTGCCCTGCCCAGCGATAAACAAGGGGTAAAAGAAGTTCCAGCCAACCAAGAGCTATCAGCGTAGCCAACAGATTCATGAAACCTGATTCAAGAAGTCCCTGGATAATAATCTGACGGCACGAAGCACCAAAAGCCTTACGCAACCCGAACTCACGTCCGCGTTCCAAGAAACGCGCCACGGTCAGATTCAAGGCATTAGCCCAACCTATCAGTAGCAGGGCAACGGACATCACCAATAGTATAAGAACCGCAGTCCGACTCCCTTTCACTTCTTTCTCATAAGCTTTTTGTGGAGTGAGATGAATGTCTTTCAGCGGTATCAGTTCTACCGCCCAAGTCTTATGTCTCAGGGCATCAGTTTTGTACTTATCGGATATATTGAGAAAAGCCTCTTCAATCTCTTCCGGACATTTTCCGGACATCAGGCGGACATAGGTATAAACTCCGTGAATGTACCAAATTTCCTGTCGCTCTTTGGGAATCGTACTATATGAAAGTAGAAAATCATATTGCAGATGGGAACGAACAGGCATATCTGCTATCACGCCGGTAACTTCAAAGTTTTGCTGCGATGAAGGCGTACTGAAAGTCAGCACCTTCCCTATCGGGTCTTCTTCATCAAAATAACGATTTGCCGCACTTTCGGTCAGTACCACCGTATTAGGACGCACCAGTTGTCCGGTCTTATCTCCTCTAATTATCGGGAAATTAAATATCTCAAAAAAAGCAGGTTCGGTGTAGCAATAATGTGCTTCGGCAAATCTCCTGTCGAAGTAATTCACCACTTGTTCGCGGTCTTGTGCTGTTACACGGACATACTTCTCAATGCCTGCAATTTCACGAGCCATTGCAGGTGCATGGCCGTAAGCTGTAGTCGCCCAGTTATCTGTCAGCGTCTTGCCTTCATACAACCGGCTTTCAACACGATATACACGTTCGGTATTGTGGAATGAATCGTAGCTTAACTCCGACCATACGTAAAGTATGATAAGCAATGCTGTTGCAATACAAACAGACAATCCCGTTATATTTATCAGTGTCAGAGATTTTTTAACCCGCTGACTACGTATCACTTGTGAAAAATAATTTATCATATCATAGACTTATTTCAGTATCAGTTTCTCGTTATCGCCAAACAGTTCATATCCGGATACAATCACCCGATCACCAGGTTTTAATCCTTCGGTAACCTCATAGTACTGCGGATTTTGTCGTCCGATGCGGATAAGCTGACGAATAGCAAATTTACCACTTTCATCCACAACATACATCCATCGTCCACCGCTTATTTGGAAAAATCCGCCACGCGGCACCAAAATAGCCTGTGCAGGGTCGCCCAATTGTAGATTGATATGATAGGTCTGCCCTGCACGTATATTCTCCGGTCGTCCGGCTGTAAACTGCAAATCGGTACGAAACTGCCCTTCTTTTACTTCCGGATACGGCTTCGTCACCTCCAGTTTATAACTGACACCGTCACGGGTAAAGTCAGCCGGCAATCCGGGTACAACACGCTCCACGTAATGTTCGTCAATCTGCGCTTGTACTTTCAGGTCAGAAGTAATGATCTGACCAATGTGCTCGCCCGCAGCTATTGATTGTCCTATCTGTGCATCAAGATTACCTACCTGCCCGTCAATAGGAGCTTTCACCTTCAGGTTCTCAATTCGTTCGCGTACCAGCGCGAGACTCTGTTTCATATTACGTATGTTCTCGTCCAAGCTGTTTACCTGACTTTCACGGAAAATATTATCCTGACGAATACGCTCGTCAATGACATCCAACTGTTCTTTAGCCGCATCATACTCCTCTTTGGCAAGTCGATAATCTTCTTCTGCAATAAGTTGCTCTTTTATCAGGCGACTGTATTGCTCATAACGGCGCTGTTTCACCAGCCGATCTTTATTTAGCCCAATACGCTCTTGTTTTAAACGCAAGCGTTCCTGCTCCATGCTAATACGGGTATTACGAAGTTCATTCTCCTGATAAGCCAGATCCGCTTCGCTCTGCATAATACCAATATTTAGTAACGGATTACTGAGACGCAAAATCACGTCGCCTGCCTTCACCATAGCACCTTCTTCTTTTAGACGTTCTTCCACACGTCCACCTTCCACGGCATCCATATAAATAATACGATTAGGCATTACCTGACCAATGACACGAATATAGTCATTAAACTCACCACGGTTAACGGTAGCAATCGTCAGACGTTCTTTCTCCACAGTCATGGAAGAGGTAGTGTCTCTGAATATGAAATATAAAACAACGGCAATAACAAAGGCTATACCACCTATTACATATAGATGTTTACGGGTAATGCCGGGTTTACGTTCAATAGGTGTATCCATAAGGAATCAATCAAAAATAGGGTTATTATAAATTAGTTATTAAAGAAGTATCAACTTTGTTATTCAAAATATATAAACTCTGCCTTTATAAGAAAGTTCCCTCCCGGTAATATTTCTCCAGTTTCATCATCATTTCTACCTGCAAGCGCACACGAACCAGTTCTGCTTTGGCGGAAATAAAACGATTGCGGGCTTCCATTAACTGAAAGACAGAGATAAGCCCTTCTTCCCACTTTCGTTCGGATTCTTTCAAGACCAGAGTTTCCGCGCTCAATTGCTGCAATACCTGTTGATGTTCCGTATAGCCGGCACGTAGGGAAAGAAGAGTTTGCTCAATTTCAGTATATAGCTGTTGCTTCTCCAATTCCTCTTCATTCTTCAGGCGATACAAGTTCAATTTCAACTTCCTTTGATTCGTAAAACGTTCAAAACCGCTCAACAAAGGGAAAGAGATACCGATACCGATATATTTTCCTATATTATCCCGCAATTGCCTGGCGGAAAATGCAGTGTTGTAGAAATTAGAACCTACCGTAAAGCGGGCATAAACAGAAGGAGAAAAAGCTCCGCCCGCCATTGCATATTCTTTGCGGGCAGCTTTCTGCTTTAAGCTAATCATACGCATGGCAGGGAGTACTTCCAACGATTGTCTATACAATGTTTCCGTAGAGGGGAGTGAAAGTAACGGGAGTTTATTCAATTCGACAATCGTATCCTGAATGACAAGTGTATCACCCGACTGAAAGTTCATCAACTGTTCCAGATGCAGTAATGACAACCGACAGCTATTAGCACGGGATTGGTAACGATATATATCCCCTTCCCTGCGGGCTTTTACCTCTTGCAAGTCGGAAACGGATTTCAAGCCCAGTTCCACAAATGTCTCGGTTTGTTTCAGATATCGTTCGCTCAACCGGCTTTGCTCCAAAGCCAAATTCAAGAGTTTTCTTTCCAAAACCAGTTTGTAGTAAGCATCCGTCACTTGATAGGCGAGTTCATTCTGCCTGTCTTTCAGTTCCCACTTGCTGCGTTCCCGATTTATTTTCCGAAAACGAACCTGATTGATACGTGAAAAACCTTCAAACAAAGACAACGTCATATCAAGACCTATCGTTCCTTCTTCAAAAGTCTTTTCTGTATAACCATTGGTATCCGGGTCTATCGAACGCCCGAAACGCTTTCCTGTTTCTGCGTTGGCTACTATGCGAGGAAGAAATGTACCGATAGCGGCAGCATAATCCGTTCGTGCTTCCTTTATGTTAATGGCACTATTCCGTATAGAAGGATTCTGTTTCCATGCCAAACGGATACATTCATCCAAACTCATTGCAGATTGAGCATACGTAATCACGGGCAATAAAAACAATAAAAAGAAAATGTTCCTCATTCTTCAGTATATATGCAATTGTGTTCTATATGAATTAAAAAAGCAAACATAATGCCACAATACTTAAACCACTGATTACAAAATAGATGACATACATTATTTTATCGTTCCCGTCCAATTATTACACACTATAACGTCTAAAAATTGGACGTTATCAATAAAAAGCCACCATGACCTGCGTGCAAACAGCCATTATTCAACGTTCAGGCTATAAATATTACTTAAACGAAACATAGGATAAAGTCATGTTTCAGGAAATGTATCATAAAACGTCTAATTATTGGACACTCTCTTGCAGGGAAAAGTAAAAACGAATATCTTTACCCAAAAACTTAAAGAATCGTTCAACCCAGACAGATCCCCCCCAATCTTACATATATGGAAACCGGAACTATTTTAATAGTAGATGATAATAAAAGTGTGTTGGCTTCGCTGGAACTTTTACTCGAAAATGAATTCAGTACAGTCCGCACAGCTGCCAATCCTAATCAAATAACAACACTGCTCACTACCACTTCCATTGATATCGTAATTCTCGATATGAATTTTTCGGCCGGTATCAATAACGGCAACGAAGGACTATACTGGCTGAAACATATTCACGAAATCCGCCCCGCACTCCCTGTGGTAATGTTAACTGCTTACGGAGATGTGGAACTAGCCGTAAAAGCTTTGAAGAACGGAGCTACCGACTTTCTTCTCAAACCTTGGGATAACCGGACACTGGTTCAGAAAATAAAGGAAGCATACAATAATAAATCGAACAGGAAAAGTTCCTCAAAATCAAAAAACTCAATCGTAGAATCCGGCAATCCGAACAAACCTGAAATGCTGATAGGGCATTCTCCCGCCATGCTACAATTAATAAAGGTAGTCAATAAAGTAGCCAGGACCGACGCCAATATTCTGATAACCGGAGAAAACGGGACCGGAAAGGAAATGCTGGCCAGAGAAATACACCGCCTGTCTCCACGCAATACTCGTCCCATGTCAAGTATCGACATGGGAGCTATCAGTGAATCCCTTTTTGAGAGCGAGCTTTTCGGTCACGAGCGCGGAGCTTTTACGGACGCTTACGAAAGCCGTCCGGGAAAATTCGAAGCTGCCAGCGGCAGTTCGCTTTTTATGGATGAGATTGGAAATCTTCCCCTTGCACTACAAGCCAAATTACTGACTGTACTACAAAACAGGAATATCACCCGAATTGGAAGTAATAAAGTCGTCCCCGTTGATATACGACTCATTTCCGCCACCAATAAAGACATCCCGGAAATGGTGAAACAAGGATTATTCCGCGAAGATTTATTCTACCGTATCAACACTATCCACCTTGAAGTTCCTCCATTACGAGAACGAGGAGACGACATACTCCTGTTCGTCGAAACCTTTCTCCACCGTTTCGCTTCGAAATACCAACGCCCGGAAATGCGAATGCATGAGCAAACAATAGAGAAACTACGCTCTTACCACTGGCCGGGCAATATCCGAGAACTGCAGCACGCTATCGAGAAAGCCGTTATCTTGTGTGAAGGCAACGTGATACGCCCCAAAGACATTTTGGTAAAACAAACCTGGAAGCCGCAAACCACCAGCACTGTCCCCAATTTGGAAGAAGTGGAAAGGCAAGCCATTGAAACAGCCATTCTGCAAAATAATGGCAACCTGACTGCCGCCGCCGAACAATTGGGAATCAGCCGTCAGACACTCTATAACAAACTAAAACGTTTCAAACCCTGAACAGCATGATATTCAGCCGACACATCTATTGGGTTATACTACTACACGTCATGCTTATCCTCGTCACCTCGGGAACAGGCGCCTGGCTTATCATCTCACAACGCGGATTTGTAATAGGCACATTACTAATTACCTGTTCCCTCTTCCAAATCAGCAGGCTGGTAAATAAACTAAATTCATTCAACCAAAAGTTGCGTGTCTTTTTCGATGCCATAGAAGACAAGGATAATATGCTTTACTTTCCCGAACAAAACGTTAGTAAAGAACAGGAAAAACTGAACCGATCTCTCAACCGCATCAATTTCCTGCTCGCCAAAACTCAATCAGAATATTCCAAACAGGAACACTTCTACCGCTCACTCTTGGAAGAAGTGCCCAGCGGTGTATTAGCATGGGATTCTACCGGAAAAATAATCATAGCAAACAGCACTGCCCTTTCCTTATTAGACTGCCAGCAATTAACCCGATACCGACAACTGGAATCCTTACTGCAAGAAAAAGGCAAAAAGGAGCATCTCAGTCTTTCACAAAGCCGGATGAAACTACAAGATGAAACAATAACGCTCTTGTCTATCAAGGATATCGGTGACGAACTTAGCGACAAAGAAAGTGAATCGTGGAACAAACTAAGCCACGTGCTCACTCATGAAATAATGAACACCATTGCTCCCATTATCTCCCTGTCACAAACACTGTCCACCTATCCGGACATCAACGAAAAAGCAGTTCGCGGACTTCGCATCATTCAAGCACAAAGCGAACGTTTATTGCAATTTACCGAATCCTTCCGTCACCTCTCCTACCTGCCAAAACCCGAAAAGAAACTTTTCTCACTTACGGCAACCCTGCAAAATCTCCGGGAACTCTTATCCGGCGACTTCAAAGAAAGCAATATCATCTTCACACTGACCTGCGAACCTAAAACGATTTATATGAAAGGTGATGAGAACCAACTCTCCCAAGTCCTGCTCAACCTTCTGAAAAACTCCATGCAAGCACTGGAAGGAAAAGAAAAAGGCAGAATCAGCATCCATGCACAACAAGACGAACACATATCTATTGACATTGCGGACAACGGCCCGGGTATTCCGCCTGAATTACAGGAAAAGATATTTATTCCTTTTTTTACCACCAAATCAGAAGGCAGCGGTATCGGATTAAGCCTATGCAAACAAATTATCCGCCTTCACGACGGGCATCTCACCATTCAGGAAAGCAATCCCGGCAAAACAATTTTTCATATTGATATGCCATTATAAAACAAACCTTTCCGGTGCTTTTCGTGTTTATTATTATATAAACGAATGAATCGCACGATATGAGCATCAAAGAACAATACTGGAAATATTCCCTCATTGTCATTATTCTATTTATGGGAGTTATCATCTTCCGGCAAATCACTCCTTTTTTGGGAGGATTACTGGGAGCATTAACTATGTATATACTTGTACGCACACACATGAATCATCTGACAGAAAAGCGGAAAATGAAACGCAACATCAGTGCATTACTGATTACGGCAGAAACCATTATGGTGTTTCTTGTTCCGCTGGGATTAACAATCTGGCTGGTGGTAAACAAACTTCAGGATATAAATCTGGCTCCGCAAACCTTTATCGAACCCATTCAGCAAGTAGCAGAATTTATTAAAGAAAAGACCGGTTATGATGTATTGGGAAAAGATACGCTATCATTCATCGTATCTATCCTCCCTCGTGTCGGACAGATAATTATGGAAGGCGCCAGCAGCCTTGCAGTCAATCTATTCGTCATGATATTCGTGCTTTACTTTATGCTGATAGGAGGAAAAAAAATGGAAGCATACGTCAACGACATTCTTCCTTTTAATGAGGCAAATACGCAGGAAGTCATTCGTGAGATTAACATGATTGTACGTTCCAATGCTATCGGCATTCCTCTGCTGGCTATCATTCAGGGAGGCGTCGCCATGATAGGCTATCTTATTTTCGGAGCGCCCAATATACTATTATTAGGTTTCCTCACCTGCTTCGCAACTATTATTCCAATGGTAGGTACAGCATTGGTATGGTTTCCCGTAGCCGCTTATTTGGCTATTAGCGGAGACTGGTTCCATGCAATCGGGCTCGCTGCATACGGAGCCATCGTCGTGTCACAATCCGACAACCTGATCCGATTTATCCTTCAAAAGAAAATGGCGGACACACATCCGCTCATCACTATTTTCGGAGTTGTCATCGGTTTGCCGTTATTCGGATTTATGGGGGTCATCTTCGGTCCGTTATTACTCTCGCTATTCTTCCTTTTCGTGAATATGTTCAAGAAAGAATATCTGGATTTGCGAAATAACCTTCCTTCAAGATGAGGGAACTATCGAAAAAATGCGTACTTTTGCGGGCGTAAAAACGACACTTAAATTCAATGGAAGCATTTACATTCAATACTGTCGAACTGATTCTTTTATCGGCGGCAGGTATTCTTTTTATCATTCAGCTTATTTACTATTTCGGTTTGTACAATCGGATACACGTTCGTAATAAGACTGTACGCAAAGAGGAAACCCACTTCTCACGGGAATTGCCTCCACTTTCCGTCATTCTTTGTGCACGCAATGAAGCTGATAACCTGCGTAAAATTCTGCCTGCTATTCTGGAACAAGATTACCCGCAGTTCGAAGTCATTGTTATCAATGACGCTTCCACTGATGAAACAGAAGATGTGCTGGGATACATGGAAGAAAAATATCCTCATCTCTACCATAGTTTTACACCGGACAGCGCCCGCTATATCAGCCACAAGAAACTAGCTCTGACATTAGGTATCAAAGCCAGCAAGCACGACTGGCTTGTATTTACGGAAACCAACTGTATGCCTGCAAGTAACCAATGGCTGAAACTTATGGCGCGCAACTTCACTTCGCAAACGCAAATCGTATTGGGGTACAGCGGATACGACCGTATCAAAGGCTGGTTACACAAACGTATCGCATTCGATACATTATTTCAGTCTTTACGTTATCTGGGGTTCGCCTTGGCCGGAAACCCCTATATGGGTATCGGTCGTAACATGGCTTACCGTAAAGAATTATTCTTCAAACAAAAAGGATATTCCAAATATCTGAACCTGCAACGCGGAGAAGATGACTTGTTCATTAATCAAATAGTAACCAAAACGAATACGCGCGTAGAAACTGACTTCAACGCTACGATGCGTATACAGCCCGTCTATCGCTACAAAGACTGGAAGGAAGAAAAAGTTAGTTATATGGCTACCGCACGCTTCTACCGTGGAGCACAACGTTACCTGTCGGGATTCGAAACATTTTCCCGCCTGTTATTCTATGTCGCCTATATGGCAGGTATCGTATTCGGCATACTCAACTTTCATTGGCTGGTAGCAGGTATTGCATTATTGATATGGCTGCTTCGTTACATAACGCAAGCTATTGTGATTAACCGGACAGCCAAAGAAATGGGGGGAGGCAGAAAATATTATTTCTCATTGCCCATATTCGATATTCTCCAACCGATACAATCTCTTAATTTCAAGCTATGCCGCCTTTTCCGAGGGAAAGGTGATTTTATGAGAAGATAATAAACCTGTTTACTTATATCCGGAAGGAAGACTTACTCATATCGCATAGAGTTTGCCGGATTGATTTTCGTTATCAGGAAAGAAGGACCGATCAACATCAGCACCGACGACAACAATGTACCGATATTAATCAAAAGAAAAAGCCAAATATTGAAAGAGACCGATACTGTATCGACATAATAACTTTCCGGGTCGAGTTTGAGAATTCCGAATTGAGATTGAATAAAGTAGAATGCCAGACCGATCACGTTTCCCCACAGCATTCCTTTTCCGATAAGAAAAACAGAGAACCAAAGAAACGTCTTACGAATAGTGAAATTGTCAGCTCCCAACGCTTTCAGGATTCCTATCATATTAGTACGTTCAATGATAATAATCAATAGACCGGAAATCATGGTAAATCCGGCAACCCCTATCATTAAGAACAAAATCACCCATACATTCATATCCAATAAGCCAAGCCATTCAAATATCTGGGGATTCAGTTGTTCAATATTCCGTACATAATATATGCCTCCAAACTTATCCCGCTGACTATCGGTATCAATAGCGATTTCATAAGTTACGTCTTCCAACTTATCATAATCACGAACCTGCAATTCCACTCCGCTCACCTGCTCCCGCTGCCAACCGTTCAAGCGGTTCACCAGGTTGAGATCAGTCAATAAAACAAGATTATAATACTCGGAGAAGTTAGTCTGATAGATTCCGGCAATCGTCAAACGACGGGCACGAACCTCATCTTGTATATAATAGGTATAAATTTTATCTCCTAGCTTCAACTTCATCTTAGTAGCCAAAGCCTTGGAAATAAGCACCTGATTGGAAGATACAGAATCACTGAAAACGGGAATTTCTCCTTCGACCAGATATTCCTTCATAAAGCGGGAATCAAATTCCGGTCCAACACCCTTCAGCACCATTCCCTGAAAGGCGTCGTCTGTTTTTATCATTCCCGGTTTGGTGGAATAACGTTGTACATGACTCACTTCAGGATAATCGGAAAGGGCGGCAATCAAACTATCGCCAGCAACAATCGGATGTGTCTCATAAGAATTGACCGCATCCAGATTCGTTATCTGGATATGCGAGCCAAATCCAATGACCTTATTTCTCACTTCACTTTTAAACCCGATCACTACCGCTACCGCTATAATCATTACAGCCAGTCCGATAGCAATACCCGCCATAGCAATGAGGACCGCAGGACGTGATACCTGCTTTCCGCCATCGCTTTCACGATAGATACGCCGGGCTATGAAAAGTGATAGAGACATCTTTTATTCCGTTCTTCCCGGATACGCCTCCAAAGCCTTTTGCAAGACAAAAAGCGCACGGGTCAAGTCTTCTTTTTTCAATACATAAGCAATACGAACCTCGTTGATACCGGAGCCCGGAGTGGTATAGAAACCGGAAGCCGGAGCCATAAAGACTGTCTGCCCTTCGTACTCGAAGTCCGAAAGACACCAGGCACAGAACTTATCCGAATCATCTACCGGAAGTTTCGCCACCGTGTAGAAAGCTCCCATAGGAATCGGAGAATAAACACCCGGAATGCGGTTCAATCCGTCAATGAGGCATTTACGACGTTCCACATATTCATCATAGGTCTCACGTGAATATTCTTCCGGAGCATCCAATGAAGCCTCGGCAGCAATCTGTCCGATCAAAGGGGGACTCAAACGAGCCTGACAGAACTTCATAACAGCGTCACGTATCTCTTTGTTCTTGGTAATCAGCGCACCGATACGGATTCCACATTCCGAATAACGTTTCGAAACGGAGTCAATCAGAACCACATTATTCTCGATGCCTTCCAAATGGCAGGCAGAAATATAGGGCGAACCGGTATAGATAAATTCGCGATATACTTCATCGGAGAAAAGGAATAAATCGTATTTCTTCACCAAGTCACGAATCTGATTCATCTCACGACGGGTATACAGATAACCGGTCGGATTGTTCGGATTACAAATCAGGATAGCTTTGGTACGTTCATTTATCAGTTCTTCAAATTTCTCCACTTTCGGAAGTGAGAAACCCTCTTCGATAGTCGTGGCGATAGTGCGGATCTTCGCTCCGGCAGAGATAGCAAATGCCATATAGTTGGCATAAGCCGGTTCCGGAACAATAATTTCATCCCCGGGATTCAGACAGGAAAGGAAAGAGAAAAGCACCGCCTCCGAACCACCCGATGTAATGATTATATCATCTGCTGTAAGATTGATATTGAACTTTGCATAATATCCTACTAATTTCTCGCGATAGCTACGATAACCTGCGCTGGGACTGTACTCCAGCACTTTGCGATCAATGTTGCGTATCGCGTCAATCGCGACCTGAGGCGTGGGCAGGTCAGGCTGTCCGATGTTCAGGTGAAATACATGAACTCCGCGTTGCTTGGCAGCGTCTGCCAAAGGAGCCAGTTTTCTGATAGGAGATGCAGGCATCTCGTTTCCGCGAATGGATATGGTTGGCATAATTTTAACTACAAATTACTTAATTACTATTTACTTTATCTACTTGGAGCTGCAAATGTACGCAATAATTTGAATACAGAGACATAAAAACTTTAAAAACCTTAGCAAGGTTAAAAACGTTATGGGATTTTGAAAATAAAGCTATACATTTGTCATACGGAAAACTTAAAACAATATCATAATGACCATACACCTTATCTCATTTGCGTCACTACTTCATAAACAAGCCACGCTGCGCAGTTCGCATGAAGCGATTTTAAGCGAACTCGAAAAATATTATACTGTCAAGCTTGTCGATTATCAGGATATGGACAAGTTGACGAGTGATGATTTCAAGATTATTTTTATCGCTACCGGCGGAGTAGAAAGACTGGTCATCCAACATTTCGAACGACTTCCCCGCCCTGCCATTTTACTGGCCGACGGTATGCAAAACTCACTTGCAGCCGCTCTGGAGATATCTACATGGTTACGCGGAAGAGGAATGAAAAGCGAAATTCTTCACGGTGAATTACCGGCAATCATACAACGTGTACATATACTCTATAATAATTTCCGGGCACAACGTTCTTTATTCGGCAAACGCATCGGAGTTATCGGAACACCTTCATCCTGGTTGGTCGCCAGCAATGTTGACTATCTTCTGGCAAAACGCCGTTGGGGTATCGAATACATAGACATTCCATTGGAACGAATTTATGAACATTTTCAACAAATCACAGATGAACAGGTAGGTGCTTCCTGTGCCGCCGTTGCTTCACAAGCTCTTGCCTGCCGTGAAGGAACTCCCGAAGATTTAATCAAAGCGATGCGATTATATCGGGCTATTAAGAAAGTATGCGAAGAAGAAAAGTTGGAGGCGTTGACACTCAGTTGTTTCAAACTGATTGAGCAAATCGACACTACCGGTTGTCTGGCATTATCTTTGCTGAATGACGATGGCATAATGGCAGGTTGTGAAGGGGATCTTCAGTCGATATTTACTTTGCTGGCCGTGAAGTCATTAACCGGAAAAGACGGATTCATGGCGAATCCTTCCATGATTAATTCCCGCACCAACGAGCTTATATTGGCTCACTGTACCATAGGCCTTAAACAAACGGAAAGATACATTATCCGCAACCACTTCGAGACAGAAAAAGGTATTGCTATCCAAGGCTTACTTCCAACAGGAGACGTGACTATTATTAAATGTGGCGGCGAATGTCTGGATGAATATTACTTGTCCACGGGAACATTATCCGAAAACACGAATTATATCAATATGTGCCGTACACAGGTACGTATCCGTATGAATACTCCCGCCGAGTATTTCCTGAAGAATCCATTGGGCAATCATCATATTCTGATTCACGGAAATTACGAAGATGCATTGAATGAGTTTTTCCTGGCGAATGCCTGCAAACGGACAGAATAAATAAAATACAGAAAAGCAATCCGAAAACAGTCTAGAATAGAAAATATGAAAATCACACCCTCTTACCTTTATCTCTCGTTACTTCTTTGTCTATTAAGCTATGCAACGCTCGATGCACAAGAAGCGTTCAATGACTCAGTCGCCTTAATCAAAAGAAACTATATAAATGCCACTGTCGGCAAAGATAAAGGTAAGGAGGTGCTTCTTAGGCAATTATCAACAATCCCTCCAGAGAAGGAAGCTTCGGATCAGAATGTAATTGAGTTACAACAACTATATCCTATCTCCCCTAAAGAAATCAAACATTTAATAAATACTCTCCATACGGACGGTTCATGGGAAGATATCAACTACGCAGATACGAAACGTTCCGGGTGGGAACCGAAAAAACATACCGAACGGATATTGAAACTCACTAAATACCATTACCAGAAAAAGCAGATACTTAAACCGTCTGAAAGAGCCCGACTGACTAACGCCATTCATCAAGCAATGAATTTCTGGTTTAGTAGAAAACTGGTATGCAAAAATTGGTGGTATAATCAAATCGGCATTCCACGTACACTCGGGCCCGCATTCCTATTGTTCGAACAAGAAATGAGCGAACCGGAAAAACAAGGCGCAATCAAAGTAATGATGAATTCATCCTTCGGCATGACAGGACAGAACAAAGTTTGGCTGGCAGGTAATGTACTAATCAGAGCTTTATTGCAGAATGACTGGCAACTGGCAAAAGAAGCACGGAAAGTTATTGCATCTGAAATAACTCTCGGACAAAAAGAAGGAATCAAAGCAGACTGGAGTTTTCACCAGCACGGGCCCCAACAACAGTTTGGCAATTACGGCCTGTCTTTTATATGCAATATGAGTTTCTATTCGGAACTATTTACCGGCACTACCCTTGCTTTTTCACAGGAACAACAAAGAATTCTCACCTCCCTGCTACTAGAAGGTTACCAATGGATTATCTGGAGGGGATATTGGGATGTAAATGCGCTTAACCGCCAACTATTCCGCAACGCAGATATTGACAAAGGATTTAGTTTACTCTTTGCCGCACATTCATTAATGAAAAGCAGCGAACCGGAAGTTGCCGATCAAATAAAGAAAATGATTCTTCGAAATTCTTCTTTTTCACAAGTCCCCAACTCATTCACCGGAAACAAACATTTCCGGGAGTCGGACTATACCGTTCACCGTACTCCTACCTGGCTGGCTTCCGTACGTATGGCTTCCGAACGAGTAATCGGCACGGAACTGGTGAACGAGGATAACCTGAAAGGATATTACATGGCCGACGGTGCATTGTATACGTATGTGCATGGAGGTGAATACCATAACATTTTTCCTTTTTGGAATTGGAGAAGAATCCCGGGGATTACTACTTATGAAAGCAATGCGCCTATTCCTAATCCCAATAAAACAGATGCGCGAAATCACAGTTCCTATGTAGGAGGAACGACTTACCAAAATACCGGAATTACTGCCATGCAGCTGAAACGTAACAAACTGGAGGCGAATAAAACCTGGATATTTACGGATAACTATGTATTATGTATGGGAAGCAACATCCATGCTGACAGCACAGCCACTATTATGACATCTATTGACCAACGGTTCAGCAAAGGCAAAGTATGGTCTGATGACAATAAACGGATTTTCCATGATAATACCGGATATATCATCTTGCAGGCGGACACTTGCATCACTCTGACCGAGAATAAAGAAGGACAATGGAAAGACTTTATGGGAATGTACAAACCCGAAATTCTAAAAAGTAAATTATTCTCAGTTTACTTACAACACCGTAAAGATGCACCTGCATCTTATGTATATCTGACACTTCCAGCCACCACACAACAAAAAGTGCGCGATTTCGACAGTCGCTCCGTTCATATCATCCGCAATGACAAAAAAGCACAAGCGGCTGTCATCAATGATCTATGTTACGCAAGTGTTTATCATCCTACCAATTTACTAATAGACAATGATAATCCGATTGCTATCTCAGAACCAGGCACTTATATCATTCATATAAAAAAGAAAGAAATCGTGTCTCACGAATCTTTTGCACTCCAACTTACAAATAAATAACCGGTCACCGAGGAACTGATATTCCCGTGTCCTCCCATTTTCTATCATGCCACTCTACTACCGAAGTGAAACCTGCCTTCTTCAAAGCAGCCAGAGCTTCGGCACGAGCATTATTTATCCTTTCCGGATAGTGAGCATCACTATTGACCTGCACCCGAACACCTAATTCTTTCAAGAAAGTGAAATATCGTTCATTAGGATAGAATGTTCCCAGTTCATGATAAGCTTTGGTATTGATTTCTACAATATAGCCGTGTTCGGCAATGGCCGTGAAGTATCCGCGAACCAATGTATCATACCACGGTTCATCCAATAACCCCGGACGATAGCAGGAAGCATTGTAGTGCATCTTATCCGCATGACCTACAATATCAAATCCCCCTAATTCTACCATACGAAGCAGATTCTTATAATAAAGGTGAACCACATAATCCAAGTCACCATCGAAATGCTTGTCTATTAATTGACGGAAAGTATCTGCCGGAGTATCAATATCCACGATTTCCCGCTCCGGAGAATACAGCATGTGTACCGAACCGATCCGGTAATCAAGCGGCAAATCCTGAAAACGAGGCAAAGAAGGATTGCTGTCCTCATCCAGATAATCTATTTCAAGGCCGATTGCCAATTCTATTTTATCAGCATACTTTTCTTTGAGACGGGAGAATTCAGAAAGGTAATCATCCATCCGATCCCATTCCATTGTCCATGCAGTAGAGAACGGCAACGGGGCATGGGAAGAAATGCCATAGGAAGTAAAGCCTTCGCTGATAGCAAAGCGGATAAAATCTTCCATATTAGCCCGTCCGTCGCAATACAGGCAATGACTATGATAATTGGTCAGGTTTGTCATAAAGGTTTATGTTATCAGGAGTATCTGGTTATCAGAATTTTCGGGTTTATTGTTATTCGGAATTCAACCTTCTATTTCGCTGAGTTCCAACCAGCGCATAGTCTTTTCATCAATCAGGTCATTCACTTCCGGCAATCGTTTTGACTTCTCGGTCAGTTCGTCCACAGAGAGCGTACCGCTGCACAGCTGTTCTTCAATCTGCGCCTTCTCCGTTTCCAGTTCGGCTATTTCTTTTTCCAGTTGTTCAAACTCACGTTTTTCTTTGAAGCTCATCTTCCGCTTATCATTCAGACGGACACGGGCCGTCTTCTCCTCCTGCGGTTTCTCAGCCTCTTTTTCCTGTTGCGCTTTCGCATCTTTCCAATCTCGGTAATCACTGTAATTTCCGGGAAAGTCACGGATATCTCCCTGTCCGTTGAATACCATTAAATGATCCACTACCTTATCCATAAAGTAACGGTCGTGTGACACCACAATGACACAACCTTTGAAGTTCTGAAGATATTCTTCGAGCACGTTCAAAGTTATAATATCCAGGTCGTTGGTAGGCTCGTCAAGCACCAGAAAGTTGGGATTACGCATCAGAACCGTGCAGAGATACAGACGGCGACGTTCACCTCCACTCAATTTATAAACGTAGCTATGCTGCGTTTCGGGAGTAAACAGGAAATGTTGAAGGAATTGGGATGCCGTCAGTTTCTTGCCGTTACCCAGTTCTATGATCTCGGCAATATCCTGTACCACATCAATCACCTTCATCTGTTCGTCAAACTGGAGACCGTCCTGCGAATAATAACCGAAACGAACCGTTTCGCCGATATCCACCGTACCGCTATCAGGCTGTACCTGCCCCATGAGTATTTTGATAAATGTAGACTTTCCCGTTCCGTTGTTACCTACAATTCCCATTTTCTCATAACGGGCAAAAATATAAGAGAAATCATCCAGAATCTTCAAGTCACCGAAACTCTTATAAAGATGATCGGCTTCGAATATCTTGCTGCCGATATAAGAGGCTTTTACTTCCAGTTTCACATTATCATTGCGGATATGTTGCTTCGCCACCTTTTCAAGTTCGTAGAAAGCATCTTCCCGATAACGGGCCTTATGTCCGCGTGCCTGCGGCATCCGGCGCATCCAGTCAAGTTCGGTACGATAGAGGTTATTGGCACGTTCTATCTCCACACTTTTTGCGTCGATGCGTTCCTGACGTTTTTCGAGGTAATAGCTATAATTCCCTTTATATTGATAAAGCTGCCGATTGTCTATTTCGATAATCTCCGAGCAGACACGGTCGAGGAAATAACGGTCGTGCGTCACCATGAGCAAGCTGAGATTGGTACGGCGGAGATATTCTTCGAGCCATTCGGTCATATCCAGATCAAGGTGGTTGGTAGGCTCATCAAGAATCAACAAGTCCGGTTCGGTAATCAGGGCGTTAGCCAAGGCGACACGTTTCAACTGTCCGCCGGAGAGCTGCTTCACTTTCTGGTCGAAGTTACGGATTTTGAGTTGAGAAAGGATTTGCTTGGCTTTCTGTTCATATTCCCATGCCTCCTCCTGGTCCATACGCATCAAAAGCTCATCCATCCCGGGATGTCCATCGGTTTCCATACAACGTTCGTACTCCTTTATCAGTTCCACGGTACTGTTGCCGTGATGAAAACAAGCCTCAAGGACGGTCAATTCTTCAGGATATTGCGGGTCTTGCTCCAGATAATCGACACGAAGGTCACGACGGAAAACTATATTTCCGTTATCATATCCTTCTTTGCCTGCGATGACATTCAACAAGGTTGTTTTTCCGGTACCGTTCTTGGCGATCAGTCCCACACGCTGGCCTTCGGCAATGCCAAAAGATATATTTTCAAAAAGAACCAAGTCACCGAAGGACTTGGTCAGGTTGTCTACTTGTAAATAAGGTACTGCCACGTAGTTTAGTAATTAGTTAGGTAGTGGTTAGTGATTAATAATCACGGATTTATATTCTTCAATAACATTGCAAGGCTGCCCTGCTTTTACTTTGCTCCAAGCTATCTTCATCGGGTCGATAATCCGGTCCTTGTATTCAAGTACGGGAGCTTCACGGTTGCCGTCAATCAAAGTCTTCCATTCCATGCCTTCCACTTCGTTGGCCAGAATGGTGCATACCGTTATGCCGATTGCCAGCCATTCGTCCTTTTTCTTCGGTCCTATCTTGCCACTGTCAATCACCTGCTGAAGTTTTTCCAAGTCGTCTTCCACTCCCTGAAAATCTTTCTTCAGTTCCTCTTTCACGGTAGATACCACCCACTCGTAGCTTTCATTAATCTGATAAATCTCGGAGAGACGGACAGGAATAAGTTCCGCCGGATATTTCTTACCCTCCTTGCGAATCTCCAGAGTGGCGATAACCTCCTCTGCTTCCTTCACACTTCCGCCTTTGGGAACAGTAAACGAACATTCGAAAGCGATATTGCCGATACCGGTAATCCACAGGTGAGAAGTATAGTATTTTCCTTCCTCCTGAAACATTCCCTTGCTATATGCACTCTCCAATGCCCCGACCTTCACCAATGAAGCCGATTCATTCTCTTTCAGTTCCTGCCGAACGGCATCCCTGCCGTAAGTAGCATTGCCTTTAAATGCAGATATACGAAAGTTTCCCGTCCATACATCGGGATTATAGAAAAGAAAAGAGCCTTCGCCGTCTTCAAACTCATTCCAGTCCGACGGATAGTTCATAGAAAACCATGCTCCGGGAGAGATAAATTTCTTGCCTTGCATCCTTTTTCATTAAAATGATTACTCGGGCAAAAATACGAAAAAAAGTGTTCACTACTTCCCTATCGGTTGTATTTTCCTGCGTACTTCTTTGGAAATCTCCAAAAACATATAATTCAGCTTTCCGGAATGGATACCTTCTTCGTTCTCTTTGTACTTCTTGTTGGCATATTGTTTGGATTTCTCGAAGGTGAGCAGAGACATTTCGTTCTGTGATTTACCTACCATGGTGGAATCCAGTTGCTCGTCGGGGAAGAAATCATCCAAGTCAACATCCCCAATCATTGTTGTTTCAAGGAAGTTCATGTCTTTATGGGAGTTGTCGGTATAATACCCCACGAACATGTGTCCCGGAGTACGTACCAGAATCGGGTCTATATTGATAGAACGAAGCAACGACGCAAACAACACACTACCGTCCACACAGTTGATTTGTGAAGAGTCCAGTGCATCATCAAACGTGCGGACCCGTTGCGAGAAAACAACATTGCTCGACAGGCTGGTATTGGAAACCGAACTGTAACGGAATTTGCGTTTCTGCAAGATGTTCCAAAGAGCATAGACTTGCTTGTCTACCACACCTTTCGCCTTACTCTGGTATCCCAGAAAACGATTCACGATACGGGTATTCAACGCTTCGCGAAGCAATTGGTCAATCATAGGATTTTCTTCATTGACATAGGCGGCAAAGAAGATACTGGTATCATAAAATTTTGTTCCGTTTGCCACATATCCCAACAGACACTCGTTGATGCTGCGTACTGAAAAAGTACGCACCCGCTGGCCTAAGTCGTCTCCGTTCATTTCCACCTTCACGGCTACGCTGACCGGCTCGGCCTGAACATTATTTTTCAATGCTTCATAATTCCAGATTATATCAGGATAAATGGTATACTCAGTCCGCGGTCTATTTAGAACGAACTCCGACACGGAACGGGAGAAGAAAGGTGTCTCCGCCACCTCGATACGCACACGGCTATAAGCGGTTCTTGATTTCACCCGCACGGCAATACATGACTTCGGATTTCCCAGATACATAGAGTCCGAAGGCGTGATTACTTGCGCATCCGTGGTGGCTACCGACAGTATGGCGGAAGGAAAGATATTCCCTCCCAGATCATCAACAATCTCGAAACCGGAATTGAAAGAGGTGTATTTAAAAACGGAAATCCCTCCTATCAGAAGGAAAAGGACGATGATCGCCCCTATCACTTCGCGCCTGTGATTTTTCAAGTCAAATTTTATCATTGCTTGCAAGTTGTATTTTAATCTATTGCTATTCTATTTCTCTAACAAAGATAACAAATAACAAACGTTTTTTCCTCCCCCGGCCAATAAAAACTATTAAATTTCGTCCGAACAGCCGTATTCCGCCGAATGTAATACGATTGTAATATTTGTTTCATCCGCCCGTAACAAAGTCTTCTCATCTTTGTCCCGAAATAAAAAAA
>OODU01001321.1_pt1 | contig 24662 bp, 24 predicted proteins | sample 1671171 | NCBI WGS metagenome assembly OODU01 (sample SAMN06348129, study PRJEB24527) | human gut metagenome | biome: human gut; feature: ankylosing spondylitis patient; material: feces | host: Homo sapiens | place: China | collected 2015-10
TTTGTAAGTGTCCGGCGGGTACGGCTTTGCCCGATATTCCCGTAAGTAATTGCCCGGAAAGTTTTGGGCAGATTCAGAAAGTAGCATTTCAAAGATTGTACAAAAGCACCGGAGAAAAAAATTCATTTAAAACCGATGCAGGTATTGAAAAAAAAGCGTCGTGGACGCCGTTGTTGTCGGCTGACGATGATACAAAGATTGTTATTTCCCCATACATTCAAGCCCCGACAGCAGAAGCAGGCGCAGCAAGAACGTTTGGAGGTGGTAACGAAACATTGGGAGGCGTTGAGGAAATTGTGGGGCGTGAGCCAACGCCATTTACCGGGGTTATGCGAAAGTTGCCACAGAAAATTATCAAGGCTTTGAAAGAATTGCAGTGCGAAAGTTGGGGCGACAATTTGGGCGTTTATCTGTTTGACGAAAACGGCGTAATTGGAGCAATTCAAGACGCAAAAACAGCAACAACCCATTATCCGATTCCAATACGTTCTTTGTTTATCGGCGATAAAACATTGGGCGGATATGAGGCACCGGATAGCAACAACATTCAATGGGCATTTTTGCCGAATTGGTCGGATGATTTGGCAATTATTGTTCCGGAGGATTTCAACCCGCTAACAGATTTAAAAGCGGCACCATAGCAATAAGGGGGTTGGTTATGGGAAAGACAACAAAAGTTTTATTGGTTTGTCCCCAACACAATATGAAACGAGAATTTGAGATAACGCACGCCGAACGTTTGTTGATGATGGGAAATAACGGCGGATGGCAGTTGCCGGAAAACTCAAATTTTGAATTTAGCAAAGATTATGGGATTAGGTATAAACGACATAAAAAAACAGATTACGGAGCAAAAGAAAGGGGCGACGATTAACCGTGCGATTGTACACCAACAGCGCATTAAGTTTCACGCCGAAACCTTTGTTGCGCCGTATATCAGTCAACCGTTAACGGATTTTCTGAATTTCGTTTCAAACCTTATACCCGACGATAAGTTTAAAATTTTCAAAACTCTTTTCCGTTACCCCGTTAAGACCAACGAGGTAACGGGAATTTGCTTTGATAAGTTGAGCCGAATTTTTGACGGTCGTAACCCGGCGTTCAATTATCAGTTTATGGAGAGCGGACAAAGGGACGATTGGGAGTATTATAGACAGAACGTTTTAAGGGAGCCGGAAATTTGGAGTTCTAAAGGGTGGGAATATTTCAAAACCGAAATTAACAGCGTTCTAATTGTGGATTTGCCAACGGAGCAAGACGCCGCCGATAAATACCCCCGTCCGTATTTCTATTGGTTGCCAATTGAGCAGGTAATAACGTTTGATGCAGACCCGGTAACGGGCGTTATGCGATGGATAATTTTCAAGCAGGACGACAAACGTATTGCAGTAATTGACGATGAGAGATACCGGGTATTTACGGAGAAAGACGGGAATATTGGCGATTTGCTGATTGACAGCCCCCACGATTTAGGTTATACCCCCGCCCGTTTCTTTTGGAATGAGGCAATAAGTTTGAGGGAACCCGATGTTAAGGCGTCGCCATTGACCGAGCAGTTGGAAAGCATGGATTGGTATCTGTTTTATCATATATCAAAACGGCATTTGGATATGTACGGTTCATATCCTATTTATTCCGGCTATGAACAAAGTTGCGATTTCAGCAACGCAGAAAATGGCGATTATTGCGACGGCGGGTTTTTGAAAGACAAACAAGGACGTTACAAGTTAGACCAAGCCGGGATATTAGAGCGTTGCCCGAAATGTGGCGACAAACGAATTGCCGGGGTTGGTTCTTTTGTTGAAATACCCGTTCCCGATGGCGACAAACAACCGGATTTGCGCAACCCGGTTCAGATGTTGACCGTTGACCGTAATAGTTTGGATTATAATGTTGCCGAGGAAGAGCGATTGCGCAACAATATTATCACGTCTATTGTCGGAACGAATGAGGAAATAACAACACGGGACGCATTGAACGAACAACAGATAAAAGCAAATTTTGAGAGCCAAAGCACAATTTTAAACCGGGTAAAGAAAGGATTTGAGGCGGCGCAACAATTCGTTGATGAAACGGTTTGCCGATTGAGGTACGGCAATTTGTTTGTTTCTGCAAAAATCAATTTAGGCACGGAATTTTATATTTACGATGCAATGGAGTTGCGGGAACGTTACAAGTTAGCAAAGGAAACCGGAGCAAGTGAGGCAGAATTGGACGCAATGCAAAACCAAATTATCGAAACGGAGTACCGGAACGACTCGACCCAATTACAACGTATGTTAGTGTTGGCAGAATTGGAGCCGTACCGACATTTAACCCGTGCCGAGGTATTAAATTTATATGGGCAACAGATAATTAGCGAACCGGAATTGCGTGTAAAACTGAATTTTGCTAATTTTGTTCGCAGATTTGAGCGAGAAAATACAAATATTTTGGAATTTGGAACGCAAATACCATTTTCCGAGAAAATAAAAGTAATAACTAATAAATTTTACGAGTATGCAAGTGAGAACAGAGGAGGGGCAAATTAAAGACGTCAATATTTTAGACGTTACCCCGGAAAATTTTATTGTACCAAAGGGCGAGGAAGATTGTTATCATTGCCGAATTGAGGTTAAGAAATTCAACCAAGACACGGGCGAAAGAATTTCAAAACCACGTATGCAGGTTTTCGGCAAAAAGTTCTTTGAATCTTTTGGGTTGCACAATTTGAGAAAGCAGGGTTTTACCGTTGATGTAATGCACGACCCGAACAAATGGTTGCAGGAAAACGAGGCTAAATTGGAGGCAGAAAAACAGAAGAAAGCCGAAGCCGGTGCAAAAGCCAAAGCAGAGGCAGCAGAGGCAGAGAAAAAAGCAATGAAAGAAGCTATGAAAGCCGAAATTCTTGCAGAACTGAAAGCCGAGGGATTGTTGGCAACGGCGGAAAAGTCGGGAAGAAAATCAAAGGAAACACCGGAAGCAAAGCAGGATGCGCCGGAAACAAACAAATAAGTTAAACCAAAAAATTATAAAGATATGGCACAGATTGCACAGCAGGACAATTTGATTGTTACAAGTACGAAACCAATTGCGACGATAGACGAAGCCGCAAAAAATAAATTGAAAGAATGTATTGAAGCCGGAACGATTAACGATGTTATTGTAGTAACACCGGAAACGGCAAAAGTAACAAACAAATCAAAGGTATTGGCATGGTCGAAAGACGTAACAACACCGCAGGCACCAACATATAAGGTTGCGTTGGTAGATTGCAATACCGGAGCGTTGAGCGTATTTAGTTTGAGTTAATAATAAAAGGGTAATATTATGGCATTAACAAGAGAAATTTTGGTAGCGAATGCGGCTTTGTCCGGTTTGACTGACGAACAGATTAACGCAATTACAACGTTATCACAGAATGACGAAAATAGTGTAATAGCAAAGAAAACCGGGGAAATTTACGGCAATTTGGATGTGGATATTTTGGCAGCGTCCGGAGTTGAGAAAAACGGAACTGAAAAAACATACGATTACGCAAAACGTGTGTTGGGAGATTTTAAGACAAAAGCGGAAAGCGTTACCGGGTTGGAATCACAGATTGCAACATTGACAAAAGAGAAAACCCGTTTGGAAAAAGTAATTGCCGACGGTGGAGCAGATGCAGAAACCGCAAAGCAATTAAAGCAGGCAAAAGCAGATTTGGCAAACGTTACAACTCAATATACAGAGTTGAACAAAAAGTTTGAGGCAGAAAAAGAAAACCACGCCAAAGAGTTGTTCGGCATTAAGATAGACAACGAATTGCAAACAGCGTCCGCAGGGCTTAAATTTAAGGCAGGTTTGCCGGAAAGTGTAACAAAGGTTATTTTGCAGCAGGCTAACGATAAAATCAAGGGAATGAACCCGGAATATATCGACGATGGCAAAGGCGGCAAAATTTTGGCGTTTAAGGACGAAACCGGGGCGATTATGAGAAACCCGAACAATCAGTTAAACCCATTTACGCCGGGCGAGTTGTTAACCCGTGAATTGGACGCAATGGGAATAATTGACAAAGGACGCCAACAGCCGGGAGGCGGAACAATCCCGCCGGGAGGTAGAGGCGCAGGCGGTAGCGTAGTAATTGACGTTGCAGGATGCAAAACACGTGTTGAAGCATACGACGCAATTAGTAACAATCTGATGGCGCAGGGAATGACCGCAGGTTCCAAAGAGTTTGAGGATGCAATGGCGCAAGCATGGAAAGACAACAATATTGCAGCATTGCCGGAGAGATAAAACAACCACGGGTAAAGGGTAAACCCGCATTAATAACAATTTAAAATAAAACATTATGAGTTTAATTGCAACAAGATTACAGAATTGGCGAGTTCAGAACCCGGAATTTGACCGCAATATGACCCGCCCGTGTGAGTATGGCGCATTAGATTTCTTTATTGAGCAAACCAACGCCGCAAATTCCATTATTAACCCAAAGTTGAGGGAAAGGGCGTTTGCCTCAATGGGTAATACCGTGCAAATCCCGGTTATCAATTACGATGGCGATGTTACCGTTGGCAACGTCCGTTCATGTGTAATTGAGGACGACGAAAATACGTCCGCACTTTATACCGTTGTGTGGGCAACATACACAATCGGTTTTACTATGGTTCCGGCGGCTTATACGAACAATGAAATTTCGTATGAACACGACTTTTACCGTAAAATGGAAAAATATACACGTGCGTTGGCTGATGCGTTAGACAAAGGCGCAATTGCAGCGTTGGAAGCACAGAAAACGCAGGTATTGAAAGACAAATTGAATTATGACTTTTCCGGTAACGTTATCAAGGTTAAAAAGGAAATGGCAACCGAAATTTTGGGCGACATTGACCCAATTATGAGAGCCAATTGTTACCCACGTATGCCGCATATCGTTTGCAACGCCGGAATCGAAAGTTTGGTTCGCAAGTTGGCGCAGCATGGAGCGACAAACGACGTAAACAAACAGTTGGAATACGCCGGAAAGAAATTCCATTACACAAACAACGTGACAAACGAAGTAAGCCAAAATGGAACATTCTTTGCTGTTGAAGATGGTAACGTTGGCGTGTTAACCCGTGTTGACCGTGAAGCATTGCGCCGTACACGTGCCAATTTCCATGAATGGGATGTTGTACGTTTGCCGATGATTGATTTGCCCGTTGGTTCACATTACTATACTTCGGTTGGCGACCAAAGCGGAACCGTTGGAGCAGCAACAGAAGATTTGACGTGCGCCGTTAAGGAGTATTTCGGATTTAGCGTTGACGTTGCTTTTTTGGTGGCTTATAATAGCGACCCAAGTACAATTGCAAATCCAATTATCAAAGCACAGATTGCAGCACGCGACCAAAATGAACCTTTGGGTATGCCTGTATATGTTACCAACGCCGCAGCATTTCCCGGCGCATAACATAAGGTAAAAGGATTGTATAACCGGGGGCGGGGTTTTCCCCGTCCCTTTTTTTATTTGCATTATGTATCGAATAAAAGACATACAAGCAGCATTATTGAACGTCGTAGGTTGGGAACAATCATACAACCCGAAAACATTCATTGATGAACATTTGACACAGACCGAAAGCGGGTTGTACTTTCAAGGTGCGCACCCGCTTTTGACGTTGGATAATATGCAGGCAATAATGCCGGACGATTGGGGGCTACAATATCCGGAATGGAATTTGATTTTGCCGTATAAAGCCGGGCAAAAAGTAAAGCATAACAATATATTTTGGATTGCTAAAATAGATAATACCGGGCAGGAACCGACGGCGAGCGATTTTAACGAAGATTACAGCCGGGACGATTACGGAAACCCGTATTGGCGACCATACAACATTTTTTCTGACTTTTTGGAAAGACTGACATTAAACGGAATTGCAACCGTTGTTCAGACTTTTACACAGATTAAGCAGTTGGAAAAGGAAACCCGCAATTTATTGGAAAGAAAAACGTTTTTTGATGGTTCCGGCAGAATCCGGGCTACAATTCAAAATACCCATAAATTAGTAGGATTTGAAATTGTTCCGGTTCGTAGTATGGGGGTAACAACCAAAATTGAGAAAATCGGGCTACAAATGACCGGAGCGACCGGAAAGGTAAGAATGTATTTATTTCATTCGTCGCAGATTGACCCGGTAAAAACATTCGATTTGGATTTTACCGTTACAAATGGCGGCTTTCAATGGTTCCCGTTGACCGATTGTTATTTGCCGTATATCAGCGACGCAAACAACGCCGGGGGTTCATGGTTTCTTTGCTATAATCAAGACGAATTACCCGCCGGGATGGAAGCAATAAACGTATCTAAGGATTGGAGCCGGGAGCCGTGCGGAACGTGCAACATTGGTTCCGTCGAAACATGGCGAGAAATGACAAAGTATTTGCAGGTTTCCCCGTTTAAGGTTGACGCCCCGGAAACATTCGAGCAATACCCGGAATTATGGGACGTGGCTTATACTATGTACACAAATACCCACAATTACGGGCTAAATTGCGAAATAACGGTTGGTTGCGATTTGACCGACTTTATTATTTCGCAACGGCAGATGTTCCAAACCGTTATTCAAAGGCAGGTTGCGGCAATAGGTTTGCGAACGTTAGCAATGAATCCCAACGTTAGGGTTAACCGCAATCAGTCAAATGCAAGCCGCACCGATATTCTGTATGAGTTGGACGGCAATACGTCCGGGGTTCGTCCCGGCGGGTTGGGTTATGACCTTAAAAAAGCGTATGAGGCTTTGCGGTTAGATACGCAAGGATTAGACCGCATTTGTTTGAGTTGTATCAATCATGGCGTTAGGTACAGAACTGTTTAATATATAATTTCAAATGAAAGTTGTATATAATTTTAAAGAATAATTGTAAATGGGAAAAATTGACGACTTATTAAAACGGGTCGTTAAGTTCAACGATGAATTAACGTCCGGGCGGTTAGTGCAAAAAATAATATGGGACAACGAGGCGTATATAATAGATATGAACGCCGAGGAACAATTGTTTGAACAAGGCGTTAACCGTTTGGGCGTTTCAATCATGGATTACGCCCCGTATAGCCCGGTAACAATTGCAATCAAAGAGGCAAAGGGACAGCCTACAAACCGGGTAACGTTAAGGGATGAGGGCGATTTTCAAAGTAGCTTTTATTTGGAAGTTGGCGACAAACAATTTGAAATTAAGGCGGCGGATTGGAAAACCGAGGAATTAATAAAAAAGTATGGACGCCAAATTTTAGGTTTAACGGACGAAAATATTAAAATCCTTATATGGCATTATATTTTCCCGGATTTAATAACAGAGGCAAAAAAAACGATATATGGCAGCGAATAACAAAGCCCCGGTAATTGCGAACCCGGAATTATTAGACAGAATCATTGGAAATATACAAACCGGATTGGTTGATAATTTACCGTGGTTGGACAAAGCATTTGGACGGGCTGAAAGACTTGTTAAATATGACGGGAACCGGAAACGTTATTTTACCCCGTGCGTTTATGTAGGGCGAAACGATTATATAGAAGTAACCCCGGATGCAAATATTGGGAATTTTTCGTTTTTTTGGATTGACGACCCGCAGGACGTTAGTTGGGAATCCGGCGTTTCAATAGGGCTAAAAACCTCGTTTTCCCTTATCTTTTGGTTTGATTTCCGGAAGATATTCAACGATGCGAGCGACCGGAACAAAGAAGCAGTTAAGCGGCAAATATTGGACGTGTTGAACGGAGGCTTTTGGCTGAAACATGGGCGTTTGAAAATAACAAAGGTTTATGAGTTGGCGGAAAATATTTACCGGGGTTTTTCTTTGGACGAAATAGACAACCAATTTTTAATGCACCCGTACGGCGGGTTCCGGTTCTATGGAGAATTAAGTATTGGAGAATCATGTAAATTGTAAGATTATGAAAGAATTTATTTTTTACGTTATATTGGTCGCAATGTTGGCGGCTTTTGTGCTTACATTATTGCGCAAATGGGGCGTTATTGAATGGGTACAAGTTCACGGGAACGATTTCTTTGCAAAGATGTTTAGTTGCGATTTCTGTTTGTCGTGGTGGGCGGGCGTTATTTTGTCCGTTCTTATGCTGATTATGTCCGGGAACCCCGTATTATTGGGCGTTCCCTTTTGTAGTACAATGATAACACGTAAATTGTTATGAGAACCGTTGATATTAAGGGAAAGAAAGTTGAGTTGTACGATGCAATCGAGGATTTACCGATTCTAAGATTTCATAAATACAACAAAATGTTGTTAGTTGACGCCGGGATTGGTTCAGATTTGGCGGATTTCGATAAACATATTGAAAAGACGATAAGATATGCACACAGCAAAACCCCGCAGTTGGCGACGGTTGAGTTAGAGAATATGCGCCAAAATGTGTATTTCATACAATCCGAGATTTCGCCCCGGTATTTATCTTTTGCGGTTTTAGTAAAGAGCATTGACGGGAACCCGTGCAATGATTTATCAGACGACGGATTGCAAAAGATAGTTGATTTGTTCGCCGATGTTCCGAACGCAGAATTAACCGCCCATTTGGAAGCGGTTAAAAAAAAAATAGATGAAGAATTGCGGTTGTATTTTCCCCGGATATTTGATGATGCAGCATTAAAAGAGTATTTCGACCAACTGAAAGAAAGAACGGTTATTTTATTGCGCACAATCATAGCCGGGGAAGCAACCGAAACGGATGCAAAAAGAATTGACGAAATTACAGCAGAGTTGATAACGTATTTCAATCCGCAATCATTTTCGGGAGCCGACAGCGTAGAAATACGATACGACAAACAATTTGAAAATATGTGTTTGATATTGTCGCAGAATTTGCACGTTGACCCGAAAAGATTTACCGTATTGGAATATTACAACGCATTTGAGTATGTAAAAGAACAAGCAAGAAAAGCCCAAAAACAGAAAAGCGTAAAATAAAGCGATTTCCGGAGTTATTCCCCGGCAGACAATAAAATATACGTTTGAGAAAAGAAAATCGAAATACGGGGAAATTTCCCGAAAAAAACTTTAAATAATAGTTGCTATGGCAGATAATAATCCGATAAAGTATAAAGATTTAATCAGCCCGGATAATTCAATTGAGGAACTGATAAAACAATTGACCGAGTTAAAAGACACATATACGGACGCATTGGCAAGTATCAAAGCCGAGGCGATTCAATTGGCGGCTACATTGCAAAAGGTTTCCGGAGCCACGGAGGACGGGCGGAAAAAGACAAAGAAAGCCGCCGACGACGCCGACCGTTTGGCACGTGCGCAAAAAGAATTGGCGTTTGCCGAAAGCGACGCCGCCAAAAAATTAGCGGAGTTGAATTTGGCAAAGCAAGAAGCGAACCAAATAAATAAATTGATTATCAAAATAAATCAATCCGCCGAGGGTAGTTATAACCGTTTATCGGCGCAATATTCATTGAATAAGATTTATTTAAACAACAAGACTAAAGCCGAACGGGAAAACACCGAGGAGGGGCGAAAGTTAGTTGAACAGACCAAAGAAATATACGAAGAAATGAAACGTTTGCAGGAAGCAACCGGGAAATTTCAATTGAACGTCGGAAATTATACGGAGGCGTCCGACGCAATTATTGCGTATGGCGACAAATTAAAAGAAACGTTAGGTTTAAATAGCGCATTTGGCGAAAGTCTTTTGGCGTTAGGACGTGGCGGGGCTGAAAGTAAAGCCGTTTTTACAGCTATTGGCGACGGGGCAAAAGCATTGGGAAAAACTTTGTTGGGATTACTTTCAAACCCGGTTTTTTTGGCGATTGCCGGAATTGCGGCGGCGGGTGCGGCGTTTAAATGGTGGTACGATTATAACGCCGGGTTAGTTGAGGCAACGAGATTGACGCAACAATTTACCGGGAAAAGTGGCGATGATTTGAAAGCGTTTAGAAATGAGGTGCAAGCCGTCGCAGATTCGTTCGGCGCAGATTTCCGGGAAACATTGATTGCAACAAACGCATTATCAAAACAATTTGGTATTTCTGCAAATGAGGCATTGCAGTTGGTTAAGGATGGTTTTTTGTCCGGAGCCGATGCGAACGGGGAATTTTTAGACACGTTGAAAGAATACCCGGCATATTTCAAAGAGGCTGGAATATCAGCAGACCAATTTGTTGCGATTGTAGCCCAAACAAACAAAATGGGTATCTTTTCGGACAAAGGCGTTGACGCAATTAAGGAGGCAAATTTGCGTTTGCGTGAAATGACGACGGCGACGGCGGCGGCTTTGGACGGTATCGGTATTTCGTCGGAACAAGTTCAAAAAGATTTGCAGACCGGAACCAAAACAACGTTCGATGTTATACAAGACGTTTCCGCAAAATTGGCAGAATTGCCGGATAATGCGGCAACGGTCGGGGCTGCAATTGCAGATATATTCGGGGGTCCCGGAGAGGACGCCGGATTGCAGTATTTGCGCACGTTGAAAGATATTTCAACAAACATGGATGAAGTAAAAGGGAAAGCCGGAGTTTTGGCGCAATTGCAGGAGGAACAATTGCAAAGCCAAATTGAGTTGCAAAACGCATTATCCGGATTGTTTGACGCAACCGGAGGAAATTTTGAAACGTTGACAACGCAGGCAAAAGTTTTTGTTAACCAAGGATTGACGGCGATAATAAAAGGGGTTATTGATGTTGTCAATTACTTGATTGAGTTATACAATGAAAGTGTTTTGATACGTGCAATTTGGAATGGGATTGTTGCCGGATTCAAAACAACATTTGATACGTTGGGAAATTTGTTTGGATTCTTTATTGATATAGTCAAAGCAACCGGAACCGCATTAAAGGGGGCGTTTACGTTAGATTTTGACGACGTAAAAAAAGGATTGGCAGATTATGCAGCAGCGTACGGAAATTTGGTTAAAGCCCAAGTTAAAGACATAACAGAAAATTTCCAAGAGGGTTTGGAGGGTATGCAAAAGAAAATAAAACCGTTAACAATCCCGGTTTCTGTTGGAGATACCCCGACGCCACAAACAGACAATAAGCCCGTAACGACACAGAACCCAACCGTAACGCCAAGGGGTAAAAGCGATGCGGAAAAGGCAGCAGAACAGCAAGCAAAACAAATTGAGGCGGCATACAAAAAGAATTTGGAAGCAACCCGAAAATTGCAGGATGCACAATTGCAGTTGGAAACCGACGAATGGGCAAAGCGTCGCCAACAAACGCAATATCAGTATTCCCGCCAAATTGAGGATTTACAACACCAATTGCAGACCGAAAAGGATTTGAACGAAACCGGACGCCAAGCGATAAACGCCACAATTACGGCGTTGGAACAGCAACAAACCGAGGCATTATTGAAAATCGAACAAGACCGACAATTGCAGGAATTGGCGTTGCAGAAAGAAAGCATTGAATTACGTTTGCAAGCAGTCAAAAAGGGAAGCGAGCAGGAAAGACAATTGCGGATGCAGTTGTTGGAAAACGAAAGACAAACCGCATTATTACAGAACCAACAGAAACCGACCGGGCAACAGCAAGACGCCGGGGCGATTAATGCAAGTTTTGACGCAAAGGGAGCCGGAATTGCGGACGAATATTTGCAAGCGCAATTACAGATATTCGACCAACAACAAGCGTTGGCACAATCGGAGTTTGATTTGTTGAGAAATTCAGAAGCCCGGAAAACTCAATTCCGTTTGCAAGCAGAAAAGGAACGTTTGCAAAAGGTTTTAGAATTAAATCAGCAAGCCGCCAATAAATTGTCTGATGTTGAGGTACAAACAATTCAAAACACTATTAAAAAAATAGACCAAGAAATTGATCAATCCAAAGGGGAGGAACGAGGAACAGACATTTACGGTTTGTTTGGGCTTAATTTGGACGACGCCCAAAAAGAGGCAATTAATACGTCTATGCAATACGCATTGGATGCGTTAAATACATTCACGGCGGCACGTGTTGCCGCAGCAGATGCAGCCGTTGAGCAAGCGGATAAAGAGGTTTCCGCCGCACAATCGGCGTTGGATGCAGAATTGGAAGCAAGGGCAAACGGGTACGCCAATAATGTTGTACAAGCGCAAAAGGAGTTGGATTTGGCAAAGAAAAACCAAGAAAAAGCGTTGAAAGAACAACAGAAAGCGCAAAAACAGCAGGCAGCAATACAAACATTGCAGCAAATCGGAAACATGGTAACAGCAACGGCGTTGATATGGTCGCAATTAGGTTTCCCGTTTGCAATACCTGCAATTGCCGTAATGTGGGCGAGTTTTGCAGCGTCTAAAATCAAGGCGGCGCAATTGGCAAAACAGACCGGAGGAACCGGAGGAACGGAAACATACGGCGACGGTACCGTTGAACTTTTGGAGGGCGGTTCGCACCAAAGCGGAAATGATATTGATTTAGGAACGAAACCGGACGGAACCCGCCGACGTGCCGAGGGAGGCGAATTTTTCGCCGTGATAAATAAACGAAGTTCACGCCGTTTCAGAAAGATAATACCGGACGTTATCAATTCGCTAAACAATGGTACGTTTGCACATAAGTATTTAAAATCCTATTCAGACGGCGACGGTTTGACGTTAAACGTTACCGGACAAAGCCCGGATTTACGCAATTTGTCGGATGATGTAAGGGAAATTAAGGAACAGAACCGACGACGGGTTTACGTGGATGGCGACGGAAATACGATTGAAAGTTACAAGAATTTGAAACGTAAAATAAAAAGACTATGACACCAAAATATAGATTCTTTTTGCAGATAGGGGAGGACGGAACCAAACAAACCGTCTGCCCCAATTATAAGGATGATTTAACGTTGGATTATGAGTTGGAAACAAATCAAAGGTTTTACCGGGCTAAATTGTCCGGTAAAATAAACTTTGTCCGTGCTGATTACGATATTATCAATAACGCCCCGTTTGATTCTGAATTTTTCCTATATATCGAAAAAAGCGATGATTGGGGACAAACATACAATCAATACTATAAAGCAAAGTTTATGAAAACGGATTGTACGTTTAATGATGATGATAAATTGGTTACGGTACAGCCGGAAACAATAGACCAATACAACGACGTTTTGGCAGGATTGGAAAAGGAATACAATTTAATTGAGTTGGCTCCACAAATCGAATTTCTTACAATAAGAAAACGCCCATTGATACAAATATACGTTCCCGGAGATAGTATTGTTTCGTGCTTTTTGGGCGGCACGAATTGGGAACAAGACGCAAACGCCACGACTGACCAAAACGCATTAATACAAACCTATCATTTTGCACTATGTAATATTTTGAAAGAAATACAAATTACGTCGCACGGTTCCCCGGCGGTAATATCCGGGCTTTATGTTGGGCGGATGTCGACGGGTGTAAGTCCTGATGAATTTATGGGAGATTTATACCCGGAATTAAATGTAAATTATTATATCCATATTGCACAAAAACTAGTTGCGGGTGGGCTACCTATTGGGCTAGCAGGTGTTGAGATACGCCGCCGTTCTGATGATGTGGCAATGTTCCGGTTTACAAAGATAACGCAAAAACCTTTTGATACGTTGGAATTTGATTTAACCGCCGTTGAGGGTTCCGGAGCAACGGGTACGATGCACGCCGATATGAAAAGTTATAATATATACGCCCGATATTTGGTTGATGTTGATAAAATAGACGATTTAGATACATACCCGTTGCCGTCCGATGATATTGTAGATAATAATAGAAATTACCGCCGGGCAATTGGTTACGCAATCGACGTGGCATTTATATCTAAAAATTTTTCAGATACGCCGACCGAGTGGGGATTAGCCGACAGTGGAAAGTATTTTGCGCCGCCTTATTCCATATATGGACAAACGTTTTATCCAATCGCCCGGTCAACGTGGCGTTATGCGTCGTTATGGTTTGGGTTTTATCTGATGGATTGGATATTAGAGGAAAAAGCCCGAAAAGCATATACTTTGCGTGATGCGTTTACATTGTCGTCATGTATCAATGTGCTATTAAAAGAATTTGCGCCCGGAATAACGCATGAAGCGACGCCGGAATACAGCCAATTTCTTTATAACACAAACAATCCTATTTCCGGGCAGTCATTTAAGTTGCTAATAAGTCAGAAAAGTAATATCATTAATGGCGAATATAAAACCCCGGCGCAAAAAGCCCCGATTACATTACAACAGATTATGACGATGTTACGGGATATTTACAAATGTTATTGGTATATTGAGGACGGAAAATTTAAAATTGAACAGGTAAGTTGGTTTAGAAATGGCGGTTCGTATGGATATAACCCAATTATTGATTATGATTTAACGCAGTTAGAAAACGTTAGGAATGGCAAGAAATTAGCTTTTGCGACGTCGGAATATTCATTTGACAAAGTAGATATGCCGGAACGTTATCAATTTGAGTGGATGGATGATGTAACAACACCATTTGAGGGTTTACCAATAGAAATTACGTCCAAATATGTAACAGCCGGAAAGATAGAAGAAATAAATATTTCCAATTTTACGTCCGATATTGATTTGATGTTGTTAAACCCCGGTGCAATTAGTTTGGATGGATTCGCATTGTTTGCGGCGGTTATGCCGTCCGGAGGTGGACAATTGGAATTGCCGTTTACAAGACAAACCGTTGATGGCGTAGAATATTTTTTGCAAAATGGATATTTAGCGTTTATCAATATACAACCGACATATTGGGTTTATGATATGCCCGCACGGAATTTCAAAATAAATAATTCCCAATATTATGCTTTGGGAGGATTGGAACGTAAAAAGAAACAAACATTGAATTTCCCGGCAGGAACCACAGACCCAAACCCGATGCTGTTAGTTAAAACATATATCGGTAACGGTCAAGTTGATAAACTTTCGGTAAATTTGTGTAGTCGAAATATTAAAGCAACGTTGAAATATGATACAGAATAACAACATAAGTGTTTTACCGTGGTACACGTCAATAAATGAACAGAACCACAGAAAAAGTTACGCATACGGCGCAATTTACCCGTTATTTGCCCCGGCTGATAGATTGTTACCGTTTCAGATAATGAGAAACACACGGTCAAACAATGTTACGTCAGTGGTATTGTATGAAAAGACCGGAAAGCAAGTTGCAAACATAACAACGTATATGAAAGAAACCGGATTGCAGATTGTCCGGTTTCAAACGTTGGGTTATGATGTTATATTGTACCCGTCAATATTACCCATGCCATTAAATCAGTTGGACGGAATATATTATATGACGTTATCGGATGGCGTGCAAACGTGGTATTCTGAAATGTTCACGGTCGTACAAGATGTTTCCGGTTACTTAAAAATACAATGGTGGGATATTGAAAATTTGGTATTTGACGCCGGGCAAATAGTATATAAAAACCCGGATTTCAAAAATACGTTGTACCTTTGTACAGAGTTGGGAAAACCGGATTATGAATTTGAAGAGGACGGCGAAGAACGGGACGGGTATTTTTTTCCGGAAAAACAAATATCAGTCAAAACGTTTAAATGTACGATATTGGCACCGGAGTTCCTTTGCGACGTTATGCGTTTTATCCGTATGGCTGATTACATTCATATAACGGATAAATACGGCAGGGAATACGATTGCGACACGTTTTTAATTACCCCGAAATGGCAAACGCAGGGGGATTTGGCGAGCGTGGAAATTGAGTTTAAAACAAATACCGTCGTCAAGAAAATAGGACGTGGCTATATAATAGCAAACAAAGGAGATTTCAACGGCGATTTCAATAATGATTTCAACAACAATTAAATTAATTAGATTATGGGAAATTACGAACAATTAAAACAAGCGATTTCCGATGTTATTAAAACAAACGGAAACCAAGAAATTACCGGGTCAATAATGCAAAATTCTTTATTGACTATTATTTCAACCGTAGGAGATAATTCAACATTCGCAGGAATTGCAACACCGACAACAAATCCGGGTACACCCGACCAAAACGTTTTTTATTTGGCGTCAGAACCCGGAGTTTATGAAAATTTTGGAGGCGTTGAATTAAAAGACCAAGTATTATTATTTACCAACAAAAACGGTAATTGGGTAAAGACTGATTCGGGAATTGCAACATATACAAAAGTTTTAGAAGTAGAACAAACATTTAGCAAATATTTACTCTCTAGTAACATAGATGTTATTAAGGCAGTAGAGGAAATATATATTCCAAAAGAAATATACGATAAATACAAACAAGTTGTTTTGTATAATTTGGGAAAGTTGTCAAGTGGTAATATTGTGGTACAAATATATGGCATAAAAACAGATGGTTCAAAAGAAAAAATAGTTGATGGCTTTTACGATTCGTTTGGAATTGCAGAGAATTATACAGAAAACGGGTCATATATAATTGATATGACTAACCTAGACCAAACAGTAGGAGCGTACCAAAATATTATAATACCATTAAGAAAGAATGTTACAATCAAAGAATTATCACCAATAATATTACGAAATACATCTAATAATCAATGGCTTGGGAAAAAAATTCTATGGTTGGGTACATCGGTTCCGTATGGGCAGTATGCTACTAAGTCATACGCACTTGAGGCAGCTAATAAACTAGGATTTACTTTGATTAATACGTCTATGCCTGGTCAAAGAATACATGGTTATAAAAATGAAGAGTTTGATATAATTATGGGCGGTAACGGAACTATTGAAAGTCCTACAAACCAATATGCCACGTGCATGTCAAAAGAAGATTATGATATAGCTAAAAATGCGGGCGTAAGTACAGCAGAAATAGCGTCAGAACCTGTTGCATGGAAACCGAATAATGGAGGAAGCTCATACACTAGAACATGGGAAAATATATTTGTTGAAGAAAACAAAGATGTTGATTTATGGGTTTTTGATGTTATACCAAATAATACTAATTTTGATACAACGGATTGGGAATTATTTGACAAAGTAAATTGGAGATATACCGATGACTCTGATTTTTCAGAACATAGATATACTTTTATAGGAGCATTGCTTTTTTTATTAAACAAAATGTATGAATTGAATCCAAAGGCAAGATGTGTTTTTATTTTAGGTTCTTCATTTAGGTATGGAGATGGAAAATCAAATCTTGAACTTATTAAATCTGTATGGAATATCTCTGTAATTGATATGTGGGGCAAAATCAACACGGCATTACCGTCATTAAAATATTTGTATTCTGAATATCCCGGCGTGGATGGTGGCAATATTATCAATATGCACCCATCTACTTTTGCTCACGAAAAAATGGGTAATATATTGGCTAATGAGTTGCTATTGATATCTTAGTTGTTGATATTGTAGAATAGTTCGGAAAACTAATATAAATTATATGGAAAGAATTTTTAATTGGGAACAATGGCGTATAATCGCCATTTCCACGGTTAGCCCGTTATTTGGGTATTTAACCCCGACAAAGGGTTTTGTTTATGCGTTAGTAGTAATGTTTGCGTTCAATATTTGGGCGGGAATGAGGGCGGACGGTGTGGCGATTGTGCGATGCAAAAACTTTTCGTTCCGTAAGTTTAAAAACGCATTGTGCGAATTTATGTTGTATCTGTTTATCGCGGAGGCGATTTTTGTAATAATGAAAAATTGCGGCGATGAAAATGCGGCGGTTATCGTGGTAAAATCACTAACATACGTGTTTATGTATGTGTATTTGCAAAATGCGTTCCGCAATCTGATTATTGCGTACCCCCGGAATTTGGCGTTACGTATTATTTACCATGTTATCCGTTTGGAGTTTACAAGGGCTTTTTCGTCGCATTTGCAACCGATAATTGACAGATTGGAAAAAGAATTTGGGGACGACCCCGACAAAAACAATAAAAAGAAAGGAGAAAACGAAAATGAGTAAAGTTGTAATTCTTGATGGAGGTCACGGCGTGGATTGTGCCGGGAAACGTTCCCCCATTTGGGGGGACGGTTCCCAATTGTTTGAATGGGAGTTTAACCGTGACATTGTACGCCGTATTGCGGCGATGTTAAAAGCCGATGGCGTAAAGTTTGAAATTTTGGTACCGGAGGAAACCGACGTATCATTGCCGGAACGTTGCCGACGTGCAAACGTTATCCATGCAGATTGCGGCAATAATGCCGTTTTGTTTAGCGTTCATGGGAACGCCGGAGGCGGCACCGGGTGGGAATGTTACACAAGCGTAGGACAAACGAAAGCGGATGCAATCGCAACCGTTCTTTGCGAAGAAGCGGAAAAAGAGTTTGCCCCGGATGGTTGGAAAATGCGTTTTGATTATGTGGACGGCGACCCGGACAAAGAAAGCCAATTTTATATTCTGAAACATACTGTTTGCCCGGCGGTATTATCCGAAAACTTTTTCATGGACACGGAGAAAGATTGCCGTTTTATGATGACGGACGCAGGGCGTGAGCGTATCGCCAAAGTACATTACAATACAATAAAACGTATCTTATGAAAAAATATCTAATAATAGCGGCAATTGCTTTGGCGGTTGCCGCCGTTGTCACTATATGGGTGCAACGTTCCCGGATTAATCAGTTAACCGGGGAAAGGGACAAATACAGAACCAACACGGAAACGTTATTGCAGGACGTTTCCCGGTACCAAACAAAAGATAGTTTGAACGCCGCAAAAGTTGGGGTTTTGGAACTGAAATTGTCAGAGTTTGAAAAATACCGGGCGAGCGATGCGGAGTTGATAAAGACGTTGCAGACAAAGAACCGGGAGTTGGAAGCCGTTACAACGGCACAAATGGAAACAATAACCAAATTGCGGGGAACCGTCCGGGACAGCATTGTATATTTGCCCGGAGATACGGTTACGACCGTTGTACGTTGTATTGAGTATTCCGACAAATGGGTTGACTTTGACGGATGTATTATAAATAATACGTTTTCGGGCAAAATTATAACACGGGATAGTCTGTTGATTGCCGAAACGGTACAATACAAACGGTTCCTTGGGTTCCTTTGGAAAACCAAAAAGATAAAGAACCGGGAAATTGATGTTGTAAGCAAGAACCCGGCAACAAAGATATTGGGCGTTGAGTTCGTAACCATAGAAAAGTAACTTTTATTGTTCATAATACCGGGAAACGGGGATTGTAACCAAGCGTTGCAACCCCGTTTTTGTTTTTGCCCGTTTTTAGCTCCGTATTTCGATTATTTTGTTTGAATGGATAAAGTACCCACCCCGGCAAATAAAGTGGCTTAAAATGAAAATTCGCCAAAAATAACTTTGCGGGGAGCCAAAAGAACCGTTTTTTGTCCGCAAATCGAAAATAAAAGAAAATTCTTTTGGTAGTTAAAATAAAATGCCATATCTTTGTGCCATGTTAATAAACCGACCGGGCGGGTTCCCGGGGAAAAATAAAATTAGAACATTATGAGAACAAAATTTGTTGAAACTGAAAGCAGATACCAAGCAAAGAAACTATGTCCATGGGCGGAAAAGGTTACAAAGGTATGCGGAGGATATATGTGCTTTGAATCTTATTATGATTATCAAATTTGGAAAAATCAAAAGTAATAAACAGCCGGATAAACCCCGGCACAATCCAAAGTAATATGAAATTAGATGATTTAGATATTAAGATAAAAAACAAATTATTGGAACAGCGCAAAGAACTTTGTTCAAAATGGAAACAAAACAGCGCATACGACATTTGTTTTACTAATACAGACGGAACACGTTATTTCAAAGCAAAGCGGGTTGTTCTATCATGGAATGACGACAAAGGGCATTATATGCCATTCGGGGGCGGTACGTATTGGCAAATAAGATATGGTAAAATAAAATGGGCAACCGAGAAAAATCCCATTGGCGGTACGGTTTATGTATGGGTTCAATCACGGGAAACGTTTTCAAAATCTGCAAATGGTACGGTTATACCAAATGAAGTAAAAACAAAGAAAGAAGTTTTGGAAATAGCAAAGCAAATCGGAAAGTTAGTAATGTAAGACAGCCGAGGAAATAACCCCGGCAAAATTATAAATCATGGAAATAAAATTGACGTGATGGAAAGCATAATAATAAAAGAAATTGAAATGATGTTGGAACTACCTTTGCACGAAAGACAAAAAGCGTATTTCCAAGACTTATTAAACGCTGCAAAGCCCGTTACAATTGTTCCGGCGGCTGATGTATTGGAGGATTACGAATTGGACTACATACGGCACGTAATTAAGCCAAAGCCGAAAGAATGTTATCGAAATTCCCATTTACTTTGCGAGGCGTTCCCGGAACGGATTCTTTATTGTGAGGGAAAAACAAACGTCCCAATACCGATTGACCATGCGTTTAACAAGGTCGGCGACGCATATATTGACATTACATTTGAATTTGCGTTGCATGAAAACCCGTCAATATATGAGTACGTAACATTTGGCGAGTACGACGCAAAGACCATACGAAAAGCAGTATTGGAAACCGGATATTACGGCGAAATTTACAAATGGTTGTATTCAGAGTAAGAAATAAAAAGCCCCCCGGCGTCATAAATCAATATGCACCGGGGGAATTTTACGCAGTAACCGAGAGCGATATTTGGTTGATGCGGTACCACAAAAATATATTGTTTGCCGTAAATTGCAAAACAACCCGCAAAAATAAATTTGAAATAAAAGTATTTATTTTGGTAGTTAAAGAAATATTTGTACCTTTGCATTGAAGTTAAGCCCACGCACGGGGATAGTGCGAAATAATATGAATATCAGAAAAGACAAAGAATTGAACATTTTGGCGAAAGCAGCCGGAAAGAAAGCAACAGAAGTTGAAACAATCATTGTAAATCAATTAATCCAAAAGGAAATGATACAAGACGACCCGGAATTTTGGGGATGCACTTTGTTTGATAGTATCGAACGTGACGTTCCGGTTTCTGATGTTGTCGGCATTATCAAAGCAACCGGAATTTCGGTTGTACGTTCCGAACATTTGGGCGCATTTCTGAATTTGGTATTGGTCGGAAAAGGAGATTGCCCGGTATGTGGCGGAGAAATGGAAGTTACCGACGCCGATTATAAATGTTGCGGCGGCGATGGGTATTTAACCCCGTATGAATACGAACCGATATTTGAGGAAAAAACCTGCAAACATTGCGGGCATGTAGAGTAATAACCATAAAAATAAAACAATATGAAATTAAGAGTAAATGAAGCAATCGCCCGTTCCGAGGCGAACGGAAAAAAGGTATTGAAAAAGGATATTGCAGCCCGTTTATTTGAGGGCGCAAGCGAAAGCGCACAGCAGGTAAATATGACAAATCTTTGCAACGGGACAACCAAAAGGATTGTTCCGGAATGGGTAGTAATAATTTGCGAAATGTGCGGTTGTTCCGCCGATTATCTGTTTGGAATGGAGGATTAAAACCATGAAAAAGAAGTTTATCGAAAAAATGGAAAAGATGGTTGATGTTTTCTTTTCCGATGCGTGGCAAGCAAAGGTTTTTGCAATGATATTTAGCATTTTCGGAGTAATATGTTTTATTGCCGGATTTTGGAATTATATCCATTTTTTGTTTTCTGCAATGTGTGGATTAATGGTTTATGTATTGTTTAACGAATTAAAGAGCAAATAACATGAGAGCGAAAAAGAAACAGCCGGAAAACCCGGAAAAAAGTATTGCAAACACAATGGGTAACGCAGTAAATGCGGTTAAGAAGTTGGCGGAAGCAATGGGACAATTGCCCGCCGATAAATTCCCGGAAATAAACGATGAACAACAGATTGTCCCCGGATTGGATGCCGTCGAAATAGAACAGCCCGCCGGGGCTTTTGAAATTGTGCCGGGCATGACGGTTGAGGAAATGACGGCAATGTTCTTTGATGGCGCATTAATCGAACCGCCGTATAAAGTATGGCAGCTAAACAGCAAAGGACACCGATATTATTACAAGTTTGACGACAACGGAACCCCGGAATTTTATCCGTCAGTTACAACCATATTATCGCAGACAATGCCAAAATCGGAATTTCTGATTAAATGGATTGCCGACAAAGGTATTGACGAGGCGGAACGATACAAAGCAGAACGGGCGGCGTATGGTACATTTATGCACGCCCAATTTGAGGAACTTATAATTAACCGGGTTTATGATTTGGACGGACTGAAAGCCAAATTAAAAGATTATATTGATAACAACAAATTGCCAGCCGATTTCATTTATTACGCTGATGATTTCAAAAAGGACATATTGGCATTTGCGCAATTTGTTTTGGATTATGACGTTAAACCGTTAGCCGTGGAAATTGCGTTGGTACACCCCGTTCATAATTACGCCGGAATGATTGATTTACCGTGTACGATGTCATCAAAGCCCGGTTCAAAAGAATACATAAACGCAATTGTGGATTTCAAAAGCGGGCGCAAAGGATTTTACGAAGAAGCGGAAATTCAGTTGCATTTATATGCGATGATGTGGAACGAAAATTTCCCGGATATTCCGATTGACCGTGTTTTCAATTTCAGCCCGAAAGATTGGCGAAAGAAACCGACGTACAATTTGAAAGACCAAACAGACAGCCCGAACGCAAAGAAAATCCCGTATCTTTTGGAGTTGGCAGCAATTGAGGACGAAAAACGGGATAATACATTTACGGCGGTTTCCGGGGAAATATCATTGGATAACGAACCGGATTTGACAAACAATATTGTTTCGCTGACGTTGGCGGAACTTGTTAAAAGCAAAGCCCCGGCGGAAAAGAAAAAGCCGGAACCGGAAAAAGCCGTTACCGTTGAGGATTTGAAGAAAGACCCGGAACCCGAACCACAACCGGAACCGGAGGAAAAGAAAACCAAGACCGTAAAGAGAACCACACGAAAAACGGCAAAAACGGCGGGAAACAAGCCCGTCAAGGAAAAGAAAACCGCAAAACGTACAATTACACCAAAAAAAGAAAAAGTGGCTAAAATCGAAGAAAAACAGCCTAAAAAGACGGAAGCCACAAAAAAGAAAGATTTGTTGAATACTGAAATTGATATTTGATTATGAAAGGACGTATAAACATAAACAGACCAACCACCGGCATACAACGTGTTGTTTTGCCACGTGTGGGGTTTATCAAAGTAGGGTATAAGGAGAAAGCAACCAACGGAAAAGAATATCCAAAAAGTGTTGACTATTTTATTGCTAGTGGAAAGTATGCCGGATTGTTTACCAAAGCATACGGCGAAAAGCCGCAAACTATTCAAATAATTTTCCCGGATGATTGCCCGGAAAAGGTATGTAACGAAATGTACGAATACCGGGACGACGACGGGCGACGCATAGCATACGGCGACGGAGAAACGTTTTTTGTATGGAACGGAAAACAATATTGTCAATATAGTACAAAGGATTATCCTAATTTGATGGCAGGGGTTACGGAAAAGCACCCAAACCGGGCTGTTAAGAATGGCGGCGACGGATGGATTGTTACGTTGACCGTAACGTTTATTATTCCTTTGGTTCGTGGGGTTGCCGGGGTTTGGCAGTTCGTAACAAAGGGTACGGCGTCAACAATTCCAAATATCCGAGACACGTTCGACGCCATGTTGCAGGAACGGGGATTTGTTAAGGGTATAGTTTGGGATATGAACGTACAATTTGCCGTCTCTCAAAAGCCCGGCGACCGTTCCCGTTATCCGGTCGTTTCCATTGTTCCGAACGAAAGCGAGGGGAATTTGCGTAAAGTAACTGAAGCATTTAAGCCAATAAAATTGATAGAAGAATGAAGAAAATTATTTTGTTTTTAGTGATATCAGTAATGTGTGTAAGCGTGTATGCCCAAACTGTAGTAGAGGTTGAAACGTTGAAAGTAACAGACCTTGGGAACCAAAAATTGTGCGCTGCAAAGGTGAATGGGTGTATAGACCATTATTACATTATGCTTAAAACTAGTAATATATATCAAAAGTATATTACTGTTTACCTTGGGGATAAGGAGGAAGCTATAAGGTTACTCCGGTTTTTGTATGACTTAAATTCTAAGGGTGGAACCTATATACATCTGGAAAATAGGACTAACAACGTAGTTTCATGGAATAGATTAGGCTATTATACAGTATTCTCTGAGGGGAGGGTATTAAAAGGACATATAAGAAAGCAAAATATTAAGGGCTTTATCGCAGAATTAAACCAATAATGTTTGATAATTCAAATAAAACATCTATTTTTGCAGCATAAACAAACGACTACCACCGTTTATACGATATTGCTAATTAGCTTGAAACCCTTGGTTTGGTGTGTGGTAGCCCAAACCTCGGGTTTTTTTTTATAACCTATGACATACAATATATTTATAGACCAAAGATTCGCCGTTGCAAATGAACTGACTATTGTTCAAACAACAACGCTTGCAGCGTGTATGACATTGCCAACGTGGACTAATACAATTACGGTTGATGGCATTGTTTGGTATCAATATTCAGAAACAAAAATGGTAGATGATTTTCCGTTGCTTTTTTCAATCCCTAAAAGAGTTTACAAAAACATTAAAGAACTTGCAGACAGAGGATTTATTGAGTTGAGTTCTTTTGGGAAAACAAAGTATCTAAGATTTACAGAAAAATGTAAAACATGGAACAGAAGCGAAACGGACTTTAATCAGTCCGAAAACGGACTACAAGACTATAATATTAATATACAGCAGTCCGAAAACGGACTAAACAACAGTCCGAAAACGGACTTTAATCAGTCCGAAAACGGACTACAAGA
>OODU01001334.1_pt1 | contig 24451 bp, 25 predicted proteins | sample 1671171 | NCBI WGS metagenome assembly OODU01 (sample SAMN06348129, study PRJEB24527) | human gut metagenome | biome: human gut; feature: ankylosing spondylitis patient; material: feces | host: Homo sapiens | place: China | collected 2015-10
TCCGAACCATCGGTAGCGTAACCCTCCGGCGCGGCAATCTCGTATACCTCGAAAGAGCCGGTCGGCAGGTCGCGGCCCTGTACTGTGATTTCTCCGAGTGCGTCCGTAGTGAAACTGTGTTTATAATCGCTGTCAATGCCTCGAATTTCAAAGGTGGCGCCCATCAGATTGCGGCCATCCGCACTGCTGATTTTATGGATTTTGAATGTATGGTCAGTGCTGTTTGCAAGCTGCAATTCGATGGTCTGACCGCTTTTCGTGCCGGTGTTGACCGTCTTTGCCGGGAGCAGCGTGTAGCCTTTCGGTGCGGCGGTTTCTTTTATCGTAACGTTGGTATTCAGCGGCAAATCGTTGAAAACCACCTCGCCGGACGCGGAAGAAACGCCGGTCAGCGGTGCTTTTTGTCCGGGGTAGGTCAGCTCAAAGGTACAGCCTGCCAGTCCCGCACCGGCTTCATCGGTTTTCAGGATACGCACACGAACCGTGCCCTGTGCGACCTCCTGATTGACGAAAAGAAGCTGTGCGGCGGACTGCTTGACCGCCGGTTCGACCAGAATGACCGGCTGAACACCGCTGGCGTTGGTCGATGCAACATAAACATCATAGCGGTCTACATTCATCGTCGCGGTGACGGAAGTCAGCAACTTGGTATCTGCCGCGTCCATCTGCTCGGCGGTCGTTTTGGGAATACACAGCAGAAAGGTTTCGCCGTAAGCCATATCGTTGCCGTTTTTGTACAGCGTCTTGTCGTTTCGAGCATTGTTCAGCGTTAATGTGCCGTTTACACTTTTCGCACCGGTTTCGCTCATCAGAAATGCGTCGGTCGGCAGTTTGTCGGCTTTGAGCGTGATTTTATTGCCGCGTACAAACGTGGCGGAAGCCGCCGCCATCGGCAGAACCAGACAGGTCTGTCCATCGATCTGCTTTTCTGCGAACACACCGGATTTGACAATGCCGCCGGTTAGATTGATCGATCTGGTCTTTACATTTGCTGCGCTGTATGTGCTGCTGCCCGGTGTATAATTGATCGTGCAGCCGGTCCATGGCGCATGATTTTTCCCGTTAGGCCCCCACACATTGTAGAATGTGTTGCCGTATTCCAGCATCTTGATTGCGGCGTACAGTGTCAACGCCTCGGAGGTGGTAGATGCGCTCAGCGTCTTGCCGGACGCGCGGTAGCCGAGAGCCGTAGAACTTGTGTAGCTCACGCCAAAGCTGCTGTTCGCTGCAATCTGTGCATCGCCCAACGCAACCCAGATAGCCGCCTGCGATGCGGAAAAGTACATATCCGCTGTGAAGTTGCTCGCGGTCAGCGGTGCCTGCACCCAGCTGATAAACTCGTTCAGAGTCGTGCGGGAATCACTGCGTGTCGCCACGCCGTAAACGTGCATATCGGAAACTTTTCCTGTAACGGTGTACGGCTTGCCGCCGGTTCCTGGATTGGTTTTCGCGTGGTCGGCGCAGTATGCGCGAATTGTCGTGCCGTCCGAGGCTTTGGTGTACATCGGCCAGACATTACGCGCCGAACCGTTCTGCCGAAACCATGCTTTCTGCGTTCCGTTATCTGAGATGTTATAGGTTTCGCCGACCTTGATTTCGATAGCAGAGGCTTTGTTGTCCTCGTCTGCCGCACCGGCAAGCGGTACACTCACCGTCATGCAGGAAAGGGCGGTCACAGCTGACAGAATAGCCGCTGTGAACCGCTGAGGGAGAGAAAATTTCATAAAATCACCTGTTTCTTTGCAAAATAAAACGAGAGATCGTGAATGACCTCTCGTTTGTGCGGTTAATTCGGATTAAAAGCAGCCGAACGACTGAACCGCATAGAATTGCCCATATTCATTTTGGACGATAGCCACGCCGACCGCATTGACTTCCTCGCTGAGAATCCATGTGCGGTGCGGCTCGGAGTTCATGAAGCAGTTCATCATGGACTGCGGCGTGGATACGTCCGTACCGCTGAGAATATTCTCGGCGCAGTAATTCTGTGGTGTGATGCCGATTTCGTGCATCAGATCGACCTTGGTGCCGTTCGGACGCTCATGCGAAAACGAAACCATGATTTCCTGTGCGCGGACCTGCGCCATCTCGTGCAGGGCATCGTTCGCCCGTGCGGGCGGCAGACCGGCATTTTCGCGGGCTTCATTGATTAAATCAAGCATTTCCTGCTCCAGCACGGTAAAATCTTCAGAAACTGCCGGTGCTTCGGTTGCGATGGGTGGAGTGGAAGGTACGGTATTCTTTATTTCCACGACCTGTGCCTGCGCCAATGTGTTGCCTGCCGCGATACAGCAGAGTACAAGTGCCTGTAGGTTCATTTTTCTCCCTCCATGGTGGTGCGCGTGATAATTTGCGTCTGTTTTTCATGGCTATTCTCCATCTGCAAAGCGGTTTTGCAGAAACTCAAGGAACAAATCCTCGATATTGACATCTGGCGGTATCCGGTGCAGATACGGCTCAAAACGCTTTTTGGAGAAGCGGATACTGCCGGTTTTCTGCTCCGAAAGCTGCTCTGCGGCAGTTTTCCATGCTTTGTCCAGTTCTTCGGCTGAAATAGACGGCGGCGGGCAGCACTGTTTGATTTTCTTCATCACATCTACCGGCAAACGGCGATGCTCTGTCTTTAACAGGTGATAGAAACGGCTCTGTGTTGCCGGGTCATAATACGAAAGTGCAACTCCGCACATCATATTCAGCTTTCGAGCGTCTATTTCATCGAGCAGCTCTTGAATGAGATAGGTCAGGCGAACAGAATAGCGCACATCGCTTACGCCGACACCGAAAAAACAGGCGACTCGTTCGCGTGCGCTCAACCTCGGGTGAAATTCGCCGGAAGTAGCACTGACCAGATCGTTCCGCTTTCCCTGGCTGCGGTAAGCATCGAGCAGCGCACGATATGCCCAGCCGCGCTCACTGGGGAGCAGGCTCTGCCGCCGCTGCAAATTTGTGACGGTAGCAATCACAACGGCTCTGGCATTGTCAACGAATTCAATATCCGCGGTGATTTCCTTGCGCCCCAGCATTTTGCAGGCGGCAACGCGGTTATGCCCGCTGAGGATTTCATAGCCGTGTTCGGACGGCCGAACCTTGATGTTCTCTATCAGTCCGTTCTCTGCAATATCATCGGCAAGCATCTTCAAATTCTCCTGACTGTACGGCTTGAAGCCGATGTGAGAGGTGCGGAACGGGTGAAGCTGCTCAATAGGAAGCTCCATCGTCACGCGCTTTTTCTTTGCCGGTGGTGCGGCTGCACCGAATAAGGCTTCAAATGCTTCATCGACCGAATCATTGACATCGGCTGATTGTGCGGCAGATTTTGCGCTGCGCTCTTTCAGTGCGTTGGCAAGTGCTGATTTAGCCATGCTGCATGACCTCCTCTGCAACCGCGCGATAAGAAATTGCCGCCGTATTCTGCGGAGCGTACTCCAGCAGGCTGACACCGATAGCCGGGTGTTCCGCGACCTTGATTGAGTAGTCAATCGGCTGCTCGAAAACGTGCATCTGCTCACCGTAACGCTCCTGTATGTTCTGCCGCGAAATCTGATTGAGAATGGTGCGCGGCATGAACATCGTCAGTAGGATATCTACCTGTTTCAGTGACGGATTGAGCGACTGCTGCACCTTATGAATGATTTCGATGGTGTCATTCAAACCGGCCGTATCGAGAAAATGCGCCTGCGTGGGAATGATGACACGGTCCGAAGCGGTAAGTGCGTTGATCATCTGCAAGTCCAGATGCGGACTGCAATCAATCAGAATGTAGTCATAACGGGTTTTAAGCCGTTCCACAATAGTGGACAGGATCTTTTCCGGTGTTATGCCATCGTTATCATTCGGGAACATGGCGCGGGTGTTCTGCATACTGACGAGCCGCGACAGGATACCGGCCAGCTTTTTATTCGCCGGAATGAGGTGCAGATTGTCCGATGTCCGCTGAATGGTGCGCTCGATGGTCTCGTTCAGCAGTTCCGGCATATCGATTGCCTGAAACATCAGGTTCGCCAGCGTACTTGGCAGGACCGATGGTTCATAGCCGAGCGAGAGTGTTAAGCTGCCCTGCTGGTCGTTGTCAATGAGCAGGACGCGCTTGCCGTGTTCAGCCAGTGCCGCACCGATGTTGCAGGTGCTGGTGGTCTTTCCTGTGCCGCCTTTTCCGCAGCATAAACTGATTACCATAATTGCCTCCTTCTTATAAACTGTCAATAATTTTCGGCATACCTAACCAAATGTGAAAACAGACAACAAAGTGTAGAGCGCATATTTATTTATCCCATTTTTATTTCCCATGTGGAGGGTTGCCAACATTCTGCCAACAAACTAGTCAACAGTTCGTAAAATCGTTCTTTCAAATAGTAACACAAACCATATATAATAATGGAATATAATGTGTTATAATAGATAATAACATATAACAGTAAATGATTTCCACGACTTAAAATCCCCCGGAGTTAAACCCGTGCCGGTTCGATTCCGGCTGGCGGCACCAGAAAACACCCGCATTTCTTAGGATTTGCGGGTGTTTTTATAACTTTTTCGAATTCCTATTTTGCCCAAATGCGGCTTGGGGGTTTATTAGGGGTTTATTTATCTCAAAACGAAGGGCGTTCCATGTCCATGGAGCGCCCTTTTTCTATCTAAATCATGCTCTTTTTCTCTTGTTCTTTAAAACGTTTTCCAATGCTTCTGCTGCTGCGGCCTCTGCTGATCTAATGGCATGAGCATAGATGTTACCAGTAGTCGCAATATTGCTATGACCAAGATGAGACGATACGGTTTTAACATTTATGCCCGCTCCAATCAGTAACGTTGCGTTTGTATGTCGTAGAGAATGAAGGGTTATCTGCGGCAATCCTTTTCGTACCACAAAATGAGAGAACCATCTGGTGGCGGTTTCAGGGTTCATCCAACTGCCATCATCTGCGATGAAAATACGGCCGCTTTCAACCCACTGGTCACCGAGATTCAAGCGCTGCTGTGCTTGCTCCTTGCGGTGTTGCCGTAACAGATTCAGCATATCGTCGGTGAGTTTGAGTACGCGGCGTGAAGTATAGTTCTTTGTGTCATCTATGAACATACCTTTTCGCGGTAAATATAACAAAGAACGCTGTACATCTAATAAACCGATATCCCAATTTATATCGTTCCACTCTAAGCCAAACAATTCGCCGCGTCGCAAACCTGTATACAACAGCAGTGTGATAATAACGCGATATTGCGCCGGAGCATCTTCCAAGGCCTCTAAAAGCTGCGCAGTCTGTTCTTCATCTAAATAACGAGCTTCTTTCCGTTCAGCCTTTGGAGGGTCTACACGCTCGCAAGGATTAGCAAAAATGATTTGCCATTTTACGGCAGTCGAGAGGATGGAGGAAATTAGTCGGTGATAATGCTGCACGGTACTGCTGCTCAACCGTCCATTTGCAGCAGTTTCAAAAATATCTTCGACAGGGAGATTGAATACCGCTGCAATCTTTTCTGCATTCTGCTGATATAAACCACCACCATGTGCTGCCTTGGAAATCTGAACCACACTGACGCCACTCCGCCTAGAAATTTCCGATTGTGTTAAGTCATGCTCCTCTAAAAGCGTCGACCAGTCTTCGCGCATATGCAGTGTTGGATTCTGCTTTACACCTTCTTCCGTGAGATTATTATAAAACTCCATCAAGTGATGTGGTTGCAGCTTGTCAAGGTGAATATGACCGATAGCCGTGTTAATACGAGGCACCAGTTTATGATAGCCCGCAACCGTTGTTGCTCTTAACTACTTTTCGGCATAGTCCGTGAACCACTTTTCCGCAAACTCGGCAAACTTGATATTGCCGTCCAGAACCTGACCGTTCCGGCACTTCTCCTCGAACAACACCGCCTGCCGGTCGAGCTCTTTCTGTATCTGGCGCTTTGTCATGCCGGGCTCAGGCTTCCAGACCATTTGGCGGCGTATCTGCTTGCCATCAAGGTCGTAACCACAAGAAACAATGATTTTGTAGCTTTCGCCACGCTTTTCGATAGTAGCCATACATTATTTCCTCCTTTTCCGATATTCTTCACGTACCTCGGAAATTGCAGACCGATACTCCGCCTCTTCCATCATCCATTCTTCATGCGCCAGGAGTTCTTCCTCCGACCGCTCTGACGGTTCAGGTTCTTCGTATTCATCTTCATCGAGCTGTCCGCTATACAAGTTTTCGTAATAGGCCTCTTCCTCCGGACTTAGCTCTCCGAGCTCCTGTGCGCATCCCTCCTCGTTCAAATGTGTAACCACGTACTCATACATCATGTCCGACAACAGCGCAGGTTGATGTTTGATATGGTTAACTACCTCCTGCCGCCATGTCGGTAGCAATTCGATAAATTTAACCAAATTCAAGTCTGCCTTATCGGACGGAGGTAAAGTATCGTTAGTTGGGACTTGTCGGAGACGACTGTTCTTGATTTCATCAAGCAAAAATGAAAACAAATAATTCTTGATGCACTCCACCAATTCACCATTGGTTATCAATTCGTCATATGTATTTCGGAGCAGCAAATCATGCTTTGCTTGCCGCAACTGGTTGATAGGCTCATCCGCAAGCCCCGTAGCTTCACTGATTCCATGATTATCCATGCTGACAGCATCAGTCAGACCTACTAAATAATCTGTGGAAACATTACATGCTACGGCAATTTTTTTTAGATCATCAGCTTTAGGGAGACGTTGGCCTGCTAAGTAAAAACCCATTGTACTGCGCCTAACTCCTACTTTTTCGGCAAGGCGATCTATTGTCATATGTCCTTTTAAAATATTTAACCGCTCTCGGAAAATCGGAAGACGCTTTTGCTTATCTGCATTTGTATTCATTTTGACCTCCTATACATTTTCTTGTTTTCTAACGCAGAATCCTGTATTTCGCCTGTTGTATGTGTGTTTAACTACTGCTATAATACTATCACAACCTGTAAATGATGTCAAATGCAGATATATGAAATTCAATTGGTTGAACACAACTGCAGATAAACACAAGAAGAAAGAAAGGCTCTTAAAATGAAACAAGTAAGAATGAGATATATCACCCAAGCAGTCGCCGAGCTCCACCAGCTCGACCCGAACACCCCCGTCAACGCCCGGCTGATCAAGCGCCTTGTCAATCAGGGAATCATCCCGTCCGTCCCCGTAGGCAACGGTAACCGCCGCCTCATCAACTTCGACGCATTGCTCGAGTATCTCGAGAACCCACAGTCCCCAGCAACAGACGCAAATAACAACACCGTTCACGGCATTCGTCGTATCGAAGAAAGGAAGTGATCATATGGCACGAGCATACATCCAGCTGTACTACTCTTACACGGAGCAGCTCCAACTGTTACCCCCTGAGCAGTGTGGCAAGCTCACTATCGCCCTGCTGAATTACGCACAGACCGGCGTCATTCCTGATTTCCCCGCAGATTCTGCAGTGTTTATGCTGTTCTCTTCCATCAGGAGTCAGATTGATCGTGACTACACCCGCTACGAAACGAAGTGTAAGAAGAATAGCGATAATGCTAATCAGCGTTGGCATGGTAACGAAGCAAACGCATCCGACAATATGCGAACGGATGCGAACTATGCCAAGGAGAAAGAGAACGAAAAGAACAATAAGAAGGAGAAGAATAAGGAGAACGAGACGGAACTCGAAAACGCTTTCTCCACATTCTGGGAGGCATACCCCAAGAAGGCCTGTCGGCCTCGTGCCCGTGAAGCGTTCGCCGAGCTGAAGCCTGATGCAGACACCCTGGCCGCAATACTGTCTGCCCTCGAATGGCAGAAGCATACCCCAGCGTTTTCGGAAGATGGGCTAAAGTATTGCCCTTCGCCAGCGAAGTACCTCCAGGACTGCCGCTGGTTGGATGAACCCCCTGTGCAGGCCTCTAACAACAATGCGGCACCGTTCTTTTCGCTGCAGCTCGATGAAAACGGAAATGAGGTTGCTGTTAATGTATAATGTTTTGAGACTTGAGAAAATCATTCTTGGCACCTGTATAGTAAACCCAAGTGCATGGAAGTATCTTTTCCAAAATTTGAACGAAGAAAACTTTGTTGATATTAAAACTCAGGCTATTGTTCGAGCTGTACGCCCCCTTATTGACGCAGGAGAACGCCCTGAGAAGCAAGCTATCTTGGCTACCCAACTGGGTGTCGATGAAAAGTACCTCGATAAATTGGTCGAAATAGCTTGCGACAAAGAACAATTTAAGAGCTATATCAACATAATCAAGCATAACACGGAAGGGCTTTTGCAGATTGATGAAAATATCCAGCAGCAAGAAGATCAGAGCACCATCTCTGAAAACGGCAGTCCTGCTGTCACCCCAACCGACACTCCAAACGCAACGGAACAATGCCGGTTAATTGACGGGGCTACAGCAATTGATGGTTTCTACAAGCGTTTGAAAGAACAGCCCGTCCCACCCGTTGCGACCGGCATTACTGCCATTGACGATCTTCTCAGTGGTGGCATGATCAATGGCGGCCTTTATATTCTGGCCGCTAACACCGGCTGTGGAAAGACTGCACTTGCTTTGCAAATTGCAGATGCCGTCGCAAACGAGGATAGCAGCGTTCTTTTCATCACCCTCGAGATGGATGAATCTCAGTTGACAGCTCGCCGCCTTGCCAGGGTTGCAAAAGTACCTGCAAGCCACTTAATTATGCAGCGCCTCTCAGATGATGAGTACGAGCATATCAGGCAGCAACTTCCCACGCTAAAGCAAAAGTACTTAGTCTTTAGCAGCGAAGGTGTATTCACGGTTAGCAACATTCAGGCCTTAGCGGGCCAGGTGCCAAACCTCCGGTTGGTTATCATCGACTATCTCGGCCTTCTGCGGTCAGAACCGTACTGCGGGAATCGGTACGAGGCAACTACCGCTATCTCGAATGAACTAAAGGTCCTTGCTCGCTTGTTCGGTGTCCCCGTTCTATGTTTGGCCCAGCTTAACCGCGCCAATGCTCAGCGTCCGGACAAGCACCCAATTCTGGCCGACTTACGCGACTCTGGCTCAATCGAACAGGATGCAGATGGTGTTCTGCTTTTGTATCGACCTGATATGTATGCTTCTTGCCCTATCCCTACCGATAAGGAAGTAGCAGTAAGAGTAGAATGCAACCTGGCCAAGCACCGTCACGGCGCAACAGGTCGAACAACGCTTGCTCTGAAACTCTCTACCGGAGAATTTTTCACCCCGCAATCGAAGGAGGAATTACATGAACCTCACTGAGATCAAGGCCATCATCGCCAGCATCGAACCTGCAGAGGATGAAACCGACCGGCTCAGGCAATACGCTGCTGTGCTGAACGAGATTTCCCCGCCTCCGGAGCTTGCCGACAAGACTGCCCGGCTGCTGGCTGAACGGCTGAATATCTGACTTACCTATTCCAAGAGTCCCCGTCTTGGGGACTCTCCTTTTTCTCCTTCCATTCGTATAAGGGGGATAGAAAAAGAGCTTGTACCGCATCAATTATGCAGCCAAGCTCATTGGTTAACTCTTCCAAATCCATATTTCTATTCTACATCTATTACTTGTTTTCGTCAATATAAAACAGAACAATTGTTCTATTTTTTGAGTTTTTACGATTCTTCTTACTTACACAAAAAACGGATTGCATAATGCGACCCGTTTCCATGACAATGATTTTCAAAAATAAAGTAAGGAACCTGCTTTCGCAAGTTCCTTACTTTAATCTAAAATCACGATACTATCTTATTTTGTTGAGCGAGCACTTAAATTTAAGCGAACTCTCGTCGGACTATTCTCTCGAATATCCGAACCACTCAGATCTGCTCCGCGAATGTCATACGTTTTCCCGTCAATCACGGTTTTCATGCTGGAAAATTCAATAGATGTACCAATTACGCTAAACACATCTTCACCTGCCAATGTTTTCTCGTAAAGACTTTCCGGCATCTTAAGTTCGAAAGAACCCTCCCCATTGACAGATAAAGTCATTGCCGTCAAACCGCTTTTACTAAGCCGAGAATCATTTACAGTAATTTGCATCGGAAATCCACCAAGAATTCCTTTTTTACCAGCATTCGAACATTCAGTATAATAACGAATGGTTTTCGTAATGATTTTTTCTCCACAGGTATCCAGTAGATCTTGATATTCTGCGCTATACATACCGTAGGACGGATAGAACCAGTACATTGGGTCATCCGCTAATCCCATATTAACGCTTTTTATACCTTTATCATTCGCCTGTCTCAAATCTGTATCGCGCGGTCCCACATCCTCTCTCCGCGTGTCAGTCGTCGGCTTCGACGGAGTGGTAGGCTGCGTCGGAGTCGTCGGCTGTTCTGGAGTCGTCGGAGTAGTGGGCGTAGTGGGTTCGGTCGGAGTCGTAGGTGTGGTAGCGGTATCTTCCTTGCCATAGCCCACGGTCGTCAGGATATCCACGCGCTTGGTCGCAGCATCATATTTGACACCAATATTCATGTCCTGGCACAGGTCACGGAGTTTGTAATAATTATTGTCCGCGATTGTGTAGCCGGTGTATGCGGCCTTGGCACCATCCCGATATACGGTCGCCGAAGATTCCTTCGCACTCCTGCTGGAATTCGACGGCAGCGCCAGTTCCCCGCCGACGACAGTATATGCCTTGTTGGTCGTCAGATCGATGCGCTTTGCAGCCTGATTCCAGCTCACCTCGAACTGTTTGGCGCTTCCGTTTACCATCGCTGCGATGTCACGCAGCTTGAAATAGTTGTTGCTGTTGATCATGTAAGCCGCACCATTAACCTTAGTGCCATCCACATAAATGCTGTTGCCGGTCGGTGTAGCTGTCGCCGTGTTAGCCGCACCTGCACACGCCATCATCAGCGCGGACAGACCCGCTGCTACGGCTATGGTTCTTTTCTTTCTCATCGTTTTTCCTCCCTTTGGAAATCTTTGAGTTCATTATAAGCCTTGGCATGAGATGTGTCAATTTTTGTTTAAGATGCTGTGCTAATAATTGATTTGAAAGTGCATTTTCAAAAATTTCTACAATTTATGCTTGACATATTCGCGAAAATAAGGTATATTATATACAGAACAATTGTTCGCTTGAGCAAATGTGATTTCTCCGTCGCGAAGGGAAATTACCGTTGGCGAGAACATCCGCCTTTCCTCACACACGTGGGGGTGACCCGAAAAGGGCGTCATAGCAATTTGCATGACACTTTATTTTTCCCCACACTCGTGGGGGTGATCCTAAAAGGGTAGCCATAGCAATCTGCATGGTACTTTATTTACTCACATTAGTGAGACCTTAGGATGTTCTCAATGCCAGCAATCGCCCCCTGCAAAGAGGGTGGGGATTGAAACGCAAGATTATTTTTTATGACGGCTACAACCAAAGCGGAAAGACACTGCATTATGCAGTGTTTTTTTGTTGCTCACTTACGAAATCATCTAAAGCGGAGTCGTGCAGAGTTGAAAGTGCACTTTCAATTTTTCCACTTATAAACCCTCCTTTCGCAAAGTTCTGCTTTTCCCCACACGCGTGGGGGTGATCCCACTTTTTGAGGTCTGTTTCTTTGATGCGGTCCCTTTTCCCCACACGCGTGGGGGTGATCCTGCGACTCTCGACAGTGTAAAAAATGCCGAAGTCTTTTCCCCACACACGTGGGGGTGATCCCTATAGCGATCAAGTTACAGATGCTTGTGGGGACTGTGACCGGGGGAGGCTCTACGGAGGCTCCCTTTTTCTTTGAAAGGAGAATGGATATGCCTGCGAATAAGATAAACGATGGCTCGATAGTTCTTATTGGTAAAGCTATGCAACAAGGCTGATATAGCCAATGGTGCAAGTAGGAGGTTTTGTAATATGTTACAAGTTCGGGATAGGCTGATTTGGTTATCTGGGAAGACAACAGAAAATTTCCGTAAGAATGCTTTGCATCCTCCTGTAAATCCGGAAAGAGAGCGGCTGTTTGCGGAGCTGGATGCAATGCAGGTCGTAGAACAAACAACAAAGAAGTTAACGGTTGAGCTGCCGGGGTTCGATACATCATTCTTGCAGGGAGAATAACGACAAGAACTTTATAGATTGGAAGGAGCAGTATGGTGGCTGCTCCTTTTTGTTTTGGGACATCATCCGGTAAAACAGACTCGGAAATACCGCAAATAAAAACAAAAAATCCCGTTGTAAATTCCATGTAGTCGGGGTATAATATAATTACAGGAAAATAAAAACGAATATCGTGTTTTTATTTGCAGGAGGTTCGAAATGAAAGTATTACGGATTCAAGCAAGAGGTTTGCCACTACTTCCGCACGGAATGGATGTTTGCTTGTATGGGCAGCAACGAGTGAATGAAAAAGATAAAGAATCACTTTGGGCCTTAACGCCAAATATTTTTCTTAATCCAGCAACGGCGTTTATTGGCCTGAACGCATCGGGCAAAACAACCATCATGAACGTAGTTCGTCTGGCATTGGGATTGCTGCAGAATGAATCAATCAATCATATGTCTGTTAAGCACATTCTGAACGGCGTAGATAAAGCAGTTCTGCGAATTTATTTCGCAGATAATCAGAAAAACGTCAATTGCCTTGAAACTGCCATTGTTGAAAAGCGGACCGAAAGTGATAATAGATTCTTTGTTATTGCAGAAGAAAAACTTTGGACAAAGCCATTTAGCCGCGTACGCACTAAGAAACAGTTAATCGACTTCGAGGGAATGGAGCCGATAGTCGAACGAACCGGAACAGAAGAATATCTCCTTGATGATGTCAGCTTGGTAATTGGTCGAAACAAAAAAAACAACGATTCTCTGACAGTATGCAGTTTGCTTTCTTATACAAACGAAAATGTGCTGCCCTTTACTGAAAATATCTCTATGGAGATTGTTAAATATCTTGACCCTACCGTAGAAAAGCTGTGTTTTGAAAAGGTACAGGATAAAACCATTATTCGCCTGAAATTTGCCGAAAAAGAAGAAATTGTCTTGAATAATTCGAAAGAATTGGGACTCTATTTGTCGTCTGGTACAATAAAAGGTATCATTACGTTTTCTATGGCCGAAACTGTGCTAAGAACAGGAGGATGCCTGCTGGTTGATGAAATCGAAAACCATTTTAATCACGAAATCGTTGCAACTATGGTGAGACTGTTTACAGATAGACGGCTTAACCAAAAGGGTGGTGTCATTCTTTTTACAACACATTATCCAGAGCTGTTGGATATGTTTGAACGGAACGATAACATCTATATTGTCCGGAATAAGGGAGGCATCTTGCCTGAAAACCTGAGTGATCTCTTAAAGCGGAACGATATTAAAAAGAGTGAGGTATATCGTAGTGATTTCCTGAAAGGTACTGCACCATCCTATTCTGCAAGCATGAACTTGAAGAAAGCGATTGCGGCAACGATGAAGTGAGGGTTGAGTGCGATGCATATAGAGGGAATAAAGGCATGTATATGTGAAGGTGCAGCAGAGGGAGCCATTATCGATATTCTTGTAGATAATGGTTTGTTGATTTTTTCGCGTGAAGAAATGCTGGACGAAAAAGTGATTCGTTCGAGAACGGGTAAAAATTTTGAAGAACAATACTTGCGGAGAGGATTCGAAACAAAAGTCACGGTCCTGCGTATTCTGGATTCACATCACGAAAAGTTTCAGTTAAGCAAAGCGTACGCTCATCAGGTTGATGTTATTAATGTTGTAACAGCCCCAGAAATCGAAATGCTTATTATCCATGCAGAGGGGAAGTATGAACAATTTGTACGTTCAAGGCGAAAACCTAGCACCTTTTGTAAGGAAACATTGAAAATGAAACATGTCAAATCGCGAGAATTTGTCATGAACTATTTTTCAGATCCTCATAAATTGGTGGCAGCTATTAGAAGGCATAAGCAGGTTTCTCAGCCACAAAGAGATGAAATCTTTTTGTATGATTTACTTGCCGAGGAAGCGAAAAATCTTTGAGCGTGCTGTAAGGGCAGTAAATGAATGAAAAGCGGGTCGCATATGCGACCCGCTTTTGTTCTTGACTTTTGCTTAGAAGGTGCTATAATAAAGGGGAACAATTGTTCGTATCGCTGGCAAACGACAGGTTTTTCGGGATAATTTTAAGTCTTTTCCCTACACACGTGGGGGTGATCCTACTGATGTCACAATCAAAGAAACTGCAGATTCCTTTTTCCATATACGTGGGAGTGATCCTGACATGGCCTTTGGCACAGCGTTTTTGTTCTGTTTTCCGTATTGATGGGTTATCAAAAGTGGATCAAGATAATACAAAATCACCACAACATGTGGTGATTTTATTGTTTTAACTGTAATAAGGCGATGTTTAATATTCGATTTTGATTAGTGCTTACTATAACCTATGGATAGATAAATAAAAAGCAATCGGAAAAATGTCCGATTGCTTTTATATTTATATTAATAATCAAAACGTTGACAACAATAAATGGTTCCTGTAGAACCAACAGCAAAACCTACTCCAACACGCGTATATTCTGCATTCAACAAAGTGTAACGATGTCCTTCCGAATTCATAAACAATTCCATTGCTCGTACAGATGGACTCTTTGTAATGGTTTGGACAGTATCAGCAGTTGTAATATTTCCATTGCTACGAATATCATCAACTGCAATTCCTGTGGCATTTGCATAGGCTCTTAAATCGTCAATATCCGAATGACGAAAATCAGTCGTAAGATGATTTGCCCAATATTGAGCAAATGCCATTAGATTGTTATCAATATTGAGTACAGGTGCCCCAACCTTGGTACGCTCTTCATTGATTTGCTCAATCATTTCCTGTTCCCACTGACGGAGAGTTGCTTCGGAAACAGTGGTGTTGTTATTATTAGAGCTGTTGTTATCATCCTTAACGTTTTCGCCCGTGGCCTTGCGCAACTCCTTGGCCCAGAACTGGCTAACCGGCTTATCGTCCATGGAAACTGCATCAACCGGAGCGCCGGTCATAGCTTCCAGGGCTGCAATGACATCAGCAGTGGTGGCGTTCGTTTTGCCAGTGATGGTCGGACCGTATTCCTTTGCCACTGCAAGATACTTGTCATGACTCCAGTTGCAGTTGATCATTGCTTCATTGAAATCCGACATGGTCGAGTTCCACTTGGTGATGGCGGAGCCTGTTGCAGGCGTGTTCGGAGTCGTCGGACTGGACGGCTGAGTTGGTTCGGAAGGCTTATCCGGCGTAATCGGAATATTCTCATCGTCAATATATACGCCATCAGGGTCGATGGTTACTTTCTTCGTTGCAAGATCGAAATCTACGCCAAAATGTACTTCCTTTGCAATGTCACGGAGCTTGACGTAGTTGTTTCCGCGAATCAGATAGGACTTAATCGCAACCTGCTCGCCAGCAACCTTAAAGGTCTGGGGCGACAGCTTGGCGGTAGAACCAGTGAGTGCCATATCAACCATATTGGAAAGATCGGGTGTCGTTCTTTCCGTCGAGATCAGCACAGAGCGAGTCGTTTCATCCCAATCTACGCCAAAGCCAGCGAGCTTACCGAGATCTCTGAGCTTGAAGTAGTTATTGTCTGCAATATTGTAGCCGGTAGGGTAGACTCGTGTGTTTCCAACATATACGGACTGACCCTTCGTTCGCGTCGGAGTCGCAGGGAGGTCTGCAACGGCTCCTGCACTTGCAAACATCACTGCCGACAAGGCGAGCGCCATAACGGCGGTGGTTCTCTTGTTCATTGTTATTCCCCCTATGTGGAGATGCTTCTATTTGTGTCAAGTATAACACAGCAATATACAGGAAACAACCAATTTAAATTGAACGTGCACTTTCAAAATCGTGCGATACAGCACTATGTATTTCCCCTGCAAAAAAGTATTGACAATCCCTGTCAGTTGTGATACTGTAGGAGCATAAGAAGATTCCGGCCCCAGTGGTTGCGTTATTTTAAGGTAAACGCCGAACAAAACGGCAAGTTTTAGTATAGGTATACCCATTCCAAGGAGAAAAAACTTCAGAGCGTGCAATCTTCTTGATTGCGATTGGATGACACGATGAATGAAGCGTGTCTTTTTTGCGTCCATTTTTAAGGAGACCTGAACAAAAATCCATCCGAAACGGGCAAACTTACCCCTCGCATTGCCCGAATACCCAGAAAGGAAGGTAGCCACATCGTGAAGAAGTTGACTCGCGCAACCACCAAGCATAGCCGCACCCAGCACGCAGCTATCCCGCAAGTAACCACCCTGCACTTGTCCGCATTCATCCTCCTGGCCACTGTCCGTTTCGCTTGGATTTTCATTCGTCATTTCGCCCGTCACATCGTTGGGCGGTAAAGGTAATACCATCAATGCCGAATAGCATTATGGAACAATTCGACCGTTATAATGGAGAAAATACCAAGAATCTGCGCTGTTCAACTCTGCTGATTGCCCTCAATCAGATCATCACTAAAAACAAATTGAATGTCCGCAGTTTTTGTGCAAATACGTTTCTTTCTGAACGCGTATATAAGAATATCACCAGTTATTCCACTGAAAATTTCAATTTCCGAACACTTTCTGCGCTGTTTATCGCAAACCATGTCCCGCTGGATGAAGCCGAGCAGCTATTCCACCAGGCGGGTTATCATTTAAATAACTCGCTGCTGCATCGTATCGTCCGTTTCGCATTGGAAAACCATCTGTCGATTTATGAAGCTGATGAACTTCTGTTTGCGAAAACCAGCAGGCATTTTTACACCAAGAAAAGGGAATAACACACACTGCACTAAGGCGACCCAATGGGCCGCCTCTTTTTATATAAAAGGGATTTCAGAAGTCCCACTCTATGCTGTTATGTAATCTATACTGTCTATGTAATCAAAAACTCCCGGATAATTAAGGAGGAGGTGAAAACCATGCACACTACTATACAAGGCGGCCTCAACTATAAGGTGTCCTTTTACATGGATGCTATGCTTCTGGGTACAGTCAACGTTGCATTGTACAACGAGGTTGTCGAAGTCGTCCATATTGACCTGACGAACCATGTCACCCAGCCCGAGCAGCTCAAAGAAATCGTTCGCGAGATTGATCTTTTCGTCGAGCAGAGCGATGCCTCTGTCGCATATATCTATGCCAACGGCCTCGCTGACGCATTGATCGACGAATTTACTCTCGCCGGTTACGAAGACGACTGGACTCGGAAAGAAACCACACTCTACAAAATCATGAAATCCTAAGGAGGAATATCCCATGCTTAAGCTCAACCAGCTCAAGATCGACCCGTATATGACCGTAGGTGACCACTTCCGCTATCTGGGCGCTAAGACGGCCTATGTGTATGAGAACGGCCAGCCTACTGATAAGGTGAAGGGCTACCGCTGCCAGATTGCCATGGTAGATCGCGGCTATGACACCCTCTACGTCACCGTTCCGGCCATGCCCGAGATTCCTGTTGACTCTCCTGTGCGTCTCGCCGATTTGGAGATCAGCGCATATGCCATCGAGGGTAAGGCACGCATCTCGGCTAAGGCCACGGCCATCGAGCTTATCGACAGTGACTAAGGTCCTGCAAGGAGGTGATTCCCATGAATCAGTATAATGCTGTTGCACGTGCATGGCTCTTGACGCTTAACAACCCGGCTAACCATGGTTACCCTGATTGTCCGCGTGCTGCCTGCGAACAGCTCCGCACCGAATGGTGTTCTAAGCACCCTTTACGTTCGGGTATTTGGATGTACTGTATTTCCTCCAACGGCATTCACCACATCCATATGATCCTGACCAACCGTGCTCCGGTTCGCCGTCGCCTCATCGCAATGTCCGTCCCGGCCGATACCATCCAGCCGTTTTCGAGCTCTCGCAATCTCGAGGCTGATATTGAGCGCTATATCCGCGTGATTGATAGTATCGAGACCATCGTGACGATCGTCCGCTAAATACCCTCTGCAACCGGGCTGCGCCCATTAAGGGATGCAGCCCCATTTTTTACAATGAAAGGAGGGGTTATATGGCAGCAGATGTTACACGTTCCTGGTTCGCGGTGTTTAACCATCCCGAAGAACACGGCTACTCAGGCACTCCACAAGAAATATGTGAACGGCTCCGGGACGAATGGGTTGGCAACAGCTCGACGCGTACCGGCGCTTGGGCCTACTGTGTATCAGCCGCAGGATTGCATCACGTTCACATGGTTTTGGAGGATTCTGTGGCAATGAGATTCAGCGCTGTCCAAAAGAGTTACGCGAAAGGGACGCATTTCGAAAAGACAAAAGGAACGAAAAAGCAGGCAGAAGACTATATCAACAAAAGGCACCCATTTGAGGAAAAGGGCGAAAAAGTGCTTTGTATCGTCAAAGCCGGTGAAATCCAAGGTCGTAGTCGCAACAACAGTGACTTAACAGAAATTGCATCGCTCATGAAAGAAGGATACACTCCCGCTGAAATTATGGCGCTTAATATCACTTACAGAAGATATGACCGCATGATTCGAGACGCTTTTTTCGATCAACGCTTTCGTGATACTCCACCTATCCGTCCCGTGACAGTACACTGGATTTTTGGTGAGTCTGGCAGCGGCAAGACCTATCATTATGTCACGCTCTGCAAAGAAAAAGGTGAAAACGAGATTTACCTCGTCTCCGATATGAAACATGGTGCATTCGATAAATACTGTGCTGAAAAAATCCTGTTTATTGATGAACTAAAGCCCGATAGCATCTCATATGCCGAACTTTTGTCGCTATTGGATGGCTACAAAAAACAAATTTCTGCGCGCTACACCAATGCTTTTGCTTTATGGAATGAGGTCTACATCACAAGCGTTTACTCCCCCGAGGAATTCTATGCCGAGTTGATCCCTTATCACAAGCGCTCTACCGATAGCTATGAACAACTTCGCCGCCGCATCTCCGAAATCATCTATTGCTACTTTGACGCCGACCACGAACGAAAATTTATCTGTGTTCCCAATGACTTCTACACCGATTTAACATCCTTGAAGCAATCCTTGAAAGACACTGCCCCCGACCCCTTTTAACAAAGCGGCAGTAGCATTGCCTGCCGCTTTGTTACAGTTACAAAAATCTCAAAACCCCGCATAAACACTAAGGATTTGAGCCCTCATTTTGTAACAGACCGCGTTACAAAATCCCAACTTCGTTACACTCATCTGAAAGAGAGGATGAAAAACATGAATAATTCTAAGAAAAGCGAACTCATCAGTGAAACAACGCGAGAGTATAATATCCGCCGTTTTCGCGAGGGTCTGAAGGAAATTACGCACGATCCCCGCAAGCAAGTTGGAATCCCTGCCGTGCTGGGTACAATCCTGCTGCTCGGCTACTTGATGCAAAAGTACGTTATAACAGAGGACGGCTCCGCATTTGCCGACGCTATGAAAGCACTCATTCGCCTGATTGATGTTCCCGCCGCTGTTATCGGCCTGCTGTGCTATATCCTCGCCAACGGTACGGCTCCGAATTCACACCGTATCCGCAACGATCTTACCCGTATCGGCCTGAGCAACGCCGCCGGTGAGGTTCCGTATCTGCTTCACTCCTATCCCTTTCGTCAAAAAGCAACCTATCGACAAGTACAAATTCTGGAATTCCTTAGCCCTGGAATTGCTAAGACCGTATGGGAAGACAAAAAAGCAGCCATTGAGACGGCGCTCAACGTCTGTATCGCGCAAATCGAGGAATTCGAGGGCAAAAAGGGCATACGGCTCTACGTCGTCCCGGTCGAACAGGGCCTGACCGATAAAATCCTCTGGCGGAACGATTTTCTCAACTGCGAATTTCCCGAATGCAAGGTGATCTTGGGTGAAAGTCTGCTGGAAAGCGTTGTTGTTGATCTTAACGTCAATCCGCATTTACTTATCGGAGGCGGTACCGGATCGGGCAAAACGGTTCTTCTCCGGCTGATCTTGATGCAATTACTGAAAAAGAAAGACGTTAAGGTTACAATTGCCGACTTTAAGGGTGGCGTAGACTTTGCATCTTGCTGGAAAGAGCATCCCAATTGCAACATGATTTTTGACCGCTCTACATTACTGGCTTATCTTGATAGTTTGGTCGAGGAACTCGAGCACCGCAAGCAGCTTTTTGCAAGCAAGGATGATTGCAATAACATTTATGACTATAACCGCAACCCCTTGTATACCATGAATCACACAGAATGTCTTGATCGCATCGTTTTTTCAGTAGATGAGGTTGCGGAAGTGCTCGATAAAACCGGCCTCAGCAAAGAGGAAAAGGATCAGGTGGCCCGCATTGAAAACAGGATTGCTACTATTGCCCGCTTAGGCCGCGCATTTGGTATTCACTTGATTTTAGCTACCCAGCGCCCAGATTCCAACATCATTTGCGGCCAGATTAAAAACAACGTTTCATACAGAATTTGCGGCCGTGCAGACAATGTGCTGTCAATGATTATCCTTGACAATACAAGCGCTGCGGATGAAATTCCCTCCGACGCTCGAGGCCGTTTTATCAATAATAACGGCACAATTTTTCAAGCGTATTGGTTTGACGAATCCAATGTAGATTGGGACGCACAAATCTAAAATATATCTCATTTTGAAGGTGCACATTCAAAGCCCGTTCTTGAATGTGCACCTTCAATTTTTCTTTATTTAACCGGTTCCATTCTCAATAAGCAATCACCGCACAAGATGTTGACCTCGCGAGTCGCGCGTACTGACATTTTGCAATGGGGACAGATATATTTGCGAGTGCTGCTCGGCTTCTTTGTTTTGGTCGGCTCGTTTGTTCCAGAGCTTGTCCCGCGTCCCGGCCTGCCAGAGATATAGCCGTCCATCCGCCCCATGCGGATATCTTCCCATCCCTGAGTAACGATGAAATCAATGAGCGCTTCGGTTGGAAAGGTGATCGACCAGCCGATTCGCGGATCGAACTCAATGTGTAAATCGCACGCCTCGGCAGTGTCCTTAAAGCGTTTGTTATGGTAAGTGCCTCCGCGACTGCAATCCTTCACATTGTTTTGCAGGTGGTAGAGATGAACCATTTCATGCAGCAAGGTTGCGGTAACGTCTTCAATCGGTCGGTCAAGTGTGCCTGCGTCAATGTTAAGCTCGTGCCGCTGATCGCCGTTACTCTTATGCCATGCCTTAGATACGGTCACATGACCATATGCGCGTGGCGTAGATTGAATGGTGATGATTGGTTCTTCAATCTCGCTATTGAAATAATGGTCATTAAGTACGCGGAACATTTTTTCAAGATATCCCGCCGTCCGGCTTGTTTTGATTGTCTGTTTCATAAAAGCACCTCCACAATTTTTCTTTGGGCCTCGCCGTGTTCGTTCCGAGTACGGCTTAAATACTTTTGCAGACACGCCGGGAACTGTGTCAAGGTTGGCTCGTAAGAGCCACTTGCGCAAAAATTTACACCGTGCGAATAATCGGCACGGTGTAAAATTTTGCTGACCTTGACTCAGGGTTCGGGGTGTGCCACAAGCGAAGGCAGAGGCCCCATCTCTTTGGTGTTACCAGTCCACCATTGACATATTCATTGATAGTCACAACGTTTTAGCTGGTTTCCGTATCTTGTCCGTGATATAATAACAATATCAACAGTCTTGATAAAAGGAGGGCTTGCCTATGCCGTTACCTCAAACGACACATTGTACCTACGCTGACTATCTGGCGTGGGATACCGAACAAAAATATGAGTTGTTCGACGGTACACCTGTTATGCAGGCGCGTCCAAGCATTCAGCACCAGAATATAGAGGGGGCTTTGCTCCAGCAGCTCCGCAACTTCCTTGATGGCAAGCCGTGTCGCGCTTTTGCTGAGATTGAGGTGCTGCTCCCTGAACGCGCTCATCAGAACGCGGATGATGTGAGCACTGTCTATGTTCCTGATCTTGCTGTGATTTGCGACCCCGAGAAACTGCACGAGCAGTATTGTTTTGGTGCTCCGACCGTAGTAATGGAGATTCTTTCACCTTCGACTGCTAAGGCGGACCGTCTGGTAAAGCTCAATCGCTATCAGCAGGCCGGTGTCCCCGAATACTGGATCATCTCCCCACAAGAACAGAATGCAACGGTGTTTGTACTGGAAAACGGACTGTATCGCACCGTTGCTGTTTACACCAAGGAAGATGCCGCTGCAAAGGTCTTTACTCTGACCGGTTGCGAATTGGATTTGACTAAAGTTTTTGAATGATACGGAGGCGTATAAACTATGAAAAAGAAAAACATTGCCGCACTTATGGCTGCCGCCATGATGTGTTCTTCTGCTATTCCGTTTGCCAGTGCTCTTGAAGATGGCAGAACAACACTTCCTCAATCCTTCACAAATGGTACAGCCGTAAGTGTTTGCTCTACAAAGGATATTGTAATTGTTCTTAAATCCGATTCTACCCTTTGGGCTTCTGGTCGAGATCTTAAGACTTTCTATTCTCCGTTTACGCAAATTGCAGAAAATGTAAAATCATTTTATTATACCTGTGACAATATTGGCATCATTAAAAATGATGACACTTTATGGACCGCTACTCTTTCTAATTTGAAAACAACTGGCAAATTTGAAAAGAAATTAGAAAATGTACGATCCATTATTATTGATGCCAGCAACGCGTTAGCAATCAAAACGGATAATACTCTTTGGGGTTGGGGAACAGATATTGAAAAACAAACATTTCCAATCGATGTGAAATCGCTTCCGTCAAATGTTGTATCTACCAATTCGTGGCGAACCACCATTATTACTCCAGTAAAAATGATGGATAACGTTCAAGAAATTGCTTCTTCTTTCGATACGACACTGTTTCTCAAGACAGATGGTACTCTTTATGGTATAGGAAGTGGTCGCACCGGACAGTTGGGAGAATCGGTTTCTGAAAACGAAAAGGATATTATTATTCCCATCAAACTCATGAGCAATGTAAAACATATTGCCGATGCCGGTCGCGCTTCATACGCCATTACGAACGACAATGCCCTGTGGGGATGGGGTTGCTTGCCTTGGCAAAATGATGATGAAAACCAGCGCACACCCATCAAACTTGCGGAAAATGTTAAATCCGCTCAAGAAGCAAATGGTTCCTTGGTATATGTGACCACCGATGGTTCTATCTGGGGCTATGGAGATGTTCTCCCTGGATGCGAAGGCAATTCTAAAAATGTTGCGAAAAAATCAACTTTAACCAATGTGAGCGCCATATTTGGCAATATTTACGACGGCCACGAACTTGCTATAACAACAGACGGAAGTCTCTGGGCTTGCGGTAGTACCGGAATGAGAACTGGTGGCGACGAAACGAACAATTTTTATGATGTTTATAATTGCAGTCAATACGGAAAGCAATTAACTGATTACCGTCAGATTATGGGTGTCAATAAATCCACAACAACTACCCCAACCGCAGCACCTGCTTCTACAGCAACTGCCAAGCCAACCAATGCTACGGTAATGGTAAATGGCAAGCAGATTGCTTTCGACGCATACAACATCAATAACAACAACTACTTCAAACTGCGTGATATCGCTAAGGTCCTGAGTGGTTCCGATAAGCAGTTTGAGGTAACTTGGAACGGCTCTACCAAGAGCATCGAGCTGAAGCCCGGTTCCGCGTATACTTCTGTTGGTGGCGAACTGGTAACCGGAAAAGCTAAGCAGCAGACCGCTAAGCTGTCGTCTGATAAGGTATACATGAACGGCTCCGTAGCAAATCTTACTGCTTATACTATTAACGGTAACAACTATTTCAAGCTCCGCGACCTCGGCAAGCTGCTCAACTTTGGCGTTGACTGGGACGGCACCGCAAAGTGTATCTCCATCAACTCCTCCACCGCATACACCGAATAAACCAACATAAAAGCCGCCCTTATCGACGGCTTGGCAACTTCGCTTAAAGTCGTTATACTAAAGATACAAAGAAGCGCTGTCGTCAGACGGTTAGCTCAAAGAATGAGGCACAAAGTGACTGCTTACTTTCTCAGGGTAGGGCGGTCACTTTGCGTATATAGTAAGTACGAAAAGCACAGATGCAATGCATACAAAAAAGCGAAACAGTTTCCTGTTCATACGCATCCCCCCCCTTTCCCAAGGGAGCGGCTAACCGCCTGCCGTCTGTGACAGTGCCTATTCATAGGGTAAAAGGGTTCGACAAAAACAGCAAGTACAACTTACTTTGAAAGCATTCATTTTTTACCGCTGTTGATGGCTTAATTCAGGGGTTTATTTTAGGGGTTTATTAGGGGTTTATTTAGCTGAAAACAGGTGTTTGAAGATGTCACTAAAGTCCTTAAAATGTTTCGTAAATGTCTATAATTCGCGGTATTTTACCGAAAAATAACGTAAAAATCATCACGAATCGGACACTTAAAATCCCCCGGAGTTAAACCCGTGCCGGTTCGATTCCGGCTGGCGGCACCAAGGATTCCTGCACTTTCGTTTGAGAGTGCAGGAACTTTTTGCTTTTTTATCGTTTTCTGCAATTTCTCTGAAAATTTTTGTCCCATGCGTGTTGGCAAAAATATGCATTTGCCAAAAATTTGCCAAC
>OODU01001361.1_pt1 | contig 24150 bp, 19 predicted proteins | sample 1671171 | NCBI WGS metagenome assembly OODU01 (sample SAMN06348129, study PRJEB24527) | human gut metagenome | biome: human gut; feature: ankylosing spondylitis patient; material: feces | host: Homo sapiens | place: China | collected 2015-10
ATACGAGATTCAAGTGTGACTGGAGTTCAGACGTGTGCTCTTCCGATCTTTCTCTTTTCTGCTGCTAAAATCAATATTAATACTTAAAGAGTAAAAAGTCAAGAAAAAATTAGCACTCATTTTAGTTGAGTGCTAACAAATTTTTATAAATTTTCTAAACAAAGAATAAAATCTATGCAATTTCACAGGTGTTCGATTGGAACGTCAAAAAATAGTTATCTCAAAAACAAATGCAGGAATAAATTCTTATACTTTCGATAAGGAAGATAGCGAATCGGAATATCTATTTTACTTTTTCTTACAAGCAGACTCTTTTTATGACTAAACGTATCAAATCCCGCTTTTCCATGATAACTTCCCATTCCACTTGCACCGACTCCTCCAAATCCCATATAGGAAGTTGCCAGATGTACTATGGTATCATTGACACATCCGCCCCCAAAGGAAAGCTGTGAGAGCACCTGTTTTTTGACAGACTGCTCTTTTGTAAATAAATAGAGTGCAAGCGGTTTTTCCTTTTGTTTTACCAGATTTACGGCTCTCTCTATGGTTTCAAATCCAATCACCGGCAGAATGGGACCAAAAATTTCCTCCTGCATCACCGGCGCATCAAAGTCAGTTTCATTTAAAATAGTCGGTGCAATCTGCAAGGTTTCTTTTCGTCCATATCCTCCGCTTACAACCAGTTCTTCTTTTAACAGCTTCATCAGCCTTTCATAGTGATAACTTGAAATTATTTTAGGATAATCTTTGCACTTTAATGGTTCTTTTCCGTACATTCTGTGAATCCATTTACACATTTTTAAAATCAATTCTTCTTTTACGGATTCCTGAACCAACACATAATCCGGCGCAACACAGGTCTGACCACTATTTAAAAATTTTCCAAACACAATTCTTTTAGCCGCAAGATTTAAGTCCGCACTTTCTTCTACAATACAAGGACTCTTTCCTCCCAATTCAAGTACAACCGGTGTCAGCTGTTTTGCTGCCTGCTCCATAATCAGTTTTCCAACTCTTGGTCCGCCTGTATAAAAAATAAAATCAAATTTCTGCTCTAACAGCTTTTTATTTTCCTCTTCCCCGTCTTTGATTACAGCTACAAACTCTAAAGGAAATGCTTCTTCGATTATCTTTTTTATCATTTTAAAAGACACTGTCGATGCTCCCGATGGTTTTATCACGCAACAGTTTCCTCCTGAAATTGCATCAATAAGTGGCTGAAGACAAAGCAAAAACGGATAATTCCACGGTGCAATAATTAAGACCACACCATAAGGCTCCGCAATTACCATACTTTTTGCCGGAAACTGAGCAAAGGGTGTCGGCACCCACTTTTCTTTCATCCAGCCGGCCAGATGTTTTTTTACATAACGAATCTCATTTAAAAGAAGTCCGATTTCTGTCATATAACTTTCAAACGCACTTTTATGCAAATCTTTTTTTAAGGCATCTGCAATTTCTCTTTCATGTTTTTTAATTACGATTTCAAGCCTGTTTAATGCGTTCTGGCGAAATTGGATTGATTTTGTCGCTCCTGTCTCAAAAAAGTTTCTTTGCTCTTTTAAGATTTTTTCTATTTCCATGCAGTCTGCCTCACTTTCTTTTTTAATCACCCAAAATATTTGAAAAACAGGCAGTCTTTCCTTACGAAAAAACTACCTGCCTTCTTTTGACTCTTAGCCCTCTACAATCAGATACTGACCATTTGGAAGTGCAAATATTTCACTGGCTTCTTCAAGTTCATTCATGGACATTTCATCGACATCCATACCATTTTCTTCAAAATATTCTTTTACTTCTTCTAAAGTATCCACAACAACTGCCATACAATCTTCTAAAAATGCTTCTGCTTCTTCCACAGTTTCTGCAACCGGCTCCGGAAACAGTTGTTCCTGATTTCTTAAAAATGTAATCAAGCACTCCTCACTAAATTCATTCATTCGTTTTTCCTCCTTAATCCTATCATCTTTTTTTCAAAAACCGTTTTCACGTGTTTTGTACTCTTATCTCAGATCGAGATACTCCCTTTGAAACCTTAATGGTTATGCTGTCACACATTTTTATGCGCTTTTGCATAAGCCAGAATTTCTTCCGGTTTGTCTACAATTTTAGCTGCATGATGTTCTTCCAATTCTTTTCTTGGACGAAATCCCCAGGTCACACCAATTGTAAACATTCCTGCGGCATTTCCGGTATCCATATCTGTATTGGTATCTCCCATATAAAGACACTCTGAAGGTTTGGCATTGAACTCTTTCGCAATCGCAAGTGGTCCAAGTGGAGAAGGTTTTCTTGGAATTTCAGCAGTCTGACCCTGCACTTTATCAAACAATTCTTCTCCAAATATTTTATTTACCACATCTACTGCTGCATGATGTGGTTTATTTGAGCAGACACCTATCTTAATGCCTTCTTTTTTTAATCCATTTAACATCTCCACAATGCCGTCAAACGGCTTTACATGATAAAACGGGTCCTCTTCAAACCATTTGCGGTAAATCTGTTTTGCTTCTTCATAATCAACTTTATCTATTCCGCCGGATGCCTCTAAAATTCTTCTTACCAGCTCATCTGCCCCATCTCCGGCAAAAAAATTATATCCTTCTACCGGCTGTTCTTTAAGTCCATAATGGCTCAGCAGACGGTTTCCCACTACCGCAATCGATTCTACCGTATCTGCAATTGTTCCGTCTAAATCAAAAATACATGCTTTTATCATTTGTTCTCCCAGTCCTTCCAGCTCATTCCCATATTTTTTACTTCCTGATATAATCTTGAAATCGGCATACCTACCACATTATAATAATCGCCTCTTATCTCTTTTATAAATTTTGCACAGAGTCCCTGAATTGCATAAGCTCCCGCCTTATCCATCGGTTCTTTGCTCTGTACATAAGTTTTAATTTCTTCTTCACTCATCGGATAAAATACAACTTCTGTCTTTTCAAAAAAAGTCTGTTTTGTCTCTGCCTGATTTTCTCTCACAAACAGACTCACTCCTGTATAAACAAAGTGAGAATTTCCCTGAAGCTTTTTTAACATCGACACCGCGTCTTCTTCATCTGCCGGTTTTCCAAGAATGTTTCCATCCACAGCAACTACGGTGTCCGCTCCAATAACGCAGACATCTCCTGTTGTTTTTGAAAATACGTCCTCTCCTTTTTGGCTCGAAAGCTCCATCACGACTTCTTCTGGATTCGTGCTTGTAATGACCTCTTCTGCTTCACTTTTACAGACTTCAAATACACATCCCATCTGAGTAAGCAGTTCTTTTCGTCTCGGTGAGCCACTGGCTAATAAGATTCTTTTCATATCTTAGGTTCTCCGTTGTTATTCTTTTGAATGTAAATCATTGCTTCTACATTCTTAACTCTTTTTTAGTATAATATTTCTTCGTCCTACATGCAATATCTTTTATTTGTAAAAAATTCATTTCACATTCTTGTTAAAATGTATTATAATGGTAATAATAAAAACAGACAGTTAGAAAGGACGTATGTATATGGGTAGTTTTTATAAGAAAGCTTTAGGACTTGGAGCACTTGGAGCTGCAGCTGGAGCCGTTGCATATTATCTCAAAAAACAAAAAGAAAAAGACCCTCAGCTTGAAGAGGATTTTGCAGATTTTCATGATAATATCAAAGAAACCGCTTCCTCTGCCGCAAACGTTGCTTCCCGCTTAAAAGAAAAAGTGGAACAAACCGTAGAAGAAACCGTTCAGAAAGTAAGAGAACATACGGATGATATCCTCGATGATTTAGATAAACTCGATGATGAAACTATCTTTGAGGATGACGAATTTTTTGATTCTCCGTCTGACACCTCAGAAGAGTTTGAATCTTCCAAAGAAGAAGAGGACTTCAAACCAGTCGAAGAAAGCAAAGAAGAACCAAAAGAAACAGATAACGAAGCAGATAAAGAAAACGAAATCGAAAAAGAAGAAAGCAGTGAAGCCGCAGCGGATGAAAAAGATTCTGATACCGATGCTTCCAAAGAAATCGAACTTTAATATGAATTCACTCAAAGAAGAGTATTGTCTCAAATTCAATACTCTTCTTTTTTGTCCAAAAATCGTCAAATTTCGTTGATTTATTTTGCTAATCCGATAAAACTATGCTATGATAGGACTATTGGCAAAAACGTCCGATTTTCCCGTTTTTGTTCATCAGACAGCCTAGTCCTGTATCAATGATATTTCATTAAATAACTTGTGTAAATTTCCATCTGCTACGTTGTCGTCAATCGCCGTAGCCACTACGGCTCATTCCTCTGTCTTGCAGATTGAAAATTTATCCTGCGTTATTTGTTTAAAAGTCAATGATACAGTACACTAAATTTTACTCAAAGGAGGATTTTTTCATGGAAAAAATATGGATTGCCGGTGCAAAAGGACACGTTGGCTCTGCCTTGTGCGATTTACTTGACTGCAGACATTATGAAATTCTGCCAACGGATTTAGAGGAAGTTGATATCACGGACCGTGAATCAGTCAGCAATTATGTTCGTGTCAGCCGTCCCGATGTTTTGATTAACTGTGTTGGTTTTGGTGATATTACTTCTTGTGAAGCCCAGCCGGATAAGGCATATCAGGTTAATACCGTGGGTGCACGAAATCTTGCCGTACAGGCGCAGGCTATCGGTGCAAAGCTGATTCATCTGTCTACCGATGACGTTTTCTCTCATCATGCCAGACAGCCTTATAATGAATTTGAAATTCCAACCCCTTCCACCATTTATGGAAAAAGTAAACTTGCAGGAGAGCGTTTTGTACAAAATCTCTGTACCCGCCATGTTATCGTAAGAAGCAGCTGGGTCTACGGTATTGGAAAAGATTTTGTAAATACGATTCTAGAAGCCGCAAATAATCCTTCTGTCACTTCTATGGAAGTTGCAGAAAACGAATTTGCAAGCCCTACAAGTGCAACCGAACTTGCAAAAGTGATTGAACAACTGATTGATAATGACTGTCTTGGTATTTATCATGCAGTCTGCGGCGGATTTTGCAGCCGATTTGAATTTGCACAGGCGATTTTAAAGGCTATTCACGCAAAGGATAAGCTGACTTTAAAACCGATTTCTGATTCAGAAACTATCAATTATTCTGTTCTTGATAATATGATGCTTCGGCTTGAAAATTTTACTCAGCCGATATCCTGGCAGCAGGCATTAAAAGACTACATAAGAACTACAGGAGGAAATAACTAATGCCCAAAACCAAAAACACCAAAAAGAAACTCAGCCTGTCCACTCTGATTTTTACAGCTCTGCTTTTGGGTGCTCTTTTCGGAGTCGGACTTCATTATCTCATTCCTGCCGGACATATCCGTGATGATATCATAATCGAAGGCATGCTTTATGTTGTCGGTCAGGGATTTATCCGTCTGATGCAGATGCTCGTTGTTCCACTTGTTTTTTGTTCTCTAGTATGTGGAAGTATGGCGATTGGAGATACAAAAACACTTGGAAAAGTGGGGATCAAAACCGTACTGTTTTACTTATTTACCACCGCAATGGCCGTTACCGTTGCACTGAGTGTTGCTTCTCTCATTAATCCGGGACTTGGCGTCAAAGTAGACAACATCTCTACTTCTGAAGTTTCCCTTTCCGAAAGTAAACCACTGACAGAGATTCTTTTAAATATTATTCCAAAAAATCCAATTGAATCCTTAGCAACTGCCGATATGCTTCCAATTATCGTCTTTGCTTTATTTGTCGGTATCATGTTAGCAAAACTTGGTTCTAAAACATCTACCGTAGCCAATTTTTTCAGCCAGTTCAATGACATTATGATGGAAATGACTATGGTTGTTATGAGTGTTGCTCCTATCGGTGTTTTCTGCCTGATTGCACGTACGTTTGCAAATATCGGATTCAGTGCCTTTGTTCCAATGTTAAAATACATGGGCGCTGTTATTCTTGCACTTGCTATTCAGTGTTTTGGTGTTTATCAGATTTTATTGTTCTTATTTACACGACTTAATCCGATGCGCTTTATTAAAAAGTTTTTCCCTGTTATGAGCTTTGCATTTACCACTGCTACTTCAAATGCAACGATTCCTCTTTCCATTGACACTCTGCACAAGAAAATCGGTGTCAGCAAGAAAATCTCTTCTTTCACGATTCCACTGGGTGCTACCGTAAACATGGATGGAACTTCTATCATGCAAGGAGTTGCTGTTATTTTTATTGCACAGGTGTATGGAATTTCTTTAACTCCTTCTGATTTACTGACCGTTGTTGCAACAGCTACACTTGCTTCAATTGGAACTGCAGGTGTTCCGTCTGTCGGACTTGTCACTCTGGCTATGGTCTTACAAAGCGTTGGACTTCCAACCGAGGGAATTGCCTTGATTATGGGTATCGACCGTATTCTTGATATGCTCCGTACTGCTGTTAATATTACAGGTGATGCGGTCTGCACTACAATTGTTGCACATCAGGAAAAAGCTCTTGACCGTACTGTCTTTAACGAAAATTAAATATTCCAGCTCAAACAAAAATACAGGCTCCGCATCAGCGGTCAGCCTGTATTTTTCTAATATCTGAAAATCCTGTATTTTGCTGAACGATTTCCACATCAAGACCTTCATCTGCAAAATAGCCTTTTTCCTGTTAATCGACGCCTGAATCTTTATGCTCCCTCCGCCGGTGTTATCCGGTTCAGGTCTAAGGGTCTAAAATGACTTCCCTGTTCTATTCTCAACCGGATTCCACCAATTCCCCTGTTATTCCTTTTCAAGCCTAATCTACTCTATACCTACAGTCAATACTCTTTTTTCCATATCCTGCTAAGAATCTGCAAAGCTTCTTTGATTTCTTCTTCTGTAAGCGTTGCATATCCAATTAACACAACTGCTTCTGTTTCTTTTTTTTCCTGTACAAAAAATTCAGATAAACCATAGACACGAATGCCTGCTGATTTTGCGCGCTCCACTGCCTCATCTTCCGAAATCCCATTATGAAAGCGCAGCAACAGATGTATTCCTGCATGTTCTCCAAAACAACTGCAGATTTCGCTCATCTCTTCTTTCACCCAGCGAAGAATCCAGTCATGTTTATTTTTATAAAGACGTCTCATCCGATTTAAATGCCGTTCGTAATGTCCGTTTCTTAAAAACAGCTCTACTATTTTCTGATCTACTTTTGAAATGGTTACTGCAAACGGATATCTGCTCTGATAGTATCGCATCAATTTTTTTGGAAGTGCCATATAACTGATTCGTATCGATGGTGCAATGGATTTTGAAAATGTTCCAATATAAATGACTCTTTCGTTTTTATCAAATCCCTGCAATGCCGGTATTGGTTTGCCTTTATATCGAAATTCACTGTCATAATCATCTTCGATAATATAAGTCTGATTCTCATCTGCCCAGCGAAGCAGTTCCATCCGACGTTTCAGGGGCATTACTGTCCCCATTGGGAATTGATGTGAAGGCATCACATAAACCACGTCAGCACCTGTCTTTTCAAGTTCTTCGATACAGATTCCCATCTCATCGCTCTTTACTGTACACACTGAGCAGCCTGTATGTTTCAAATCATACCAGGCACTTAAATACGTTGGATTTTCCATTGCTACTTTTTTATTACATTCAAAAAGGGTAGCCAAAACCATAAGCAGATAATCATTTCCTGCTCCAACTAAAATCTGACTCTTTTCACACTTTACTCCTCTGGCATGATACAGGTACTCTGCAATAGCTTCTCTGAAAGAATCTTCTCCATAGGGATTTCCCTGTGCAAAAATTTCTTCTGTAGAATCACTTAACACCTGTTTTGCCAGCTGTTTCCAGGTATGAGTCGGAAAACTTTCCGGTGCAATTCCATTTAGTGCAAAATCGTAGCGATATTTCTGTAATTTTCTTCTCTGTTTTATCTCTGTCTTTTCTGGATTGTTTTGTTTCGTATACTCTGCCTTTTGAAAATAAATCCCTTCTATTTCGCAAACATAATATCCCTTATAAGCAACCGGTTCAATATAACCTTCCGCAACTAACTGATCATAAGCAGTTTCAATGGTACTTCGGCTGACTAGAAGATTTGCTGAAAGCGCACGGGAGGACGGCAACCGCATCCCTGCGACAAGCCGTCCTTCCTGAATTTCCTGTTTCAAATATTCTTCGATTTGCTGATACAAAGGAGTGAGGCTTTTTGTATCAAGCGGAATCATTAATTCATTCATAGCAGTTTTTCTTATTTCTTTTCTAATTTGAAAGAACTCTTAAGTGAAACAATACGGTTAAATACTAACGCATCCGGTCTGCTGTCATGGCAGTCTGTACAGAAGAAACCATTTCTTACAAACTGATAGCTGTCAAATGCCTGAGACTTTTTAAGTTCCGGCTCTACATAAGCCTTTACAACGGTCAGGGAATTTGGATTTACATTCAAACTTCCGTCTTCTTTATTATAAACGCCTTTTTCTTCGTCTACAATATTTTCATACAGACGACATTCTGTTTCCACTGCGGTCTTTGCCGCAACCCAGTGAATGGTTCCTTTTACTTTTCTTCCGTCCGGAGAGTTTCCACCCTTAGAAGCAGGGTCATAAGTACAATGAACGACTGTCACATTCCCATTTTCATCTTTTTCAACATCTGTGCAGGTTACAAAATAAGCATTCATCAGACGTACTTCATTTCCCGGATACAGACGTTTGTATTTTTTAACCGGTACTTCCATGAAATCTTCCTGCTCGATGTATAATTCTTTTCCAAATGGTACGCTTCTGCTTCCAAGTTCTGGATTTTCCATGTTATTTGGAGCTTCTAAGTATTCAATCTGCTCTTCCGGGTAATTGTCAATTACAAGTTTTAATGGATTTAAAACAGCCATCACACGTGGACGTTTCATTTTCAAATCCTCACGGATACAGTATTCTAACATTGCATAATCTACAGAACTGTTTGCTTTTGAAACGCCACAGAGTTCTACAAATTTTTTAATAGATTCCGGTGTAAATCCACGTCTTCTAAGTGCTGCAATAGAAACCAAACGCGGGTCATCCCATCCATCTACAATTCCATCTTCTACTAATTTTTTAATGTAACGTTTTCCGGTTACAACATTTGTTAAATATAATTTTGCAAATTCAATCTGTTTTGGCGGATGTGGATATTCTAATTCTGTAACTACCCAGTCATAAAGCGGTCTATGGTCTTCAAACTCCAGTGTACAGATAGAATGTGTCACCCCTTCAATGGCATCTTCAATCGGATGTGCAAAATCATACATTGGATAAATGCACCATTTATCTCCTGTTCTGTGATGATTCATGTGTGCAACACGATAGATGACCGGGTCTCTCATGTTAATATTCGGAGATGCCATATCAATTTTCGCACGCAGTACTTTAGAACCGTCTTCAAATTCTCCATTTTTCATGCGTTCAAATAAATCTAAGTTTTCTTCCACACTACGATTTCTGTATGGACTTTCTTTTCCCGGTTCTGTTAAGGTTCCTCTGTATTCACGGATTTCTTCAGCAGATAAATCACAGACAAAGGCCTTTCCTTTTTTAATTAATTTAATTGCGGCTTCATACATCTGGTCAAAATAATCAGAAGCAAAGTATAAACGATCTTCCCAGTCTGCTCCTAACCATTCAATATCTTTTTTAATAGACTCAACAAATTCTACTTTTTCTTTTGTCGGATTGGTATCGTCAAAACGCATGTTAAATTTTCCATGGTATTTCTGAGCCAGTCCATAGTTTAGAAGAATTGACTTTGCATGTCCGATGTGAAGGTATCCGTTTGGTTCCGGTGGGAAACGGGTACAAATTTCATCGTATACACCTTCTGCTAAATCTTTTTCTATAATCTGTTCAATAAAGTTTTTTCCAACTGTTTCTTCTTTGTTTTCTTCTCTGCTTTCGATTTCTTTTTCCACTCTTTATTCCTCCAGTCTCTTTGGTCTATGAATTATACTACCATAAAAACGGTATTTTTCAAAGGTTTTCTGTATATTTTTTATTTTTCCGGTATCAGCATAAAGTTTACCATCGCAGTTGCCAAAAGCTTTCCGCTTTTTTCTGAATAACACTCTGTATGAATATTTGCCAGATGCTTTCCAACCCTGTCTGCTTTCGCCCTCACTAAAAGTGCATCTGCTTTTTCTCCTGGGCGCAGATAATTAATATTCATATTCGTAGTCGGTGTAATACGACATTTACTTAAACTGCGTACCAGTGCACCACTTGTCGTATCAATTGCTGCTGCAATCAAACCTCCATGCATCGTAAACATGTGGTTTAATTCCCAGTCCTGTATCGGCCAGCGAAAAGTCAGTTCTTTTTTTTCAAAATCACACGAATAAAACTCCAGCGCCATTTTTCGGTACAAATGTTCCGGGTCACTTGGATACATTCTTTTGATGCTTTCTTTTACTTCCTCTTCCATTTCTGTTTGTTCCTGCAAGGTATTTGACATTGTTTTCCTCTTTTCTGTTCTTTCTTTTTCCGATTTATTTTCAATAATGAACTTCTAATAGGGTAAGACCTCTTGCCGGTGCGGTAAATCCTGCACTACTACGCTCCTTAGCTTCTAAAATTCCATCAATTGATTCTGCCATTTTCTCGCCCATTCCAACTTCAATCAATGTACCGGTTAAAATTCTTACCATATTATAAAGGAATCCATTTCCCCGATAAGTAATCCGAATTTCTCCATTTTCCTCTTCTAATTTAATTTCATAAATTGTACGGACAGTTGATTTTTTCATTTTTTTATTCGAACAAAAGCTCTTAAAATCATGCGTTCCGACAAGTTTTTCTGCTGCTTTTTTCATTGCTTTTATATCCAGCGTTTCCTGCAATGGATAGATGTATTTCCGCTCAAATACATTTTTGTACCCACCTGTTGAAATTCGGTACTGATAACTCTTTTCTTTTGCTAAAAGTCGGCTGTGAAACCGTGGCTCTGCCTCGCTGACACGCTTAACTGCAATATCTTCCGGCAGATAATAATTTAAGTAATTGCAAATTTCCTCACAATTTTTTTCTGTTTCCAGATGAACATTTGCTACCTGCCCCTTTGCATGAACTCCTGCGTCGGTACGACCAGCACCATCAATTTCGATTGGGGTTTCACACATTTTCGAGAGCACTTCTTCTATTTTCCCCTGTATAGTGTTAGTTGTCCGATTCTGCCTCTGCCAGCCCTCATAACGACTTCCGTCATATTCTATATCCAGCCTGTAATTCATACTTTTTGATTCTGCCCTTTCTCTGTTTTTCTTCATATCATTATATCAAGTTCTGATATGCGGGTCAAATCTGCAAATCAAGACTGGTTTTCTCATTCTTATTATGTTATTCTTCTTTCAAACGGAGCTTCGCAATCTGCTATATTCACTTGCTTGATTCGGTAAATATGTACCCTCGGGTACACAACTATTTTTTGGAGGTTTGTCTATGAACACTGGCTTATTTATCACATCAATTATCATTCTTCTTTGTATTTTATTAAACCGTGTTTCCAGAAAAATCGGAATTCCGATGCTGCTCGGATTTATCCTTCTTGGTATGCTATTTGGCAGTGATGGAATTTTAAAAATTCCGTTTGAAAATTATAAGCTTGCGGAAAATATCTGTTCCGCTGCGCTTATTTTTATCATGTTTTATGGCGGTTTTGGAACAAATTGGAAAACTGCACGTCCTGTTGCCGTAAAATCCGTCTGCCTTTCTACCCTGGGCGTTATTTTCACTGCGTTTTTAACCGGAATGTTCTGTTATCTTATTCTTCATATTTCGCTTCTGGAGAGTTTTTTGATTGGTTCGGTTATCAGTTCTACCGATGCAGCCTCTGTCTTCTCTATTTTACAATCAAAAAACATGGGGTTAAAATACCATACTGCATCCATGCTTGAAATCGAAAGTGGAAGCAATGACCCTTGTTCTTACATGCTGACTGCAATTTTACTTTCCATTATGGGAAATCAGGCAAGTACCGGAAAAATCGTTTATCTGATTTTTTCTCAGTTAGTGTACGGAATCCTTTTTGGTTTTTTGATTGCTTTTCTTGCCAGAAAATTTCTTCGACACTTTGAATTTTCTACTCCGGGTTTTGATATGGCATTTATGGTTGCTCTTGCTTTAGTTTCTTATGCACTTCCATCTCTCATTGGCGGAAATGGATATATGAGTACTTACATTGTCGGAATCATTCTTGGAAATACCAAAATCAAAGGAAAAAAATCTATGGTTAATTTCTTTGACGGGATTACCGGTCTGATGCAGATGCTGATTTTCTTTCTGCTCGGGCTTTTGGCTACCCCGTCTAAATTACCGGAAATCTTTTTTACTGCATTATTTATTGCCCTGTTTTTAACTTTTATTGCAAGACCTGCTGCTGTATTTGCAATTTTAGCTCCTTTTAAATGTAAAAAAGAACAGATACTGCTTGTCTCTTTTGCCGGTTTAAGAGGCGCTGCTTCTATTGTATTCGCAATCATGGCGACGGTTGATGATGCCTATACCAGTATAGATCTGTTTCATATTGTATTTTGCATTGTACTCTTATCCATTTTATTTCAGGGAACATTTTTATCCTCCGTTGCAAAGAAGCTGAAAATGAGCGATGAAAATGAAGATATTCGTAAGACATTCAGTGATTATTCCGAAGAAGTAGACTTACAGTTTATCCAGCTTCTCATCAATGAAAACCATCCCTGGTGCTTAAAACCTGTAAAAGAGCTAATTCTTCCACCGGATGCCTTAATCATCATGATTTTAAGGGATAAAAAACGAATTATTCCAAACGGAGAAACCATTCTTTATCCCAAAGATACCGTTATCTTAAGTGCCCGAATTTTTGCTGAACCGGATTCCCTTTCTTTAACTGAACTACGGATTGATTCTGCAAGCCCTTGGATTGGAAACCGGATTTCCGATTTTTCTCCTTATGCCGGAGAATTGGTCATTATGATTATTCGTGGAGAAGAGACGATTGTTCCAAATGGAGACACAATTATTTTGGATAAAGATTTGCTTGTGATTTATTCTTCTGACAAATACAAACCTGATTTTTCTTCTTAAATCCTGTTTGATTTCTTTTCTTATTTTTTTGGATACTGTACTTCTTTTCTAAGTAAAAACAACGCCAGCAGATTGGGAATTGCCATAAGACCATTTAAGGTATCCGACAGTTCCCAAATCATGGCTGGTGCAAGCATACACCCAAGAAATGCCACTGCTACATAGAGCCATTTATAAATTTTTGTTCCTTTTTCTTTTGCAAGATAAACTGCAGTCCGCTCTCCAAGACACGACCATCCAATCATCGTTGCAAGGGCAAAAAGTACCGTAGATAATACAAGCAGTTCCTCTCCAAACGGAATTACACTTCCAAATGCCCTCGCCATTAAAGTCGTTCCATCTATATTTTCAATTCCAGTTGAAAAGTTTTGAATGAAGATTTCCGGACGATACACACCACTGACTAAAAGCACAAGTGCTGTCACCGTACAGACCAGAATCGTATCAACAAATATCTCTGCAATTCCCCACATTCCCTGAATTTCCGGCTTCTTTACATCAGACTGAACATGGGCAATCACCGAAGAACCCAGTCCTGCCTCATTGGAAAATACCCCTCTTGAAATTCCTGTTTGAATGATTGTTTTTAACTGATATCCTCCAACCCCCGCACACGCTGCTCTTGGAGTAAATGCATTTTTTATAATTTCCAAAAACGCCCATCCAACGCTGTGCCGACAGACAATCAAAATGCCACACGCTGTTATCAGATAAATTCCTGCCATCAAAGGAACTAATTTCTCTGTACAGACTGCAATCCGCTTCATTCCTCCATTTAAAATATAAGCAACCACTACTGCTGATGCAACCGCTGTAAAAAAAACAGGAATCTGAAATACATTTTTCAATCCATTTGCCATGGAATTTCCCTGCACCATATTTCCCATTCCAAAAGATGCCCCAATGCAACAAAGAGAAAAGACTACTGCAAGCCATTTACAGCCAAGTCCCTTTTCTATATAAACCATCGCACCTCCGACCCACTGACCCTTTTCATCTTTATAACGATAGGTGATTCCCAGATAGTTTTCCGCATAATTGGTCATCATCCCCAAAACTGCAGAAATCCACATCCAGAAGATAGCGCCTGGACCTCCTGCCATTATCGCAGTTGCAACCCCTGTGATATTTCCTGTACCAAGCGTTGCTGCCAGTGCCGTACAAAAAGACTGAAACTGCGAAACCACCTGTGTTTCTTTTGTGTTTCTTACCTGTGGCTTTTTAAAAAGTGAACCCAGAGTCTGTCCAAACCATTGTCTTATCCTTAAAATCGAATAAAATTTTGACTGAACGGTAAAATAAATGCCAGTCAATAAAAAAAATGCCAACATTCCCGGACTCCAGACAAATTCATGAAGGGTATGTAAAATTTGTTCCATACTTACTGCTCTCTTACTGCTCTCTTGCTTCTCTCTATTTAAAGCAGTATATGAAAAAACTGCCTTGGTTATCCCAAGGCAGTCCATTTTGTTACTGGATTGATTTTCTATTTTATTTTAGGTAAAGCGGATGGAATGCTTATCTGCGTTCAAATCAAAGACTAAGCTAAAACTTATTCAAAAGCTTTTCCAACAGAACCAAACAGTTCCATTTTTTCTTTGATTGTATCACAGATTGCTTCAAAGCCCGGTTTTAAGAGTTTACGAGGATCATATCCTTTTCCTTCGTTGTCTTTACCTGCTTCGATGTATTCACGTGTAGCTGCTGCGAATGATAACTGGCATTCTGTATTTACATTGATTTTAGATACACCTAAATCAATTGCTTTTTTAATCATGTCAGCCGGAATTCCTGTACCACCATGAAGTACTAATGGCATTTCACCTGTGAGTTTCTGAATGTCATCCAGAACATCAAAACGAAGGCCTTCCCAGTTTGCCGGATATTTTCCGTGAATGTTACCGATACCTGCTGCTAACATATCTACACCCAGGTCTGCAATCATTTTACATTCTTTCGGATCTGCACATTCACCCTGTCCGATTACACCGTCTTCTTCTCCACCGATAGAACCAACTTCTGCTTCAAGGGATAATCCTAATCCTTTGCAGACACCTGCTAATTCTCTTGTTTTTTCAACATTTTCTTCGATTGGATAATGAGAACCATCGAACATAATAGATGAGAAACCAGCTTTGATACATTTGTAGCATCCTTCATAAGTACCATGATCCAGATGCAGAGCTACAGGAACTGTTATATTGAGTTCTTCCATCATTGCTTTTACCATAGCTGCAACAGTCTTAAATCCTGTCATGTATTTACCTGCACCTTCGGAAACACCTAAGATGATTGGGGATTTGCATTCTTCTGCTGTTAACAGAGCTGCTTTTGTCCACTCCAGGTTATTGATGTTGAACTGTCCTACTGCATAATGTCCTGCTTTTGCTTTTTTTAACATTTCTGCTGCTGATACTAACATATTTCTGACCTCCATTTGGTAAATTACCGTCGTTTCTGTTCTAAGAAAAATACAAAACAACGTTTGTTATTATTATAACACATTTCCCTTTTCTGGCAAGTATTTTTAAATAAAGTTAAAAGATTTCCTATTTTCTGGACACAAATTTTGCAAGTCCGTCTGTTCCTACCGGCACTTCTACCTGTCCCTGAACCAGCGGAAGTGCATAGAAAATAAACTCTTCTCCAATATCAGAGCCCTCATTTGTAATCCAGGAAAGCGGAACTGTTTTTTCTTTATTACAAATTTCATTGACATCTTCTAATCCAAGTTTCATGGCATAAGGCAGATTACTGATTCTGATATAAGAAACCATTTTTCCGGTTTCACCTTTTAATGCCAAACGCACACCAAATTCTCCGGCAGATACCGCTTCCTGCTGGTCTGTCTTTGACATCATAGAAGAAGAACATCTCTGTGAAACATTTAACTCAACCGAACGTGCTTTTACGCCAAGGCGGTTTCTGACTAAATTTTCCAGATATTTGCCACATCCTGCAAGCATCTTATGTCCAAAGGTATCTGTTCCAACTGAATTATCATATTCACAGATAAAAACGCCATCTTTGTCATGGATTCCTTCTGAGACACACACGACCACATTGACATTTTTTTCAAAACAAGCTTCTACTTTTTTTAAGAACGCTTCTTCATCAAAATCCGTTTCCGGAAGATAAATTAAAAGCGGATTGTCTCCGACACTCTTTCTTGCAAGCACAGAAGCTGCAGTCAGCCATCCTGCGTGACGGCCCATAATCTCAATAATTGTAACCGATTTCTTCTCATAAACATTTGCATCCAACACAATTTCACGAACGGTAGTTGCCACATATTTTGCAGCACTTCCAAATCCCGGAGTATGGTCTGTCAGCACTAAATCATTATCAATTGTTTTTGGCTCACCAATCACACGGATATCACTTCCCACTTTTTTTGCATATCGAGAAAGTTTACTTACTGTATCCATAGAATCATTTCCACCGATGTAGAAGAAATAACCGATTTCTAACTCTTCAAATTTTTGAAATAATTTCGGATATACCGCATCTTCCAAATCTTCCGGAAGCTTATATCTGCAAGAACCCAGATATGCTCCGGGTGTTGTCTTTAGATATTCTAACTCTTCTCCCGGAAGTGCTTCTTCAAAATCCAGTACAGTTCCATTTAAAAATCCTTCAATTCCATTTACCATTCCATATACGTGTGCAATTTTTTCTTTCTGGCGAAGTCCCTCTTTTACCACTCCATAAAGACTACTGTTAATTGCCGCAGTTGGTCCTCCTGACTGTCCTACAATCAGATTTTTTCTTGTCTGGCTCATAAAAATACTCCTTTCTGATACCTACTTTATCAGAATATCATACAAGCAATTTTCACACAAGCGTTACAGCAGGTTTTTTTCCAAGAATGGAAAGCAGGTTTGCACAAGTAAATTCCCGCATACTTTCTTTTGATTTTTCTGAGACATGTTCAAACTGGGCCAGATACACAAAGTAACCAAATAATGCTGGAAATGCAACTGCCTGAATCTGAAAATCTGAAAACTCTGGATGAATACTGTTTTCTTCTCGCCCCTGTTTTGCAATTAATTCAAGCACCGTCTGTGCGTATTCTCTCGCAGATTTCATTTTTTCCTCAATTTCTTTTTGTGCCTTTTCTTCTGACTGGGGCAGTTTAAATAACTGCCGGCAACCATTGTCTTTATATACCACGTTTTCAATAAAATTAAATACCTCCATCAGCTGGTCTTTTAAACTTTTTTGTCTCTTTAAGTTTTCTACCAGTTCTAAAAATCTCTGATTTCCATGCCAGTATATTGCCTTTGCAATCATTTCTTCTTTACTCGAAAAATATTCATAAGCAGTTCCTTTTCCAACACCTGCACGGTTTGTAATATCTGAAACTTTTATCTGATGAACTTCCATTCCCTCATCTAACAGTTCTATTACCGCCTGATATAGAAGAAGTTCTTTTTCACTCAAAGTTCGCTTCTCCATCTGCTAATCTCTCCTCATCTTTCTTATAATTGCGACGGTTTAAAATATCATACACACAAGGCACAACAAACAGTGTAAGCAGTGTTCCATAAATCAATCCGCCAATCGTAACAATTGCCATCGGCTGCATCATATCAGAGCCCATACCAACACCCATTGCCATTGTAACAAGACCAAGAATCGTTGTAAGAGCTGTCATGATAATCGGACGCAGTCTGGAACGCCCTGCCTCTGCAATTGCTTTTTGTTTTTCCATTCCTTCTTTTCGAAGCTGATTAATATAATCAACCAATACGATACCGTTATTAACAATAATACCAGAAAGCATGACAAATCCAATCATTGCAACCACACTAATCGGCTTATTGGTCAAAATCAATCCGATAAATCCACCGGTAAATGCAAGCGGAATCGTAAACATGATAATAAACGGAGATAAGACAGACTGAAACTGCGCCACCATGATTAAATACATAAATACCAGCGCAAGTGCAAGCATTAACATTAACTGACTCATCGCATTATTAATTGTCTCATCTTCACCTGTCATTTCCACAGTATATCCATCTGGAAGCTCGTATTTGTCTAATACTCTCTGGACATCCTGACTGACAAGCCCAATGTTATAACCGGTCGCAATTTCCGCACTCACAGACATATAACGGCTTTGGGCATCTCGTGTAATTGTCTGTGGGCTCTGGGCATCTTCAAACGTTGCAATATCTCCAACTTTTATTTCTTTTGTTTCTCCTGACGCATCTGTTGTCTCAATTGTAATCTCCGAAAGTGCTTCTCTTGTCAAATCCTCATCTGCTTCACTTGTCACATACACATCATAATCTTTCGTCGCTGTTGAAATTGTGGTAGCAGAACTTGCTTCTGCAAGGCGTGCATTAATCTTCTGGAATACCTGTGCAACGGTCAGATTATTGCGCATTGCTTTTGCTTTATCTACGATAATTTTATACTGCGGATCAGAATCCTGAAGCCCATCAGAAACATTCTGTGTTCCCTTTACTTTTTCTACCTGTCTTGCAAGGTCTGCTGAGATTTCCTGTAAAGTATCCAACTCTTTTCCTTTAATTCGGATATTAATTCCACTGCTTCCAAGCGCACTCATATCCATAGAGGAAGTGGAAATGTTAATCTCGCAGTCTTCGATTCCCTTCGTGCGCTTCTTAATCTCTTTTTCAAGTCCGGCACTGGATAGTTTTCTATCTTCTTTTAATACCAGATACATCGTCACCTGATTGGTCGAGGAACTTCCAGATAATGATATTGAAGAACCACCTGCCATAGCTCCAATGGTTTCAATATCTTCGATATCTTCAATCTTCTGAATCACTTCATCTGATTTTTCAGCAGTTTCTTCAAGCGGAGTTCCACTATCTGTTGTTACGGTCAGTGTTGCCTGTGTACTTTCCATGTCAGGGAAAAATTCAGTTCCTTTCTGAATCGATAAGTACATGCTTCCAAAAAATAATACAAGTGCAGCAATTAACACCCAAACTTTATGTTTTAATGCTTTTAAAACCAGTTTTTCATATAAATCCTGAATCTTTCCAATGGATTTGACCTGTTTTGCCTCTCCCTTTCTCAAAATTCCGGCTGACATCATTGGAACTAACGTCAATGCTACAATCAAACTTGCAAGCAGGGAATACGCAATTGTCAGTCCCATATCTACAAATAACTGTCTTGTAATTCCTTCGGTAAATACAATTGGTGCAAAAACACATACCGTTGTCAAAGTAGACGCTGCAATCGCTCCTGCTACTTGAGAAGCCCCTTCGATGGCTGCTTTTCTTGCGGGTACTCCAAGTGCTCTCATTCGGTAAATATTTTCAATCACTACAATCGAGTTATCCACAAGCATACCAACTCCAAGCGCAAGCCCCGACAAGGAAATAATATTTAATGTCACTCCCGAAAAATACATCATAACAATTGCAGCTACAACACTAATCGGAATGGAACATGCAATTACAAAAGTCGGCTTGATATCACGAAGAAATAAAAACAGAATTAAGATTGCCAAAATTCCGCCGTAAATCATGTTTTCCATTACGGAATTTACAACTAAATCAATATAAATTCCCTGATTCATCAATGTCGTAAAATGCAGACCATCATTGGAAGCTTCTAATTCTTCCATTCGATTTAAAATTTTATCTGTGACATCTCCAGTGGAATATCCCGTCTGTTTTTCAATCGAAAGCATGACACCTGGATTGCCATTGATTTTTGCATACACTTCAGAAGAATCATCTTCCACATTAATATCTGCCACATCAGAAAGTGTAATGGATTTCAGACCATCAATCCCCAAATCCATGATAACCAAATCTCCAAGAGAATCTACGTCCTGAAGTTTGTCGCCTACACGTACCAGATAATCACTTCCATCTTCTGTCACATAACCTGCCGGCATCGAAAAATTCTCTGCTGTTAAGATTCCTTTTATCATATCAGAGGTTAAAATCTGATTCAAATCGGATTTTTCCTGCGCCTGTTCTTTCGCTTCAGAAAGTTGTTCTTTTCCAGAATCAAGCTGAGCCTGCGCTGTTTCAAGTTGAACAGAACCCATCTCAATTTTATTTGCAGCAGTACTTAACTGTACCGAACCTAAAATTTTCTGTGCCTCAAGTTCAATCTGCGCAGAAGTCATCTGAGATTTTCCCGCTTCAATCTGTTCCTTCGCACTTGTTAGCATTTCTTTTCCGGCATCTAACTGTTCCTGACCAGAAGCCAACTGTACCTTTGCTTCGGCAATTTCTTTTAATCCCTGATTTGCCGCCTCAATTCCAGTATCAATACTTTCCGGTTGAAGGTTTTCCATCTGTGCATTTAACTGTTCTAACTGAGCAGTCAGCTGCTCTTTTTGTGCCTGTGCGGTTTCTAAGCCATTCTGCACGGTTTCAATAGACTTCTTCCACTGTTCTTCGGTCATGCCATCCGGCTTTTTTTCTAGTGCATCTAACTGCCCCTGCAGATTTTCTATCTGCGCATCAATCTTTGAAATCGCATCTTCTAACTGTGACTGACCACTTTCTGCTTCTGAAAGCTGTCCCTTTGCCTCTGTCAACTGCTCAATCGTCTGATTTAATAACGCTTCTGTCTTTTCTAATAACTGTTTCTGTGTATCAAGCTCTGCCTGCTTACTTTCCAGATTTTGAAGCTGGACATCCACTTCAGCAGCATTTTTTGTCAATTCACTTTGCGCTTCATTTAATTTTGCGCTTCCCTCTCCAATTTGAGAAGCTGCCTCGTTTTGCCCTGCTTCTAATTCCTGCTTTCCATCCTCAAGCTTTGCTTTATTACTGTTCAATTCTTCCTGTGCATCCGCTAAATCCTGTTCTTTTTCTTCAAACTGTCCATTGATTGCATCCTGAACTTTTTGATTTACAGCATCTAACTTTTCCTGACTGATCTGAACCTGAATACTCTCTGTGACATTTCCACTGACACTGATTCTGGCAACTCCGTCAATACTTTCTAACTCTGACTGAACATTGTTTTCGATATAATCTGTTACCTCTGCGGCAGACATTCCGTCCACATCAGCTGCTGCAACTAATACCGGCATCATATCCGGATTTAATTTCATGATAATCGGATTTCCTACGGAATCGTCCCAATATCCTTTTATCTGGTCTAAATTTTCCCGCATCTCCAATGTCACGGAATCCATATTGGTGGACTCCCCAAATTCCAGAATTACAACCGATGCATTTTCACTTGACATTGAACTTACATTTTTAATATTGCTTACCGTTGCCATACTCTGTTCAATCGGTTTGGTAACGGTCTGTTCTACGGTTTCAGGACTTGCCCCTGGGTAGGTAGTCATAACAATTGCATAAGGCAGATCCATACTTGGCAGTAAGTCCGTACTCATCTTTGTAAATGAGACAACACCAAGAATGATAACCAGCACAACTGCAACTATCACAGTATACGGCTTTTTCACACTGAATTTTGATATCATAGCCTCCTCCATTTCGCTTTCTTTTAAGTTGAATTTTTCCGACTGACTGGTCAGTCAGTTGTGAAATCATTATAAAACTGAATAAATTCTTTGTCAATAAAAGAACTTGCTTCGTAAAATAAAAGGCAGCAGGAAATTCGACTGTTCTCTCATTTCCTGCTGCTCTCATTATCCTATTTTCAGTAAAGCTGTGGAATGCTTATCTGAATTCAGATTTTCTTACTTCTGTGCTTCTATTTTCTCCGCTAAATCATTTAAATACACCCAGCGATCCATTTTTTCTTCTAACTCCTGTTCTGCTTCCTCTTTTTCTTTCATTAATTCTGAAAGCTTCATGGAATTTGTTGCATTTTTTACCATCTCAGCATCCAAAAATTCTATTTTTCCCTCTAATTCTGCAATGTCATCATCTATTGTCTCAATTTCTCTTTGCTCTTTATAAGAAAATTTTAATTTCTGTGGACGATTCTGTTTCCAGTTTTTTTGTGCCGTTTCTTTCTTTTCTTTCTTCTCTGATTTTAGAAGCCCATCTACACTACTTCCCATTCTCTCCAGTTTTGCTTCAACATAATCCGTATATCCACCTTCATACTGCTGCAAGTGACCACAACCATCCAATTCAAAAATTCGATCCACTACATTATCCAAAAAATAACGGTCATGGGACACCGTAATTACAATCCCAGAAAAAGAGTTCAGATAATCCTCTAAAATTGTCAACGTCGGAATATCCATATCATTAGAAATCTCATCCAAAACCAGGCAGTTTGGAGCAGAAATCAATACACTTAACAAGTACAGCCTTTTTTGCTCTCCGCCGGAAAGTTTGGATACTGGTGCATACTGCATATCAGGAGTAAATAAAAACCGCTCTAACATCTGTGACGCTGTAATCCTTCCATCACGGGTCGGAACATACTCTGCAATATCTTTGATATAATCAATCACTCTCTGATTGGTATTCATATCCGGTACTTCCTGCGCAAAGTATCCGATTTTCACAGTCTCTCCAACCTCAATCTGACCAGAATCCGGCTCTACAAGCCCTGCAATCATTTTTAAAATGGTTGATTTTCCGCAGCCATTTGGTCCGACAAATGCAAGTCTTTGATTTCGAAGCACAATATAATCAAAATCCTCCACCAGATTTTTTTCTCCATACCTCTTACTGATATGATGAAGCTCCACCGTCTTCTTTCCCATTCTCGTCTCTACAGAATCAAGTTCTAATGCCTGTTCCTGAACCGGTGCTTTTCCATTTTTTAATGCTTCCAGACGCTCTAATCTTGCTCTCTGCTTTGTACTTCTGGCACGACAACCACGTTTTGCCCATTCCAGTTCCATTCGAAGCACGCTCTGGCGTTTCCGCTCGGATGCAAGTTCCATCTCTTCTCTTTGCGCTTTTAATTCGAGAAATCCAGAATAATTGGATTCATAACTATATAAATTCCCACGAGAAATTTCAAGAATCTTATTCGTCACTTTATCTAAGAAATAACGGTCATGCGTTACCATAATTACTACACCTTTATAGCTCTTTAGATAATCCTCCAGCCATACAAGCATACCACTATCTAAATGGTTCGTCGGCTCGTCCAATAATAAAATATCAAACGACCCTGTCAATACTTTTGCAAGCGCAACTTTTTTCTTTTGTCCACCGGAAAGCTCACTCACCCTCTGTTCATGGTTTGTAATTCCAAGCTGATTTAAAGCACTTTTTACCTCACTTTGCGCTGTCCAGTCTGTCTCATCTATTCCATCCAGCGCATAAGACAAAACCGTTGCATGTTCCAAAAAACATGGATTCTGTGACAGATACGCAAGACGAATTCCATTTTGCATAATAATCTGCCCTTCATCCACCTCTTCCACTCCGGCAATTATATTGAGCATCGTTGTTTTCCCCGTTCCATTTAAACCAACGATTCCAATCTTATCCCCTTCCTGTACTCCATAAGAGACATCATCAAAAATCTTTTTATCTCCAAATATTTTGCTGACATGTTCAATATTTAATATGTTCATTTTTGCTTTCTTCCCTTTGCCTTCTTTCTTTAAATGACATAGTTTCCTACATCTTCACTATTTCCAATTAAATCCTGCAAAGAAATTTTATCAAAATAGTCCTGAACCAACTTATGAAAGTCTTTCCACATTTTTAATGTTTTGCACGTATCTACACGCTCACAGGTATTTACTTCTCCTTCTAAGCAGGCAACCGGTGCAAGGGAACCTTCTGTCACTTTTAAAATACTTCCAATCGAATAATCTGCCGGCGCTTTTATCAGTTTATAGCCACCGCCCTTTCCTCTCTGGGCGCGCACAAATCCATTTTTACTAAGAGCTGCCACAATCGCCTCCAGATATTTTTCCGAAATTTCCTGTCTCTTTGCAATATCCATAAGTGGAATATATTCTCCTGTGTTATGTTCTGCCAAATCCAGCATTACCCGAATTGCATAACGTCCTCTTGTTGATATTTTCATCTATAACTACCTCCATCTTTTAACAATGCAGTATCCAAAAATTTCTAAACTGCATCCTTCCATCCATATTTCCTATTTTACCATGGTCTTACTATGTAGTAAAGCGGACATTCGCAATCCGCTTCGCTACTTGCTCATGAACGCAGTCGCTTCGCGATCTGTCAGTGGGAGCT
>OODU01001362.1_pt1 | contig 24141 bp, 21 predicted proteins | sample 1671171 | NCBI WGS metagenome assembly OODU01 (sample SAMN06348129, study PRJEB24527) | human gut metagenome | biome: human gut; feature: ankylosing spondylitis patient; material: feces | host: Homo sapiens | place: China | collected 2015-10
ATATCCGCAGTTGTGGAACTTTCCCACCATCCGGTATCCCAGATGCTTATGGAAGGATTCGCTGTTGGAAGTCAGGTACTCATCATCCTGCTCTGGAACTGCAATGCAGGCATTCAGATTCAAAATACCCTGTTCTTTTGCGATCTGCTCCAAAGCACCATAAAGTCTGCCGCCAATGCCCATTTTCTTCTTGTCCGTATTGACATATATAGAAGTCTCTGCACACCATTGATATGCGGCTCTTGGGTGAAAGGCGCTTAAATAGGCGTATCCCACGGTCTCTCCAGCTGCTTCTGCCACCAGATACGGATATTTTTCCAGTGTATGACAAATCCGCTGACGAAATTCCTCCAATGTCGGTACTTCATATTCGAAAGTAATGGCCGTTCTCTCCACATACGGTCTGTAGATGTCCAAAAGCGCTGCCACGTCCTTTTCTGTGGCAGTGCGGATTGTCAGTTCTTCCATATTGCTGTCCCTTCTATAGGAGCCTCTGCCCACTTCTACGGGCGCACCTGTCCATTCCCATAAATGATGTATTTGGTTGTCGTCAGTTCTTTTAATCCCATAGGACCTCTGGCGTGAAGCTTCTGGGTGCTGATGCCGATCTCCGCGCCAAAGCCAAACTCAAAGCCATCGGTAAAACGGGTCGAAGCGTTCACATACACTGCCGCCGCATCGATCTCATTTAAGAACCGCTGGGCATTGGCATAATCGGAGGTAATGATCGCCTCGGAATGCTTCGTATTATAGCGGTTGATATGGGCAATGGCCTCGTCGATAGAATCCACCAGCTTCAGGGAAAGGATATAATCCAGATATTCTCTTCCCCAATCCTCTTCTGCAGCCGGGACAAAACCATCCACCAGGGCGCAGGCTTCTTTATCCGCCCGGATCTCCACCTGCTTCTCATCCAGTCTGGCCTTTAATAACGGCAGAAATTCTTCTGCAACTGCCCGGTGGACCACCAGGGACTCACAGGCATTACAAACACCGATCCGCTGGGTCTTGGCATTGAAAATGATATTCAGCGCCATGTCCAGATCCGCAGATTCATCCACGAAAATATGGCAGTTGCCGGTTCCTGTCTCAATCACCGGAACGGTACTGTTCTCCACCACGGAACGGATCAGTCCGGCGCTGCCTCTTGGAATCAGCACATCCAGATACTCATTCAGCCGCATAAACTGTCTGGTCACTTCCCGGTCAGTGCTTTCGATCAACTGCACCGCATCCTCTGGAAGTCTGGCACTTCTTAAGCCCTCCCGAATCTGTACCACTATGGCCTTATTGGATTCCAGGGCATCGCTTCCACCTTTTAAGATCACGGCATTACCTGATTTAAAACACAGGCCAAAGGCATCGGCCGTTACATTGGGCCGCGCCTCGTAGATCATGCCAATCACACCTAACGGCACCCGTTTCTGTCCGATCAACAATCCGTTGGGTCTTGGCTTCATGGAGATCACCTCACCAACCGGGTCATCTAAGGAGGCCACCTGTAAGAGCCCCTCTGCCATAGCCTGGATCCTGGCGTCATTTAAAGAAAGACGATCTACCAGTCCTGGATTCATGCCCTTTGCAAGCGCCGCCTGCACATCCTTTTGATTGGCCTCCAGAATCTTATCTTTTCCATCCAGCAAAGCCTGGGCAACTGCTTTCAAGCCTTCATTTTTCGGTGTAGATCCCAGATTGTTTAACACTCTGGATACTTCTTTTGCCCGGCTGCCGATCTCTTCCAGCTTCATAGGAACTCCCCCTTTTTTCGATGAACTTATTCGGTAACTATTCAGTACCTTCATAGTTACGAGCAAAAATCCATTCCAAATCAGCTTCGCTGATGGGATTTTTGCTTTCTAGCCTATGTGTTCTTACGGTCAGCGCAGCATGTGCGCAGACCTACTGAACAGTTACCTTATTCGCTCTTTACACCGCCATATTTCTTGCCCAGATCTGTAATGGTTCCGTCTTTCTCCTTGATGGAAATATTATTTAAGTTGGAACGCATACTGGTGCGGATCGCTTCAACATACTTCTTCCGAAGTTCTGCCTGCTCCGCTTTCTCTTCTTCTGTCAGTCCCGTTGCCTGGGATTTATGATAAAGGGTATTGATCCGATCGATCATCTCCTGTGTTACCATTGTTACACCTCCTTAAAGTGATTCTTTTCCAGCCTATGCTTTCTAACGGTCAGTGCAGCAGATGCACACCGACCAGTTGAACAGTTACTCTTTTCTTTCATAATCGTGGTTCAGATAATGGATTAGGTCAAAATCTTTATTTTTATGGGCTAAAAATAAGGTTCCCACATCCTTGCCTGCCATGATCTGGTAGATCACATCCACCTGAACCGCATTGGCGATCACCATATCCGATCCGCTGTCTGTGGCAATCTGGGCCGCCGCCAGTTTTGCCGCCATACCGCCGGTTCCCACGCCGCTTCCCGAGGTCTCCTTTCCCATGGAAAGAAGCTCTTTCGTGATCTCCGGCACAAATGGGATCATCTTCACTTCTGGATTTTTTCTCGGATCATCGGTAAATAATCCGTCAATATCTGAAAGCAGGATCAGAAGATCCGCGCCGATCAACGCCGATACAATAGCTGAAAGCCGGTCATTATCTCCAAAATTATCCACATAAGGAATCTCGGAGGTTGAAACCGTATCGTTCTCGTTCACCACCGGAACTGCCCCTAATTTTAACAGTTCGTCAAAGGTGTTTCTGGCGTTGGAGCGGGAGGCATCGTTGGTCATGGTGTCCTTGGTCATCAGAACCTGAGCCGCCACCTGATTGTACTCCGCAAATAACCGCTGGTACACCATCATCAGCCTGGCCTGGCCTACTGCCGCAAATGCCTGCTTCTGGGCAAGACTCTCCGGTTTTCCCGGATGGTGCAGGGCCTGTCTGCCTGTGGCGATGGCGCCAGAAGACACTAATACCACTTCCTTGCCCTGCCCCTTCAGATCACTGATGATCCGCACTAATTTTTCTATTTTTTGAAGGTTTAAATCACCGGAGACCACGTGGGTCAGCGAGGAAGAACCAATCTTGATCACAATTCGTTTTTTATCCTGCAGTTTTTCTCTCTCCAGCATCTTTATCCACTCCTATATCCGCGGCATTCAAGTCGAACGTCCGTGAGACTTGGTGCGTGATTCTGGTCAGCGTAGCTGACATATTCTTTACAGAATCACTGCGCATCCTCGCGGAGCGTTTATCTCAGTCGAAGACCCACCTCCCACTGAGACAAATTTGCTATTACTCACCACCTAAAGAGGTGGGAGTCTTCTCGACTGAGATAAAATTTTTGCCGGTTGGTCTGTCTTAGGTTTCATCCGTAACTGTTCTGTTTCTTCACAATTACGGTTCTATTATCATACAATATTTTTATCTATCCGTCAAACCGGAAACACCTGCATCACCCACGGAAAGCATAGCGCCGTCCAATGGCTTCTGCCACTTTTAATCCGTCCATAGCCGCCGATGTGATACCGCCCGCATAGCCTGCTCCCTCTCCACAGGGGTATAACCCGGCGATCTGGCTTTCAAACCGTTCGTCACGATGAATCCGCACCGGGGAAGACGTCCGGCTCTCCACACCAGCCAGAATACTGTCATAGCGGGAAAAGCCGTGGATCATACCCTCAAAATGTTCCACACCCTCAATGATAGACTGGGACAGATAGTTCGGGAGCATCTCTTTTAAGTTGGCAAACCGATACGCCCCCTTAAACTCCGCATCCACCTCACCAAGCTGTTTCGTCTCCAGCCCCGCCTTAAAATCACCGTAAAGCTGCACCGGAATCCTGCCCTGTCCATACTCATAGGCCAGGCTCTCTAATTTTCTTTGATATTCCACACCAGCCAGCGGGGAATCTCCCTCGAAATCTGCCGGAGTCACTGTCACGATCAGGGCACTGTTGGCATTCCTGCTTCCCCGGTCATGATTGCTCATACCATTGACTGCCAGCCGTTTCTCCTCTGAGGAGGCATTGACCACGTAACCGCCCGGACACATACAGAAAGAATACACTCCTCTCTGGAGACTGGTCTGATGAGTCACTTTATAAGAAGCGGGACCTAAAATATCTGAATGAGCCATACCATACTGGGATTGATTGATCATAGCCTGTGGATGCTGGATCCTAAGACCCACAGCAAATGCCTTCTTCTCCATGGGCACTCCCCGCTTTAATAACATAGCAAACGTATCCCTGGCGCTGTGTCCCACGGCAAGAACCACCGCCTCTGCCTCCAGAACTCTCCGTTTCTCCGGCTGGTCCCCATTGATCTCCAATGCTGTGATCCTCCCGCCTTTGATCGTCATATCGGTTACCTGGCTTTCAAAGAACACCTGGCCGCCAAGGTCGATGATGTGTTCCCGGATATTTTTCACTACCTTGCTTAACACATCCGTTCCGATATGCGGTTTATTCACATAAAGGATCTCCGGATCAGCCCCATGCTCCACCAAGATCTCCAATACCTTCTGGTTCCGCTTCAACGGATCTTTCACCAATGTATTTAATTTTCCATCGGAAAATGTACCCGCTCCGCCTTCGCCAAACTGGACATTGGATCTGGTGTTTAAAATTCCCGTATTCCAGAACCATTCCACATCCTTCTGCCGCTGTTCCACGTTCTGACCGCGTTCCAGAAGAATCGGGTGGTAACCGGCCTGGGCTAACATCAGACCGCAGAATAGTCCCGCCGGGCCGCTGCCGATGATCACTGGCGGATGTTTCAGGGGTTCTTCACCGCCAGACGGAAACTGGTACGGAACCTCCTTCACCTGTGACACCTGATTATTTTTCACTTTCTTTAAGATCTGCTGCTCTTTTGCCACTTCCACATCTATGGTATAGATAAATAAGATCTGCTCCTTTTTTCTGGCATCTACTGACTGCTTGACGATCTTTAGCTGTTTGATCTCCGATGGTGCGATCCGCAAAAGTTTCGCTGTTTTTTCGTATAATTCCTGTTTTTTATGCTCAATCGGGAGCTTTAACTGGGTAATCCGGATCATATCTGGTTATCTGTTTCCTTTCTTTTTCTCCGTTTTGCAATGCTGTGCTGCGCAGCTTCTTCCTGCCACGTACCCGCTGGACCAGGCCCACTGCAGGTTATAACCGCCGCAGATGCCGTCCACATCCACGATCTCTCCTGCAAAATAAAGCCCTTTTACCAGCTTCGACTCCATAGTTGCCGGATCGATCTGTCTGGTATCCACGCCTCCACAGCAGATCTGGGCATTTTCATAAGGGTTCGTTGCAAGCACCACGGTCTCGTACTGCTTGATCACCTGGATCAATCTCTGAAAACGCTTCTGATCTACCGCTTCCACAGGCTCCGCCGCTGCAATGCCGGACAGCTTTAACAATGCCAGCGCCAGCTTTTTATTTAACATTCCGGTGAGAAATCCTTCGGCGCTGCGTCCGTCTAGCCTTCTCTTCCGTTCTGCCATCATGGTTTTCGTTTCTTCCATATCTAATTGAGGGAAAAAGTCAATCACCGCTTTTACCTTCTTTTTATTATGTAAAGCCACTGCCACATAACGGCTCACCTGGAATACGGGGATACCGGAGATGCCGTAGTCTGTCAGCTGCACCTCTCCCCGGTCTTCCGCTTCAAAGTTCCACGCCCCATTTTTCACAGAAGAATAGATCTCAACTCTGGCATCCGTCCGTATCCCGGAAAGCTGCTTGTAATGCTTTTCCGCGCACCGGAGCTGTACTAACGCCGGAAGCGGAGAAATCACAGAATGACCCAGGCTCTCCGCCAGGCGGTATCCACTACCATCCGATCCTGTGACCGGAGCCGCCTTAGAACCTGTCGCCAGTACCACTGCATCCGCCTCCTTTACGCCCTGGTCTGTCACGATCTGAAAACCGTCTTTTTTCTTTCTGATCTCCCTGATCTGGCAGTTTAAGAACACCCGGATCTTTCTTCGTTCTACTTCATCCCGCAGAACATCCAGCACCGAAGAAGCCTGGTCAGAATTGGGATAGAGATATCCGTTCCTGTCCTTCATCACAATTCCCAGGTCTTCAAAGAAGGAAATGGTCTCATTCACCGAAAACTGTTTTAATACCCGTCCTGGAAAATCTGGCTGGCTGGAACGGTAGCATCTGGCATCCTGATGTAAATTGGTCAGATTACATCTGCCATTTCCTGTGGAAAGGATCTTTTTGCCCACCCGGTCCATATGCTCCGCAATGGTCACATCCATCCCCTCTTTCGCCGCCGTAATGGCCGCCATCATTCCAGAGGCACCGCCTCCAATAATCCACACCTTCTTTTTCATTCGTTTTCCTCTTCTCCTGCTTTTTTCGTTCTCCATTGTATCGACTTTACCCTTGCAATGCAAGTTTATTTTTTCGTAACGATCCATTAACTGGTATAAGATTCCAGATATTGAAACACTTCTGTCATAGAGGGAAACCAGATCCCGTCCAAAAGCCGCTCTTTTTCTGTATCCGGGAAATCTGTCAGCGGAATATGGGTATCCAGATACAGGGCATTCCGTTTTCTGGAATACACCATCAGATAACCAGACTCCGCCACCAGGCAGTAACGTTCCTCTTTCTCTGTATCCATCTGGGCATCGGCATTGGCATTGGCCACAGGGCGCTCATCCACCGTTTCCGTCTCATATTCTGTCGCCGGAACTGCGCTCTCCCGGACAGATTCTGTCCTTGTCACCGCATATCCTACCGAAAAACACGCTGCCGCCAGCACAAAAAATAACAATAAGCAGATACCATAATTTCTCATAAGTTTTTCCTCCTTATGAGCATAGTATCTGCTTATCTGGTTTATTTTAAACCTAACGATTCAGTACCTTCTATTCACTATCTTCATAGTTACGAACAAAAATCCATTCCAGATCAGCTTCGCTGATGGGATTTTTGCTTTCTAGCCTATTATCTCATCAGATGCAGTTTTCTTGCCAATCCTGACAGTCTGGTCCCGCCAGGCATACTTCTCAGTTCCTGGGCGTCCACACCCTTCAACAGGATCAGAAGGACAAAATAAACCGCCACTGCCACCAGAACAGAAATCCCGGTGCTGATCAGATTGCCAAAGATGCTGTAAGCAGCCCGATATACACCGAATGCCGCTGCGCCCATAACTGCGGATGCCACCATCGGGATCAGGAAGGTCTTCTTCACCTCCTGGCGGTAACGCTTAAAACGGGCAATGGCTCTGGCATTTAAGATGCAGATAAACAGGGCGAATAAAATATTGGCATAGAGAACTCCGTAAATACCCATGTGTAAGTATCTCAGCATCACAAACAGGATCACCGTATGAAGCACCAGAGAAATCCCTGCGTTACGGATCGGCGTCTTCATCCGGTTAATGCCCTGCAACACGGCATTGGTTACTGTAGACAGTGAATAAACAACTACTGCCGAAGACCCGTAACAGGTCATTTTGATCAGATCCGTATTGTCTCTTCCAGGAAATAACAGATTGCTGATTGGTGCCGCCAGCACTGCCAGTCCCACTGCCGATGGGATCGCGATGATCATCGAAAAACGGATGGCGCTGGCGATCCGGTTTAAGGTCTGTTTCCGGTCTTTCTCCGCCACTGCTCTGGACAATGCCGGAATCAGAGAAGAGGACAGGGAGTTAGCCACTGCCACCGGAATATTAAATAGCAGATGATATTTACCAGAATAAATACCCCACTGGGATGCAATCTGCTTTGCCTCGCCCAGCCCGGTCATGATCTGGCCAAACAGTACATTGTCAATGACAGTACTGCTATTATAAAGGCTGCTGCTGACGATGATCGGCACAACGGTCAGAAACAAGGTACTGGTGATCATACCATAGCCTTCTGCTGACGTTCCCTGTTCCTTGCGTATCCGCCGCTTCATCTTTGGACGGTACATCAGATACAGGCCAACGAATAAGATCAATGCTGTCAAAGCTCCTGCTCCCGTACCAAGAGCGCCTCCAGCCGCGCCGAACGCATAAGAATACTCTGTAGAACCGTAAACCAGATTGGATTTCACACCCAGGTCAAAAAGACTCTTTGCAGCCAGAAGACTGATCACCGCATTGACGATCTGTTCAAAAATCTGGGAAACAGCCGTTGGTACCATGGTGGAATGTCCCTGGAAAAATCCTCTGAGGACTCCCAGATAAGCCATGACCCAGACCGTCGGCGCCAGTACCTTTAAAGCATAGGCGCTGTAAGGCATCTTGATCACATGCTCCGCAAAAAAGCCGGAGCCAAACCATAAAGCACAGAATCCAACGCCTCCCACAATGGTTGCGTAAAATAAAGCGGCCCGCAGGATCTTTCTGGCATTCCGGTACTGCCCCCTGGCCAACCGGGCAGAAACCATCTTAGAAACCGCCACCGGCAGACTGTAAGAAGAAAGGATCAGCATAATGGAATAAATGTTATAAGCTGCGCTGTAATAACCATTTCCCTCATCCCCAATGTAATTGGCCAGAGGAATCCGATACAGCATACCGATCAGCCGGACGATAATTCCGGCGATGGCCAGAATACTCCCCTGGATAATAAAGTTGGAGCCTGCCTTTTTCTCTGGAACCGCAGTTCTCTTTGCTGTCCCTTCCCCTTTTTTGTATTTACTTCTGCTGCGTACTGTTCTAGTTGTTCTTTCCATGAATCTCCGTCTTTTGGAAATCAGCCGTTGGAATGATACAGATCCAGGTCTTACCCTGGTTTAAGGTGATTTCCTCATTCTCCGTATTATAATAATGGGTCACACCGAACTGACCATCTTTTTTCCATGAAATAGGGATTGCCCGTCCATTGGTGATGTAATAGCCATACTGGCCGGTGTGGACATCAATATTCAGATACTCTGTCGTAGCATAATGCCCGGTTGAGCAATACTGAAAAATAACATTTTTTACTGTGATCGGTCCTTCTGAGCCTTTATGCACCCCTCCATACTGATAGCGGTGGTACAGGCCATCCTGTTCATCATACTGGAAATAAGCGTTATTCAACGCATAGCCAGGAACTATCTTCTCGGCTTCCAGACTATTATCCAGATGGATCTGCTGACCATTTTTTGTAAAATGAAAATGACCGTGGTAGGACGGGTCATAAGTCTGGCTGTAACCAAGCTGCTCGATCGTCTTTTGAAGCTTTTGGGCACTGGTATAGGCATTATGAGGCGTTTTCTTATCACTGCTGCGGTAAAAAGCCTGGCTTCCTTCCTTAATTCCGTTAATATTATCCACGTTATCCAGGTAAGGGAGGGCAAAGGTACTCTGTCCAAAATGTGCATAAATGGCATCAAATTCCCTTGCAAAATACGTATAATAAGTGCGGCAGCTTCTAACAGAACCGATCCGGTCTAAATCGTCATAATCCTCCAGAATAGCCATGTAACGGTTCATACTGCCCTCCACCGGGGCCTCATAAACCACACCTGCCCGGTTGATGCCGTACTGTGGAAGAGCTGCCTTGTCATTACTCATCATCACAGCCACCGGACGGCGGTCTGCCTTCGCCACATCCACCATCTCTCCGGTCAGATAGCTTTTGATCTTTCCATCAACAGCAATCCTCTCTTCCGGCTCCTCCACGGTCTCCTCTGTCTCTTCCTCCGTCTCATGTTCTGTTTCCGGCGCAGTAGTCACCTGAACCGGCGCCATCTCCACAGAAACCTTACTTTCCGGAGCTGCCACATACTCTTCCTTTTTCCCGCAGGCGGTAAGCAGCCAAACAGTTACCACTACAGTTACCCATAAACCCCTCATTTTTCTCATCGGCAGTATCCTTTTCCCTCCAGAATCTCATTCTGCTTTGCTTCCATCACCAGACGTTCCTCATCTTCCATGTGATCATAACCACATAAATGAAGCATGCTATGGGCTACTAAAAACGCCAGCTCCCTGGTCGTGGAATGTCCGTACTTTTCTGCCTGTTCTTCCACCTTGTCCACTGAGATCATAATGTCCCCCAACATCAGTTCCCCAGTCTCCGGGTTAAAGCAGTCCGCAAAATCCTCTTCTACGTGTTCAAAATCTGATGGCGTATCGTACTCCAGCATTGGGAATGATAATACATCCGTCGGTGCGTCCACATTGCGGTACTCTTTGTTGACCTGGTGGATCTCCTCGTTGTCCGTCAGAACCACATTCACCTCCGCCTCATAAGGACAGCCCTCGTAATCCAGGGACGCGCATACCACCTCATTGATGATCTCCTCATATGGGATTCCCAACTGTTTTTCTGCTTCGTATTCAATATTTACTGTCATCGGTATCCTCCTATTGGCAGCTTTTCACCATGCTCCTGACATAGTCCTTCACTTTGTAAGCTACCATTCTCTTTTTCTGGGCTGTCGTTTCTCCTGGGGATTCTTCCGTTCTCCCCGCTGGCGGTCCTTCGCCTGATTCTTAGCCTCATAATCATCATATGCCTGTACAATCTTCTGTACCAGTGGATGACGCACCACATCGCTGCTGGTCAGATAGCAGAAACCGATGTCATCCACTTTCTTTAAAACCTTGATCGCCACATCTAAGCCGGAGGCTGCTCCACCCGGAAGATCTTTCTGGGTCTGGTCTCCGGTGATGATCACTTTGGAACCAAAACCGATTCGCGTCAAGAACATCTTCATCTGGGCCGGTGTGGTGTTCTGGGCCTCATCCAGAATGATAAAGGCATTATCCAGGGTGCGTCCCCGCATGTATGCCAGAGGCGCTACCTCGATCAATCCTTTTTCTGCATTATGAAGATAACTTTCCGCACCCATGATCTGATACAGGGCATCATAAAGTGGTCTCAAATAAGGATCAATCTTACTTTGCAGATCACCTGGCAAAAATCCCAGCTTCTCTCCCGCCTCAATCGCCGGTCTGGTGAGAATGATCCTTCCCACCTCGCCATCTTTAAACGCCTGGATTCCCATAGCCATGGCCAGATAAGTCTTACCTGTTCCTGCAGGACCGATACCAAACACCACCATCTTCTTGCGGATCGCGTCCACATAATTTTTCTGTCCCATGGTCTTTGGCTTTACCGGTCTGCCGTTCGTGGTATGGCAGATCACATCTTTATCAATTTCCAGGATCTGGTTATCACTTTCGGAAAATGACAGGGACAACGCATAGTCCACGTTCTGCTGGGTGATCTCATTGCCACGCTTTGATAGCTCGATCAAATTGTTAAATACACTTTTTGCCTTTCTGACACTGACCTCCGGTCCAATGACCTTGATCGCCCCATCTCTGGATACCATGGTCACATGCAGGGTCCGCTCTATCTTCTTTAAATAACTGTCAAACTGTCCGCAGACATTTTTCTCATGCTCTGCCGGAATGTCGATCATAGTTTCGATGATACTCATGCTGTTTTACATCGTCTCCTCGCTTTTATTCTTCGTAACTGTTCCATATCTTCCCAGTTACTATGATTCACCTGTCTCCATAGAACTTTTTTCTTCCTCATCCTCTGGCTCTGAAATCTGCCGGAAGACTGCGATCTGTTCTTCACAGAGAATCTCTCCCTCTATGGAAAAAGAAAAGCCATTCTCTTGTATTTTAACATTATTTCCAATAATGTGTACCCCTTTTTCCAATAATTTTTCTTCTGCGGCCCATTTTTCCAGTTCTGCCTCCGCTTCTGCTTCTGCTTTGGTGTAAGGACGTTCCGAAACCTGGATTTCCTCCCTCTGGATCTTCCCATACCAGACAGGCAGATAAAAATCGCGTCCCAGACGCAGCTGCCGTTTCTCCGTCCGGCTGATCCATTGGGCTTTCTGAAAATCCGGCATCACCCATCCCCAGGCTTTCGCTCCAACACTTAAGCAAAATCCGCCGCTCTTCCTGCCAGTCTTTATCTGGATCTTCTTCATGGGAGCCAGCCGTTTCCGATAGGTATGGCGCACCGTTCCATACACTTCCCCATCTGCCCGGACATAGGTCTTACGGAGCAGTTCTCCATTGTCATTCATCAGTTCCAGGGTTCCTTCCGCCAATACCTGCCCCTGTTCCACCTGATCCCCTTCTTTTACCATAGCCTTCCCCTGGCGGATCACCAGCCTGGTAATAACCGCGTCCGAAGAAGCCACCAGATCGCCGGGACTGGTATCTTTTTCCGGGACAGAAAACACTGCGTCATTTTCCCGCAATTTTATGGAAAGCTGTGTACCGGAGATCTGGGCCGACACCCACAGAATCTCTGGATAGTCCAGACGGATCTGTTCCTCCAGCTGGCTGAGGGAAACCTGGCGTTTCAGAATCCCGGGATGGATACCCGCTTTCTCCAGATATGTCATCAGGGCATCGTCTGTATAACGGTTATTGCCTTCAAAGGTCACTTTCCATAAAAACATGGATAATACCATCAAAATCATTACGATCAGTAAGGGGCCCGCAAATAAAATCCATCGTTTCCGGTTCCTGTGAAGGAAAAATGGCAGGCCCAGCCGCTTCTGTATCCGGATGTGGACTTTGGTTTTCCGGACAACCGGGCGGATCCTGTGGAAATCTTTCAGTTTCATGCAGCAAAAACATACGGGATCGCAAGAGGTTCTCTCTGCCCGGACGCCCCAGATATCAATCCCCGTTTTCCCGCACACATTCAAAAAACGTTCCACGCCATATCCCCAGATCTTCAGTTTCAGATATCCCCTCTTCCACTGCCCCGCCTCACGGATCACCCCTTTTTCCCTCCCCTGGCTTCCATATTCACGGAAATGATCTGACCTGTGATCATCATCTCGTCCCTGGTATAATATTCAATTCCAAGGCAGGTACCCAGAATCTGGATCCTGCAGGTCCGGGTCTGCAGCCGGATCTCATCCGGATCCAGACTGACAATCCGCTCATAATTTTCCAGATACACCCGCCTGCGCCCGGTGATGGTGATCACCGGCTCCCCCAGAGCCACATCTGCCGGTATATGAAGAGATTTGGCTGCCATCTCCTGAAACTGTCTGGGCATAGGATCACTTCCGACACTTTATCATTTTTATCCTATGTGGAAGAACACGAAAAAAGTCCTCAATCTTTCCGATTGAGGACTCTTGACATTCTCAGCAATTAGTTAAATTTACGCTTTCTAGCAGCTTCAGACTTTTTCTTACGTCTTACGCTTGGCTTCTCGTAATGCTCTCTTTTGCGAATCTCCTGCTGAATACCAGCCTTTGCGCAGTTTCTTTTGAATCTGCGTAAAGCGCTGTCTAATGATTCATTATCTTTAACGATCACGTTTGACATAGCTCACACCTAACCTCCCTCCAGTTGTGTACTTGTGCATAATACAACTGTTTGGGTATTTTATAGCACTGGTATGATTATAGCACAAAATCTCTATTCGTCAACTGTTTTTTTAAGTTTTTTTGCAGATTTTCGTATTTTTTTGCAGGACAGCCGGAACACGCTGCTATTTACGCATCGCGCAAACAGTAACGTATCCCGGCTGTCTGTGTATTACAACATATTTTACTGGATCTGCTCTGCTGCAGTCTCGTAAGCCTTCTCAAGTGCAGCGTCCACACCGGCCGGGTTCTTACCGCCTGCCTGTGCCATGTTCGGACGTCCGCCGCCGCCACCGCCTACAAGTCCGGCAATGGCCTTGACTAAGTTGCCTGCATGAGCGCCCTTCTTCTGAGCCTCATCGGTTGCGGTTACCATCAGGTTAACCTTATCGCCCTGAACGGATGCCAGAACGATCACGCCCTCACCGAGCTTCTCTTTCAGCTGGTCACCCAGACCGCGCAGGCCGTTCATGTCAACATCTGCAACCTTTGCAGCCAGAACCTTCACGCCTTTGACATCGCGAACCTGGTTCATGACATCGCCTAACGCTTCATTTGCCAGTTTGCTCTTTAATTTCTCGTTCTCAGCGTGCAGTGCTTTCATCTCCTCCAGCATGGATTCGATCTTGCTCTTTAAATCAGCCGGGGTGGTCTTTGCTGCCTTCGCCGCCTCTGCTAACTCCTGCTCCATGTTCTCATAGTAGCGCATCAGACCGTCACCGGTCAGTGCTTCGATTCTGCGGACACCTGCTGCGATGCCTGCCTCAGAGAAGATCTTGAACGCATGAATCGTGCCAGTAGAAGCCACATGAGTACCGCCGCAAAGCTCCGTGGAGAAGTCGCCCATCTTAACCACACGGACCTTCTCACCATATTTTTCACCAAACAGTGCCATAGCACCGGTCTTCTTCGCTTCATCCAGACTCATCTCCTGAGTTACAACAGCCAGATTCTCCTGAATCTTTTCATTTACCAGATCTTCAACCTTTTTGATCTCCTCCGGAGTCATAGCGGAGAAATGGGTAAAGTCGAAACGGAGTCTGTCCGGCGTTACTAAGGAACCAGCCTGCTCTACATGATCGCCTAATACCGTACGCAGTGCCTTCTGTAACAGATGGGTTGCACTGTGGTTCTTCTCGGTAGAACGGCGGGAAGCCTCATTTACCTTTAAGGTAACGGTCTCGCCCACAGCCAGCATACCGCTGGTCATATGTCCCACATGGCCGATCTTTCCGCCCTGTAAGTGAATGGTATCTTCTACAACAAAGGTGCCATTGTTTGCTCCGGTGATCACGCCGGTATCGCCGCACTGACCGCCCATGGTTCCGTAGAACGGCGTCTCATCCACGATGATGGTTCCACGCTGACCGTCGGTTAAAGCTTCCACGATCTCGGTATCGGTCGTCAGAACCGTGATCTTGGACTCATGCTGCAGTCTGTCGTAGCCAACGAACTTGGAAGTGATCTCAGCCGGGATAGACTGGTATACGGTAACATCTGCACCCATGTAGTTGGTTGTCTTACGTGCTTTTCTTGCTTTCTCACGCTGCTCTTTCATCGCTGCCTGGAAGCCGTCCTCGTCTACCGTCAGGTTCTTCTCTTCCAGGATCTCGATGGTTAAGTCTAACGGGAATCCGTAGGTATCGTACAGCTTGAATGCATTCTCGCCGGAAAGTACGGTCTCGTTCTTTGCGGACATCTCGCTCTCCATATCTGCAAGGATTGCAAGGCCCTGGTCGATGGTCTTGTTGAACTTTTCTTCCTCTTCTGCAAGAACCTTTAAGATCATAGCCTTCTTCTCTTCCAGCTCCGGATAACCATCCTTGGAAAGCTCGATGACCGTCTTGGAAAGCTCCGGCATGAATCTGCCCTCAATGCCAAGCAGACGTCCATGACGTGCCGCACGGCGGATCAGACGGCGCAGAACATAGCCACGGCCCTCGTTGGACGGCATGATGCCGTCGGAGATCATGAAAGTACAGGACTTCACATGGTCAGCGATGATACGCAGGGAAACATCTTTCTTATAGTCTACCTGATACTCGGTGTGTGCCAGGGCACAAACCTCATCCAGAAGTGCCTTGTTGGTATCTACGGTGAACAGGGAATCTACATCCTGAACAACCACGGCCAGACGCTCCAGACCCATACCGGTATCAATATTCTTCTGCTTTAACTCGGTATAGTTGCCATGTCCGTCGTTCTCGAACTGGGTGAATACGTTGTTCCATACCTCGATGTAACGGTCGCACTCACAGCCTACGGTACAGCCCGGCTTACCACAGCCGTACTTCTCACCACGGTCATAGTAGATTTCGGAACACGGACCGCACGGACCAGCGCCATGCTCCCAGAAGTTGTCCTCTTTGCCGAAGCGGAAGATTTTCTCTGCCGGAACGCCGATCTCCTTATTCCAGATGTTGAATGCCTCGTCATCGTCCAGGTATACAGACGGATACAGACGGTCTTTTTCCAGTCCTACAACCTCAGTTAAGAACTCCCAGGACCAGTGGATTGCCTCGTCCTTAAAATAATCGCCGAATGAGAAGTTGCCCAGCATCTCAAAGAAGGTGCCGTGGCGTGCAGTCTTACCGATGTTTTCGATATCACCGGTACGGATACACTTCTGGCAGGTGGTCACACGTCTTCTTGGCGGAATCTCCTGTCCGGTGAAATAAGGCTTTAACGGTGCCATACCAGAGTTGATGAGGAGCAGACTGTTGTCGTTGTGCGGCACCAGGGAAAAGCTCTTCATTGCCAGATGTCCCTTGCTCTCAAAGAATTCCAGGAACATTCTTCTCAGTTCATTTACTCCATACTTCTTCACTTTACTACTTCCTCCGTATTATCACTGTTTGCTGTATAGAACAGGAAACAGCTGGATTTTGCCAGACCGCCCTTTATGCGCGGTCTGCATCTTTCTTGTCTCTGAACTTCTTGCCGCAGATAATGCCCGCGTACGCGAGTGCTGCAAAGATAACGGCTTTTACGGTATATCCAATCAGACTTGTTGCGATTGCTGCCATAGTAAATTCCTCCTTATGTTCAGAAAAATATCAATTCATCTTTGTATCTTACCATAGGAAAAGACAATTATCAAGACCTAAACAGGCAGGAACACATGGTTCCTGCCTGCTTTCATGGATTGCGGATTGCAAATCGGCAGCATGCCAATCCTGCATTCTCACATCTATTCCTTTTTCCCGTCCAAAATGGTTTCGTAGCGCTCTGCAAGTTCATAGACCCGCTCCCTTGTGATGTCCCGCAGGGAACGGATATATTCCAGTTCTTCCAATGCACTGCCATTCTGTCTTTTTGAGTTTGATACCGCGGTACTCTCCCGGTCTCGCACCCAGCTGCGCTGTTCTGCGAAAAACGAGTTTTTTTCCTCGCCGGAGAGCTGCTGTTCCAGCACTTCCAGAATCCCTTGAAGCTTATTTTCCCAGATTTTCCGTTCCGAGTCAGCTGCTGCCTTCATGGCATTGGCACTTCCTTCCGCAGCTGCCTCCCGCCGGCTCTGTGCCTGCTCGTCCAGTTTTGCAAGCTGGGACATGATCCCGCTTTTTTCTGTCTGTGCAGTCTCCGATGGATACGTGGACTCATCCATTGCCTGCGCCTGTACCGCAGCCCCGGCTTCCGGTGATCTCTGCACTTCGGATGATGGTGCCGTTTTTAAAAGCGGCTGCGAATCTGATGCCCCGGCATTTCCTGCTGCTGTCTGTGCTTCTTCTGTTTGCCCTACACCAGTCCATGTCTGACCGCTTTTTGTCTGCCCAGCACCAGCCGGCATCTGTCCGGATTCTATCCGCCCATCACCAGCCAACGCCTGTCCGGATTCTGTTTGTCCAGCATTTGCCTGTCCCGCATCAGCCAGTGCCTGTCCTTTTTCCGCCTGCACAGCCCCAGACAATACCTGTGCTTTTTCTTGTGCCTCCTGCACGCCCTGTGCCTGTGCCACAGCTTCTTCTGCTATGGTCGTTGTTTCTGATTCATTGCTTCCTTCTGAGAGTTCCGAAACATATTCGTTCCCACCAGCTGCCAAATGCCGGACGGAATAATTCGTTACGCCAATCCCAGCCACGCAGATCACTGCAATGGCTACCCAGATTCCTTTTAATTTCATAAATTTCTTCAATCCTGTCTGTGGTATGATTCTGTCTGTTCCATATAAATACACTGCCTGCACCGGTCAGAGATCCGGTACCGGCTGTTTATTGCTGAACTTAACATACCACAAACAGGACGAAATGAAAATATAAGTTCAAAAGAAGTAAAAAATTGTAAGAAAGCCTTAACAGTTACCGCTTCCACAACAAATCAGCGGCTTCCCGCACTTCTACGCATCCAGTCCTTCATCCACCAGAAGATCCGTTCCGTCTGCTGCCGTTGTAGCCAGCTGGTCGCACCGCTCATTCTGCGGGTGCCCGGCATGTCCCTTCACCCAGATAAAGTTCACACGGTGCGGTGCCTTCGCCTTTAATAAGCGTTCCCAGAGGTCAATATTCTTCACGGGACCGCTCTTGCCGCGCTTCCAGTTGTTCTTCACCCAGTTGTCAATCCAGCGCTGGTTGAAGGCATCCGTCAGATATTTGGAATCTGAATACAGATCTACCTCACAGGGACGGTTTAATGCCTCCAGAGCCACGATCGCCGCCATCAGCTCCATCCGGTTGTTGGTGGTCTTTTTGTAGCCGGCAGACAATTCCCGCTCGTGGAGCACGCCCTTGCTGTCCGTAAAATGCAGCACGGCTCCGTAGCCGCCCGGTCCGTCTGGGTTGCCTCTTGCAGAACCATCTGTGTAAATCTGTACTTTTGACATAATCTAATTTCTCCTATCTGTCCCATTTATCGCATAATGCATTGATCTGGTCTGCGAATTTTCCCAGATCCTTGTTGGCTCCGCCCTCGTTGCGGCGGATGACGCCCATCAGGCGCTCGCCTGCAGCCAGAAGTCTCGCAAAGACTCCGCTCGCTTTCTTCGCCGGTGCGCTCTTGGCCTGGATCGGGATTCCGGCAGTCTCGCGTACCCAGACGCCTTTGATGAGATCAAATTCCGCACCAGAATACGGTGCCTTGGCCGGCACGCCGGTCTTTTCGGTTAAAAGCTCCGCAAAGCGGTCGCAGACCTCATCATTGCCATGAACCACGAAGAACTGCTGCGGCTTCTTCTCAAATGCCAGGGCCCAGGCCAAAAGTCCGTTCTGGTCCGCATGACCGCTGATATCGTGAAGCACCTCAATGTGTGCCTCCACATCGATACTCTCACCAAAAAGCTTTACTTCCTTGCTTCCATCCACCAGTGCCCTTCCGATGGTACCCACTGCCTGGTAACCGGCAAAGATCACCGTACATTCCTTGCGCCACAAATTGTGTTTTAAATGGTGGCGGATACGGCCTGCATCGCACATACCGGAAGCAGAGATGATAACTTTCGGTTTTGCATCAAAGTTGATGTTAATGGATTCGTCGCTGGTTACGGAAAGCTTTAAGCCTGGGAAGGAGATCGGGTTGATGCCCTCCTCAACCAGTTCCTTTGTTTCCTCATCGTAGCACTCCACCTGGTTTTCCTTGAATACGTGGGTGGCCTCCACGGCCAGCGGGCTATCGACATAAACTTCAAAATTATCGTGTCCATGGATCAGATGCTGGGATTTGATCTGACGGAAATAGTAAAGCAGCTCCTGGGTACGACCTACCGCAAAAGCAGGAATCACCACATTTCCGCCGCGGTCCAGTGTTTCCTGGACGATCCGCACCAGCTCCGAAATATGGTCTTTTCCTTTCTGGTGGAACCGGTCCCCGTAGGTGGACTCCATCACCGCATAATCTGCTTCCGCTGTGTAGATCGGAGCGCGGACCAGCGGATTGTTGAAGTTGCCGATATCACCGGAAAAGACAATCTTCTTCTCCACACCGTCTTCCTTCATCCAGATCTCGATCGAAGCAGATCCAAGAAGGTGGCCGATATCCGTAAACCGGATGGAAACCTCATCGTTGACTTCTACGATTTCCCCATAATGATAGCCTTCAAAATGCTCCAAAACGCCCAGCGCATCGTTCATCTCATATAACGGCGGGACCTCCGGGCGTCCGGCACGTCTTGCCTTCCGGTTCTTCCACTCCGCATCCATCTCCTGAATGTGCGCACTGTCCTTTAACATGATGTTGCACAGGTCACAGGTCGCATTGGTTGCAATGACCCTGCCTTTAAATCCTCTCGCATAAATGTAAGGCAACATACCTACATGGTCAATATGCGAATGGGTCAGAAGCACAAACTGGATATCCGACCACGGCACCGGCGGTTCTACATTTTCATAAATGTTGACACCCTGCTCCATACCACAGTCAACCAGGAATTTTGTTGTTCCCACTTCCAGATAATGACAGCTGCCTGTTACCTCATGTGCTGCTCCGCTGAAAACTAGTCTCATATAGCACCCTCCTTTTGTATCTATGTGCTCTCGGAGTCCGAGGGTACATGTTTAAATGATGATACAGATCAGGCCTCCGTTGCTGTCGTTGATGATCTTCTGGAGCGCATCCTGAAGCTTTGCCTGACACTCCTCTGTCATCTGGTTCACTTTAGCCTGAATCCCATCTTCTACAATCTGTTCTATGGATTTTCCAAATATATTTGTCTCCCAGATCCCGTTTTCTTCCCGGTTTGCATTTTCCTTCATATATGCGATCAGATCCTGCGCCTGCTGCTCGCTCCCCACAATGGGCGCGATCTCCGTCTGGATCTGGGCGCGAATCAGGTTGATGGACGGCGCTTCGGCTTTCATTTTGACGCCGTAACGGTTTCCGTGACGGATCACCGCCGGTTCATCCAAAACAATCTCTGACCGCTCCGGTGTCACCACGCCATAGCCCCTTGCCCGCACCTGTTCCAGCGCGTTCTGGATCTTATCGTACTCCGTGCGCTTCGCTGCCAGCTCTTTTAGCTGCTGCATCAGCTGGTATTCATCTGCGATCTGGAGTCCGGAAAAATCACTGAGGATCCGATAATAATAGCCTTCATCAAACAGCATCCTCACCTGGACTCTGCCGTCAGACAGTTCCATGCGCCCGGTCTCCATACCGCTTACCGCCTCTGCTTCTTCATCCTTCCAGGACGCTTTTAAATCCTTCATCCGGCGGATGTGGCTCATGGCGTTTTTCGCCGCTTTTACCGCCTGCTGCTTTAACCAGTGGGAAGATGGCAGGATTTCCAGCCACTTCGGGATCTGGAAATCCACCTCCGTCACCGGAAATTCAAACAGGATCTGCTTTAAGATCTGGTAAATATCCGTGGTTTTTAACTGCTCGCAGTTGACTGGCATGACACAAACCTCATACTGTGCTTCCATATCCTTTGCAAGCGTTCTTGTTTCCTCTGAATACGGGCGGCTGGAGTTTAAAAGTACCAGAAACGGCTTTCCGATCTCTTTTAATTCCCGGATTGCCGTTTCTTCTGGTTTTATGTAGGCTTCCCGTTCCAGTTCGCCAAACGAGCCATCGGTCGTGATCACGAGACCGATCGTGGAATGATCGCGGATAACCTTCCGCGTTCCGATCTCTGCTGCCATGGTAAACGGAATGCTCTCCTCAAACCACGGGGTCTTCACCAGGCGCTCTTTCTCGTTTTCCATGTGTCCGCTGGCGCCCTCAGTCATAAAGCCTACACAGTCCACCAGACGGACACGGACCTGGGTGTCTTCCCCAAGATCGATCTTAGCTGCTTCCTTGGGCACAAATTTCGGTTCTGTCGTCATGATCGTTTTTCCCGCCGCACTCTGCGGCAGTTCATCCCGCGTGCGGTTTTTCTGGTGTTCATCGGTGATTCCCGGTAAAACCATCTGCTCCATAAACCGCTTGATAAACGTTGATTTTCCGGTTCGCACCGGTCCGACCACGCCAAGATAGATTTCGCCGCCGGTCCTAGCCTGGATATCCCGGTATACACTGTACTGATCCATATAGACACTCCCCCGCCAAAAACAGATTTATTTGTTGCTGCGAACAGTAACATTTTTGCTGTTATTAACACTATATGCAGGAGTGTCTGGGAATCATGCGCTTTTATCGCGGAAACTTGCATCCGGAAACTATGTACTTTGCCGCAGAAACTTACGTTCCAGACACAAACTACCGCTTTCCCATGTAAAGATGGCGCGGAATTCCGTCTACCATAACCGACGGGGAATCGCCCTGGATCAGCGGTCTGACATAATCGATAAATTCTTCGGTCACATAAGTACCATCCTTGGTGATCCATTCTCTCGGGACCATCTTTTCACCATTGGCGATCTTATGGACATCGTAAATACCGGTTGCACACTGGTACGGGTCGTCCGAAACGCGGTCGATGACTACCATCTTTCCGGAATCGCCCTCATCTGCCGCCTTCACTGCGGCACCGCCTACCATAAAGGCTTCGTTTACATCAACGCGGGATGCCAGGTGGGCTGCGCTTCGCTGCAGGGTTGAAAATTCGACCGCACGGGTCTTGCAGCCAAGCTCTGCATGGATCACATTCGACAGATAGGTGGCCGTTCCCGCCAGCTGCTTGTGTCCGAAAGCATCTACATAATCGGATGCGCTTCCAAGCTCACTGACATAGCGTCCGTCTTTGATGCGGATTCCCTCGGAAACCGCCACAACCACGACGTCTTTCTTCTCCAGAAGCTTTTTTACCCTTCCGGTAAACTTTTCAATATCGAACGTCAGCTCCGGCAGATAGATCAGGTCCGGTCCGTCGCAGTCCTCGCCGCGCGAGAGCGCTGCAGCTCCGGTCAGCCAGCCTGCATTGCGGCCCATGATCTCGATAATGATCACCTGTTTCTTTTTATAGGAAAAGCCAAGTCCATCCCGAATGACTTCTTTGGTGGAGGTTGCAATGTACTTCGCCGCACTTCCGTAACCCGGAGTGTGATCTGTCAGCGCCAGATCGTTGTCGATGGTTTTCGGAACACCGACAAACTTCTGGGACTGCCCGGTTAAGATTGCGTAATCCGAAAGCTTCTTGATGGTATCCATGGAATCATTTCCGCCGATATAGATAAAACATTCGATATTCAGTTTGTTTAAGATTTCAAAAATCTTTACGTAGATTTCCTGATTCTCATGGATATCCGGCAGCTTGTAACGGCACGTTCCCAAAAATGCAGATGGTGTGCGCTTTAAGATTTCCACGTCCAGATCACTGCGGATATATTTGGACAGATCCACATACTGCTCATCCATCAGCCCCTGAATGCCGAAAAGCATTCCATATACCTTTTTTGCACCGCGGTCGATCGCCGTGCGGTAAACACCTGCAAGACTGGAATTGATGACGGCAGTCGGCCCTCCGGACTGTCCAACGATTACATTGCCCTTCATAGTAAACCCTCCTTATCAAATTTTCCCCAATGCTATGTAATGCAATAATACCACAAAAAGGAGCGAAAAGTCTAGGACTTTCCACTCCTTTTTCTATTATTTTCAGACAGTTTATAATTTTGAAACAAATTCTCTTTTTTTGTCAAATTACCTCGTCTGTTTCACTTTTTGTTGCGTTTCGCACAATCTTTTACTTTTACTCGCTTAAGTATGCCTTCTTGACGGAATCGTCGTTCATCAGGTCTTTGGCATCTCCGCTGAGCGCAATCTTACCGGTTTCCAGAACATATGCGCGGCTCGCAATGGAAAGCGCTTTCTTCGCGTTCTGCTCAACCAGAAGTACCGTCACACCGTCTGCGTTGATCTTCTGGATGATATCGAAGATTTCATTTACATAGAGCGGGGACAGACCCATGGACGGCTCGTCCATAACGATCAGCTTCGGATGGGACATCAGCGCACGGCCCATAGCCAGCATCTGCTGCTCACCACCGGACAGGGTTCCTGCCATCTGGTTTTTACGCTCTTCCAGACGCGGGAAACGCTCGTAAATCATCTTCAGGGTTTCTTCCATCTCGTTTTTGTCGTTTCTGGTATAAGCCCCCAGCTTTAAGTTCTGAAGTACGGAAAGCTCTGCAAATACACGGCGTCCCTCCGGCACATGGGCGATTCCCATGCCAACCAGTTTATAACCCGGAATCTTTGTAATATCCTGTCCCTCATAGGTAATAGTACCCGCCTTCGACGGGATCAGGCCGGTAATGGTCTGCAGGGTCGTTGTCTTTCCTGCACCATTTGCTCCGATCAGGGCGATGATTTCTCCCTGGTTTACCTCAAATGAGATTCCCTTGATTGCCTGGATCACACCGTAGTAGACTTCCAGGTCTTTTACCTCAAGTATTGCCATCGCTCCAACCTCCTACTCTCCAAGATAAGCCGTGATAACGCGCTTATCGTTCAGTACTTCTGATGTCTGGCCCTGGGTCAGAACCTGACCAAAGTTTAATACAGTCAGTTTCTCGCAGATGCCGGAAACCAGCTTCATGTCGTGCTCGATCAGAAGCACCGTCATATCGAAATGGTCGCGCACAAAGCGGATGGTATCCATCAGCTCTGCAGTCTCGTTCGGGTTCATGCCGGCAGCTGGCTCGTCCAGAAGAAGAAGCTTCGGATCCGTTGCGAGGGCACGCGCGATCTCCAGCTTTCTCTGCTTACCATAAGGAAGGTTGGATGCTTTATAATTACACTCCTTGTCCAGGTCAAACACCTTTAACAATTCCATGGCACGGGCATTCATCTCTTTCTCTACCTTATAGTAATGCGGAAGGCGAAAGATTCCTTCGATCGTGGAATACGGATGATGGTTGTGCAGTCCGACCTTTACGTTGTCCAGAACACTTAATTCCTTGAACAGACGGATGTTCTGGAAGGTTCTCGCGAGATCGGAAGAGCGTCGTGTAGGGAAAGAGTGTAGATCTCGGTGGTCGCCGTATCATTAAAAAAAAAAAAAA
>OODU01001365.1_pt1 | contig 24101 bp, 26 predicted proteins | sample 1671171 | NCBI WGS metagenome assembly OODU01 (sample SAMN06348129, study PRJEB24527) | human gut metagenome | biome: human gut; feature: ankylosing spondylitis patient; material: feces | host: Homo sapiens | place: China | collected 2015-10
GGTCGAGGTGACAGGATTTGAACCTGCGGCCTCTTCGTCCCGAACGAAGCGCTCTACCAAGCTGAGCCACACCTCGATTTACTGTCCATTCTCCGTGACAGCTTTTATATTATACCGCGGCATTCGACCGTTGTCAACAGTTTTTCAAAAAATCTTTAAGATTTTTCGAGGCGGCACAGAAAGCGCCTGCGCCGCCCCGTTTTTCTCTCTTACAGCATCGAAACCAGTGTTTTCACGTAGCTGCGGAACACGCCGCCGCGCTTCTCCGCGATTTCGTTGACCTCCGCGCCCGACAGCGGCTTGTTGAGCACGCCCGCTGCCATGTTGGTTATCATGGCGAGGCCGAGCACCGGCAGACCGCAGTGCGATGCCGCGATGACCTCGAACACAGTGGACATACCGACCGCATCCGCGCCGAGCGTGCGGAACGCGCGGATCTCCGCCGGGGTTTCAAACTGCGGGCCGTTCACGCCGATGTAAACGCCGCGCCGCAGCGCCGTGCCGCTCTTCTCTGCCGCCGCGAGCGCCTTTTCGCGCAGCGCCGGTGCATAGGCGAACGACATATCCGGGAAGCGCGTGCCGAGGGCCGCGTCGTTCGCGCCGGTGAGCGGACTCTTGCCCGTCAGGTTGATGTGGTCGTCGATGAGCATGAAGTCGCCCACCTCGAAACCGGTATTGATGCCGCCCGAGGCGTTCGTGACGATGAGCGCCTGCACGCCAAGCTCCTTCAGCACATAGACCGGATAGGCGATCTCGTCCGGCGCGTAACCCTCGTAGCCGTGCAGGCGGCCCTGCATGCAGACAACGCGGCGTCCGGCAAGCGTGCCGCAGACCAGACGGCCGGCGTGGTCGGGCGCGGTCGAAACCTTGAAGAACGGAATGTCGCCGTAAGGAATGCGGACCGGCTGCTCGATCTCCTCCGCGAGCGGGCCGAGGCCCGAGCCGAGAACGATGCCGATTTCGGGCGTGAACGGCAGCTTTTCGCGCAGATAAGCCGCCGACTGCGTTACGTGTTCATGGGTCAGCATGGTTTTCCCCTCCTTACAGTCTGCTGAGAATGCTGTCCGTGCGGCGCTGTACCTCAGCCTTTACCTTTTCGATGTCGATGGTGGTGAACACGCCGTCGCGGTAGAGCACCTCGCCGTCCACCATGGTCAGGCAGACGTCCGCACCCTGCGCGGCATAGACCACGTTGCACGCCGCGTCGGTCATCGGGGTGAACTGGGGCGTGTCCGTGTTGATGGCGCACAGGTCGGCACGCATGCCGACAGCAAGTCTGCCGCTGTCCTCGCGGCCCTGGCTGAGCGCACCGGCGCGTGTTGCGGCATGGAGCACCTCGGCCGGGGTGATGAGCGTGGAGTCGCGGAAAAAGCCCTTGTAGACCACGCCGAACAGGTACATATCCTGCATGATGTTCAGGTTGTTGTTGGAAGCCGCGCCGTCCGTGCCGAGGGCGAGGTTGATGCCGCTTTCGAGCAGCTTCGGAACGTTCGCGTAGCCGGAGGCGAGCTTGAGGTTGCTCGCCGGGCAGCAGGCAACCGTAACGCCGTGCTTTTTCAGAATATCGAAATCCTCGTCCTCAAGCCAGACGCAGTGCGCCGCCGTCGTCGGCGAGTCGAAGATGCCGTGCTTCTCCATGTACGCCGCCGGGGTCAGGCCGTGGCGGCTCTTGCACTCCTCGTGCTCGGTCTGGGTTTCGGACAGATGGATATGGATGCGTGCGCCGGTGTCGCGGGCGTGCTGCGCGACCGCCTCGACGATCTTCGGGTTGGAGGTATACTCGCCGTGAATGCACAGGTCGCCAATCAGACGGCCGCCGTTCGCGCCGTTCCACTCGCCGCGCAGACGCAGGTTGTCGCGGTAGGCCGGCAGGTCGGTGTAGTCGCTGTCGTCGAACACGGTAAGACCGCGGCTCAGGTTGCACTTGATGCCGCTCTCGAAAATCGCCTTGGTCATGCCGTCGAGGAAAAAGTACATATCCGAGAAGGAAACCGTGCCGCTCGCGAGCATTTCGGAAATCGCCAGCAGCGTGCCGTAGTACGCCGCCTCCTCATCGAGCAGGTCCTCGAACGGGAACACCTTTTCGCCGAGCCAGCGCTGGAGCGGCAGGTTCTCCGCGTAGCCGCGCAGCAGCGTCATCGGCGCGTGGCTGTGGACGTTGTAGAAGCCGGGCAGCAGCAGGCGGTGACGGCCGTCATAGCGCTCGCCGAAGTCCTCCTGCGGCTCTTCCGCGCCTATGTAGGCGATGCGGCCGTCCTTTACGCCGACATACTGATTTTTCTGTGTCTTAAAGTTTTCGTCCAGCAGGTCAATGTTGCAGAATAGCATATATTTTCTCCTTTTTCTCTGGTCTGGCAGTCCATATTGTATTTTTCGGAGGATTTCCCCAAATAACGTTCATCGGCACGGCATAGGTGGAAAAACGCACGCCAAGCTCGGTGTTGAAGTGGTCGATGGATTTCATCAGCCCGATGCAGCCGACCTGAAACAGGTCGTCGGGCGACTCTCCCCTGTCGCGGAAGCGCTGCACCACGCTCAGCACGAGCCGCAGGTTGCCCCGGATGAGCTCCTCCCGTGCGCCTCTGTCGCCCGACGCCGACCGCCGCAGCATCGCCTCCGTCTGGGACGCCGAATAAACGGGCAGTTCGGCGGTGTTTACGCCGCATATCTCGACCTTTGCCTGCATGAAAAAACCTCCTGTCGCGCGGAAGCCGCAAAAAAGCGACCCGACCGTTCTATCAAGATTTTCCCCCCGCGCCCCGCGGAATATACCGGGTTTATTTTTTCGAGGGCGGCGCGTTTTCGACCGTTTTCCCTTACAGGATATGATAGTGCGGAATTATATCTTCATATGTTCCGTCCGGCATGAGAAAGCCGCCGGGAATGACGCCGAGTCGGGTAAAGCCGAGCTTTTTATAAAGGTGCAGCGCGTTCGCGTTCGTCGCGACGACCGCGTTGAACTGAAGAATGCGGTAGCCGAGCGCCTTTCCCTGCTCCATGCTGTGGAGCACGAGTTTTTCGCCGATATGCCGGCCGCGCAGGCCGCTTTTCACCGCGTAGCTTGTGTTGCAGATATGGCCGCAGCGATCGACGTTGTTCGGATGCAGGATATACAGGCCGACGATCTCGCCCGTGTCCCGGTCAACCGCCAGTCCGGTGAACGACTGGGACGAAAAGAACTCGTCCGCGTCCCGCTCGGTCAGCTCATTCATCTGCGGAAACGCCTCGCCGCCGCGCACGACCTCGTTCCAGACCGCCGCCGCCTGCATGGCGTCCCTCGTTTCATACTTCCGTATTTCGAGCTGCATTGCAGCGCCCCCTTTATTTTTGCCTGCTTACAGTATAACATATCCTGCGCGAAAATGGAATTGCCGCCTGAATTTTGCGCCGGGTCTTGTGAAATCTACCGCAGACGTATATAATATAAACCGTACAACACAGCAACCAAAGGAGGAATTTCCTTGCAGTTAGAACAAATGCTGCGCCAGCTCACCGCGCTCACTGCGGTCAGCGGATTTGAGGCGCAGGCGGCCGCAGCCGTGGCCGAGCTGTTCCGTCCCTACTGCGACACGGTCGAAGTGGACAGAAACGGAAATATGCTCGGCTTCAAGTCCTGCGGACGCAAAAACGCAAAGACCGTGCTGCTGGACGCCCATCTCGACCAGATCGGCTTTCTCGTGACCGAGGTGCTGGACGGCGGCTTCGTGCGCTTCGCGCCGGTCGGCGGCGTTGACCCCCGTATGCTGCTCGGCAGCGAGGTCACGCTTCTCGCGGACGAGCCGCTTTACGGCGTGGTGTCCTGCCTGCCGCCGCACCTTCTGAAGGCCGGCGAGCAGAATAAAGCCGTTCCCATCAGCGAAATGGCAATCGATACCGGTCTCTTAGACGCGAAAAGCCGCATCAAGGTCGGTACGCCCGTCCTCTTCGGCCAGACGCCCATCACCCTTGCGGGCGGTCAGCTGTGCAGCAAATGCCTCGACGACCGCGCCGGTATCGCCGCTATCCTGCTCGCGATGAAGCAGCTCAAAAAAGCGAAAAAGCTGCGCTGCAACATCGCCGTGCTCGTCAGCGCACAGGAGGAAGTTACCGGTCTCGGCGCACAGACCGGCGCGTTCGCCGTGCAGCCGGAATACGCCATCGCGGTGGACGTCACCCACGGCAGAACGCCGGACGGCCCGTCTGACGGCGTGTTCGACCTCGGCAGCGGCGCGGCGGTCGGCATGGGTCCCAACCTGCACCGCGGCCTGACAAAGGCCATCATCCGCACCGCCAAGGCGAACGACATCGACTACACCCTCGAAATCATGGAGGGCGACACCGGCACGAACGCATGGACGATGCAGATCGTCGGACGCGGCATCGCGTGCGCCCTGCTCTCCATTCCTCAGAAGTATATGCACACGCCGGTCGAGGTCATTTCGCTCTCCGATGTGGAGGCGGTCGCGGACCTCATGGCGGCGTTTCTGCGCGAATTTGACGGGGAGGTGAGCGCATGATCGAACTGATGAAGGAGCTGTGCGCCCTGCCGGGTCCGTCCGGCTGCGAGGACGCCGTGCGCGAGTTCGTGCTCAAAAAGGCAAAACCCTTTGCGGACGAAATCCGCACGGACGCCATCGCCAACGTCATGGTGTTCCGAAAGGGCGCAAAGGCGCTCGAGCGTCCGGTCGTGCTCTGCGCACACATGGACGAGGTCGGCGTCATCATCAAGAAAATCACCGACGACGGCTACCTGAAATTCGGCTTTGTCGGCGGCGTAGACCCGCGCGTGGTCATCGGCCGTCCGGTCCGCTTCGGCAAAACTCAGGGCGTTATCGGCATCAAAGCGGTGCATCTCACGACTGCCGCCGAGCGCCGCACCATGCCGAAAACCAAGGACCTCTATATCGACATCGGCGCGACCTCCAAGGCGGCGGCCGAAAAGCTGGTGTCGCTCGGCGACTACGGCGTGTTCGACTCCGCGGTTGTCGAGTTCGGTGACGGACTCATTAAGGCCAAGGCTATTGACGACCGCGTGGGCTGCGCGGCACTGCTCAAGCTCCTTGAGGACGAGCCGCCCATTGACACGTGGTTCTGCTTCACCGTGCAGGAGGAAGTCGGTCTGCGCGGCGCGGCGAGCATGGCGTTCGCGCTCGACCCCGGCTTTGCCATGGTGCTTGAGGGCACGACAGCGGCCGACCTCGCCGAGGTCAAGGGCGCAGACGCGGTCTGCCGCGTGCGCGGCGGCGTTGTGCTGCCGTTCATGGACGGCGCGACCATCTATGACGCGGAGCTGTTCGAGCTGCTGCGCGACGCCTGCATCAAGCGCGGCATTCCGTGGCAGACCAAGACCCGCGTGGCGGGCGGCACGGACGCCGGCCGCATTCACAAGAGCCGTGCCGGTGTGCGCGTGTGCGCCGCAGCGGCTCCGGTACGCTATATCCACTCGCCGTCCTCGGTGGCGGCGGCAGCCGACTGCGAAGCGGTCCTTGCGGCGGCTCGCGCATTTCTCGAAGAACTCGGAGGGGACGACGAATGAGCAAGGTTTTTGATTTATGGAATGAAGTAGGCAGCGCCTTCGGCCCGTCCGGCCGCGAGGACGCGGTACGCGAGACCATCGCCGGCATCGCGGGCGCGTATATCGACGACGTAACGACCGACGCCCTCGGCAACCTCATCTGCCGCAAAAAGGGCGCGAAGGACGGCAGAAAGGTGCTGTTCGCCGCGCATATGGACTCGATCGGTGTGGTCGCGACCTATATTGACGAGAACGGCTTTATCCGCTTTTCGCAGATCGGCGGTCTGTACTACGCCGACCTCGTGAACATCACGGTCAAGTTCGCAAACGGCACGCGCGGCGTCATTTCCTACGAGGAAAAGACCCCGATGAAGGACATGACGCTTGCGCATATGTTCATCGACATCGGCGCGAAGAACGCCGAGGAGGCGAAAAAACTCGTGCAAATCGGCGATTTCGCGGTATTCGAAGCGCCGCGCTTCGAGCAGAACGGCGTGCTCTGCGGCCCGTACCTCGACAACCGCATCGGCTGCGTGACGCTCCTGCTGATGATGGAGCAGCTGGCGGAGATCGAGACCGAAAACGACCTGTATTTCGTGTTCACGGCACAGGAGGAGGTCGGTCTGCGCGGCGCAGGCGCGGCGGCGTTCGCGGTCGAGCCGGATGTTGCCATCGCGGTGGACGTCACCGACACCGGCGACCTGCCCGAGATGAAGACCCCGATGGCGGTGTCGCTCGGTAAGGGCCCCACCGTCAAGGTCATGGACCACTCGGTCATCTGTTCGCCCGCTGTCTGCGCCGACCTCGAAAAGGCGGCCGCACAGCTCGGCATTCAGACCCAGCGCGAAATCCTCCTGTGCGGCGGCACGGACACCTCGGTGCTCCAGAAGGCACGCGCAGGCGTGGCGGCAGGCGCGGTTTCTATCCCGACCCGCTACATTCACTCCCCGAGCGAGATGTGCGCGGTGTCCGACGTGGAGCAGGCCGCTCAGCTGCTCGCGCAGTTCGCACAGCTCTGATTCTGTGCAAACTTTCTGAATTCGGCACACTTCTTTTGTGTAGTTTGAACGATGACAGCAAGCGCCGTTCTGCGGTAAAATAAGCGTAACAGCAAGGAAGCTGAACCCGATGTGGGCGTTCGCTTTCTTGCTGTTTTTTTGAGCTAAGCTGTCGCAAAACTTCGTTTTGCCGACAATCTGTGTTTGCGGCGGGGTGAGGTCACCCCGCCCTACAATGCGGAACACGGCAGAACAGCTATTCCGACGAACTTATATCCTGATACCTTCCTCTTACCTTTTTTTCCTGCCCACATCTTACTTACATACTACTCTTTGTTCGAAGCCGTTTCATTCTTCCCCGGAGTGAAGCGGCTTCGGGCATTTTTTCGCTTTTCTCCCTGCCCGCTTTCGGCAATCCCTCCCCTGCCCGGCGTGGTAAGATAGGCGTACCGGTCAAGGGAGGGACGGACGATGGTCATATATCTCGATGTGCTGTTCGGCGCGAACGCCCTGATGGACGGCGTGACCCTGCTCGCGGCGGCGCGGCTCGCCGGGGCGGCGGTGCATCGCGGACGGTTCGTCCTCGCCTGCCTGCTCGGCGGCACATATGCGGTTCTCGCGGCGCTGTTTCCCGCGCTCGGCGTCCTGCCCGTCCGGGCGGCCATGGGCGCGGCGCTCTGCCTTGCGGCGTTCGGCGGTGAGCGGACGCTGCTGCGGCTCGGCGGACTGTATTTCGTGACGGCGGCGGCTTTCGCCGGTCTGGCGTATGCGCTCGGCGCGGCGTCCGGCAGGCGGCTGCTGTACGGGGCCGGCTACTACTTCACCGTCCCGCTCGGTCTGCTGCTGCTCGCGGCGGCGGTCGGCTACGCGGTCAGCGGCGTGCTGCTTCGCGGCGATGCGGCGCACGGCTGCGTGCGGCAGGAAATCCTTCCACTCACCGTGCAGTTCGGCGGGCGGGAGCGGCGCGTGCGCGTCCTCCGGGACAGCGGCCACACGCTGACCGAGCCGGTTTCGGGAAAGCCGGTACTTATCCTTTGCCGGGGCGAGGCGGCGCTTCTGCTGAACGACCCGCTCGACGGCGACGCCACGCAGCAGCTGACTTCCCTGCCGCCCGAAACCGCGTGCCGCTGCGGCCTGCTGCCCTACCGCGCGGTCGGGACAGACCACGGTCTGCTGCTGTACTTTCGCCCGGACTGCGTGCAGGAGGCGGACGGAAGCACGTGCGACTGCGTATGCGCCGTCGGGCCTTCGCAGTTCGAAAACGGCCAATTCGATGGACTTATCAGCGTATGAAAGGGAGAAAAGCATGAAACTCTACAAAATTTTGACCCTTCTGCGGCAGCTTCGCCGTCTGCCGTCCGTCTACTATATCGGCGGCAGCGACATTCTTCCGCCGCCCCTTTCGCCTGAGGAGGAGGCCGAGGCGGCAGCCGCCTGCCAGACCGGCGACGAGAACGCGCGGCGCAGGCTCATCGAGCACAATCTCCGCCTCGTAGTGTTCCTCGCGCGGAAGTTCGAGTCGAGCGGCGTGGGCACGGAGGACCTCATCTCCATCGGCACCATCGGCCTTATCAAGGCGGTCAGCACCTACCGCAGCGACCGCAAGGTGAAGCTCGCGACCTACGCCTCGCGCTGCATCGAGAACGAAATCCTGATGTACCTGCGCAAAATCGCCGGCCGCCGCACCGAGGTTTCGTTCGACGAGCCGCTTTCCTCGGACTGGGACGGGAACGAGCTGCTGCTCTCGGACATTCTCGGCACCGAGCCGGACAGTGTTATCCGCCCGCTTGAGGACGATGTGGACCGGGTGCTACTGCTGCGTGCGCTGTCCCATCTGCCGCCGCGCGAGCGCGAGATCATCTCCATGCGCTTCGGCATCGACCTGCCCGAAAGCATGACGCAGAAGGAAGTCGCTGACCGCCTCGGCATCTCCCAGAGCTACATATCGCGCCTCGAAAAGCGCATCATCGCGAAAATGCGCCGCGACATCGTATCGCAGATTTAGGGCAATACCGCATAATTAGACAAGAGCGATTTGCGAGCAAATTTTGTACTCTGATAAGACGCGGTTTTTCTTCCGTATTCGCTCAAAAGCGTGATTTCGAGCGAAAGGCTGTTTGAAAAACAGCCTCAAAAAACCCTCCCCGAGATTTTTCTCTCAGAGAGGGTTTTACTATGCAGATTTACTTGTCGCCTGCAATGCGGATACGGTTAAGCGCTTTTTTGAGCTTGACCTGCGCCACCTCGTACTCGCGGTCGCTCTCCTTTTTCTGGAGAGCCGTGCGGGCACGCTCAGCGGCGCTGTTCGCACGATTGACGTCGATTTCGTCCGCCCACTCGCAGGTGCGGGCGAGAATGGTCGTGCCCTCGCGGGTCACATCCACAAAGCCGCCCGAAACCGCAGCGACACGACGCTCACCGTTCTGCACGATGATCAGCGCACCGATGCCGAGCGCCGCGATATACGGCACATGGTTCGGCAGAATGCCGACGTCGCCCTGTGTGGTGCGTACCACGATGCGGTCCACGTCGCCTTCGAAAAAGCAGTGGTCGATCGTCAGCACCTTGAGAGGAAAGGTAGCCATATTATGCCCCCTTCTTAGCCTTCTCCACGACTTCGTCGATGGTGCCGGCGAACAGGAACGCCGACTCGGGCAGATCGTCGCACTTGCCGTCGAGGATCTCGCGGAAGCCGCGGATGGTCTCCGCGACCGGAACGTACTTGCCGGACATGCCGGTGAACTGCTCTGCAACGTGGAACGGCTGCGAGAGGAAGTTCTGGATCTTACGTGCACGGGCTACCGTCAGCTTGTCCTCGTCGGACAGCTCGTCCATGCCGAGGATGGCGATGATGTCCTGAAGGTCCTTGTACTTCTGAAGGATGGACTGCACCGCACGCGCGACCTCGTAGTGCTCCACGCCGACGACGTCCGCCGTCAGGATACGCGAGGACGAATCCAGCGGGTCAACCGCCGGATAAATACCCATCGAAGCAATATCACGCGAAAGAACGACCTTTGCGTCCAGATGCGAGAACGTCGTCGCCGGAGCCGGGTCGGTCAGGTCGTCCGCCGGGACGTAGACCGCCTGTACGGAGGTGATAGAGCCCTTCTTGGTCGAGGTGATTCGCTCCTGCAGCGCACCCATCTCGGTCGCGAGGGTCGGCTGATAGCCTACCGCCGACGGCATACGGCCGAGCAGTGCGGATACCTCGGAACCCGCCTGCGTGAAGCGGAAGATGTTATCGATGAACAGCAGTACGTCCTGTCCCTCGACGTCGCGGAAATACTCCGCCATCGTCAGGCCGGACAGCGCAACGCGCATACGTGCTCCGGGAGGCTCGTTCATCTGGCCGTAGACCAGCGCGGTCTTGTTGATAACGCCGGACTCCTGCATTTCGTTATACAGGTCGTTGCCCTCACGGGTACGCTCGCCGACGCCGGTAAAGACCGAGATACCGCCGTGCTGCTTTGCGATGTTGTTGATCAGCTCCATGATGATGACCGTCTTGCCGACGCCTGCGCCGCCGAACAGACCGATCTTGCCGCCCTTTGCGAACGGTGCGATCAGATCGACGACCTTGATGCCGGTCTCGAGGATCTCGGTCGTGGACTCCTGCTCCTCATAGGACGGAGCGGGACGGTGGATCGGCCAGCGCTCCTCGCCTTCGATCGCCGGCTTGTTGTCTACCGGCTGACCGAGAAGGTTGAAGATACGGCCGAGGTTCTTGTCACCGACCGGAACGGTGATCGGGCCGCCGGTGTCGGTTGCCTTCATGCCGCGCATCAGGCCGTCGGTGGACTCCATCGCGATGCAGCGCACGGTATCCTGACCGATATGCTGCGCAACCTCGACCGTGATGACATGGCCGTTGTTGTCGATCGTGATGGCGTTCAGCAGCTTGGGCAGCGCGTCAGCGGCAAATTTAATGTCAAGCACCGGTCCGGTGATCTGGACAACGGTGCCGATATTCTGCTCACTCATTGGCAAAACTCCCTTTGAAAAGAGTGAAGAGTGCAGAGTTCCGAGTGAAGAGCCGAAGTCATGTCTTCACTCTCCTGTCTCCACTCTTATTTTTAAGCTCCTACTTCGCCCGAGCCAGCGACGATCTCCGTGATTTCCTGCGTGATCGCTGCCTGACGGGCACGGTTGTAGGACAGGTTCAGATTTTCGATCATCTCGCCCGCGTTGTCGCTTGCCGCCTCCATAGCCATGCGGCGTGCGGACTGCTCGGAGCAGTAGCTTTCGACTACCGCGCCGTACAGCACGCCGTACAGATATTCGGGGACGACCGCGTTAAGCACCGCTTCCGGCGAGGGGTCGTATTCGGTCAGCACGTGTGCGCCCGCTTCCGCGTTTTCCCTGCGCTCGAAGCTCAGCGGCAGAAGCGGAATGCACTTCGCCTCCTGCTGGAGCGGGGAAACGAATTCGGTGTAGCAGAGGAAAACCTCGTCTGCCTTGCCCGAACGGAAGGCGTCGAGCAGAAAATCGACGATCTCATGCGTATCGCTGATCTTCATGGTCTCGGCAACGCCCGGATAATCGGCCAGCACCGGCCACTGCCGCTTGGCGTAATGCTCCTGCGACTTCTTGCCGATGGTGATGACCGAGGCGTTCTTGCCCTCCATCTCGGCGGCGGCGCACTTGAACACGTTCGAGTTGTAGCCGCCTGCCAGACCGCGGTCGCCCGCGATAACGATGAACAGGCTGTTTTTGACTTCGCGGCGGCGGGTATAGACCGAGTCGCTGTCGCGCGTGACACCTGCCAGACGCGCAACAGTATCGTAAATGGCGTTGAAGTAGGGACGCACGCCGAGGGCGCGCTCCTTGGCGCGGCGCATCTTGGAGGACGCGACCAGCTCCATCGCCTTTGTGATCTGCATGGTGGACTGCACCGATTTGATACGGCGTTTAATGTCCTTCATGTTTCCGGATGCCATTTTTCAGTCCCTCCCTGCGTATTTTAATGCTCGGAAAGGAACTTTTTCTTAAATTCCTCAATGGACTGCGTCAGCTTCTGCTTGGTATCATCCTCGAGCTTGCCGGTCGCACGGATGGTTTCGGGCACATCGGTGCCGTCCATGTACTCGAACAGCTCCTTCTCGAAGGTGCCGATGAGTTCGACCGGAATGTCGAGCAGCTCGCCCGAAACGACGGCAAAGATGATGATGACCTGCTTCTCGACCGGAATCGGGCTGTTCTGCGGCTGCTTGAGGACTTCTACGATGCGCTCGCCCTGTGCAAGACGCTTTTTCGTATCGGCGTCAAGGTCGGAGCCGAACTGCGAGAACGCCTGTAACTCACGGAACTGCGAATACGCGAGCTTCAGGGTGCCCGCGACCTTCTTCATGGCCTTGATCTGGGCGTTGCCGCCGACTCGGGATACCGAGATGCCCGGGTTTACTGCCGGACGGATGCCGGAGTTGAACAGCTCGGTTTCGAGGAAGATCTGGCCGTCGGTGATCGAAATAACGTTCGTCGGGATGTACGCCGAAACGTCGCCCGCCTGGGTTTCGATGATCGGGAGCGCGGTCAGCGAGCCGCCGTTCTGAATGTTCGCTGCGCGTTCGAGCAGACGGGAATGCAGATAGAATACGTCGCCCGGATAAGCCTCGCGTCCTGGCGGACGGTGAAGCAGAAGGGAAAGTGCACGGTAAGCTACCGCGTGCTTGGACAGGTCATCGTAGATAACGAGAACGTCCTTGCCCTTATGCATGAAATACTCGCCGATCGAGCAGCCTGCATACGGCGCGATATACTGGAGCGGCGCGGACTCGGAGGCGGTCGCCGCAACGATGCAGGTGTAGTCCATCGCACCGTTCTTTGCGAGCGTTTCCGCTACCTGCGCTACGGTCGAGCGCTTCTGGCCGATCGCAACATAAACACAGATAACGCCCGTGCCCTTCTGATTGATGATGGTGTCCAGGCAGATGGCGGTCTTGCCGGTCTGACGGTCACCGATGATCAGCTCGCGCTGGCCGCGGCCGATCGGGATCATGGAGTCGATCGCCTTGATACCGGTCTGGAGCGGCACGTTTACCGGTGCGCGCTCGATGATGCCCGGGGCGGGGCACTCGACCGGACGGGACTCTGTTGTATTGATGGGGCCCTTGCCGTCGATCGGCTTGCCCAGCGCGTCAACGACGCGGCCCAGCATTGCCTCACCGACCGGGACCTCCACGATGCGCTTCGTGCGCTTTACCGTGTCGCCCTCACGGATATTCTGGTCGGAACCCAGGATAACGGCGCCGACGAGATCCTCTTCAAGGTTCTGCGCCATGCCGTATACGCCGCCCGGAAATTCGAGCAGCTCACCCGACATGCAGTTCTCCAGACCATGGATATGCGCGATACCGTCGCCTACGGTGACGACCGTACCGACGTCAGTCAGCTTGATCTGGCTCTGATAGTGCGTGATCTGCTCCTTGATAATATTACTGATCTCTTCAGGGCGTAATTCCATAAAGTCACCTACTTCCTTACGCAATGGTATTGGTCAGCCGTGCGGCGATCTCGCTGATGCGAGTGCGCAGGCTCGTGTCGAACTGCTCGTTGTTCACCTTGACAACGATGCCGCCGATGATCTCGGGATCGACCGACGTTTCGAGCACGACCTGCCTGCCGGTAACGGCCTGCATTTTGTTCTTGAGTTTCTCGCGGAGCGCGTCGCTCATCGGCACCGCCGTCACAGCGCATACCTCCGCGATATTGTTTTCGAAATAATACTGCTCCTTATAGGCCTCGCGCATCTCGAAAATCAGACCGACGCGGCCCTTTTCCGTGATGAGCATGAGGAAATTCAGCAGAAACGGCTGAATTCTGCCCTCGAACACGCGCTTCAGAACATTCTGCTTGTCCTCGAACGCGATGGACGGGGTGGTAAGGAGCTTGAGGAAATCGGGGGTTTCGCGGAACACGCCGCACACGGCGGTCAGCTCCTCAAGATACCCTTTTTCCTGTTTTTCGTCCTTTGCGACTTCGTACAGGCTCAGCGCATAACGTTCGCTTACAATATCAGCCATGCGCGATCACCCTACCTTGTCGATGAAATCTTCGATGAAGCGCTCGTGGTCGGCCTCCTTGACGTCGCGCTCGACGACCTTGGACGCGATCATGACGGACAGGCTTGCGACCTCGTCCTTCAGCTCGTTCATCGCCTTCTTGCGCTCCTGCTCGATGGTGGTCTCTGCCTTCTTCATCATAGCGGCAGCCTGCTGCGAGGACTCCTTGAGGATCTCCTCGCTGCGCACGGTCGCGCGGCGGGTAGCGGAGCCGACGATCTCGGCCGCCTCCTCCTTCGCCTTTGAGAGACGCTCGGTGTATTCGGCGCGTTTCTGTTCCGCGTCGGTCTGTGCCTGCTCGGCGGCGGAGTAAATGGTCTTTACCTCCTCCTCACGCTGAGCGAGCATTTTGCGGACCGGCCCAAACAGGAACTTCTTGATGATCAGGAACGTGATGAGCGTGTTGCACATCGTCACGAGGATCTCCCACCAACCGATGCTGACAAAGGCCTCGTAAATTGCCTGTTGCACAGGTTTACCTCCTTCCCGAACGGAAGTGTTCTCCGTTTCGTTTTATCAATTCCGGACCACCCGCTTGACGCGGAGCGGTCAGAAAGTGTCAATGGCCTGACTGGCAAGAGCAGTTAGGACATTGCTTCTTCCATTTAGAACTGACCGACGAACGGGTTGGCAAACAGCAGGATCAGCGCAATAACGAGCGCGTAAATACCGGTGGACTCTGCCATTGCGATACCAAGAATCATGGTACGGGTGATGTCACCCTGTGCCTCGGGCTGACGGCCGATGGCGGAGCACGCCTGACCGGCTGCATAACCCTCGCCGATACCAGGGCCGAGGCCGGCGATCATTGCCATGCCTGCACCCAGAGCGGACATACCTGCTACGAATGCTTTGGGATCCATACTTTTATTCCTCCTGAAATTATGTTTCGTTCAGATTGATTTGTGTTGTTGGAAATTCGCCTTGTCAGCTGCCTCGCGCATCTCCGACGTATGCCATGGTCAGCATACTGAAAATGAACGCCTGCATGCAGGCCGTGAAGCAGTCAAAGTACAGCGACAGAACGCCCGGCAGGCCGATCTGAAGCAGCGGAACGGGCAGGAAACCCAGAACCGCGTTCGAGAGCACCTTGAGCGCACCCATGATGAGGGTCGTGATGACAAGGCCGCCTGCCATGTTGCCGAAGTGACGGAACGACATGGAAACCGGCGTTGCGATCTCGCTCAGTACGTTCAGAGGCGCCATGACAAAGATCGGCTCAAGGAAGCCCTTGAGGTAGCCGCCGATGCCGCCGAACTTGATCTTGTTGTAGGTGATGAGTATAAACGTGATGATTGCCCAGCCGAGCGTGGTGTTCAGGTCTGCGGTCGTAGAGCGCATCCAGAACAGGCTGGCCAGCGAGCCGAAGAGCGAGCTCATCATGAGCGTCATGATGTAGGGCGAAAACGCTCTGCATCCCTCACCCATCGTACTGTCTACGAGGCTGTCGATCATCAGCACCGCCTTTTCCGCGAAGGCCTGCTTGCCTTTCGGGATTTTTTCCATGCGGTGCGTCAGAAAGATGCACAGGAGAAGGATGAATGCCATGATGATCCATGCGTTTCTCATGGTCTCGGTGATCGGCAGATTGGTGTTGCCAAACAGATAGCCCAGTATTTTAGGGCCGTTTATTTCAACATTCACCGTCTAACCTCCTTTCCTTTGGAGTGCGTCAGGCGTCGCCCCGCTCCCCGCCTTTTCGTGCGGAGGGACGAGCCTGCTGCCAGAGAAGAACCGCTTTCGGAAAGAAGAGCGGCAGGATAGCCGCGAGCGGCTGAAGAAAGGGCGCCTTTATGGCTGCAAAGACCGCCGCGCCAGTGAGCAGATAGCGAAAAAAATATCCGCGCCGTACAATACGAGTGCCCTGCGCCGGCGGAAACAGCACAGCCTTCGCCGCGCTCCGTCCGATCATGGCAAAAAGAAAAACCGAGTACGCCGTGCCGAGCAGCAGGCTTACGCCGACCCGCACGGGGTCGAAACCCGCCAGCACAAGAACGCCGAACGCGATAAGCGCCAGCGGCGCCATGCCGCGCGCCATGCGTCCGGTCTCTTCGCGGACGATCTCGTATCCTTTCAATGCCATTTCTCCTTCCGTTCACTTTCTCTGGCTTTGCGCTCGGTGAGCCTGAGGAAATCCCGCAGACTGCACGCTGCGACTGCGATGCCGAGCACGATGCCGACGATCACGACGCCGTTTCCGAGCGAAAAGCGGCTTTTGAGCCACAGTGCGCCAAAACAGCAGAGGATCGGCGGCGTAACCACCGATACGCCTACCTGCGTAAAATAAATCAGGTAGCGCAGCACGCCCCAGTGGTTTTGCTTTTTCGTCAACGGCATTCCCCCTGCCCCGTGATAATTTCTGATATGCTGAGCACAATTTGTGTCTAATGTTCTTTCGGCAAACTGTCCTCTCTCCCAGATATCATCCCTATTATACCTAATGCACTCAAAATGTGAAAGCCTTTTCATCAAAATTTTATAAAAAAATTTTTGTCTGCTTTTGTCAGTATAAGCACTATGTACAACAAACGGGACGATTTTATATGAGAATTGCCTTTTTTTCTGTGCATTTGCACCATATTGAACGCTTTTGCTGTAACCGCGAGCGCAATCGTTTGCGTTAAGATCCCCACACCGCCGTTTCCCTGTTTCTTCCGACCTTTTCCATTCTCATGCTGATAATTCCGCCGCCCGAAAATATCTCCCGGCTCTCAAAGACCGATACAGGACTATTCCGTTTTTCCGAGAAGATCGGGAGGCGTATTCTAATACGCCGTTTCTTGCGCGACAGCGCGCATGAAATAGAATTTGCGCAGCAAATTCCAAAAAAACCGGGGGCGTGTATCTCGGTTTTTTGACTCTGAGAGGGAGAAAGTTTCTGCATAGGAACTTTCGGACGTCCGTGTTCTGCGAAGTCAGAACACAGCTTGTCGGCAAAACGTCAGTTTTGCGACAGCTAAAAAAAATAAAAAGCAGCAAGCCATAAAGCTCACTGCTTTCTATCATAAGTAAAATTCACCTTACAGGTACTTCTTCATACCCTCGGTAGCTGCTGCCGGGTCCTCGCTCAGCGAAACAACGAAGTTTACGGTGTGCTTTGCGGAGAAAGCGTCCAGCTCGTTGAGGAAGGTCTCAGCCTTGGCTGCGTCCTTCTCGCCGGTGATCTTGTACAGGCCGTCGATGAATACGCGGGTGATGTCGTAGTTGCCGGCATGGATGCCGCCGACAAAGCCGAGCAGACCGTCGTAACCCTTGATCGGGTATTCCTTAGCATCGATCAGGCGAGCGTCGTGCGAGATATCGAAAGTCAGCTTATCGCCGCGCGAAATGCAGACAACACTTCCCTTTTCTTCTTTTACTGCAGCGTTTACCTGGTCAATCAGTTCCTTGGTCTTGCCGGAGCCGGTACCGCCGATAATAAGTTTTACCATAGTTTTGTCCTCCCAACCTTTGAGGTTGCTATTAGTGTACCATAGATTCACCAAAATCACAAGCCTGATTTGCAAATCTTTCGTCAAAAAAGTACCCACGTCCGAAACGCCGCCCGGCGTATCACGCCGTCACCGACTGCAAAAGCCGCGTCCAGAGGTCGAAAACCGTCACCGCATCCACGCTTTCCGCCGCGTAGAGCGGCACGGTCAGCACGGTTTCGCCGCCGCTTTTGAGGTACAGCGTTCCGACCTGCTGCCCTGCCTCGACGGGCGCTGTCAGGCAGTCGGGGACGTTTCTCTCGGCCTCGGCCGAGGCGGCGGCGCTCTTTTCGAGGACGCAGACGCTTTCCCCCTCGATGCGGAGCGGCACGCTGTCCGCGCAGCCGAGCGACACCGGAACGGGCGCGAGCGCTTCCTCCGGCGGCGTCCATGCCGCGAAGTTCGCGAACCCGTAGTTCAGCAGGGCCGTTGCGTCCGCCATGCGCTCCTCCTTGGTCGGGGCGGCCATCACGACCGCAACAAGGCTGAGTCCGTCCCGCTCGGCGCTTGCGGAGATGCAGAACCCGGCCTCGCGGATATAGCCGGTCTTGAGCCCGGTCAGCCCCTTGTAGCTGCGCAGCATTTTGTTCGTGTTCGCGAGGGCGAATTTGCCGCCGCGGATGCTGTCCATCCAGATGCCCGTGTAGTCAAGAATCTTCGGGTGGCGCAGCAGCTCGCACGAGATAAGCGCAAGGTCGCGCGCGGTCGTGAGCGTCTTTCCGCCTGCGGCGTCCAGTCCGTTCGCGTTGATGAACGTTGTTCCCGTGCAGCCGAGTTCCCGCGCCCGCGCGTTCATCCGCTCGACAAAGGCCGCTTCCGTCCCTGCCAGATGCTCCGCCACCGCGACCGCGCAGTCGTTCGCCGAGCCGACCGCAATCGCCTTGAGCATCTCGTCGAGCGTCAGCTGCTCACCCGGTTCGAGCCAGATCTGCGTGCCGCCCATCGAGCAGGCGTACTCGCTGCCCGTTATCATGGTGTCGAGCGTCACCTCGCCGCGTTCGAGCGCCTCCATCGTGAGCAGCATGGTCATGATTTTGGTGACGGACGCCGGCTGAAGCGCCTCGTCCGCGTTCATTGTGTAAAGCTCCTGCCCGTTTGCGGCGTAAAGCGCGGCCGATTTCGCATGGAGCGTCCCCATCTCCGGGAGCGCCGCCGCATTCGCGCCGAGCAGACCGAGGACCGCCGCCGCGCAGACCAGTTTTTTCACAGCCATCCACCCTTTCGTCCCCATTTTATGTGTAAAAGCCGTGGAATATGCCGCTGACGCATTGACAAACGCCGCTTATTTGCTTTATCATGGAATGAGGTAACTCAAGGGGGTAAACAAACCAGTGCTTCAAAACATACAGATATTAGTCTCGCAGATTCTCGTCATGTTCCTGCTCATCGCTGTCGGCGCGTTCTGCTACCGCAAGAAATACATAAACGACGACGGCGCCGGTCAGCTTTCCTTTATTCTGACACGCATCGTTGCGCCCTGCGTCATCATCGACTCGTTTCAGCGTGAATTCGACCCCGCACTCGGCAAGGCTCTCATCATTTCCGTTCTGTGCACGTGCACGGCAATGGGCCTCAGCATCGTGGTCAGCCACGCCATCTTCCGCAAAAACGGCTCGCACGCCAATTTCGCGGACAAGCGCTTCTGCGTGGTGTTCACCAACTGCGGCTTCATGGGTCTGCCGCTGCTCGACGCGCTGTACGGCTCGAAGGGTCTGTTCCTCGGCTCGGCGTTCATCATGGTGAACAATCTGCTGCTCTGGACCTACGGCGTAGGTCAGCTTTCCCGTGATGTGCCGCGCGCGCAGCGCCTCCGCAACACCTTTATCAATCCCGGCACGATTTCCAACCTCATCGGCCTGTTCTGCTTCCTGACGCCGTTCAAGCTGCCGGCCGTTCCCGCGACGGCGGTCTCCTACCTCGCCTCGCTCAACACGCCTATCGCGATGATCGCCGTCGGCGCGTTTCTGGCGCAGTGCGACCTGCGCGAGTGCTTCCGCGACAGGCAGGTCTACTTCGTTTCCGCGCTTCGCCTGCTCGTGCTGCCGCTGCTGACGCTCGGCATCTTCATGCTCGTACCGCTCGAGCACACGCTCCGCTGCTCGATGCTCATCAGCGCGGCCGCGCCGGTCGCCATGGCGGCATCGCTCTTCGGCAAGACCTACGGCACGGATTACCTGTTCTCGACCCGCGCCACGGCGGTTTCGACCATTCTCTCCGCCATCACCATTCCCGCACTGGTCGCGCTCTGCGAGCTGCTCGGCGGCTGAAAACCAGAGAAAAACGAACAGCGGCTTTCCCCGAAAACGCAAGGGAAAGCCGCTGCTTTTATTTCTCTTGTAAAATCCACGGGTCGGCAATGCCGAACGCGCGGAAATTCATCTGCGCCTCGTTCAGGCTCAGGCCGTTGTTCTGATCGCTCGGCGCATCCGGGTCGCCCTCAACATCATAGTCGATCTCCCACATGCACACCGGGCAGATATAGCCCCACGAGGGATTTTCCGGAAGATCCGCGCTGCAGCAGGGACATGGCTCTGTCGGCATTTCGGGCAGGAAATCCGATACGAAACCGGTATCGTTGTTTTCTTCCTCTGCGTCCTCGTCAATGGCGTCCGGACGGAAATACGGCTCCGGTGTCCGGTCCTCCTCCTCGACTTCCGGATTCAGCCATGCTTCTGCCTCCGGGAGATACGGATACTCACTCAATTTCGATCATCACCGGGCAATGGTCCGAACCGAACACTTCGCTCAGGATAGACGCGCTCTTGACGCGGTCGATGAAGCGGCTCGAAACAAGAAAATAGTCGATACGCCATCCGGCGTTCTTCTCGCGTGCGTGAAAACGGTAGCTCCACCACGAATACGCCCCCTCGAGGTCGGGGTAGAAATGGCGAAAGGTATCCGTGAAGCCGGCGCTCAGCAGCTCGGTCATCTTGCCGCGCTCCTCGTCCGAGAAACCGGCATTCTTGCGGTTGGTCTTGGGGTTTTTGAGGTCGATCTCCTTGTGCGCAACATTCATATCGCCGCACACGATAACCGGCTTTTCCTTATCCAGACGGCAGAGATAGTCGCGGAAAGCGTCCTCCCACGCCATGCGGTAATCGAGGCGCTTGAGGCCATCCTGCGCGTTCGGGGTATAGACCGTAACGAGATAGAACTCGCCGTAATCGGCAGTGATAACGCGGCCCTCGTGGTCGTGCTCGTCGATGCCGAGGCCAAGCGTCACCGACTGCGGCTGCTGCTTGGTAAAGAGCGCCACGCCCGAATATCCCTTTTTCTCGGCTGAGTTCCAGTATTCGTGGTAGCCGCCCTCGAGCGGCACATCCGCCTGTCCCTGCTGCATCTTGGTTTCCTGAAGGCACAGCATATCCGGCTGCTGCTGCGCGACAAACTCCAGAAATCCCTTGCCCATGCAGGCGCGCAGGCCGTTTACGTTCCATGAAATCAGTTTCATCTGTTCTGCTCCCTTCGCGTATCAGAAAGCGGAGAGCCGGTCGAAAAAGCGCTCCGTGCTCTCCGCTTATGTATTTTAGTGGATCATGCCGCTTTCGCCGATGCGGCGGACGGCTTCCTGCATTCTCTCGGGCGGAACGACAAGCGCCATGCGCACGTATCCCTCGCCGTGCTTGCCGAAAGCACTGCCCGGAACGACGATAACGCCGGTCTTTTCGAGCAGTTCGAGCGCGAACTCCGCCGAGGAGGCGTAGCCCTGCGGCACCTTCGCCCAGACGAACATCGTGCCCTGTGCGTCCGGCACGTACCAGCCGATGCTGCGCAGGCCGCCGCACAGCGCGTCACGGCGTGCCATGTAACCCTCGCGATTGCGCTTTACGATGTCCTGCGGGCCGTTCAGCGCCGCGACAGCGCCCGCCTGAATGGGGTAGAACGTGCCGTAGTCGATCTGCGAACGGAACGCGCGGAACTTCGCGATGAGGTCACGGTTGCCGACGACGAACGAAACGCGCATGCCGGTCAGGTTGTAGGTCTTGGACAGCGAGTTGAACTCCACGCCGACCTCCTTTGCGCCCGGAATGGACAGGAAGGACAGGCCGTCCGTACCGTCGAGCATCAGGTCGGAGTAGGCGTTGTCGTGCAGGACGATCATGTTGTGCTCGCGTGCGAACGTAACCAGCTTTTCGTAGAAAGCGCGGTCAGCCACGGCGGTCGTCGGGTTGTTCGGGTAGGAAACAACGATAGCCTTGGCGCGTTCCGCGATGTCCTCCGGAATGTCGTTGAAGTCGAGCTGCCAGTTGTTTTCCTCGCGCAGCGGATAGAGCGCGATGGTCGCGCCGGTCATGAGCGGGCCGAAGGTGAAAATCGGGTAGCCCGGGTCCGGGGCGAGAATGAGGTCATTCGGGCCGGCGAAAGCGAAGCCGATGTGCGCGAAGCCCTCCTGCGAGCCGGAAACCTGAATGATCTCGTCGTCCGCGAGGTCAACGTCATAGCGGCGCTTGTACCACTTTTCGACCGCGTCCAGCAGCTCCGGCGTTTCGGTCAGCGAATACTTGTACATATCCGGGTCGAGAGCCGCGCGGCTTACCGCCTCCATCACGTGCTTGTCCGGCTGAAAATCCGGCGTGCCGATCGACAGATTGATAACGTCAACGCCCTTTTCAATCAGCGCACGCTTTTTCTCGTCCAGCTGATTGAAAATATTGCTTTCAACAGGTTCTCCTGCTTTCAAAAAGTCCATGATTGATTATCTCCCTAAAATGAATTCCATAACGGTTCGATTGAAGCGTGACGGCTGCTTTGCGGCAACGAAATGGTCGCCGTCGCGGAACACCTCGACGCGGCAGTGCGGAATATGCGCCGCCATTTCGCGGGTCTGCCTGTCTTTTATCATGTCATGCTCGCCGACGATGATGAGGGTCGGCATTTCGAGCCGCGCCAGATCGTCCATGCGCACGCCGTAGGGGTGCACCATCAGACCGAGCACATCGCGTTTCCGCGCGGCCTTGCGGCTGATGCGGCTGAACAGTGATGCCACGCCGTAGCCGGCGTAAATCGGCAGCTGCACCTGCGGTTTGACGCCGAGGAACATCTCGACATTCGCGCCGTTGAGAATGAGCTTTTCGACCATCTGCGGCCACTGAAGCGCGAATTTGATGGCGAGGTTGCCGCCGTCGGAAAAGCCGAGGAAGCAGGCTTTCTGGATGCCCTTGCTGTCGAGCACGCGCTTGAGGTCGTGCGCCATCAGGTCGAAGGACAGGCCCTGCGAGCCGCTGTCGGACGCGCCGTGTCCCCGGCTGTCCACCGCAATCACGCGCATGAAGCGGGTGAACTCGGAAATCTGCGCGTTCCAGTAGGAACTGTCCTCCCCGTTTCCGTGCAGAAGAATAAGCGGACGTCCCCGTCCGATGTCGTAGCAGGCAATGCGTGCATCTCCGCAGTCAATATATTCCGGTTCATAGCCGAACATGATAATCCGTACCTTTCTTAAATTCCTGCCTGAGTGAAATATTCTGAAAGACGGCAGCCGCAAAATCCCCTTGTTTGCAGGTGTGCCGCTGAATTTACCCTCTGTTTCTTAGGACAATACCTCATTATGTGGTGTTGCTCTTATAGTATACCACACAAAACCGAGGCGGTAAAGCGACAGCGGCGGCATTTCTGGGTATAATTCCGTGGATTTATCCGGCGAGCAGGACGCCGCGCAGCTCTTCAAGCGAATCGACCACGGCGGACGCACCGGCGGTTTCGAGTTCCACGCGGCCGCCGAAGCCGAGCGTGAGGCCGATGCAGTCCAGACCGCACGCGCGTGCACCCTCGACATCGTGGAAGCGGTCGCCGACGAGGACAGCGGTTTTGAGGTCGGACACGCTGAACGCATCGAGTGCCTGCTGAACGACCTGCGCCTTGGTTCCGATGCTGCCGTCAAGCGATGCGCCGGAAACGACGTCGAAGTACCGCTCAATTTCGAACATATGGAGGATTTTCTGAACGAAAACGGTGGGTTTAGAGGAAGCGATAGCGATTTTCCGTCCGGCATTCCGAAGCGCTGCCAGAAGCTCGGGCACGCCGTCAAAGAGGATGTTTTCCTGCCAGCCGATGACGCCGAAGCGCTCACGGTAGGCCTCGACCGCCTTTTTCGCCTGCGCGTCGTCCATCTGATAGCAGCGGCGGAACTCGTCGTACAGCGGAGGGCCGATGAAGTGCTCGAGCGCGGAGAGGTCGGGTTCAGAGATGCCCATTTTATCGAGCGCGTACTGAACGGACTTGGTGATGCCCTCGCGCGGGTCAGTCAATGTGCCGTCGAGGTCGAAAAGGATATACTGGTACATGGAAACCTCCCGTTTCGATTGAAAAATCGTGGATGAATGCGAAAATAAGTGCAGACAGCAAAACACCGACCCTTTCGGATCGGTGCATTGTGTGCGCGTTGAGTTATCTTCCCGGGCCGTCGCCAGCCAAGTATTGTCACCGTAAATGAGCTTAACTACTGTGTTCGGAATGGGAACAGGTGTACCCTCATCACCATTAACACGCACTTACTTTCTTGTGAACAAGAAAGTAAGCAAAGAAAACTTTAATTGCGCTTCGCGCGTTTACTTCTTGTCCGGAAAGCTGTTTAATTTTAGCACATTCCTCACGTCTTGTCAACTGTTATTTTGGTGACCCGTGGGAGAATCGAACTCCCGTTTGCGGCGTGAGAGGCCGCCGTCTTAGCCGCTTGACCAACGGGCCATAACAGCAAGACCTTCGGTTTGTGCTTTGTCAAAGAGTTCTCTGTGAGGCCTTTTCAGACCTCACATCGCTCTTTCCTGGTACACCATCACGGGCTCGAACCGTGGACCCACTGATTAAGAGTCAGTTGCTCTACCAACTGAGCTAATGGTGCATACTTTCTTGTGTACAAGAAAGTATGCAAAGAAAACTTTACCTGCACACTTCGTGTGCTTTACTTTCTCATTCACAATCTGAAAGTGTAATTTATTTCTTTACACCCTCAAAACTGAACAATCCTACTCGCAAGCTATTTCTTCGAGGTTACCTAACATTTAAGGTCAAGCCCTCGGCCTATTAGTATCAGTCCGCTCCATACATTACTGCACTTCCACTCCTGACCTATCAACCTTGT
>OODU01001371.1_pt1 | contig 24024 bp, 14 predicted proteins | sample 1671171 | NCBI WGS metagenome assembly OODU01 (sample SAMN06348129, study PRJEB24527) | human gut metagenome | biome: human gut; feature: ankylosing spondylitis patient; material: feces | host: Homo sapiens | place: China | collected 2015-10
CAATATTCCGTACAACATAAAATATCAATATCATGAAACAATTATTGATTACAACTCATTTGTATACATTCGCTGTTATCTGTGTAATTGCAACTACCATTAGTAGTTGTACCTTTAAAAAAAAGACTGATATGGAAACACCAACCGGAACAAAGGAAAATGAACTAACCATGCTAGTAGGAACTTACACGTCAGGAGACAGTAAGGGAATTTACAGTTTCCGTTTCAACGAAGAAACCGGAACGGCAACCGCACTTAGTGAAACGGAAGTAGAAAATCCCTCTTATCTCGCAGTTTCTGCTGACGGAAAATTTATTTATACAGTCAGTGAATTCAATAATGAACAGGCGGCCGCCAATGCATTTGCCTTCAATCAGGAAAAAGGAACTCTTAAATTATTGAATTCACAGAAAACCGGTGGTGAAGATCCTTGCTATATCATTACAAATGGAAATAATGTGATAACCGCCAATTACAGCGGCGGCAGTATCTCTGTTTTTCCTATCGCAAAAGACGGTTCACTCCTGCCTGCTTCCGATATTATAAAGTTCGAAGGTTCGGGAACCGATAAGGAACGACAGGAGAAATCCCATTTGCATTGTGTCCGTATCACTCCGGACGGTAAATATATGTTTGCCGATAATTTGGGAACAGACCAAATACATAAGTTTATCATTAACCCGGACGCGAATGCAGAGAATAAGGAAAGTTTTCTTAAAGAAGGTTCTCCTTCCGCCTTTAAAGTGAAAGCCGGTTCAGGTCCCCGGCATCTGACATTCTCACCCAACGGTAATTATGCCTATCTGATTAATGAACTGTCGGGTACAGTAATAGCCTTCGAGTATAAAGACGGAGATTTAAAAGAAATCCAAACCATAGTTGCCGATACAGTCTGTGCAAAAGGCAGTGGTGATATTCATATCAGTCCGGACGGCAAATTCCTGTATGCCAGTAATCGCCTGAAAGCAGACGGCATCGCCATTTTCAGTATCCAACCGGATAACGGAATACTGACAAAAGTAGGTTATCAACTTACAGGGATTCATCCGCGTAATTTCATTATTACGCCTAATGGCAAATACATGCTGGTTGCTTGCAGAGACAGCAATGTCATTCAGATATACGAAAGAGATGCAGACACAGGCCTGTTAACAGACATACACGGAGACATAAAAGTAGATAAACCTGTTTGCGTGAAATTTATACCCAATCCCAAACAGAGCTAATATTCACAAGACCTAAAATTATATATAGCCTGATACTTATATTCTCTTTCAAGTGTGAAACAATTTAAATGTGAAAGAGCTAAGCTGATTAACAAATCAGCCTAGCTCTTCATTCAGGAATAAAAAAGCATCCACTATCTCATTTGATCAAACTACGAAAGGCCTGAATCCCCTGATGATTAATATCCAATTTTTCTACCTCTTTCAATAACCTGGCAGATTTCTCTTTCTGATTCAATCCCCAATATCCCAATGCCATCATATATTTGCAATGAATTATATTCCTTACAGTCAAGTTATCCTCCCAAATCAAAAGATCAGGCAATGACACAGCGAAATAATCCATTTTAATCTTGTCAAACAAATGCTTCTCTCCGTAAGAAATCAACTTATGAAAACGTCCATTCGCCTCATCTATGCGTCCTAGTTTTAGTAATGCCAACCCCTGATAAAATATTTTATCGGGTTTCGCATCATTATAATACATGGCGGCGGCAGGTTCTGTCGGCCCAACAGTGGCCTGTTCCCAATATCTGACAGCTTCATCTTTACGGTTCAGATTTTCATAAGCGCAACCCAAGAAATAATAGAAATCATTCTCTTGTGCACCGTACAATTTGCCTTCACCTAAATGATGCGGATATTCCAAGCATTCTTCCAGTAATGCAATTGCTTCTTGATTATTGCCAGCAGTCAATGCTTGCTTAGCCAGTTCCACACGGGCTAGTTGATATTGGGCAGGTACTTTTCCCTCACCACCTTCCCAAGGGTGGAAGCTATGTGCATCAAGCAATGCTTTGGCTTTTTCATATTCACCAGTCTGGTTCAACAGAGTTATTTCTTCCAATACAAGATCGTCACGTTGCTCAATCAAATCAGGATATTGCCGTAAGAAAGCCAGACGTTCCTTATGCGGACGACGAACACGTTTATAAAGCTGGTCCAATTCCATTAGAATACGTGCATCTGTTGTATCAAGCCGAAAAGCACGTTCCATGTATTCGATAGCCTTTGTTTCTTCATTCTTTTTATTGAAATAAGCCAGAGCCAGATTACGCCATACAGTCGGGAAGTTATCATCTAGCCGGGCAGAAGTTTCCCATGCTTCCATAGCCAAGTCGTACTGACGTTTGTCATAGTATAGATTACCCAGATAATAAGGAGCTTTAGCATCATGCGGATTTTGCTCCATGGCACATTGTAATGCAAGGATTGCTTCCAGACGGTTAGGGAAACAATAATCAGGACACATCTCAGCCGCTTGGGCAAACACCTGTCCTGTTCCCGGCAATTCCCCTTGAACCAGACACCAGCCTAAATAATAATAAGTCATAGGAGTAACGGCACTTTCAGTTATAGCTATATTCCATAAAGAAGCAGCCTCTTGCCAACAACCTGCCGCACAATAATCAAGCGCTATTTCATCATAGTTATGAGGTTCGCCACGCATCATTTCCTTCAAAGTAGCCAACTCGTCAGAAACATTGGTTATCAAATATTTTTCATAACGACAGCCAAAGTTGAATTTATCAATGGCCAATGAATCCTCAATCAGTTGCAGAGCTTCTTCTGATTGTCCCATTCGGCGGAGGATAGCAACTTTTAAAGCACGGGCTTTATGATTGTGCCAGTTGCGGATTAGCGAGTGATTAATTTCATCCAATGCATCTGCCAAGCGGTTTTGCATAGTAGAAATCTGTGCACAAGCAAAATATCCGGCATCCTGCCAAGCAGCATTCCAGCAAGCTTTATAGAAACGGTCGTAAGCCTCATTGTAATGTCCCTGATATTTCAAGGCAAGGCCAAGATTATAAATCGGTTCTCCGTCATAAGGATTCGGATTACGTTTTTGTAGGGTCTTCACGGCAGTAAGCAGATATTGTTCTGCTTTATGGAAACGCCCTTTACGTATATACCACAGACCAAGCGCGTTATTATTACGTACATCAATCGGATCACGCCGCAATGCTTCTTCGTAGTATTCTACGGGATTATAAGTAGCATGCCTGTATTGCTCCAAATGCATACCTGTTAAATAAAGCTGTTCAGTTGTCTTTATTTCTTGTGGAAATAGCGCAGCTTCGGCAGCATCAGGAATAGGTTTCACTTCTTCCGGTTCCGCATGCCAATAAAGCAATTCCCTTCCGTTTGCCGTGATTTCAAGAATCAGTTTATTAAGTTTCTCACCATTCACATTTACCACTTCATTCAGCAATTCTTCCGGGGTGATAGTCACTTCCTTGCTATAATACACTTTACCGTCTTCTCCTTTCAAAATAACGTTTACCGTCTGACGAGAAGTAGCAAATATCTTACAACGTACACAGTCTTCTCCTTCCGGTTCAATGTTCATCAGCAAATCCCTGCTGGCATTCTTCACCACTCCCAATTCCCGGTAAGGCAGGAAATATTGAACGAAACTCTTTTCTTCATAAGGTTGCAGCCAAGTAAAGTCCGGTTGATTTTCAGTATATACACCTGCCATTAATTCAATATACGGTCCATCCTCATCGGTCAGATTACGGTCCCATGCACGACCGAAATCACCGTTCCCCCAAGTCCATTGTTTCTTACCCGGAGAAATATGGTGATTGGCTACATGCAGCATACCGGCACGGGTATCATTCTCATATCCACCCTCGAAGTCAAAGCGGGAATTTACAGCCATATAGGAAGTAGGAACCTTGATATTCTTATAGTTCGAGATGTCCACTCCGGCGGAATAGTCCATCTTATAATAAGTACCCGTTGCGATAGGAAAACTGGATACGGCACGTTTTCCATGGTCGAACACGGCATTGATATCCGGCGGGAATACGCTCTGATAGTAATCATTCACCGCTACGGCAGGATTCGCCCACCACAGAAAGGTCTGCGGTACTTCGGTACGGTTGTAAAGTACTCCTTTGATTTCAAGAAAAGCATGTCCGGGACGAAGTGTAAAACCTGCCATTCCCTTCTGATGAAACATACGTTCCATTTCATTTACCCATACCGTGACGCTTCCGTCGGCATTTTCCTCAATAGTCGTATCCACGGGCATATAAGTACTGGGGCGATGATGTTGAGGCCAGTTAAATTCGATACCACCAGAAATCCACGGTCCTGCAAGTCCCACCAAAGCCGGCTTTATCACATGATTATAATAAATAAAATGACGCTCTCTGATTTTATCATAGGCCATCTGCACACGTCCACCCAGTTCAGGCAGAATCATCACTTTGATATATTCGTTTTCGATAAAAATAGCATTGTATTCCTTATCCACCTTTTCATCGGACATTGATTCAATCACAGGATAAGGATAAACTACCCCACTACTGCCTTGATACACCCGTTTCTCCAGGAAAATCGGATTCTTCTCCGGTTTACCTACTTCATAGGTAGGGATAACCACCTTTTCTTTCCATGCTTTTACCATCGTATTATTGATTATAAATTTATTTTTTATTCGTTGACAAAAAAACAAAAGACAAAGAAGATCGGAGACAGGGAGGTTTTATATCCTCCCAGCCTGATTAATGATGTTATGCCTATTTACTTGCTAATTTGACAATCCGTTATCGTTTATTTAATTAAGTCCTTTTCTAATGCTTCCAGCGATTTGCCTTTCGTTTCGGGCAATGCACGGAAGAAGAACAGGTAGCCGACAGCACAAATGGCTGCATAAATCCAGAATGTACCGCTGCTTCCCAAGAAATTATTCAGTAGCGGGAAAGTGTATGTCAGTGTGAAACTACCGACCCATAAAGCAAATGTACAGGTAGCCATCGCAACGGCACGTACTCGGTTCGGGAAGATCTCGGCGAGCAGTACCCAGGTGATTGGCCCCAACGACATCGCATAGCAAGCAATAGCCAAAACGACCAGCACCACCATAAAGAATCCACTGACTTCGAAGAAATAACAAGTACCCAGAATAAGATAAATGCCTGCCAGTCCCCCGGCTCCCAACAGCATAAGAATACGGCGTCCTAAACGTTCGACTGTATAAATTGCCACAAAAGTAAAAATTACATTTGCCACACCTGTCACCACAATATTAAAGAGAACATCTCCCAATGAATATCCTGCGGACTGAAATATCTCCTGCGCATAATTGAAGATAACATTCGTACCGCACCATTGCTGGAACACAGCTACGATAATACCTAAAACAAGCACTTTACGGAACGGACGGCTAAACAACAACCGCAATCCTCCTTCCGACTTCGAAGAACCGGTTTCTTCCACCAGGCGAAGTTCCTGACCAGCATAGTCGTCACCGCCTATTTTGCTGAGTACATTCCATGCCTTCCCTTCTTTTCCTTTCATCGCCAGCCAACGGGGACTTTCGGGAATGAAACATGCCAGCAACAAGAATATCGCAGCAGGGAAGGCAGCCGCCCAAAACATCCATCGCCATCCCATTTGGCCATTCCACGAAGCGCAGATATCCGCGAGAGAGAAGTCTGCAGGAATAGGCTCCGCAATCAGCCAGTTTGTGATTTGAGCGCCAAGAATACCGAGCACAATTGTCAATTGGTTTAGCGAGACGAGCTTTCCCCTGATTGAGGCAGGAGCTACTTCGGCAATATACATAGGAGAAAGTCCCGAAGCGATTCCGATACCGATACCTCCCAGAAAGCGGGCGGCCAGGAACCAGCTAAATACTGAAAATGCCCCGGTAGCATAGGCAGAAGACAAGAATATGAAAGCAGAAATTATCAGGAGAGGTTTACGCCCATAACGGTCTGCCATCATCCCTGCCACCATAGCGCCAATCAGACAGCCGAGTAAAGCCACGCTCATGGCAAGTCCCTGCATGGCAGGCACATCGGCTATATCGAAATAGAGTTCGTAGAAAGGTTTCGCTCCCCCTATCACTACCCAATCATAGCCGAATAGAAGTCCGCCCATTGCGGATACTAAACAGATAAAATAGACAAACTTTTTATTATAACTTTTCATACCATTAGAAGATTGATTGATTAATTGATTTTGCAAACTTGCTTTTTAGACTTTCGACCGAACACCCGGTACTCCTTTTTTTCTAGTCCAAGCCCCTATAAATAGATGTCGCTTTTGTTTCTATCACTTTACCTTCATTCTTTAGTATCAGGCTTCTGATATCCTCTTCGCCAAGCATCGTCCGGGGAGCAAAACTTTCAGAATTCATATACGTAACCAGGCTGTAAAGCATCTGTTGTATTTCAGGCTTGTCGCTTCCCTCGGAAAGAATATCCATAGCACTCATTATCAGTTTTCCCTTTCCACATTTTGTTTCAAAGACAGATACCAACTTTCTGTTATTTGTAAAATTGTCAATAGATTCCACAATCGGTTCAACCGGCGGTAACGAATCGACAACCAGTACTTTCGACCTCTTCACCAGATTCCACCATTGCCAGTTGCTATGCATTTCTGTAGGGAAGTGCCGCAAAGCCGCATGTTGAGTATTGCACAGAAGTCCCATTGTTCCTGCCTGTCTGGGGAAATGGACAGGACTCCAGAAGACCGGAAGAAACTTCCCTTCCAATCCTTTCAGATAACTCATTTTCGGAGAAAACAAAACTTTTCTTCCTTGCTTCAACGCAGCCAAAGCTTCTTCTACATCTTGAGTCAGCAGGACATCTCCGACCTTCAATGATTCGATACGAGGATATACCCAAACAGGCCACGTATTTTTCCATTCAGTTCCTTCTACAGATACCGTGAGATACAACTTTGAAGCCTTCCGTACACTTTTAAGTTCTGCACGGATATCTCCACATTGTGTCACTGTTCCTTTGGATATACTTTCCACATTCAGTCTGCCGTTCGAGATTTGCGTTCCCGCCTCATCAGCCAGCTGCCACATTATCTGTTTATTATCAATAGCCGCATTCGAATAGTTGACAACTTCAATTGATGCAGAGAACATCTCATCACCGGAATAAACCGCTTTAGCAAAACGAGCCAACGGAACAACAGGCGCACAAAACTGCCTGAAAGCAGAAGCCTCAATCAATCCTTTCGAATCCCAGAAAGCATCCAAAAGTCCGACCAGTGCAGTTCCCTGTCCAGGGAAATCATGCAAATCCAACAACTGAAAACCGCTGAACTGCTTTGTTTTCATCGCTCTTTCTATCTCCTCCTTATATAACAAGACCGCCAATTTTCCCGATGCTTCCAGAAAATCCTCCGCTTTCGAATATAATCCTTTCTTCTGTAAATCCTGTTTGACAGCCTTAAAATTCAGAGGTTCCAGTACTCCTGTGTATTTCTCTATTTCTTTTAGATTCGGAAATACGGCATACTGCCCAATCTCATGAGAGATAAGAGGGACATTCATGTCCTGCATAGCGGCACTGTAATCTTTATAGAAACAAGGTGGTTCCTGATCGAAAATACCTTGTCCCCTCACCCAGCCTTTATCTGTCCATTGCGTGACAAAAAAGTCATCTTCCGGCTCCGGTTTCGCTCCATGTCCTTTTTCGAAAGTAAAAGTCGAAGTTGTATATAAACGCCTGCTATCTTTCCCTTTCATATATCTGACCATGTCATTCAACAGTTTAAAATCATACTGGAGTTCATTACCAACACTCATCATGCAGAATGACGGGTGATTTCCATACGCTTCGACAATCCGGTCAAATTCGTTATAAAGAAATTGGGTCATTGCCTCATCCTTGCCGATAGTATAAGACCAGTTCGGCAGTTCCACCTGTAAATAGAAACCTAACTTATCCGCAACGCAAAATGCCGCTTCCGGCGGGCACCAGGAATGAAACCTCAAATGGTTCAGCCCCCACTCCTTGGCTGTGGCAAAGACTTTCATCCAACCTTCTTCCGTCATCGGCGGAGTACCTGTCAGAGGAAAAATACAACACTCTAATGTTCCGCGCAGGAAAATTCTATTACCGTTGACCGTCAGAATGCCTTGACCATTATCTATCTCGCGCATCCCGAAAGAAACATCTTTCCGTTCAGTTTTCTTCCTGTCAAACCGGCAAACTACAGACAAATTATATAATTCAGGAGTAAATTCATCCCATTTCTTCATATCTGTACCCAGCGAATAATCATATTCGAGCTTCTGCCTGCCTTCTTGCAAAGTAATCTGAAATTCTTTTTCTACAAACTTCTGTCCACCTTCAGGCTGTCCGACCTGCAAGGCTAGTTTCACTTTCTCCGGTTTATGCCCGCTATTCTCCAAAGTAACCGCCACCCGTATCTTCCCATTTCTGACATCAGGATAAACATTCACATGCTGAATACTGACTTTCTGCCGGGCAGTCAGTTTCATCTTACCCAACACTCCATTCCACATAATCTGAGTGTCATTGGTATAAGCATGTGCCAGGTCGTTTGCAGAAATATCATATCGCTTTCTATTGTCAATACGTAAAGCTATTATATGTTTACCTGCCGACAGACCTTTCGGCATGACAAACCGATGAGGAGCGATCAAGCTTTCCTGTGCACCCGCCACTTCTTCTCCGTCAATCCATAAACGGCTCTGCCACAGGACTCTTTCAAAAGAGAACTCCAACGGCTGTCCTGCCATACTTTTGGGAATATTAATCTCACGCTTGTACCATGCGACCCCTACATAAGCGTTCTTACGGGTCAGACGAAGCAACTGCGGTTTTTCCAGTTTGGGAACGAGCCTATTGGAAGTCCCTTTCCGGGCCAAATCTGTGGTTCCAGGCAAACTTATATTATCGGAGAAAGATTTCAGATACCATCCCTCTTTCTCCCCTACATCTGTACTATCTAAAGCCAATTCCCAATTTCCACTCAAATCCAACAGATTTTGGGCGGCAGAAATACTGGAGATTCCCAATAATACTATTAATAAGAAAGATTTCATATTATAACTTTTCATACCATTAGAAGATTGATTAATTAATATTGCAAAGATAGAACCGGTTGAGTAGACAAAAAATAGAATTTCATTTTATAAAGATAGACAATCTTATTTTTTTGCCCTATATTTGATGAATAGTATACATTACTATATATTTGCATAAAACAGTTGAATCACATACTATGATATTATGGTAAAGTTAAAAAATGGATTTACCGGAGAAAGGGCTTTAGTGCTTCCCCGAATGATTGTTGACAAACTGGAGGAAGATCCTCTGACCTCCATGCTCCATATCACGGATATAGGATATTATCCGAAGGCCAAACATCACTTCCGTGAACGAAAAGAACCGATCAATCAATATGTATTCATTTATTGTATCGACGGGGCCGGTTGGTATCGGATAGGTGAACAGGAATATACCGTTTCCGCCAATCAATATTTTATCCTTCCTGCGGGAGTTCCTCATGCCTATGCTTCTAATAAATCTTCTCCATGGACTATTTACTGGATACACTTCAAAGGTATCCTTGCTCCTTTTTACGCTCAGGAAGCAAGCCGTCCAATGGATATCCAGCCCGAATCACATTCACGTATCAGTACACGAATCAACTTGTTCGAGGAGATATTCAATACTCTGAAGAATGGTTACAGCAATGAAAACCTGCGTTATGCGTTCTCCATGTTCCATTTTTATTTAGGAACACTACGCTATATACAGCAATTCCGCAACGCTGCCACACATAATGACTCAACAGAAGATGAAAATATAAGCGAACTGGCAATTCATTATATGAAAGAAAATATGGAGAAACACCTCAGCCTGCAAGATATAGCCGACCAGATCGGGTATTCTCCTTCTCACTTCTCCATGCTGTTCAAGAAGAAAACAGGACATGGCCCGGTAACCTACTTCAATTTATTAAAAATACAGCATGCCTGTTTTTTACTCGACACCACGGATATGAAAATTAATCAGATATGCTATAAGATAGGTATAGAAGATACTTATTATTTCTCCCGCTTATTCAGCAAGATTATGGGAATGTCACCACGGGAATATCGTAAATCGAAGAAAGGATAACTGCCTCGAAACTTTTAGTTTCAAGCCTTTGGAACAATAGTTTCAAGGCGGTGAAACTTTAGTTTCAAGGCGCGAAACAAATAGTTTCCCTATATGGAAACTTTAGTTTCAAAGCCTTGAAACTAACTGAAGTAAAGCTTGATTCTGACGAGGACCTACAAGGGAAGTATGAGAAATGCAATACGAACTGTATGAGAAATGACTGTTTTTTATCGGTTTTAGGTTAAAAAAGTATGAGAAATACCTTATTGAAAAAGTATTTCTCATACTTTATTATATTGATTAATAACAAATTATCTAAAAACAATGAGAATATGAGAAATGCTTTTCTCATTTCCGATTCTTCGCCAAATTTGGTGGTAATTTAACCAGTCGGTGGTATCTCCATTCCCCTCCTTCGGGGAAGGAGGGGTGGCTGAAAGCCGGGGTGGTAGGTGGATACACAATGCTGATAATAACAGACTTACGCATTCACCTACCACCTCCCCCTACGGGGACTCCTCCTTCCCGAAGGAGGAGAATGGAGAATACTATCGACTATCAAATTATTGTTGAATACTATCGATTATCAAATTATTATTTTCCTAATTAAGTTTACCACCAAATTTGAAGAAGAACCTCATTTCCCTTCTGGTAGGCGAGGACTACTTTTTCTCTATCGACAGCACAAATTGGCGTAAATATACTTGTTGTTCATCACTACCCGCATTTGTAAATCGAACGAATTTCACCGGGGCTTTTTGCAATCCGGCCGTCAGTCGGGCATCTTTCTGCTTCAAGTCGATCGTTTTCCATTCTTTACCGTCCGCGGAGATTTCAAAACGTCCCCATGTACAAGGTTCCTTCTTTCCGAAATTAATATCTATACTTTCTGCCGGATAGATATTATCCAATTCTATTTCTATGAAGTTTCCTGCCGGCCATTTCACGACTTCGTTCATCGGAGAGATAAGTATGCGGTTCGCCTTTATTTGTAATGGCAAATTCTTTATTTGCTCCACATTACTGATAAGTTTATGTGGCATATAATCTGTTGTGGCATCCAAATCGGCTCCATACTTCTGATTATATCGTTTTACGGCAGTCGCAAATATCTGGTCAATCAAAGGCTTTATAACTTTGGAGGCTGTCTTCACTCCCGGTTGATAAGGATTCTGATTATAATTCTGGTCGGTATAAAACATTCGTTGCTGCAAAGCTTTCACATGATTATATCTCCGTAAGAAAAAAGACTTCGAATCATTTTTGACCATTTTCAGTACTTCTTCTCCGGTTTCGGCCAGCAGATTGAATTGATGAAGCCACGGAGTTATTTCTACAATCAACGGCTCGTTTTCTGTATTCACCAATAGGATATCGCCAGCTTCCTTCATCTGTTCAAATGTATCCCACAAGAGGTCAAAATCAACTTTTTCATATTTTCCACTCTCAACATAACTGCTAAGGAAACGTTTGGCAACGGGTTGAATATTCATAGACTCTTCGCGGCGATAACCGTGTCCATTGGGACCTAAGTCGGAATTGTGCATGGCAAAACATTCCAATTCGTCCGCAGCCCCCGGAAGAATGGTACGGATAGCGTCTTTCCACGTTTTCCAAGTATCATATTTAGTAGGATTCCATGCATAGCTTGCAACACTGTAAATAGCAATCTTAGAGGCTTCGGCGTGCTCCATAGGATTGGTCACAAAACCGGACATTTCCTTCGCTATTGTGGTGTCGTTGCCATAAACAGGTCCGAGCAGTAAATGGTCGCGTACATAATCGGATACCGGAAAATTCCACCAAATGTAGGCGGGACGTTTAATGCGTTCGTTAATCCAGGAAATGCCGTCGCGGGTAATATCGGAAATCACACGATCACCTGTCCACATAATCTGGACAGAAGGATTCAGTTTCTCACCTAATGTAGTCAGATAATTGCCTTTGGGGTTCGACCAGCTTTTATTATACTCCGTAGGACACATGATAAGCGGAGTTACATCCGGCTTTGCCTTTACAAACGCCTCATCAATATAGTTCAATAATTCAGCTTGCTTCTGAGGATTGGTACCTTCGCCCGAGATGTCATCAAAGAACACCGCAAAGGAACGGACACCGAGCTGATACATCTTCTCAAATTTTGAGAGCAATAAATCACGGTCTTCCTGGTTCCATTTGATATCCTGTCCCGGGTGAATAGCCCATACAAAATCAACTTCATTTTCATTGGCTACTTTCACAAGCTCCTGCAATTGGGCTGCTTCCTTTTCCGGATAAGGCAAACGCCAGTTGGGAGCGCTGTGATACGGATCGTCTTTAGGACCGTAGATATAGGTATTCATCTTATTCTCACCATAAAACTTCAGTTGGCGAAGACGTGCCTGATGGCTCCAGGGAGTTCCGTAGAAGCCCTCCACTACACCGCGATAACGGACAGAAGGATAATCTTTGATTTCCACTTCCGGCAATTTTCCTTCTTTCAGCAATTGGGCGAATGTCTGAATAGCATAATAAGTGCCCCGTTCATCATTGCCGGCCAATATGATTTCTTTATCATTGACAGCCAGATAATAACCTTCTTCATGTTTGGGAATCAGCTTGTTATACTTACGTACACTTTTGTCTCCCTTCTCACCAATATAAATACGGATTCCTTCCTTGGTACTTTGCTTGCCGGTAAGGATACCTTGCAACGCTTTCACCGCATGCGGGTTTGCTTCTTTTTCACCTTCTATCCGGTAGATAGCAGGAAGACTGAGTGTTTTACCTTGTTCATTGAGTTGCTGTGGGGGCGGCTGTAAACTTACATTTTGTGCAATTGAAGTGAGTCCACACAACAAACAGGCTCCCATTAAATAAATCTTTCTATTTTTCATAAGTAATTAAAAGGGGGGTTAGTATATTATTATACAAAGAAATACAAATCAATCTAGTTATACAAATTTCCGGGAGACAGATAACATAGATTTTAGAATAAAAAAGAACAATTACATATTGAAAAGTTCTTAAAAAGGAACTATTAACAACTCATCGGCCAATAAAATGAGAACCGGATTGCATACTACATTTAACTTTGAACTTAAAGATTCATAATTGGTAGTGGTATATTCCATTATTTGTCTTACATTTATGACGTTTTATACTTTACTAACTTTATATATAATACAGCATGGAATATATCAATCGTTTCTACTGGCTAATAGCTTTATGTCTTATTATTTCCACCGGAGCCAATGCTTCCGTAAATCCCAAACCTTTTGTTATCCCCGAACTGAAAGAATGGAAAGGCAGTGACGGAGCTTTTGTTCCCACCGAGGCTACAAAAATCGTGTATGCCGCCAACAATCCGGAGCTTGAACGCATCGCACGAATCTTTGCCCAAGACTATCAAACAATGTTCGGACGTTCGCTCGAAGTAGTGCAAGGGAAAGGAGCTGCCGGCGACTTTATCTTTTCCCTCCGCGCCGACAAGAAATTAGGAAAAGAAGGATATACGATCCGCGTCACAGACCGGGTTGCTTTATCCGCCCCCGAAAATATCGGTGTATATTGGGGTACACGTACCTTACTTCAGATTGCCGAACAGTCAGAAAATCATCAGCTCCCGAAAGGAACCCTGAGAGATTACCCAGACTATCCGCTTCGCGGCTTTATGATAGACTGCGGCCGTAAGTTCATCCCGCTTTCATACTTACAGGATTATGTAAAGACTATGTCTTACTACAAGATGAACACTTTGCAAATCCACCTGAACGATAACGGCTTCAAACAATACTTCGAACATGACTGGTCAAAAACGTATGCCGCCTTCCGCCTGGAATGTGATACTTATCCGGGACTGACGGCACGGGACGGACATTATACGAAAAAAGAATTCGTCGACCTGCAAAAATTGGCTGAACAAAGCTATGTAGAGATCATTCCGGAGATTGATATCCCCGCCCACTCCTTGGCTTTCAGTCATTATAAACCGGAATTGGGAAGTAAAGAATATGGCATGGATCATTTGGATTTATTTAATCCCGAGGTTTATACTTTCTTCGACGCTCTTTTCAAAGAATATCTGGAAGGAGAAGAACCTGTATTCCGGGGCAACAAAGTCCATGTGGGCACCGACGAATATTCAAACGCCAAAAAGGAAGTTGTGGAGAAATTCCGCGCCTTCACCGATCACTATATCCGTTATATAGAAAGCTTCGGCAAGCAAGCCTGCGTATGGGGTGCACTGACACACGCCAAAGGAGATACTCCCGTCAAATCGGAAAATGTCATCATGAATGCATGGTATAACGGTTATGCCGACCCGAAAGAAATGATAAAGCAAGGATACCATTTAATCAGTATCCCGGACGGACTGGTCTACATAGTCCCCCAGGCAGGATATTATTATGATTATCTGAATACCAAATCACTATACGAGAAATGGACTCCTGCACAGATAGGCAAAGCCGTGTTTGAAGAAAAGGACCCGAATATTTTAGGAGGAATGTTTGCTGTATGGAACGACCATGTGGGTAACGGCATTTCCAATAAGGATATTCATCACCGGGTTTACCCGGCTTTGCAGACACTAGCCGTTAAAATGTGGACAGGCAAACAAGTCACAACTCCCTATGACAGTTTCAATGAACAACGCAATTTACTAAGCGAAGCTCCGGGTGTGAATCAACTCGGAAGAATCGGAAAAGCTCCCGGCCTGGTTTACGAACAGGCAGCTGTTACCCCCAACCGTACTCTTCCCTATCGGGAAATCGGGTATAATTATCTGGTATCTTTTGATATAAAAGGAGCTGATGAAGCAAAAGGTACAGAACTGTTCCGTTCTCCTGACGCCGTATTCTATTTATCTGATCCGATAAGTGGAATGTTGGGCTTTGCACGCGACGGCTATCTCAACACTTTCAACTACCGTATCATGCCCGGCGAACATGCAACAGTAGGTATTAGCGGAGACAACCGCGTCACCCGCCTGCATATAAATGGAAAAATCGTAGAAGAACTAAATATACAGAAACGCTTTTATAATGGTGGAAAAGATTCCATGAATTACGTTCGTACATTAGTTTTCCCATTACAGGAAACAGGTAACTTCAAAAGTCAGATTACCAATCTGAAAGTCTACCGCCAATAGGACGGATATTGATACAGAAAAGGCTGTCCCGTGTTTCATTCCGGGACAGCCTTTTTATAATCCAGTTATGACAAATGTAACTGCTTTCTTACCAGTATTATTTTATGGATACTCAATAAAGAATAATCGTATCCTTCTCCTGCCTTGTATTTAATCCAAAACTGATAGAGATTTTCCGCAATACCTTCGCTAATTCTTCATCTTTACGAATAGTTCCCGTAAACAGATTATCCCTATTCTTTTTATTCTCGAAACACACTTTCGTATGATACTTCTTATTGATTAAGTTTATCAGTTCACCAAGCGGCTTATCCGTAAAGTTATACTCTTCTTTTCTCCAGTCATATCCTTCAATATCCAACGTCTCGGTTTCAATCGTCTTTGAATCAATATAGTAAGTGATGCGTTGAGCAGGCTTCACCTCTATGGCCTCTTGCCCCGTCACCTGAAAATCTATTTTTCCGGTAAAGAGAGTCACCTCCGCTACTTCATCATCAGACTTTATATTAAATTCCGTCCCTTTGACTTCCACAAGCGCATCTTTGAAATAAACCCTGAAAGGACTGCCTCCTGTCATCTTTTTCACCTCAAAAGACGTTTCTCCCTCTAAGACCACTTTGCGCTCTTTCAAAAAATCGTCCTGATATGAAAGCGTACTTCCCGCAGCGAGCCATACCACCGAACTATCCGGAAGGACATACGTCATACGCGTATCGGCCGGTCCCAAGATTATTGTCTCTAAAGAAGCTCTTGAAGTAATCAGATACCACGTACCTACGACCAGCAAAAGACAAGCGGCGGCAGCCAGAATCCTAAAACCCCGATTATAGCCTGACAATTTTTTCTTTGCAGGTTTGTGATTCCAACATACATCCGTAATGTTGGTCCATATCTCCTCCTCAATTTTTTTGTTTTCAATAGAAGTGCCAAAGAATTTATCCCACTGTCTCAGTAATAAACGGCACACCGGTCCTTCATCCGCTAATTTTATTTTTTCCTCCGGAGTCAGTCCTTTAGAAAACATCTTCTTTACTATTTGTACAAATTCCTTGGCATTCATAATACTTTATTTTTTTAATTGAGATTCAATAGGATCGTCATACTGAGTCTGAAGCTTTACCAATTCCCCTTTCAGTTTTTCAGTTATCTTTTCATAACCGGGCTTCCCAAACAAATTATGCATTTCACGCGGATCTTTTTTCAGGTCATACAGCTCCCACGCATCAATATCATTATAAAAATGTATCAGCTTATAGCGTTCGGTACGCACACCATAATGACGTTTCACCGCATGTTCCGCCGGATATTCATAGAAATGATAGTAAAGGGACTTACGCCAGTCCTTAGGACGTTCTCCTTTCAGCAAAGGCAACAAAGATACCCCCTGAATATCTTCCGGAATATCTACTCCCGCCATTTCTAAGAAGGTAGGTGCATAGTCTATATTCTGAACCATTTGCGACACTTTTCCTTTCTTGCCATGAGGAAAACGGGCTAACAACGGAGTACGGAATGACTCCTCGTACATAAAGCGTTTGTCAAACCAACCGTGTTCTCCCATATAGAATCCCTGGTCGGAAGTATAAACCACCAATGTATTTTCCAGAAGCCCTTTTTCTTCGAGATACTTCAACACCCGTCCGATATTGCGGTCGACCGAACGAATCACACTCAAATAATCATGCATATAACGTTGATACTTCCACTCCGCCAGTTCCTTGCCTTCCAGTTTCCGGGCTTTAAAATCTTTGATAATAGGGTCATAATAAGCATCCCAGGCAGCTTTTTGTTGCGGATTCATACGCTTATACATAGCGCGTCCATAACCTTCCAATCCAGTTTTTGTATGAATCTCATTTTCTTTATCCGCCATTTTCAGGTCATAGACAAGGTCCATATCCTTGAATATGTTCATCTCCTGTTCGGAAGCAGCTATACGGCCTTCATATTTATCATAGAAATTTTCCGGCAATGGAAACTTCACCTTATCAAACGCTCCCAAGTCACAAGTGTCGGGCATCCATGTACGGTGCGGGGCTTTATGATGCAACAACAGACAGAACGGTTTTTCTTTCTCCCGTTTGTTCTCCAGCCATTCCAGCGCCAAGTCCGTAGTGATATTGGTGGCATACCCTTCTATCTGCACTTTCTTACCATTATCTATAAAATAAGGATTGTAATAATCACCCTGACCAATCAGAATATTCCAATAATCGAATCCCGTGGGATTAGAGGTAAGATGCCATTTACCAACAATAGCAGTCTGATAACCTGCCTTCTGCAACAGCTTAGGGAAGGTCTGTTGGCTTCCGTCAAACCGATGCGCATTATCTATAAAACCATTCTTATGGCTATGTTTTCCCGTCAACATACACGCACGGCTGGGCCCGCTTATAGAGTTTGCCACAAAACTATTGGTAAAGACAACTCCTTCATTGCCGATACGGTCGATATTGGGTGTCTCTATAAAACGGTGATCGTAGGCACTGATAGTCTGAAATGAGTGGTCGTCACTCATTATATACAAAATATTCATAGGCTTCTCAGACGCCCCTTTACTCTGAGCAAAGGAGGGCAATGTTACCAAGGCGGCTACCCCTGACAAAAAAATGCAGTGTTTGTTGTTCATCACTATAAAATTAAGTTCGTTATGTAATAAATACATTCATTAATTAAGTTCCCCTTACTGAAAAGGAACAGTTTTAATTTTCTGTATCATAATTTATGGAAAAACGTGCAGCAAAGAGAAAAATAAATATCCATAAAATAAGACACTTAGCAAATAATAGAAACAGAATCTGTTTCAAAAAACTTCAAAACAGATTCTGCCTTCATCTTACCGTTAATAGCCCGGATTCTGCACCATTTGCGGGTTATTACTTACCTGATCTACCGGAATAGGCATCAAATAATTCGCCGGAGTACGGAATTCACGAATGTGACTTGTCATTTGTGTATCCTTGAAGAAGTCCTCATCTTTGGTAGCTTCCACATTTAATCCTCTCGGATATACACCAAAGTATTTTTCCCCCAACTTCCAGCGACGAAGATCCCAGAAATTATGAGTCTCCATATAAAGTTCAATCATACGTTCCTGACGTACAATCTGCATCAAACGACCATCGGGGCCTACGGAAGAATAATCTGTCAACGGCTCCTTTGCCTTCGCCCAGGCAGTCAGTACAGGGTCAATGCCGGCACGCTCACGGATTACGTTCAATTTCTTCATGCCTTCAGCCACATAACTAGCATCACCATATCCGACACAAGCCTCTGCATAATCCAGATACAACTCACCCAAACGAATGATAGGCAACGGATATCTCAAGGAAGGCACGTTGTCCGACTTACGGGCAGCCGATCCCGGATGAACCCCTTTCTTATTCAGATAACCGGTTGGAGAGTAGTTATTTCCTCTGTTCATTTTGCCACTGTTGTCTTCCTTCTTGTACTGTGTCAACCATCTTTTGCGTTGTTTACGGTCGGAACGGTCCATTTTATCCTGATAAGTAATACCTTTGGTACCGTCGGCTACTACATTCTCCGTCTGACATTCGTAAAAGCCATTATGGAAAGATATCCAGGCATAGAAACGCGGCTCACGATGATCGTTCAATTTCAAAGTTATTCCCTCTCCGCGTGTATCATCATCCAGAATAGTAGTCTGAAAACGATTTTCATAGTCATACGTCGGGTCTTGGTCAATCGGAAGACCATTTTCGGTATAGAATCGTTCTACCATTGTCAGAGACGGACCATATCCTCCTCCAAAAGAAAGATAAGGAATGGATTTATTCTGTATGCTATACATTTCTTCCAAGCGGGTATTTGCCCAAAGTACCTCCTTAGTTCCGTTCTTGTCCAGGTATGTAAGACGCAGCTGTCTTTGGATAGGATCTTTCGGATACGGATAGGTGGCTGTACCAATGGCATCATCGCCAACGTAATATAATCTGTATCCGTGATCTTCTGCAAAGTTTATTGCTTCCAAAGCTGCATCGGCAGCTACTTTATATTTCTCTTTACTATATGTTTGAGACATCAATAAGGTGCCGTCATTGTTGGCAAAGTCACTGTAATATTCCGAGTTTCCATTGAATAGAGGAGAAGCAGCATAAAGCAACAATCGGGCCCTCAGCGCTTTGGCAGCTACACTAGTTGCCAGTCCGTAAGAAGATCCCATACGTTCCGTAGGCAATTTCTCCGATACGATTCTAAATTGTTCTGATACCCAGTCCACACATTCGTCATAAGGAGAACGGGCTGCCATCTTGTCATAAGGTGTATTCATATCCGGTAATTCTTTTACCAAGATGATAGGACCATAATGCTGCATCAATACCGAATGATAATAAGCAATCAGAAAATCCGCCTGATTGGCGAAATCATTAATCTTATCATCACTCAATCCCGGAACGGACGCAATATTCTTCTTCAACAGATAACATTGCCGTATACCTTTATACATATTACTGTATGTCGCATCCACATTGCCGATATTTCCTGAAGTATATCCTCCCTGAAAATATAGTTTAATAGGTTCTCCGTTGAAACAGCTTACTATTTCATCTCCTGCATATCCGATAAAAGTATGCGAATTCTGATAAGCAGGCATAAAGGAATAACAGGAATACAGATAGTTCAATGCAGCTTGTTCCGAAGCAAATGCATCTTCTTCATTGGCTGTTTCATTCGGCACAATATCCAGATAATCACATGAGCCCAAGAGACAGCCGGCAAATACGAACGATAACAAAATATTATATATCTTTTTCATTTTATTCAAATTAGCGGTTATTATTAATAGTCATCTGAAAACCAAAGTTGAAAACACGTTGCGTAGGATATTTCAAACCATTACCTCCTCCTTGTTCCGGGTCCCAGTGCTTGAATGGCGAGAAAGTCGCCAGGTTCATGCCACTGACATAGAAACGCATATTCTTGTATGTATAACCTATTTCTGCGTTCTTCAACTTGATAAATGCAGCGTTGCGCAGCCAATAGTCAGAGCGTTGAGTGTTGTTTACACTCGTGTCCCTGGTCAGACGAGGATAAGTGGAGTTGATATTCTGATTGTCGGGAGACCAGCGATCGTCAGCAATCCAAGTCAGGACATTACGCAAACTGTTGTCTCCGAACGGATGAAAATCACTCATAACCAATGAAACCTTTGCAACTCCCTGGAAGAAGAAAGAGAAATCAAGATTCTTCCAGCGTATAGAAGGGCCGAAACCATATACAATCTCCGGAACGGTAGGATTCTTCGCCCATACCCAGTCAGAAATATCCACGATATCATCATCATAACCATAAAGTTTGGAGATATTCACATACTTGATATCACCGGCACTAAGATTTCCTCCGATCTGCTGGTTAGAGTTTTTCACATCATCCGGATCTTTGAAAAGACCGTCGGAAATCATAATACTAGGAATATTTGCACTCTGCCCTACTTTTGACTGGAAAGCATATTTCGGAGATTCATCGTATTTTGTAATCTCATTATGAGCATACGTAAATGTCCCTTTGAAACTGATAAACCAGTCCTTACCTATTTTCTTATTGAAATCTGCCGCAAAGTCGAAGCCTTGATTCTTCATGGCTGCCAAGTTTCCGAACACCTTTGTTCCTGCTGTTCCCAGATATTGAGGAATCGTACCTCTCTCCTGAAATATATCAGTACGGGTTTCGTGGAAATAGTCCATTGTCAGGTTCAATGAGTTAAACAACTGCAAATCCAAACCTACATTGACTTTCTTACCCACTTCCCAAGTAACCTCCGGATTACCATAACGGGAATATACAGGACCTTTATAAGTTATATCACCGTCCAGCCCGGTAGTATATCCGGTACCTGTCAGGTTGATTGTCGGCATATACACAAAACGTGCCCCACCAATATTGTCATTACCAACAAGCCCCCACGAAGCACGAATCTTCATGTTAGAGAAAACATTCTTCAAAGGTTCAAAGAACGCTTCCTCACTGATGTTATATCCCACTGCAATAGAAGGGAAGAATCCCCAACGGTGTCCTTTGGCAAAATTCTCGGAACCATTGTAACCCATATTCACTTCCGCCAGATATTTCCCGTCGTAAGCATACGAAAGACGGGCAGCAACACCTTGTTTACGTTTGGGAAGTGCAGCAATCAAGTCGCCACTGAATAATTGAGTCACCAGTTCATCCTGATTATAGATAAACATGGCATTCACATCATGCTTTCCAAATGTACGGTTGTAGTCCATGATAGCCTGGAAATAGAATCGGCGGTCGCCCGAGTTGGCAACACCCGGTTTCAAGTCCGTAGATACTTCTCCACCGCTTTCATTCTGAAGTCTGGTGACAAAAGAATACACTCCATTATCATCTACCGAGAAATCCTGTAAATGGTATTTGTTCCAACCTGCGGAAGCACTGTTAGTAGTACTTGACCAGTTCTTGAAAGAGGCCAATGCCTTAAATCTAAGTCCCTCGGTAATAAAATTCAGTTTCTGCTCAAACTCCAATGCCGCCACTACCGTGCTCCGGAAATTATCCTGATAGCCGGATGCAAGCTGTGCCACCGGATTCTGTTGCTGTCCCGGTTTCAAGCGGTCATTCACACCCCACTTGATATGTGTAGTAACACCGTCGTCAGGGAAATAGACTGGAGCTTCCACCGGACTTGTATTGATAGCTCCCGCAAACAGATCGTTCATACTGATGTTGGGTTGCTTCGTTTTTCTCAGCTGCACATTCAAACGCAAAGAAAGACGTGAATCCTTACCCAAATATGCATTAATGTTATTCTGAAATGAATAACGCATCACATTAATGTTATTATTATAGGAGAAAAAGTCTTTGGAACGATTCTTAATCATACCTGTCTCGTGATTGACCGTGACACTTGAGAAATAATCCACTCGTTTGCCGCCTCCCCGGATATTAACATTGAAATTCTGGTTAAATGCCTGATCCTTAAAAAGCTCGTCATACCAGTTGACATTCGGATAAGCATACGGATTTAATCCAGCACGCGTTCCGGCAATTTCTTCTGCCGAATAGGGAGATTCGGTAGAGCCGCCGTTCAACAAAGATTCATTGAACAAATCCATGTAAGTGGCTCCGTCGACAAACTTCGGCTTACTTGTCGGACTTGTGATCTGTCCTTCCACACGGAAATTGATAATCGGCTTATCAATATTACGACCGGATTTAGTGGTAATAATCATAACGCCATTAGCCCCACGGGTACCGTACATTGCCGTAGCAGTAGCGTCTTTCAAAATAGAGAAGCCGTCAATGATTTCCGGGTCAAGATTATCCAAATCACCGGAGGATATTTCCACTCCGCCCAATATAATCAGCGGATTGGTTGCTCCGTTCATTGTAGAAATACCGCGAATATAAAAATCCGATCCATCCGCTCCCGGTTGTCCGGTACGCTGAACAGCAATAACACCAGCCAATCGTCCGGCAAAAGAATTGGAAAGAGAAGCCGAAGGAACCTGCAGTTCCGCCGGGCGGATTGCCTGTACGGAACCTACCATACTAGCCTTTTTTTGTCCGCTGCCATAAGCAGTGACCACCACTTCTTCCAACTGCTTTGCATCTTCCACAAGTTCTACAAGAAGTACCTTGCCGTTGACCACTTTCACTTCCTTGGTTTCATATCCGATATATGAAATGACAAGCACATCTCCGGGAGTGGCCTTAATCGTAAACTTTCCGTCCATATCGGTAATCACTCCGCTGTTCACGTCTTTTACCCGTACAGTTGCTCCTACCACCGATTCTCCGGACCTCGCATCTACTACACCTCCTACAATCTCTACTTTTTTCTGCTGTGTGCTTGCTGCCTTCTTTTCCAATTTCAAGATGATATCATCTCCCATAATTACATAACTGATACCACTTCCGGCAAATACTTCTTTCAACACATCCGAGATTTCTCCTTCACAATCCAGATTTTTACCCGGTAATGCATCAAGGTCACTCGGATTGAAGAAAAACTTAAAATTAGAACTGGATTCGATAATCTTAATGGCTTGTCTCAAAGTTATCGACTGTCCTTTTACTGTCACTCTCCCTTGCGCAGCACTCAACGTCAAAGGGAAAAATAAGATTAATAACACGATAAGCCTCAAATGCCATCGACTACACATACTTTCTTTCATGATTACAATTTAAAATTAAACAAAGTTTTTCATACACATAGATTTTGCAAAATCAATAAATTCTCTAGTTTATAATACAATATACTCAAACTGGCTCTTTCATTTTCCTTAACTTTACGCCAATTCGGGATTCATGCATTATATATTAAATACATCTAACCCATTTCTACCCCTTACTCAAATCTGCATTTTATTATTTTTTTTTCGAAAAGATGTGTTTTTGAATTATTCTTCATATCTTCGCTCTTTGAAATCCTCATTAAATCATAAGATGAATGACCAAGAAGCAATAGTATTACTAAAATCAGACAGCCACGAAGCCTTTGAGTACTTGTATAAAGTATATGGCGGACAAGTATATAATTTTAGTAAACTATATATTCATCTGAAGATATTAAAGAAGTAGTACAGGAAGTGTTTGTCAAGCTATGGGAAGCACGTTCTTTTCTAAGAGAAGATGAGAACTTCAGAGGATTTTTATTTATCGTCACCCGGAATCTTATCTTTAACCGCCAGAAAAAAACATTTAATGAAAACTTCTATAAACTGTCTGTTTTAAGTGCTTACGAGCAGTCGAACATTGATTCCTACAATATAGAAGAAGTATTGCA
>OODU01001374.1_pt1 | contig 23988 bp, 20 predicted proteins | sample 1671171 | NCBI WGS metagenome assembly OODU01 (sample SAMN06348129, study PRJEB24527) | human gut metagenome | biome: human gut; feature: ankylosing spondylitis patient; material: feces | host: Homo sapiens | place: China | collected 2015-10
AAGCGCAAAATTTAAACTATATTTTTAGTTCATGTAAGAAAAATTTTATGGTAGAAAATGCCTTAAAAGCAGATTATGAGGTAATCCAAGCAGGATATCCTAGCCTTGATAAAAACCTAGATGAATATAGCGATAATGAGATTTTAAAAGAGTGGATTTTAGTAGCTCCACGGATAGACGATTTTCTAACTCCAGCTAGAAACGATCTTATCAGTAAGCTACTTGATCTCGGATATAAAGTCATTTACAGACCGCATCCAAATGAAGAATACGATTCATTGCCAAAACCAAATAATAAAAATTTTATTTTAGACATAAATGAAAATATAATAAAATCATTTAATATATCTTTTACGATAATAACTAATCACTCTAGCTTGGCTCATACTTATCCGCTTACAACTCTTAGAAAAGCAATTTTATTCATGCCTGAAGAAAACTTTACTAAAGGCATAAACAATAAGACTTTTTTTGATGAAAATTTGCATCTAAAAGCTACAAATTTTGATGAAATTATACTGTATTTAGAAAATATGAAAAATGATAAAAACTATTTACAAGAGAAAGAAAAAATCAAAGATTATAGACAAAATGAAGTATATAATTTAGGAAATTCCAGTGAATTTATAGCTGAATTTATACTAAATCACTCAAAGGAGATAAATTGATCCGACTATCACAAATTATAAATTCATACAAAACTATCATCTAAAGCAGTTAAAACTAAGAAAAAATTTATTAGATTAAAGGAGACAAATGCACTATTTCATATATCCAAACGGCGGACATTCAAAAATGCTCGCTCACAATCTTGATCTGTTAGGTCATTCATATACTTTTTTGGATGATTTTAAAGAGTCTATGAGTTTAGAATCAAATTTAAAATTCATAAAAGACAATGGGGGGGGGTATAGAGCAAAATAGCCCTGTTCTTTTGGCTTGTGATAGTTGCTCACATAAGACTAGAGCCGTTAGAAAAAAACTCATTTCAAATTTAGAAAATCTAAATATAAAATGGGCTGACGGATTTGAGTTTATAGCAGATGAACTTTTAAAATTTGAAAATATAAACTTAGAAAATAGCGTGGCGATCCTTACTACAGCGCTATTTAAAAATAGACACTACGGCAGTATTTTTGATATTTTGTTAAAAAATAAAGTAAATATCTTCATAGTAAATAGCTACATACAAAATTATAAAAACGACAAAGGATTTATGGGGCTTTCAAACATTTTGATACCGACCAACTCTCTAAAATACTATAAATTTAAAATCGTTCTTTCAAGCGTAAATCTAAGCTATCAAAACGTATGTTTTACTCATAAAAACTCATTTGCAATGGTATTTTCGCATCATCTTACCATGCTTAGAAGTTTTATTTTCACGCATAAAATTTGCGATATCTCAAAACAAGAGAGTATAGATACTTTTGGCAGTGCAGTGGATTGCTACTACGTGGCGATGATGAAAAGCGATCACAAATGCTTTAATGCCCTAAATAGCAAAGCTAAACTTTTAAACTTAGGCTATCCGAGTATTGATGAACAGATAAAATCATACATTCCGAATAATCCTCAAAAGTGTGTTAAAGTGTGTTTTGGTGCTATTTAGACATTCTAAAGCGTACGAAAAAATCATTGAAGTTATGGACAAACTTTTAAATTTAGGATATGAAATTATATTTCGCCCTGTCCCGACCTTTGAAAACAATAGCGACAATTTAGAAATAAAAAACCACTTTTTAGGTCGCAAAAACTTTACCTACGATACCGATCCAAAAATATCCAACCAAACTCTACAAAAATCTATGTGCGCTATAGGGGACTATTCATCAACCATATTTAGTTTTCCGTTTACCACGCTTAGACCTTGTTTGTTATTTTATCCAACAGATATAATGGGAGATAAATTTGAAATAGAAACCATAAATGGTAAAACACTGAGTTTGGCAGATAAAAACTTGCATATAGTATCTAGAACCGCAGATGAACTGATACAAAACATAGAAAATCTAAATTTAGATGAATGGAAGGAGCGTATTTTAAACTACAGAAATAGTGAAATTTACAACCTTGGGCACTCAAGTGAAGCTATTGCTCAGTTTATACTTGATAAAATAAAACCATAAAATAGTATAAAAAACAAAGGAGAACCGGTGATTATCTGGATAATGGGATTAGCAGGCAGCGGAAAAACGACTTTGGCAAAAGAGTTGCGTAATCGACTGCAAAACTCCATTTATATAGACGGTGACGAATTTAGAGAGGTATTTGGAAGCGTTAATTATGATAAAGATTCTCGTATCAAAATCGCAATGCAAAAAGCAAGACTCGCAAATGCGCTATCAAAACAAGGATTTACGGTAATCTGCACTGCTATTTCTATGTTTGAGCAAAATTATAATTTCAACCGACGCTTAGATGAAAAATATATCGAAATTTATTTAAAATGTGAATTTGAGGAACTAGTAAAACGCGATCAAAAAGGGCTTTATACCGGTGCGCTTAGCAAACAGATAAAAAACGTAGTCGGCGTAGATATCAAGTATGATGAGCCAAATGCCGATATTACGCTGGACAGTTCAGATTTTTCAAATTTGCAGGCGAATTTAGATAAAATATTAACTTTACTAAAACGTCAAAAAAGTGAAAAATTACAAAATAATTAACCGTTAAATTAAAGGATTAGTATTGAAACAAGGAGATTTTAGCGAAGTAGCAAAGTTCTATCACAATAGACCGGCTTACAACTATGAACTTATCAAAAATATATTAAAATGTGCGAATTTCAAAGATGATTTTTGTATCGCAGAAGTAGGAGCCGGAACAGGAAAATTAACTGCTATTTTAAAAGAGTTAGCGCCAAAAGCAAAAATAGTCGCAGTAGAGCCAAACGATGAGATGAGAGATATAGGACAAAAAACCGTAGAAAACGTAACTTGGATAAAAGGAAGCGGTGAAGATACAAAGCTACAAAACGATAGCGCAGATATACTATTTATGGCTAGCAGTTTTCACTGGACCGACCCTACTCTTAGTCTTCCTGAGTTTAAACGCGTACTTAAAAAAGATGGATATTTTTGTGCGCTATGGAATCCTAGAGAGATAGAAAAAGGAACCGTTTTTGATGAGATAGAGTGCGAGATAAAAAATATACTACCAAATCTAAATCGTGTTAGCTCAGGCACTCAAAACAGTAAAAATTGGATAGAAGTTATACAAAGCACAAAAGATTTCAAAGATTGTATGTACATGACGATGCCTTATATAGAAAATATGAGTAAAGAACGCTATATAGGAGCTTGGCAAAGTGTAAATGATATACAAGCGCAAGCTGGGGGGGGGTCTAAGTGGAATGAGATATTAAAAATGATAGAAGATAAAATCTCAGGCTTAGATGAATTAAAAGTAAAATACACTATCAAAGCCTATCTAGCAAAAAGTACTAAATAACGGAATTAATGAAAATTTAGGCAAATTTGCCCTTGGTATTATGTTCCGCATATATCAAAACAGTCTGCTTTGGACGAGTTTAAAATATAGTTTAAAGCAAATAAAAATAAAAAAAAGGAAAAAATATGCAAAAAGATCTAATAGAACAAAATTGGGATTATACAAAACACGCAGAATTCTACTCATATAGACCAAATTACGCAAAACAAGCAATTGATATTTTAGCATTTTATGCGTGCCGAAATGGGGGGGGGTATGGAAATATGAGCGTAGCTGATATCGGTGCTGGAAGCGGAAATTTAAGTCTTATGTTAGATAAAATAGGACTAAAAGTGACTGCAGTAGAACCAAATGACGCCATGAGAAGTATAGGCGAACAACGTCTGCCAAATGTAACGTGGGTAAGAGCAAACGGCACCGATACGACGCTAATGGAAGATAAATTTGATTGGGTTACTTTTGGATCTAGCTTTAATGTTATGGACAGAAACATAGCACTAAAAGAAGCACACAGAATCCTAAAAAAAGACGGAGTTATGAGCGCCATGTGGAATCACAGAGATCTAAATGACCCTATACAAAAAATAGCGCAAGATATTATAAAAAGCTTTATCAAAGATTATAGCGGCGGAGTTAGGCGTGAAGATCAAAGACCAATTTTAGAAGCCCATTCTAAGCTTTTTAAAGATATATTTTACATAGAGCAAGACTTCTACTTTCATCAAAGCATAGAAAACTATATCTTAGCATGGAAAAGCGTAAAAAATAGCTTTTGGGATTTAGAAACAAAAGAAGGAAGCGAACTATTTGAACGCATCTGCTCTAAACTTAGAAGCGAACTTCCAAAAGAGTTTGACATACGCTATACTACAAGAGCTTGGAGCGTAACAAAAGTAAGATGAAATTTCAAACCAAAGCTAGAAATTTAGAGATCCTAAAACCGATTTTAAAATCAGCTAAAATACTTCCGCTTATAATCTACAAGAAGAAGTATATAATGTCAAATTTAGATTTTGTTATGAATGAAATTTTATCTAAATTTAACACAAAATTAATCGTAAGAAGTTCATCTTGTTTAGAAGATAGCAGCAGCTCGTCTCACGCAGGAGAGTTTGAAACTCTCCAAAGCGTTACTGCTTCAAATTTAAAAACTGCTCTTTTAGACGTAGCTAGCTATTTAAATGATGATGATGAAATTTTTATCCAGCCGATGCTAGAAAATATAGAATTTTTTGCAGTTTGCATGAGCGCTTTAAACTATGCAAATTACATCACTATAAGCTATGATGAGAGCGGCGATAGTAAAAATTTAACAAACGGCGACGGACTTTTTAGAACGGCCGTTATATTAAAATCCCACGTAAGCAAAAATCCTAAATTTAAAAAAATAATCTGTTTGATAAACGAACTTGAAAATCTATATAATAACGCTTTTATAGATATCGAAATTGCTTTTAGCAAAAACGAGCTTTATCTTTTGCAAGTACGTCCTATAGTCAAAAATGAAAGCAAAAATTTGCATGATTTAACCTTGATCCATGATATGATAGCTAAAAAATTTGAAAAACTTAGCTTAAAACGCCCTCATTTGCTAGGAGATAAAACTATTTTTGGCATTATGCCAGATTGGAATCCGGCCGAAATCCTAGGACTCCGCCCAAAACGCCTTGCTATCAGCCTTTATAAGGAGCTTATCACTGATAATATCTGGGCATACGGTAGAGACAATTACGGCTATAAAAATCTACGTTCATTTCCGTTAATGATAGATTTTGCAGGACTTTGCTATATAGATACAAGAGTTAGCTTTAACTCATTTTTACCAAAAAGTATAGACGATAAACTAGGCGAAAAACTAGTAAATCACTGGTTAAAAAAGTTAGAAAACAGTCCGCAAAACCATGATAAAATCGAATTTGAGGTTATTTTAAGCTCATACGAATTCGATATAGATGAAAAACTTAAAGATATGGATAATTTCTCGGCAGATGAAAAGACAAAAATCAAAAACTCTCTAAAAAATCTTACGATTGATATAATAAGCCCAAAAAGTAGATTTTACAAAGATTTAGAGCGCATAAATGAACTAGACAAAAGAGTAAAAGAGCTTAAAAGCTCAAATTTAGCAAGTATAGATAAAATTTATTGGCTTATTGAAGAATGCAAAAGATACGGAACTCTTAGTTTTGCCGGTATAGCGCGCGCTGCATTTATAGCAACTTCTGTTTTGAACTCCATAGCTAGAGTAGGAGCTATATCGCAATGTGAAAAAAACGAGTTCTTGAACTCGCTTAGCACGGTAAGCAGCAGTCTAGCAAGAGATATAAATTTACTTACAAAAGATGATTTTTTAAAAATCTACGGGCATCTTAGAGTAAATACGTATGATATCACGAGCCCTAGATATGATGAGAGTTTTGATGAGTATTTTACAAAAAACAGTAAAATAACAAACCAAAATGTCTCAAAGAAAAAACCGTTTAAATTAAAAAATACAAAGCCGCTAAATACCTTGCTTAAAGAGCATGGATTTAACATAGACGCCAACGAACTTTTTGAGTTCTTAGCTCTTGCTATAACAAGCAGAGAGAGTTCTAAGTTTATATTTACTAAAGCACTCAGCCTTGCACTAAATGAGATAAAGCAGTACGCTTTAAAACTAGGAATTAGCAATGATGATGCTGCATTTTTAGATATAAAAACACTGCTTGGATTTTATACGACTCTTGAGAGTTTATCTGCAAAAGAGCTAATACTATCAAACATCGCTAAAAACAAAGCCGAATTTGAAATAACAAAATCACTTAACTTGCCTCCGCTCATTTGCAATAAAGATGATATTTATGAATTTATTCTAGGTGAAAATGAGCCAAATTTTATAACTCAAAAGAGCGTACAAGCAATGACCGCTTCAATAAATGATAGTGATCTAAACGGTAAAATCGTCTGTATAAATTCAGCCGATCCCGGATATGACTTTATATTTAGTAAAGGAATAGCCGGCCTGATTACAGCTTATGGAGGAGCAAACTCGCATATGGCGGTACGATCAAATGAATTCGGGTTACCCGCGGCGATAGGAGTCGGCGAGGATAGATTTAACATATATAAAAAAGCAAAAATTATAACGCTAGATTGTCTGAATAAAAGGATAATAGTATGAAAGTAGGCGTAATTTCAAAACTTATAAAAAGCAGTTACGGCGAAACTATGCAAGCTATAGATTTAAGATTTTGCCCTATTTTGGAACAAAACGGTTTTAAAACTAATTTGCTTATATATGGAAAAACTCCGAATTTAAAAGAGCTTGACGCAGTTATAATAAGTGGCGGAAATGACTTAAATAGCTTGATATCAAACGATATAAACGCCGCTAGAGATGAGTTTGAAACAATAGTTTTAAATGAGTGTTTGAAACTAAATTTACCTATTTTAGGCATTTGCAAAGGTGCTCAAAGTTTAGCAAATATATTAGGAGCTAAATTTAAAAAAATAGATAATCACGTAGGAGTCCATGAAATTTTATGGCGAAACGGAAAAAAATTTGAAGTAAATTCATATCACAACTGGGCTATAGAATATAACTTAAACGGTGAAATACTCGCAACAAGTAGCGACAATACGGTAGAAGCATTTATAAATAACGATAAAAAAATAATCGGCGCCATGTGGCATTTTGAGAGAGAAGAGACTCTAAGTGCGGCTAGTAAGGAAATTTTTAAAATATTTAAGGAGCTTAAATGAAAGCGATTATTCTTGCAGCAGGACTCGGTAGCAGATTAGAAGAACTAACAAAAGATAGGCCAAAATGTTTGGTAGAATATAAAAATATGCCTCTTATAAGCTATCAACTAAACGCGTTTTTAAAAGCCGGAATAAACGATATAGCTGTTGTTGGAGGGTATAAATTTGAAGTTTTGAAAAACTATTTAAATGCAAATTTTAAAAAAGTAAAACTCTATGAAAATACGGATTTTGCTAGTTCAAATATGACCTATACAATGTTTTGCGCTAGGGAATTTATGGATGATGATACAATCATAAGCTACTCGGATATAATTTATGATTATGAGTTTATAGAGCTTTTAAAAGCATGCAAAAACGAACTTTCTGTTATGGTGGATAAAAATTGGCTGGAACTTTGGAAACAGAGATTTAGCGACCCTTTAAGCGACGCTGAAAGTATGGAAATACAAGATGGATTTATAAAAGAGCTTGGTAAAAAAGTAACGCATATAGATAAAATAGATGCTCAGTACATAGGACTTTTTAAATTTAACAAAAGTTTTTTGAGCAGTGTTTTTGACGTTTGGGACAATCTTGATAAAAATAGATATTATGATTCTAAAAATTGGAAAAATATATATATGACATCTTTTTTAACAGAAATTATAAACAAATTTGATAACGCCAAAGCAATATTTGCTCCTAAAAATTGGCTGGAAATCGACCAAAAAACCGACCTTGAAATAGATATTTTTTAATTTAATTCTAAATTTGATATAATGAAATAAAGGAATAAAAATGTTTAATGGCAAAAATATTTTGATAACTGGCGGAACCGGAAGTTTTGGCAAAAAATATACGCAAATATTGCTACAAAATTACAAACCAAATAAAATAATAATCTACTCACGAGACGAACTAAAACAGTACGAAATGGCAAGTGAATTTGGTCAAAAATGCATGCGCTACTTTATCGGAGACGTAAGAGATGAAAAACGCCTTAAAACTGCGATGAACGGTGTGGATTACGTTATTCACGCTGCTGCTATGAAACATGTTCCTATAGCTGAGTACAATCCTATGGAATGTATCAAAACAAACATAAGCGGAGCGCAAAACGTTATAAACTCGAGCCTTGAATGCGGTGTTCAAAAAGTCATCGCTCTTAGTACAGATAAAGCTTGCAATCCAGTAAATTTATACGGAGCGACAAAACTTGCAAGTGACAAACTATTTATCGCTGCAAATAACATAGCAGGAAGCAAACCGACTCGTTTTAGTGTCGTTCGTTACGGAAATGTGGTTGGATCACGCGGCTCAGTCGTGCCGTTATTTAAAAAACTGATAAAGAACGGCGCAAAAGAACTCCCCATAACAGATACAAGAATGACTAGATTTTGGATCACTCTTGAAAATGGCGTAAAATTCGTACTGAAAAACTTTGAGAGAATGCAAGGAGGAGAATTATTTATACCTAAAATTCCATCTATGAAAATGATCGATTTAGCTAAAGCTTTGGCTCCAAATTTAGACATCAAAGTTATCGGGATAAGGCCTGGTGAAAAGTTACATGAAACTATGATAAGCAAAGACGATGCTCACTTGACTTATGAATTTAGCGATCATTATGTGATTACTCCATCTATACAATTTTTAACAGAACCGAATTTCAGTCAAAATTTAATTCTTGAAAAAGGCATAAAAGTCGATGATGAGTTTGAGTATAGTTCAGATAAAAATGAAGCGTGGCTAGATGCTAATGGGCTAAACACGATGTTAGAAAGCGTACAATGAACTTTTTGTTTAAACATGCGCTTAAAGACTATTTATGATCTGGGTTAAAAACTTTATAAATTTAAATAATGATGAAATTTTAGCTGTTTTCAAAGCTCGCACAGATCCACAAACTACTGCTTTTTGCATAAGAAACAATTTTAATTTTGATGAACACTTGAGTTTTGTGCGTTCTTTGAAATTCAGAAACGACAAAGCGTATTTTATGATATACGATGATGAGAGTTTTATCGCAGTAATATCGTTTGTAGATATAAGCGCTAATCAAGCAGAGTTTGGATTATACAAAACTCCAGGTACGAAAAGCGTAGGGAAAGTTCTAATGAATCAGATGATAAAACTAGCTTATTCTTTAAATTTAAAAACCATAAAAGCTAAAGTTTTGAAGCATAATCTTAAAGCGATAAATTTATATAAAGAGTTTGGTTTTGAAATTTACTACGAAGATAAAGAGATATTTTATATAAAGCGCATTATAGATTAAAATACCAAAATATCCCCATAAAATGGGGATAAAAGGACTTTAGAAATTCTAAATGAGTTTTGTAAGTTTAATATGCTCAAACCCTAAAATGAACTTACATACCACTTTAGAGTTATATTTACGAGACTACAAATGCGCTATACTTCAAATAAATTACTCAAATAACTTAAAAAAGTTTCTCAAAAAACGACTTATATTATTGTAATAATTTAAGTACATTTTGCTGAACAGCATTAGCTTGACTCATAGCGTAACTACCGCTTTGAGCTAATATATTATATTTAGAGAAATTCGCGCTCTCTTCAGCGAAATCGACATCTCTGATTTGACTTTCTGCCGACTTAACATTTACTTGAGTAACGCTAATATTATTTATCGTGCTAACTAGCTGATTTTGCACAGAACCCAGGTCAGATCTAATGCTATCTAGAGTTTTTCTAGCAGCTTCGGCAATGCTCATCATAGCTTGAGCACCAGCGTAAGTGCTTACACCAGAGTTTCTTTGATCTACTGCAGTTTCGCCAGCATGAAAGAAGCCCATAGCAGCTGCAACACTACTTGAAATTACGCTATCGTTTATAGTTTTTAAACTAACGCTAGCTTCTTTGATATGGTTTGCAGACAATGCAACAGATAGCCCATTTGTATTAGCTTGTCCGCCAGTAGCACTAAAAGTCATAATTATATCTCTAGCATCTTGTCTAGTAAATGAAATTTTACCTAAAAATGATACGTTAGCACCGCCTTTAGCCTGTGTTATACCTAATCTTGATATATTACCGCCGTTAATTTGTATAGCTCTACCATCCCTAGCAGTAAGAGTCAATTTACCATTTTCTAGACTAGCTTCTACTCCGGTTTGTTCTTTTACTTTATTTATAGCACCGATCAATACTTTATCAGAATCGCCATTTTTTATAGCCAAATTACCTATCGGAACTCCATTTATCTTTAGATCTGTTACGGCTGCAGATTGGATACCGACACCTTTAGTTCCATTAAATACTTGTGTATTATTTACACTAGCTTTTACGCCTGTTTTGTCCGCTACGGTATTTACTTGAGCGGCTAATGCGGCAAGACCTTGAGAAGCAAATACTCCAGAACTTATAGTTTGAAACTTATACTCGCCTCCTGCTATACCGTCAATACCTTTTAATGTAAAAGTAAATCCGCCCGAATTTCCACTTAGTGCAAGACCTTTTGAATAAACTACGTTAGAGCTTGTTTCAAATCTAGTATGACCTATAGTGTTTGAATTAGTCGCACCAACACTTACTTTAACCGTTTCATTTGAATATGCACCGATTTGAAATTCTTTATTGCTAAAACTACCGTTTAGTAGTTGCTGACCGTTAAAACTTGTAGTATTTGCTATGTTATCTAGCTCTTCAAGAAGTCTAGTTATGTCACTTTGAAGCGCACGTCTTGAATCAGATGTTTGACCGTCTTGGGCTGCTTGGATAGCTTTAGTTTTGATAGTATCAAGAATTTTGATCTGCTCATCCATAGCTTTATCTGCTGTTTGAACGATACCGATGGCATCATTTGCATTTTTTATAGATTGACCTAAACCAGCAGCTTGAGCTCGAAGGCTATCTGCGATACTCATACCAGAAGCGTCATCAGCCGCAGTTTGGATCCTAAGACCAGAACTAAGCCTACCGAGCGAACCCGATAGAGATCTGTCATTTACCACAGCATTTGTGTGAGCATTCATAGCTGCGATATTAGTGTTTATTCTAAAACTCATTTTTAGTCCTTTTAAAATTAGTTTGGACTATTAAAGCAAAATGCGTTCCAAAAATTTATATGTATAATCGAGAGCGGTAAAAGAGTATAAAAAGTACTTGTTTAGAATAATTGATAGAATCTAGGGAGAAACCTCCCTAGAAGAGATAAGCTTAAACTATCGAAGTAGTCTAAGAATATTTCAAGGAAATGCTTGAGATTATTGTAACAATCTCAAAACATTTTGTTGCGCAGCGTTAGCTTGACTCATAGCGTAACTACCGCTTTGAGCAAGGATGTTGAACTTAGAAAAGTTTGCGCTCTCTTCAGCGAAATCGACATCTCTGATTTGACTTTCTGCCGACTTAACATTTACTTGAGTAACAGTAATGTTGTTTATAGTACTAACTAGTTGATTTTGCACAGAACCCAGGTCAGATCTAATGCTATCTAGAGTTTTTCTAGCAGCTTCGGCAATGCTCATCATAGCTTGAGCACCAGCGTAAGTGCTTACACCAGAGTTTCTTTGATCTACTGCAGTTTCGCCAGCATGAAAGAAGCCCATAGCAGCTGCAACACTACTTGAAATTACGCTATCGTTTATAGTTTTTAAACTAACGCTAGCTTCTTTGATATGGTTTGCAGACAATGCAACAGATAGCCCATTTGTATTAGCTTGTCCGCCAGTAGCACTAAAAGTCATAATTATATCTCTAGCATCTTGTCTAGTAAATGAAATTTTACCTAAAAATGATACGTTAGCACCGCCTTTAGCCTGTGTTATACCTAATCTTGATATATTACCGCCGTTAATTTGTATAGCTCTACCATCCCTAGCAGTAAGAGTCAATTTACCATTTTCTAGACTAGCTTCTACTCCGGTTTGTTCTTTTACTTTATTTATAGCACCGATCAATACTTTATCAGAATCGCCATTTTTTATAGCCAAATTACCTATCGGAACTCCATTTATCTTTAGATCTGTTACGGCTGCAGATTGGATACCGACACCTTTAGTTCCATTAAATACTTGTGTATTATTTACACTAGCTTTTACGCCTGTTTTATCTGCAATAGCATTTACCTGTTTAGCTACGGCTGCAAGACCTTGAGAAGCAAATACTCCAGAACTTATAGCTTGAAACTTATACTCGCCTCCTGCTATACCGTCAATACCTTTTAAAGTGAAAGCAAAGCTACCTGAATTACCGCTTATAGCAAGATTTTTTGTGTAAACTACGTTAGAGCTTGTTTCAAATCTAGTATGACCTATAGTGTTTGAATTAGTCGCACCTATACTTACTTTTACTGTCTCATTTGAGTAAGCACCGATTTGGAAATTTTTATTACTAAAACTACCGTTTAGTAGTTGTTGACCGTTAAACGCAGTTGTGTTTGCTATGTTATCTAGCTCTTCAAGAAGTCTAGTTATGTCACTTTGAAGCGCACGTCTAGAGTCTGCATTTTGACCGTCTTGAGCCGCTTGTACAGCTTTGGTTTTGATAGTATCAAGAATTTTGATCTGCTCATCCATAGCTTTATCTGCTGTTTGAACGATACCGATAGCATCATTACCATTTTTTATAGATTGACCTAATGCATTAGCTTGACTTCTTAGAGAATCGGCGATAGTCATACCTGAAGCGTCATCAGCCGCAGTTTGAATTCTTAAACCTGAACTAAGTTTTCCTAATGAACCTGATAAATTTCTGTTGTTTCCTACTGCATTCGCATGGGCATTCATAGCGGCAATGTTGGTGTTAATTCTAAAACTCATCTTAAATCCTTTTAGTTAAATATTTTTAGCGTCCTTGCTAAAACTTCAATAACTATATCGCACTTTGGCTTAAAAAGTTTATAGCTTTTAAATAATTTTTATTTTTATGTAAAAAGCTTTACGACTACGAGCAACAAAAAGAACCGGCAAAATGTACTTATTAATATTATTGTTACAAACTCGCTATTGTATTGTTATTATAAAATATTCTCTAGCAAATAGTTTGTTCTAGCATATTTCGCCAATGCTTCTACTGCATCTTTAAAGTATTGTTCTTGTTCTTTGGATTCCTTTAAAGTTTTTGTAATTCCATCTTTTTCTATGGTAGGGACTAATTTCAACTTTTTAAATTTGGAACTCAAAAATTTAGTTATATCTTTAAGGCTATTTTTACCATCGAACATTAACAAAATTTCCATTTCTATATTGTTTAATCCTAAAATAAAATTCATAGGAGTAGCGCATGATAAAGCTTCGCTATTAGTATTTATAAAATAGCCAATATACGCAATATATTCCTCTTTTAACTTTGAAATTCCAGGCTTATAATATATATCACAGATACTCTTATGCGAAACAATGAGAGAATTTGTGACAGCTATAATATCATATATGTGCCTTATAAGTTCACTGGGCGCAACAAGATTTAAGGCATCTTTTACGCTAATACTGCCTGGATAAGATTCTACTAATGTCTTTGCAAATGGTTCAAGGCTAAGACCTTTAGCTCTATCTGCTAATTGCGGAGCTTGTGAAGTTAACACCAAATGAAAATCAGATATATTTTTCAAAATACTATCATCGTCAAATACAAGCTTGTGCTCATTTTGCTTCTTTGTGATAAGAGATGAGCGAAATTTGGTTGAATTTAGAAAATCAAACATCTGATCTTTTGATATACGATCGGAATATGCCAATTTAGCATACTCCTTTACGCTTTGGTTTACAAATTCATCATATGAGAAGTGAAACTGCATATCTGCTATATAACAGAGCAAAAAATCCTCTAAATCAGCCACAAAATCACTAAGATAAAACGGCTGATTGAAAATCTCAAGATATTCGTGGTATAAATAGGCTTTATCTTTAGTTTCTTCTATTTGGTTTATAGTGTCTAATTTCAACTCTCTTGTTAGAATCTGATAAGTTTGTTCGGGAGATATTTTAGTACTAGCATATGCTGCTTTTTCAAATTTAAGAGCGTTTAAAGCAGCTTGAAGTTTATCTTGTTTATCTGAATTTACAGCTGAAAAACGCATAAAATCTCTTGTTATCTCATTTATCTTCCAACCAGGATATGTATTATAACTAATAAGCGCAACGCCATCATCATCTAAAAGTTCGCGCGAACTCTCTAAAATAGCAGCTCTTACCTCATTTGGCACCCAACTATAAACCCCATGAACTATAATATAATCAAAACTCAATTTGTCTTTATAAATACTTATAAGATCACAGATATCCATAGTGATAAGCTCGATATTTTTTATGCCTATTGAGCAAATAGCCTCTTTGCCTATCTTTACTTGCTCATCGCTTAGATCGATACCTATAAAGTGCGAATTAGGATGATTTATAGCTTGACCCATGATATTTCCTCCAGATGCGCAGCCGATCTCCAAAACTCTAGCATTGTCTGGATTTCTAGGTGAGAGTCCATGCATCTTGGCTACTTCATAAAGCCTATCTATGCAAGTCATATTGTATGAATTTGAACGGTATAAAACCTCATCATAAGATGCTTTTATAAGATCGTTTATCATTAAATTCCTTTGGTTATAGCCACTCTTTGGCTGATTTTTTAATCTCTTCTAACTCTAAGTTGATATTTCCTGCTAAACTAAATAACCAGTAGCTTTGAGATGAAATCCATTCAAAAAGCTTATCTTTTTTTTCTTCTTCGGTGTCAGCTCTTTTAACTGCAATAACTGTTAATTCCAGTTCTTGATGCAAAAGTACTGCTCCGCAACATCCATAAAAAGCTGATAAAAATATCTCATCATTAAGATTTGTTTTAAGCTCGTCTAAAGCAAAAGAGAGATTTTGCATTTTTGTATAGTTTATCTTATCTGCTTGATTTTTTGCTTTTAATTTTTTTGCTTTTTCTACTTCTTTAGCTATCTTTAAAAATAGTTTTTCGGATTTTTTTTGCAATCTTTCTCCATAGTTTATAATAGCATATATATGTTTTCTAGCTTTCTTTAAATGACGCTCTTTGGCAATCTCATTTAATTTGTAAATTGGAATAAATTTCTTTTTTATACCCTCTTTTAAAACTATATCTGCTATTTCATTAAATGGAGTTTCCACTGTACCCACTATCCTTGCACCGCCTTCTGTACAATTATAAACCGTAAATTTAGCCGCTCTTGATGCTGATTGTATAAAGTGTTCAAAGTAATTTCTAAAAAGATTCCAAACGGTAGTCGTAATCACCTCGCCGACTCCACCGTATTTTGGCGCTAATTCAGCATTTGTATCACATGGGTCTATCTCGGTTGTCCTAAATATATGACCTTTTGAATGGCTAGTTCCATCATCTCCAAAAGCTAAATCTTGACCTATAAGAACGATATTTTCATGATTTAAAGTAAGGGCTATATCAAAAGCTAAGTGAGCTGCACTTGGTCCACCGCCCATATAGCCAAATGTTTCGTCCTTAAATCCTTTTTCATAGTGCAAAGGTCTAAATACATAAGAAGTATCTCTACCTTTTAAATTTTCAATTGTTTTTTCATGCGTTAAAGATGCAGTAACAAATAAAATTCCATCATCAAATTCACTTACTGGATCTTTAAAAAATTTAGATGTAAGCTCTACGCGTTCTATAGAAGAGACGTAATCCGGCTTTATGCCATGCTTTTTAAGTATAGGATAAGAAGCATCTATAGATATGATAGTTACGTATGGAGCGATTTTTTTAAGAGTTTTGAGCTGTTTAAAAAGAGACGGACCGGTAGCTACTATAACAGCTGTTTTTACTTTAGATTTTCTTTTTTTTATCACATTTTTTATAGGAAAACTATCAAATACTATAGGTATATGTTTTGTAGTATGTTTTATTCCTATAAGAGTATCTCTAGAATCATTTCCTTGTTCTAAAAATACCTGTTTTATCGCTTTTATCATTTCTTTATTTATTTTTATAATATCATTCGCATAATGGCTTTGGTTATAAAAGTTATTTGTGATATGAAGATTATAAAGTCTTGAACTCGTCATAACATCTCCGAATTTAGATAAAGTATAAAGCTCTATAAATCTCACGAGATTGGGATAAAATATTATAAATCGTTCACTGTAAATATCTTGAGAAAAATCTATAAGACTAAGAGTTATAAAAAGTATCTCAATCTCAGGTTCAAAAACTATAATTCTAGTGTGAGACGGATTGCCCAAAAGAGACTTTAAAAATATTCCATTTCCTATACCGTAGAAGAAAAGAACTTTATAACGACTATGATCCTCTTCAAAACTAATAATTTTCTCTTCAACCTCTTTTGCCGGACTTTCATAAAGATATTTTTTGGTTTCCAAATTTATGATATTTATATCAAGAGGATCTTTTCCCATAAATACGCCGAATTTTTTATTCTCTTTTAGGTCAAAAAGCATCTGAGCAAGACGTGGACTATAACTCATAATAGCTACTATATTTCTATCAAAAGTTGTTATTTCCTTGCGCTCAGTGATTTGACCTGCCAATTTATCGTTTAGCTTTAGAAACTGTTTTTCATCTTGATTTAGCTCTTTATCTTTCATAGTTTTCCTTAAATTTGTGTATATAAATTTATGCTATATTAAGCCCTATATCGGCTATATAGTTTTTCCTTAAAACAGATCTTTTGAAAATTATTTTGTAATATTTAAAATTTCATAAGAATAATCAAGCCCATCGCTTCCTAAAAATCCAACCGTACCTTTGATATTTTTATCTAATCTAAACTGAGTTTTTACATATTTTTTAATCGTTTTTACAGTTATGCTATCGCCATCGCGCAACTTTGCGGCTACTTTAAAATACTCTCCGCCTCTAAACTCATTAAATTTAGAATGAGTAAAAATCACGGCTCCATCAAAATTAGAAAGCTCATCAAATTCATTTAAAACGCCGTCTAAATTCAAATCATCGCCATTTAAATTTATAATTCTAATGCCAAAAGAACTGCTTAGCAAATTTAACATAGCTCGTATTTGTTGAGAATTTATACTATTTAAAACCTCTGGCGAAACGATGATGACTCTGCAATTTTTTATAAAATCGCAAATACTAGGGAGTTCCTCTTCCCCGACGTTACTCTCGCCGCTTAAATAACCCTCATCAAGAGAGTCAAAAAACTCATCGTCAAACAAATCTTTGCAAATAAGTGCTAAAACATAACTAAGGCTTCCTATCTCGCACTTAACAAACTTAGCGTTTATATCATCGTCTAATGGACTAATAACTAAAATATCATCATTTTTAAAAGTTTCTAGCAAATTTGGTGCTTGAAATGATAGAATACTTGCTAAACTAAGAACTTTCATGCTATTCCTTATAATATGGCAATTTATCTAATTATATCTAAAAATGTTTATGTAATGCTTTTAAAATAGACAAACGCCGCCTTAATGTATTAATTATTTCTTAAGCTAAATGCAGGTAGGATTTTTGCATTTTTAAAGGAATAAAATTTGAAATACCAGCTAACATTAATATCTATAGCAAGCTTTGTAATAATAGCAACGGGTCTTGCAGCAGCAAGTGCCATCGTAGTGCCGTTTTTTCTTGCTGTTTTTATAGCTATAGCTATTTCGCCCGTACTTGAGTTTATGCAAAGATTAAAGATACGCCGAACAATCTCATTTATACTGCTTATAGCTATATTTATAGGAATTTTATGGTTTTTGGGAAATGTGGTATCAAGTGCGCTAAACGGATTTAGCAGCTCACTGCCTGAGTATCAAATGCAATTTAGGATATTTATAGATAAAACAGTAGAATGGCTAAACTCGTATGAAATAATAAAAATAAATAGTTTTGTGTTAGAAAGCATAGATACAAATAAGATATTTTCTACAACAAGTACTATCTTAAGACAAACTAGCGAAATAGTCACAAAGTCGTTTTTGGTCTTTTTGCTAGTAGTTTTTATGCTCGTAGAAACTCAAGTTTTTAAAGATAAAGTTGAGTATTTTGCCAAAAAACATATGTCTATGCACAATATAGCAAATAGCTTTATTTCAAATTTAAAAAAATACCTTGCTATAAAAACCATATCTTCTATCGCTACTGGTCTTATTTTGTGGCTGTTTTTAGTATATTTTGGAGTACCTTACGCACCTTTGTGGGCTGTTTTGGCGTTTATATTTAACTATATTCCTACTATAGGATCTATTATAGCGGCGATTCCTGCTATTTTAATGTCGCTTTTAGTAAATGATTTAAGCGATACATTGTGGCTTAGTATTATATATTTAGTAGTAAATATATCCATAGGTAACTTTATAGAGCCGAAATTTCTAGGCGCCGGACTTGGGATATCAACTCTTGTAGTAATTTTAAGTCTACTTTTTTGGGGATTTTTGCTCGGTATCGGCGGAATGTTTTTGGCAGTTCCTCTTACTATGAGCATAAAAATAGCCCTAAACGAAAGTCCTAAAACTAAATTTATAGCGGTGCTACTCAGCGATAAGGCGCAGTAAGTGAATAAAATATTTAGCACTATTTTAGCAAGCTACATACTCTTAGCTTTTATAGGAGCTATAATTCTGAGTTTTGATATCATGCGTTTAAAACCTATATCATTTATAGATCTACTTTTTACGGCTACTTCTGCAGTCTGCGTAACAGGTCTTATAACTGCAAATACCGCGACAGATTTTAGCGGATACGGACAAGGGATTATACTAGCTTTGATACAAGCAGGCGGTTTTGGCTATATGAGTTTAGCCGGATTTTTATTTTTACTTATAGGTAAAAAAGTTGATTTCAAAGGTAAAATGCTGCTAAAAGAGTCGCTTGACTACCCAAATATGCAAGGTATTATAAAATATCTAAAAAAGATTTTTGTTTTTACTGCTTGCATAGAAATCATAGGGGCCGTGATTCTTACTTTAAATTTTATGCTTGATATGCCGTTCAAAAAAGCGGTTTGGGCAGGAGTATTTCACTCCATTTCAGCGTTTAATAATGCCGGATTTAGTATATTTGAATACAATCTTGCAGAGTACAGAGATAATTTTGTACTAAATATCACAATATGCTTTTTAGTTATACTAGGCGGACTTGGATTTTTAGTGCTTAGCGAGTGTTTTAACTACTATAAAAAGAGTTCTAGGATAAGCATACATACAAGAATAGTTTTAATAGCAACTATTATTTGCATATTGCTCGGTATGGCTGTATTGCTGATATTTGAATGGGAAAATTCAAAAAGCATAGGCTCTTTAAACTGGTTTCATAAGCTACTTAGTTCGTTTTTTGTATCGGTAAATCTTAGAACATCAGGATTTAATACGATAGATCTTGGCTCTTTGCATGATCAAAGTCTATTTTTCTCATCTTTGTTGATGATCATAGGAGCAGCTCCAGGAGGTACTGCTGGAGGTATAAAGATAACTACGGTTGCAGTGCTTCTTATATATGCTTACTGCTCTTTAAGAGATAAAGAAACTGTTATATTTCAAAGAACTATTCCGGAAAATATCGTAAAAAAATCATTTTTGATCTTCGTTATAGCGGTATTTTATATTATTATTTCTACGATCATACTAAGTACTACAGATGATAAAGAAAATAGATATTTTTTGCCTTTATTATTTGAAATTTGCTCTGCATTTGGCACTGTTGGAGTAAGCACCGGAGATGGCGAAAGCTTATCGTTATCGGCTAAATTTAGTGATTTTGGTAAATTTTATATAATAGTCTTGATGTTTATGGGAAGAGTCGGGGTGTTGGTTTTTAGCATGGCTCTTTTTAGAAAAAGTAAAAATAATAGTATTAAATATCCAGAAGAAGGAGTGGTATTATGAAAACTTACGCTGTTATCGGCCTTGGTAAATTTGGATCGCACGTGGCAAAAGGACTTATAGAAAACGGTGAGCAAGTCATAGCCGTAGATAAAAATGAAGATAGCATAAAAGAATTTAGAGGAATTTGCGAGAATTTATTTATCATCGACACTACCGATATAAATTCTTTAAAAGACGCAGGTATCGCAGAAGTAGATACAGCCATAGTAAGTATAGGAAAAAACATAGAAGCTTCTATACTAAGCGTTATGGCTTTAAAAGAAATAGGAGTAAAAGAGGTTATCGCAAAAGCATACACTCTAATTCACGGCAAAATTCTATCCAAAATAGGCACGGATAGAGTTATTTATCCTGAAAGGGACGCAGCAAAAAGGCTTGTAAAAAGCTTCTCTTTAAATCCTAAATTTGAAGTCATAGACGTAACAAATACTATGAAAATAGCTAGATTTAAAATTACCGCGCAATACGCAAATATAGCCGCCGGCGATCTTTTAAGCAGATCAAAATCAGATCTAAAAATAATAGCCTTTAAACGAGAAAATAGATGGGAATATGAAATAGGCGAGTTTTTAGTTTTAAAAAATGATGATGTAGTTTTGCTTTTTGGTAATTCAAAAGAACTTGAAATATTTGTCTCAAATATATAGATAATTTTGTAATTTAAATTATGTATTTATGTTATATATTTAAGATTTTATTTATAAATTTAATATTAAATTGTTTATCAAAAGCCCTATTTTCGATATTTAAAGTTTATGAACAACCTGCTTTTAAAACATTAAATAATAATACATAACTATGAATCTGTCGCGCTTTTACTATATTTTTTAATATTTAAGATTAAATTCATTCAATCAACATTATAATGTCATTGATAAAAAAAATATAGGAGACATATCATGGGTACAAGAAAAGAACACGACTTCATAGGCGAGCTAGAAATAGCAGAAGACGTTTATTATGGAGTTCAAACATTTAGAGCTGTAGAGAACTTCAATATTACTCACGAACGCATTTGCAACTTTCCAAATTTTATAGTAGCTCTTGCTCAAGTTAAAAAAGCAGCAGCACTTGCAAACTTCGATCTTGGTTTACTTGATGCAAAGATCAAAAATGCTATTTGTGAGGCTTGCGACCTTGTTGCTAGTGGAAAATACAACAATCAATTTGTAGTAGATATGATACAAGGCGGCGCGGGAACAAGTACAAATATGAACGCAAACGAAGTTATAGCTAACATCGCACTTGAGCTTATGGGACACAAAAAAGGCGAGTATCAATACTGCCATCCAAACGATCACGTAAATTTAAGTCAAAGTACAAACGATGCTTATCCAACAGCTTTAAGAGTTGCTATTTATGAAAGACTTTGTGAATTAACAGAAGCTATGCATCTCTTAAAAGACAGCTTTGAAAAAAAAGCAGAAGAGTTTAAAGACGTTTTAAAAATGGGCAGAACTCAACTTCAAGACGCAGTTCCTATGACTTTAGGTCAAGAGTTTAAAACTTTTGCTATAATGCTTGGCGAAGATATCGACCGTGTAAGAGAAGCTAGAAACTTAGTACGCGAGATAAACCTAGGCGGAACAGCTATCGGTACAGGTATCAACTCTCACCCAGACTATCCAAAAGTAGTCGAGACAAAACTTCAAGAAGTAACAAAACGTCCATTCATCACTGCTGGTAACCTTATAGAAGCTACTCAAGACACAGGCGCTTATGTTCAAATTTCAGGCGTTTTAAAAAGAGTTAGTACAAAACTAAGCAAAATTTGTAATGACTTAAGACTTTTAAGCAGCGGCCCAAGATGCGGACTAAACGAGATAAACTTACCAAAAATGCAACCGGGCTCAAGCATTATGCCAGGCAAAGTAAATCCTGTTATCCCTGAAGTAGTAAATCAAGTTTGTTTCGCAGTTATCGGTAATGACGTAACTGTAACTCTAGCTAGCGAAGGCGGACAACTTCAACTAAACGTATTTGAACCAGTTATCGCTTATAGTCTGTTTAACTCTATCGCAATGCTTAAAAAAGCTTGCCGTACTCTAGCTACAAAATGCGTTGACGGCATCACTGCAAATGAGAAAGTTTGTTCTGATTTTGTTTATAACTCAATCGGTATCGTTACAGCATTTAACCCATATATCGGTTATGAAAACAGTGCTAGCATAGCAAAAGAAGCTTTAAGTACAGGAAAGAGCGTAGCATCTATCGCACTTGAAAGAGGACTTTTAACTCAAGATCAAATAGATGATATTTTACGTCCGGAAAATATGCTAAATCCTCATATGACAAATGAAGATAAAAGCAAATTTAAAAACTAATTTTTTAAATTTTAAAATAGCGATTTTACGCTAAAAGTATTGAATTTACCTTGCTTTTGCAAGGTAGTAATTTTGGTATTTGTTGCTTTAGGTGACTTTAAACAGTCGTCATAAAGCATAAAAAATAAAAAGGATCTTTTTATGGACATTATGATTATTCTACAAGTTATCGTTCTATTTGGAGCGATATTCTTGGGTGTTAAGCTCGGAGGTATGGGTATAGGCTACGCCGGAGGTCTTGGCGTTGTTGTTTTAGCCCTTGTTTTAGGTATGAAGCCAGGTAGTATTCCATGGGATGTTATACTTATAATTATGTCGGTTATCGCGGCTATCACAGCGATGCAAATGGCAGGTGGACTTGATTATTTAGTTCAAATAGCTGAGAAATTATTAAGAAAAAATCCAAAATATATCAACTATTTAGCTCCTACAGTTACTTACTTTTTAACTATATTTGCCGGTACGGGTCACACTGCATTTTCTATGATACCAGTTATTGTTGAAGTTGCAAAAGGTCAAAATATAAAACCTGCAGCACCTCTTAGTATAGCAGTTGTTGCAAGCCAAATCGCTATCACAGCAAGTCCGGTTTCGGCTGCGGTTGTATTTATGAGCGGCGTACTTGAACCACTTGGCTGCTCATATCCTATGCTTTTAGCTATTTGTATTCCTACAACATTCATCGGTTGTATGATTACTTCGTTTATCGTTAGTACATTTTGGAATCTTGACCTTGACAAAGATCCCGTATATCAACAAAGATTAAAAGACGGTCTTGTCAAAGAAGTAAAAGGTGCTGAGTATAAAGAGATATCAAAATCTGCCAAAACTTCAGTTGCTATATTTTTAATCGGCGTTTTAGCAGTAGTTTTCTATGCAACTGCTATATCAAAAAACGTAGGATTAATCGACCCTGTTATACTTGGTAGAGATCACGCTATCATCAGCTTTATGCTTACTATAGCTACGCTTATTGTTATAATTTGCAAAGTTAGAACAGATACTTTAGTTCAATCAAGCGTATTTAAATCAGGTATGGTAGCTTGCGTGTGCGTACTTGGTGTGGCTTGGCTTGGCGATACTTTTGTTAGTGGACACATTGAAGGAATTAAAGGATTTGCTTCTGAGCTAGTCGGTAAATATCCGTTCTTGCTTTCAGTTGCACTATTTTTTGCTTCAATGTTACTTTATTCTCAAGCAGCAACCGCAAAAGCGATCATCCCTGCAGTTATTTTAGCTCTAGGAATTACTCCTGAAAACAGCGGTCAAATTTATATCGTTGTAGCTTCATTTGCAGCAGTTTCAGCTCTATTTGTCCTCCCTACTTATCCAACATTGTTAGGTGCTGTTCAAATGGACGATACAGGTACAACAAGAATAGGAAAATATATATTCAACCACGCTTTCTTAGTTCCTGGAATTTTAGCCATAGCTATATCAGTAGCTCTTGGATTTATCGTTGCTCCTATGATGCTTTAATTTTCTTAGTCCGACAACAAGTCGGACTATCTAAATATATTAAATTTATCCACCATTTTTCTAAATTTAAAAATAATAAAATATTACGATTTTATATATACTACGTTATAAATTATTCATAATTATTAAAATATATCCAAAAAATAAATTGGTAATAAATTTAATACAAGATATTTTAAATTTATTACCAGATGCTAACTATATAG
>OODU01001380.1_pt1 | contig 23931 bp, 20 predicted proteins | sample 1671171 | NCBI WGS metagenome assembly OODU01 (sample SAMN06348129, study PRJEB24527) | human gut metagenome | biome: human gut; feature: ankylosing spondylitis patient; material: feces | host: Homo sapiens | place: China | collected 2015-10
AAATGGCAATTTATCATGTTAAATATAGCATTTTTTTTTTTTTCTCGCAAGCAGTAGTATGAGGTTTGGATGTGATAAAAAATAGACAAAAAGCTGACAAATTACAATTCTTTTATGTGTTGTAAAATCAATTGACATTCTATCCATTCTGATTTAGACTTTAATTAACATTTTGTCACGTATATTCAGGACTTTTCTTCGTCCCGTCACCCGTCCACCTTTTCTATCATTTCAGCAGCTATCCTTCATGTTCGCAGATCCTGTATATTCCTTGACCGTTCTGCGTTTTCTGAATGGCTGCCCGGGAGATAACATATGAATCAAACTCGGAAAAAACAGCAGTCCATGGACATGACCTCAGGGTCCATCACAAAGCTCCTGATCATGTTCGCGGTTCCCCTCGTGATCGGAAACCTTTTTCAACAGCTATACAACACTGTGGACAGTCTCGTTGTTGGAAACTTTGTCGGCTCCCATGCTCTCGCCGCCGTAGGTTCCACCACCAGCATCATCAACATGATCGTCATGTTCTTTACCGGTACCTCTGTTGGTGCCGGTGTCGTCATTAGCCGGTACTATGGGGCCCACGATGACGAAAAGCTTCACATTGCCGTGGAGACCACGATGGCAGTGACCTTCATCTGTGGGATCATTTTTACAGGTCTTGGAATCTTTGTTGCCCCCTATATGTTAAAATTTATGTCCACACCGGATGATGTCCTGCCGTCCGCCTCCGTATACTTAAAGATCTATTTTTCCGGCGTTTTCGGTCTGCTTGTATACAACATGGGAAGTGCTATCCTGCGTGCCGTTGGCGATACGAAGCGGCCGCTGTACTTCCTCTGTCTCTCCAGTGTCATGAATATCGGCCTTGACCTTCTTTTTGTAGTGGGCTTCGGCATGGCCATCGAGGGAGTTGCCTACGCGACGATCATCTCCCAGTTTGTTTCCGCAATTCTCGTGCTCATCGTTCTCACCAGAAGCACGGAGAATTACCGCCTGACCTGGAAGGACCTGCGGATCAACAAAAAAATCTTCCGGCAGATCCTCATGGTCGGACTACCGACAGGATTTCAGCAGTCACTGACATCATTTTCCAACGTGTATGTCCAGTCCTATATCAACACCTTCGGATCCAGCTGCATGGCCGGATGGAGCAGCTACTCAAAGATCGACCAGTTTGTTTTCCTTCCGATGCAGAGTATCGGACAGGCATCCACGACCTTTATGAGTCAGAACCTGGGAGCCGGGAATCTGCCCCGCGCGAAAAAAGGAACCGGTGTGGCTCTCCGGCTGGCACTCCTCATTACATTCGCCAGCGCTGGGATCCTTTTCCTCTTTGCGCCTCGGCTCGTCGCAGTCTTCAACCAGGAGCCTGACGTTGTCCGGTACGGAACCATGTTTCTCCGGATGAACGTGTTCATGCTGGCATTCTGCTGCCCGAACCAGGTCGTTGCGGGCGCGATGCGCGGAGCCGGAGATTCCAGGACACCGATGCTGATCATGCTGTTCTCCTTTGTCCTGTTCCGCCAGATCTATCTCTATATCGCGACCTCGATCTGCAATACAGCCGCAGTTGTCGGATTCGGATATCCAGTGGGCTGGATCGTAGCTTCGGTTCTCGTAGAGCTCTACTATATGTCCGGAAAATGGGAGAAAAAGATCAATATGTAACCTCTTCCCATGTTCTGTTATTCTCCTGTCAGTACCTGATCCAGGAGATCGGATAACGGCATCATCGCCGCTTTCGCCTCCGCATACGTGTTTGTCTGGGCGCCCACCTCGATGAGGGCGGAACGCGCCCGGACATGCTCGTTATAGCGGAGGCCTTTTAAATAGATCTTTCGCGTAAGTCCCGGATATTTTCCAGCAGCCAGAAGCTGCATCTGGAAGCTGAACGCCAGGTTTTCCTTGAGATTTGGATTCGGAAGATACTCGATGGGGCCGTCCGGGCTCATGGATGTCCCGTTGAAGAACATGATCTTCGCGGTCTCCGTCCCGTCGATCTCCGTCACAAGTCTCGTCCCATCCGAGACGCCGTCCCGGTGGACATCCAAGACCACCTCGATAGACGGGTATTTCTGCAGGAGACCAGAGATCCCGTCGAGGGCGTAGGTATACGCCGCACTGCGGTCCAGCTTTCCGTTCCGGTAATCGTAGACGCTCTCATCATGGTACACGTTGTACCCCTTTTCCCTGAGAAGCTTCGCCAGGCACTCTCCGAGGTGGATCACGTCCGCCTCCGAATTTTCCGGGTAGTCGGCGTAGGTCTCCTGGGAGTGGGTATGGTAGATCAGGATCTGGGGGATGTCGGCGTTTTTTTCGATGGAAAGGTCCGCGGCGAGGAAATTCTCCGCCCGCATCAGGTCCCGGCCCGCCGTTGTTGTGGGGTGGACGTTGTAGAATTTTTTCATCAGGTAGTCGTAATCGTTGAGTTTTTCTAAAATGATGCCGGAATTTCCGGTGTTGAAGGTTCCTGCTGCGAGCAGGCCTGCGAGTGTCGTCTTTTCATTCTGGGATGATCCGTTTTCTCCAGTTCCGCTTTTTCCCGAATTCCCCCATTCTTCTGAACTTTCTGTTTTTGTTCTGTCTTGTGCATTTTCATCCGCATTTCCGCTTCCCCATGCATTCTTCCTACGATCATCTCCGTAAACTCCCTGATTTTGTTCCCTGTCTGCGATCCATTCTGCCCGCAGTACCCCATTCTCATTCTCGATCCCAAATATCTCCTCATACTCCTTTGTCCGCCTGCTGCCATTTTTTCTGCTCTCCAGATAAAAAGCCGTACCCTCATCCTCCTTCCACGCCGGAAGAAATCCCCGCATCACATCATCCGCGATCCGCACCGCGTAATTTTCATAGAAATCCTTCCATGCGCCCGCACACAACCCACGTCCGAGATACAGCGCCGCCACGCAGACCACCGCCAACACGATCCACCGCCCGGCATACTGGATCATCCTGATGATATTTCCGATCATCTGCGCAACAAACAGGCGGTCCGCCTGAAGCATCCGCTTAAAATAGTACCATCTCCGCCTCATATCTGCCGCCTGATTCGCCGTTTCTTTACAGTTTATGTGAATATGCGGTTATTCAGTACCTGCGCAACCATACTGCCGCCGCAAAATCCGAACCATATCAGCCAGGCACCAACAGCCATTTCCGAATAAAAAATGCAGAGTTTTTCACATATATCACGCAAATCTATGCAGTTCTGAACAACGCCTCATGGATCGCCTCCGAGATCGTAAAGCTCAGAAAATCCACCCGCTCATCAATATCATGGGGCGTCACATACATGGGACCGAGGTCCGGCTTTAAGAGTTCCTTAACAAGCTCATAAGATTCTTCTACCCGAAGAATTTCCAGCTTCTTCTCTCCGGATTTTCTTTTCTTTTCACCATTTCGATCCCTGTCCGAGTCCTCCGCTTCCATTACCTCATCATCTTTTTCCAAAACATCACACCCTATCTTCTCCCTCAACACCTCCGTCATCGCCCCAACCGTATCATACACGATCGCCGCCGCCCCGACGACCATCGGGATCCCGATCGCAAACACAGGAATCCCCAGTGTCTCCTCCGTCAGCCCGCTCCGGTGATTCCCGACCCCGGATCCCGGCTGGATCCCCGTATCGGATAGCTGCACCGTGACTCCCAGTCTCCCGGCACTTCTCGCCGCCAACGCATCCACAACGATCACTGCATCCGGCTCCGTCTCCTGCACAATGCCTTTCACGATCTCCGCCGTCTCCATCCCCGTCTGCGCCATGACCCCCGGCGTGATCCCGCTTAAGACCGGATACCCGTGCTTCCTGCAAAAATCCGTCCCATACTCCAGCTCCAGATGCCTCGTCGCCTGAAGATGCTCCAAAACCTTCGGTCCCAAAGCATCCGGCGTCGCCTCCGGATTTCCCAGGCCAACGACCAGAGTTCTCACCGGCCGCCCCATCTTCTCCGTCTCAAGCCCATGCTCCTTTAGCATCCCCCGCAAAAGCCCCGCCAACTCCTCCGAGACCTCCCTGTGATAATCATCATCCTTCTTCGCCAGCGAAGCCGCCTCCACCGTCAAATACATCCCCACCGGCTTTCCCAGCGCCTTCTCTCCTCTCTCATCACACACCGCGACCTCCGTCACCCGGATCCCAGTCTCCTCCTTCTCCCACTCCCGCACCCGGATCCCCGGAATCTCACTCCCCTGCACCTTCTCTCTCTCCTCCAGCGCCAGATCCGTCCTCACCGTAAACTCCACATCCGCCTGTCTCATAAACACGCCTCCTATCTCAACTTTCTCCTTATTTTTCTCGCAAAAAAGCAATTTATGTATTGACATACCGGGAAATATTCGCTAGAATGTAATAGTATGTTTACATTGAACTGTCCGTGTCCAGGCTTTGATGCAAAACAAACAGAGATAATTTTTTAAAATAATATGGAGGTGTACAGATTGGCTAACATCAAATCTGCAAAGAAAAGAATCGTAGTAGCAGAGACAAGAGCTGCTAGAAACAAAGCAATCAGATCCAAAGTGAAAACTTTCGTTAAGAAGGTAGAGGCTGCAATTACTGCTGGTGACAAGGCTGCTGCACAGGCTGCACTTCTTGCTGCTACAAGCGAAATCGATAAGGCTACTTCCAAGGGCGTATATCACAAGAATACCGCTTCCAGAAAAGTATCCCGTTTGGCTAAAGCTGTAAGCGCAATGGCTTAATTTATCATCGAACTGGATTATTACGCATAAATAAAAAAGAACCGCTGTTTCCGAGGTGTGTCAGAAACAGCGGTTCTTTTTTATATCTCGGCACCGGTCAATGTACCCAGCAGGTTCGGAGACTCCTGCTCGATCTTTCTTATCGGATCCAGCTCCAGCACCGGTCAATGTACCCAGCTCCATCCAACCCCCAGCGCAGGCCTGCCTTCGGACCCGGATGCCTGATTGCGGGGGCTCTGGCTTCCTCTTGGCTCGCAGGAAAATGCGTTGGAGGAAAGGTGACACTTGTCTGAGCGCAGCGAGTTGTGTCACCTTTTCTCCGCCCTTAGCATTTTTCTGCAAGCCTAGAGGAACCGCCCCTGAAATCCACCAGCACCCGAATCCGAAGCCAGGCCTGCGCGTCCTTTTGCCAAGTTGATCCAACCTTACTCATACTTCTTCGCAATCAGCAACTCCACCGCCAACCGATCCGAGAGTCGACCGGTTTTCACAGCCTCCTCCGATTCCACACAAAACTCCACATAAGAAAGAATCTGCTCCCTCGTAAACGCCCTCGCCTGCGCCATCAGCTTCCCCGCCACAAACGGCGGTACCTTCACCCTGGACGCGATCTCACTCTTCTGCGCCCCCTTACCCGCCAATTCCTTCACCTGCAGAAGCTGGTTAAACTGCTTCGCGATCAAAAACATGATCCGCATCGGCGGCTCCTTCAGAGTCAGAAGATCCTCATAGAGATCCATCGCCTTCCTCGTATTCCCCGCCACGATCGCCGTCACCATCTCAAAGATCCGGTTCGTCACATGGACCGTCCCGACCGCCTCCACGTCCTCCTTCGTGATCACCTCGCGCCCCATGGTATAGCAGATCAGCTTCTCCAGCTCCATCCTGATATTCTCCATGTCATCCCCGGTCCGCTCCATAAAATACTCCATGACCTGGCGCGTGATCTTCTTCCCGTCCTTCGAAAGGATCCCCGCTGCCCAGCGCATCAGCTGGTCCGCGTCCTGCTTCTTTAATTCCGCTGCATACCCGTTGTCCTTCACCTTCTTGTAGAGCTTATTCCTCTTGTCAACCTCATTCTCCACAAACACCATACATGTAGACTCCGGGATCTCCGGGATATAATTCACAAGCTCCTCCGGCGCACTGCTCTTAAAAAATCCGCTGCCATCGATCAGCACAAGTCTCCGCTCAGCAAAAAAAGGCATGGTGTCCGCGAGACTAATGATCTCTTTCACATCCGGTCCCTTGCCCTCAAAATAATTATAATTCATCGTGTCATCCCCGGCGATCGCCTCCCGGAGACGCTTTTTATAACTATTCACAAGAAACGGCTCATCCCCAAACAATAAATAGACCCTCTTAAACGTCTTATCCTTAATATCCTGGTTTAATATCTGCATAGCCGCCTCCGTGAACTGTCGTATTGATCATCTAAAACTTTTCTTATTTTATCAAATATCCGAAATACGGTCAAGCCGCGCCATTCTTCGCTGCCGTCCTCATGAGCGTCTCTGCATCGGCGTCCCACATGAGCGTCGATGAAAAATAGAATCCTTTCATTTTGTTTCCTCCAGACAAAATGCATTATAGAAACGCGATGTAAAATGCAAAACGGACTTTTTGTAAAATCCTTGTAAGCGGAAATTAAAACTTTTCCTTCCGATGTAAAGCACGGTCAGTCTGTGTCAAGCGGAAGCATCGTTTTTATTTTGAGTTTCTTTCCATCTGTCCGGACCATGACAGCGCCGGAAAGGCCTGTTTCATAGATCTTTGATCCATGTTCTAAAAGCCGCTCCCGGACTTTCTCCGCAGGATGTCCGTACCGGTTCTTTCTTCCGTAGGAGAGGATCGTCACGGATGGGGACAGTTTTTCTATAAACTCTTCGCTGGATGAGGTGGCGGAACCGTGATGTCCGGCTTTTAAGATCGTCACCGGAGTCAGAACGCCGGAAGTCAAAAGTGTTTCCTCCCCGGATGTCTCCATATCTCCCGTGAGGAGCATGGAAAAACGTCCGTAGGTCAGGCGGAACACCAGGGATTCCTCATTCCGGTCCGTGAACTCTGTTCCGCCATCCGGCGACAGGCATTCCATGGACATTCCTTTTCCCGGAAAGTTATTCCATATATCTCCCTTTTTGGCATAAAAAACAGGAATATCCCGCTTTTTTGCAAGCTCCGCCATCTTTCCGTAGATCTCATCCTTTCCCGCCTCCGGCATCATGAGACCTCCCACCCGGATTCCCGATTCCGGGTGTTCCAGAAGATACCGGATCCCGTTCATATGATCCTGGTCCCCGTGGGTCATGACCGCAAGATCCAGACGCGTCACCCCCTGGCTCTTGAGATACGGCACCAGAACCTTCTCTCCGATGGATTTCTGCTGGCTGCTGCCGCAGTCCACCAGGATCGTATGGGATTCGGAGCGCAGAACGATTCCGTCGCCCTGGCCTACGTCGAGGAATGTGGCAGAGAGTCCGGTTTGGCGGGATGGGAGCAGGAAAAGAAATGCCGCAAGCCAGGCGGCGCATAATAACACCAGGCGATGTTTTTTATTTTCCGCAATCTCCATCCCCCTCTCATAAACAACTGCTCCGAATATCATCAATCCATAATAACACCCAATTTTCCATATTTCCGGCTGCCCCAGCACCAGCTCTGCCCCCGGAAGCTCCCCTGTCCAATTACATATCACCTCATAAAATTTCAAAATATAATGCGCGCCTCCAAGCATCGCACCCCCAACCGATTCTGATAAAAAAGACAGACCTAGTCCAAGAAATCCCGATATGACCACATACGCCATAAGCGGGATCACAATTAGATTTAAGAACACCCCGTAGACCGGTATCCCAAAAGAATGCCAGAGAATGACCGGCGCTGTCACCACCTGGATCGAAAGACTTGTAAAGAACGCGGACGCTGCCGCAGATATTTTTTCATCCGTAAAAAGCTTTTCCCCCCGGGAAGAAAAAACCCTCCCGGGATAGATCAGTGATGTCACCGCAAGAAAGGACAGCTGAAAGGACGCCTGGGACAGCAGATACGGATGGGCAAGCAGCAATCCTGCCGCCGGAATACACATTGCCGTCGGAAGATCGTATGTCCGCCCTACGGCCGCCGCGAGAAAGGAGAGCCCTGCCATTGACACCGCCCGGGTCACAGACGCGCCGCTGCCCACCATCATGCCGTAGGCGCAGAGAAATCCCCCTGCGAAGATCCCGGAGATCCAGAACCCCGCCCCGCCTTTCCTGAAAATCTTCCAGATTCCCAGCCCCACAATGGAGACATGAAGCCCGCTGATGGCAAGGAGGTGGGATATCCCATTCTTCCGGTAAAGTTCATAAATTTCACTGTCCAGATCATCCTTCTCCCCAAAGAGAACCGCCGACAGAATTCCAGCGTCCTCTGGGAGAGCGATCGCCTTTAACCGCTCAGAAAGGCACCTCCGGATCCGGTACAGGCTGTCCGAAAATACATGTACCTTCCCGCCAGTCACCGTATATCCCTCCACATAGATGATCCCGGAAATTCCGCGGGACCTGCAATACAGACGGTAGTCAAACGCCCCAGGATTTCTCGCCGGATCTGCCGTTTTTCCCTCTCCGAAGACTCGGATTTTCTCACCGACAGCGGGTGATGGTTTTTGCTTCGAAACCGCCTCAGCTGCTTCCCCTGTTTTATTCACATCCAGATAACATAAAACTCTTCGAAGCTTCTCACCAGACTCCCCATCTTTACCTTCCATTGCGCAATCCCTAAGCACGACCTCCAGCGTCCCATCCTTCTCCTTCACCGACTGGACAGTTCCCTGAAGAACCACGCCATCCTCATGTTCCTCCCGGAAAAATCCCTCCTCCCGGGAGAAAACCGCCTGCTCCGCTCCCATCCGAAGACATCCGGCAGACATTCCCGCCACAAAAAGAAAGACCGGCAGCCCATATCTGCTCTTCCGGCGGGCAAACACGCACACCAAAAAGAGCAGCCAGACTGCCAGTCCAAAAATCATCTGCTCTGCCGGGATCCACAGGTTCAGTGCCTCTCCAAGTACCAATCCCCCTGTCACACACAGCAAAGGCCTTTTAATCGTTTTTTCCTCCTACGATATAATCGTAATTTCGTTCAAATACCGTGCTTAACGGAATCTGGTCCCGGAACACATCGTCCTGGGATCCGTTGATCCGGATCTGCACACGGCTCACCGTCGAGAGCTCCGCAAGGGAATCCACGATGGAATAGATCGGAATATATGCCGCCACATCCAGAGTGCTGTTTAAAAACGCCGCGTCAAGGTTGATTGAGCAGACCGAATCATTGACGGACACATTCAAAAGCTTCACATCTGACGGGATCGTCGCATAATGTCCAAGCTCCTGAGGACCTTCGATCAGCTGTTCCACGATGAGGCGCTCCAGGGATGTATTGCTGTTCTGCATAACTTCCCGCTTTTCCTCCACCAGCTGGTCTCCCGCCTCATTGGCAAAATACAGCGTCAGCTCCGTCCGCTCGAAGGAGTTGACATCGCGGATGCTGTCCACAAAATCAGAGGCGGAAAGCATTCCCACCGGGTTTCCCGCAGCGTCCGTGATCGGCTGCTCCGCGCAGTAGATGCTCAGATACTCGATATCCGGAATCTGGGTCAGTGTTTTCGTCAGCGCCGCCCGGCACAGGATCTCCTGCACCGAATTCATCAGCGCATAGTTGGCATCTGCATATAAATACAGAACATTCCCCTCGATCCGGTAGGTGATCTTTTCGATCCGCTCCGGCAGCGCTCTCTGACAGTCGAGATCCGCCGGCACATTTCCCATCTTATCGAGAAGTTCCCGGACCAGTGCATCCAGGTCCGTCGTCTCCGTCCGGTACTCGCTTCCAACGAGCTGGATCCCGGACGTGTTTAAATAGTAGATCGTATAGGCATTTCCGCTCTGCTCCACGGTCGTCTTTCCCGTACAGCCGCTTAAGGCGAACAGGACCGCGAAGAGGAGAAAAAACACCCGAAACATCCTAAATTTCTTCATTTTTCTCCCTCCTACGGAATATAGATCAACGGGATCCGCACCATAAAGGTACTTCCCTCGCCCTCGACACTGTCCACACGGATCGCGCCGTGATGCATCAGGACCACACTTTTCGTGATCGCAAGTCCAAGCCCTGTTCCGCCGGTCTCTCTGGATCTCGCCTTGTCCACGCGGTAGAAGCGTTCGAACACGCGCTCCTTAAACTCCGCAGGAATACCGATTCCGGAATCCGCAACCTTTAAATAGAAGAACTTGTGGTCGGCATCCAGTGTGACCCGGACCCATCCGTCTTCCTTATTATATTTGACCGCATTCTCCACCAGGTTATTCACCGCCAGGGAGAATTTCACCTCGTCAATATCCGCTGAGACATCGCGCTTACTCTCGAAGATCAGCTCGATATTCCGCTTTCTGGCGATGGGACGCAGGCGTTTTAAGACCATCTCGATCAGTCCGTTGATCTGGACCTGGCTGCAGGAAAGTCCCGAGGACGCCTTGTCCATGCGGACCAGAGTCAGAAGATCGTCGATGATCTTACTCTCACGGTCGATCTCATCGGAGATATCGTGCATGAATTCCTGGTAAAGTTCCTTCGGCGTGTCCTCCATTCCCATCAGGGAATCCGCAAGGACACGGATCGACGTGATCGGAGTCTTGAGCTCATGGGAGACATTGGAAACAAACTCCTGTCTCGACTGGTCCACGGCCTTCAGCTTCTCCAGGGTTTTATTGATGGTCTCGGAGATCTGCTTTGTCTCCCGGTACGCCTCCTCATTGACATCCTCATCCAGGTTTCCCTCACCTACACGCCGGATCGACGCGATCAGGCTTCCAAAGGGCTTCATGATAAAATGGACCGAGAGGACCGCAAGGATCAGCAGGATCACGAAGATCATCATCTCGTACAGGGATGCCTTATCATTCAGACTGTCCTCCAGACTGTACATGCTCTCCGTCGACGCTGTCACGATCATCACGCCCGCAGTCTTTCCCGTTGTGATGGTTCCCGTCTCCTGCTCAAACTCCGGAATTGGGATTGCCAGGACGAAATAGTGTTTCAGGCTGTCATACCGGCTCGTATTCTCACCCTGGAAGCACCTGATCACCTCATTGGAAATCAATGTCTTTCCCTTCGAGAGAGAAAACGTATCCTCTACGATCTTAAACCCGGAGTTTACGATCAGGATCCGTCCGCTGAAGATATCCGAGAGCAGGGAGAGCTCCGTATCGATGGCGGCGTTGTCCACCACCGAGTTTGTGAGATATCCTGTTCTTGACATCTTATTGCTCAGGATCTGACACTGGTTCTGGACATCAATGATCCGGCGCTCCACCTGACTCTGTCTTGAGGAACTGGCAAGGATCCGGCTCTCCACGAGAAGCGGGATCATACAGAACATCACCATCAGGATGATCAGGGGAACCTTGACGCTCGGCGTATGCTTCCGGTAAATTTTCCGGATCCTTTCCCTAATTTTTCTCATGTTCCTCTTCCATCTTTCTCGTTGCCGTCACAGCAAGGCTGCCCGGTCCGATATGGCACGCGATGCTTAAGGAAAGCGGTGCCATGTATACATCAGCATTCGGGAAGCGCTCTTCGACCTCTTTCTTAAACTCCAGCGCTGCTTCCTCGTTGTCGGTGTGGGCGATTGCCAGATGGCAGTTTCTGCACTCACTGTCGTGAAGCCTCCCGTCCAGCTCTTTCTGGATCGCGTTCATCATCATGGTCTTTGCCTGCTTCATGGTACGGGCTTTCGCGAAGGAATCAAGCTTTTCACCTAAAATGATCAGCACTGGCTTGATTTTTAAAAGTGTGCCGAGAGCCGCTGCAGCCGGTGTGATCCGGCCGCCCTTTTTCAGGTATTTTAAGGTATCGACGGTGATGAATATGACGGAATCAGCCGCAGTCTCCTCCAGGCGCTTCTTGATCTGCGTTCCGTCCATCCCCATAGCTGCCAGCATCTGCGCGTCCTTTACAGACTGATACTGGGTCACAGAGATCCGTCGATTGTCAACGACGAACACTTTTCCCTCGTACTCATCCTCTCCCGCCAGCATCATCGCTGTAGAGCAGGATCCGGAAAGTCCGGAGGACATCGGGATATGGATGATCTGGTCATACTCTTTTAAGAGCTTGTCCCACATCTTCAGGATGGAATCTGGTGTGGGCTGGGAGGTAGCGATATCAGCATTGTCCCTTAATCTCTGGTAGAACTGCTCCCGTGTCAGTGTGATATCTTCGTAATATGTTTCTCCATCTATCATAAACGGCATTGGCAGAACCGCAACTCCCATCTCTTTTGCCTGAGCCTGGGTGATTCCGCTGTTGCTGTCTGTTACAACTGCAATTTTCATACAAAACTGCCCCTTTCTGTTTCTCTTTCGTCCGCCCTCTTTCTCTCCATTCCATACGGACAGGACTCGCTCCTATTTTAACCGATTTCCTACCTAAATGGAAGTGCAAAACTGCCCAAACTGTGGACGAAATAGAAAATTTATGATATGCTGAGCAGTAAGTGAGTGAAAAACATGCTCGCATGTTTGGCACGAGCGGCGAAGCGGATTACGGCAGCCGCAAAGCAGCGCTTAGTGTGAAAGCGCAGACCGTAATATGCAATGTATTTTTAATATGGGGGTACAGATTATGCCTTATTGTCCGAAATGCGATATGGAATTTGTCGAGGGAATCAAAGTCTGCAGCGATTGCGGCGGTCCCCTCGTGGAATCAAAAGAAGTGGCGGAAGCCATGAAAAAGAAGGAACAGGAAGAACAGCTTGCCGCCATGGCGCAGGAGATGGATCCGTTTTCCGATGAAGGGACTGATACGGAGTTCTCCGGGGATAATCCACCCGAGAAGTCTTCCCCGGCCGCTGAGCCGGTCCACGCCTACGTGGATAAGGGCCAGCGCTACGATGACATGAGTTCCTCCGCATCCGCGTTCTTCTTAGTCGGCGGGGTACTTGCCATCGGCGCGGCACTCTGCCTTCTGGGAATTTTCCATCTCCCAATGGCAGGATTCCAGAAATATATGTTTGAGGGCGTTCTCGTTGTTCTCGCCATCGGCAGCTTTGTCGTTGCAGTCTCCTCAAGGAAGCGCGCTGCCGAGTTAAAGGTGGAAGCCGACGATGAAAAACGCCAGACCCAGGAGATCATCGATTGGTTCTTAAAGAATTACTCCGCAAAAGAGCTGGATGAGCAGCTTCTGATGGAAGACCCGGACCTCTCCGGCGAGGAACTGAGTCTCAAGCGCTTCGAGCTGATCCAGGATTTCCTCATCACCGGCCGCGACATCCCTGACCAGTCCTATGCGGATTCGCTCTGTGAGACGCTGTATACGAAGCTATACGATCAGGAATAATTTAAAAGACTGTCTGACCGATGAACCTGATTCATCAGCCGGGCAGTCTTTTTAATTTTCTTATTCAAATTTCACGATTTCCTTCTTCAGCCTCATCATGATCTTCTTCTCCAACCTCGAAATATATGACTGGGAGATCCCCATGAGATCCGCCACCTCTTTCTGCGTCATCTCCGCCCCATCCCGGCGCTTCAGACCATAGCGCAGCTCCACGATTTTTCTCTCCCTCGGGCTTAAGCGGCTCACCGCATTCTTAAGAAGGTCTTTTTCCACCTCATCCTCCATGTCTTTATAGATCACATCCTCCTCCGTCCCGAGAATATCCGACAGCAGAAGCTCATTCCCGTCCCAGTCCACGTTTAACGGCTCATCGATGGAAACCTCAAGCTTCATCTTGCTGGTCCTACGAAGATACATCAGGATCTCATTCTCAATACATCTGGACGCATAGGTCGCCAGCTTGATATTTTTCGTCGGGTTAAAGGTGTTGATGGCCTTGATGAGTCCAATGGTCCCGATGGAGATCAGGTCCTCTACGCCAACGCTGGTATTGTCAAATTTCTTTGCTATGTAGACAACCAGGCGGAGATTGTGCTCGATCAGCTCTGCCTTTGCCTCTTTCTCCTCTTCGGTTCCAAACTTATTTAACGCCTCAGTCTCCTCCTTCAGTGACAGCGGAGCCGGAAGAATATCCGCACCTCCAATATAATGGATCTCCCCCCGCTCCGGACGAATCATCGTGCGGAACCCCATCACTTTTTTGAGGCGGAACCGGTTTGGCATAGAAATTCTCATAATCATACTCATTCTCTCCTTTTTCTAACTGTTAGTCACCTTCACAGTTATTTTTTCACACATCGTCGTTCAGACTTCATGTCAATCCCCTATTGCCACAGGCACATTTTCCCCTGACACCAGACACTCCGGCAGTATCATCGTAAAATCCTTCCCGAAAAACAGAGGTTCCTTCGAAATCGCCACGATCGGACGCTCGATCCGGATACTCCCGCACTCTTCGGACATGACCTCCATCCGGTCAAAGAGAACTCCCGGCAGCATTCCATTTTCCGTTCCAACAGCCCGGTATGGGATCATAAGGACTCCCGCCTTCTCGCCTAAGAACTCTTTCGCATCCGCCGCCGCGATAATGCTCACCGGCTTTCCCGTCACAGGCTCCACGAGCCGATTCCCTGAATCCGCCATCGCCGTGAACTCCTTCGACTTTTCATTTAAGAAAAGACGGACCTGATACCGTGTTTTCCCGATCATCGGCCGCCTCACAAGAGCTACCGCCAAGAAACGAACTCCCATACAGAAAAATCCCATAAACATCAGACTTTTCCAGCCTGTAAGAAAACACCGCTCCCGCAGAATCGCCAGCCCACTCTGCAAAATCCCTGCGGATAAGACCAGGACTCCCAGTTCCTTCCCGCGCCACTTCAAAACTTTCATCCAGGAATCTCCTCTATCTGCAGAAGCATTCCTTTTCTCCTGGCGCATGGTCTGTTTTCCCGGAAAAGCGATCCAGATCATCAAAAATCCTGTCACCAGCAGTTTCCAAACTTCCCATATCCCAGCGAATACCGGCTGTCCGCCTGCAGGACATCTTCCCATAAGTTCCAGATAAACGCTTCCAGTACTGCAGAGTCCCCCGGCGATCCCGGCGCCCAGAAGTCTCAAGGCCTCTGCCCGCCTTCTCATAAGCACCGCCGCCAGCCATAAGATCAAAACATCCCGGTACACCTCCTCCAGAAAAAAGAGATCGGCGTACCAATCATACTCCACCGGACTTCCTCCTTTCCCTGGCATCCCTTTCTGATGTTTTCCCATAGTATACCTGTCTTTCTCTCCAGAATTTGTCAAAGCAGGGACGAGAAATTTGAAAACCCATCGGGTCGTTTTAACAGAATCTCTCCTGTTTTTTCATGAAGATCAGAGATTTCCGCAGACATTTGCGGAATACACGAAAAAAGAAGAACAAAAAGAGAGCAGATCTGGACATTTTTTGTCGCGATCTGCGGTGAAATTTTAGAAATATTTCGCGCGAGTGCGCATCATTGGCACGTTAGTGCCTTTTGTGTAATAGGGAATTCCTCGGAATTTCCTATTACACAAAACCGATTCCATCCGGCACGTTCAGTGACCGTATGGAACTCACGCTTCTTCCTTCAGCACTCCATTCACCGCGCGGATCACAAACATTGTGGCCACCATAAGCGCAATGGCGATCGGCAGGGCAATCCATGCGGACTGTACGAAGCCCGCGATAATGTAGGAGACGAAGGACACAACCGCCGCCGTGACCGCATACGGAAGCTGGGTCGTCACATGGTTTACATGTTCACACTGGGCTCCGGCGGATGCCATGATCGTCGTGTCGGAGATTGGAGAACAGTGGTCACCGCAGACAGCTCCTGCCATGCAGGCAGAGATCGAAATGATCATGAGGTCAGGGTTGCTGTTCTCAAATACAGCAACAACGATCGGGATCAGGATTCCGAAGGTACCCCAGGAGGTTCCCGTCGCGAAAGCCAGAAAGCACCCCACAACGAAAATGATCGCCGGGAGGAAATTTAAGAGGGAACGGGCGCTGGACGCAACCACCGTCGCCACATAGACATCTGCGCCGAGGCTGTCCGTCATCGCCTTCAGTGTCCATGCGAAGGACAGGATCATGATCGCCGGGACCATGGACTTAAAACCTTCCGGAATGCAGGCCATGCACTCGGAGAATTTCAGGACCCGGCGTACCTGATAGAGACCGATGGTGATCAAAAGTCCGAAAAAGCTTCCCATCGTAAGTCCCAGGGACGCGTCACTCTGGGAGAAGGCTGTCACAAAATCCTCTCCTGAGAAAAATCCCCCCGTATAGAGCATGCCGACCATGCAGCAAATGATCAGGGATATGATCGGGATCAGAAGATCCAGAACGGTTCCCCTGACAGAGACCTCCGGCTGTTTCTCCGTGTCATACGGACGTCCCGGCGTGGTATAAAGGTCCCCCTTGAGCGCATTCTTCTCATGAAATTTCATAGAACCGAATTCTGTCCGTAAAAGTACCATTCCGATCATCATCACGATCGTCAGGATCGCGTAAAAGTTGTATGGGATCGCCCGCACGAAGATAGAAAATCCGTCCTCGCCCTCAACAAATCCGGTAACCGCGGCCGCCCAGGAAGAGATCGGTGCGATAATGCAGATCGGAGCTGCCGTCGCGTCAATCAGGTACGCGAGCTTTGCTCTTGAGACTTTAAATTTGTCTGTCACAGGGCGCATCACGCTTCCCACGGTCAGGCAGTTAAAATAATCGTCGATAAAGATCAGACAGCCCAGCAGGATCGTCGCAAGCTCCGCGCCCACGCGGCCCTTAATATGATCCGCCGCAAACTGGCCGAATGCTGCCGACCCGCCGGCCCGGTTCATCAGGCACACCATCGTGCCAAGGATCACAAGGAAGATCAGGATTCCCACATTGTAGCTGTCAGAGAGAACGTTTATCATTCCGTCCTCAAAAATATGGGTGATCGTTCCCTCAAAGCTGAAACCGGAATACAGGATTCCACCCATAAGAACACCGATGAACAGGGAACTGTACACCTCTTTTGTGATAAGTGCCAGCCCGATCGCCACGACCGGCGGAACGAGCGCCCAGAACGTCGCATAGACCGCCGGCACATACTCTTCTGTCTGCTCCGCACCAAATACGGTTATCGCGAACATCAGGACCAGCACCACAGAAAGCACTGCTGTCCTTTTTATATTTTTCTTCATATCCGTCATAACGGACTCCTCCCTCCTGTCTCCGGAGAGTTCCACGCTCTCCGATTTTCCTGTTACATGAAGAAATCCCCTCTCATCAGTACAATTCTGGTGAAAGGGGATCACAACATACACAATCACGATTTTTTATTCATCCCAGTTGTGGTATACAGCCTGTACGTCATCATCCTCGTCAAGGAGATCAAGGATTCTCTGCATCTTCTTGATCGCTTCCTCGTCAGTAAGTTCTACCCAGTTCTGCGGGATCATAGTAATATCAGCCTCTACCATCGGGATTCCGGCTTTCTCGAGAGCCTCGCGGACTGCACTGAAGTTGTCCGGATCTGTGATAACCTCGTAGCTGTCCTCCTCCTCGGAGAAATCCTCAGCGCCTGCATCAAGTGCAGCCATCATGAGCTCGTCGGCATCCATATCACACTCTTCTTTGTCGATCACGATCTGGCCCTTGCGGTCGAACATGAAGGAAACGCTTCCCTGTGCGCCTACGTTTCCGCCGCCCTTTGTGAAGGCGCTTCTTACGTTTGCTGCGGTACGGTTCTTGTTGTCAGTCAGTGTGTCAACGATGATCGCAACACCGCTCGGACCGTATCCCTCGTATGTTAAGTTTTCGTAGTTTACGGAGTTTAAGTCACCGGCTGCTTTCTTGATACCGCGGTCGATGGTATCGTTCGGCATGTTGTTTGCTTTCGCTTTTGCAATCACATCACGCAGCTTGCTGTTGTTAGCCGGATCAGCGCCGCCCTCTTTAACTGCGACAGCAATCTCTCTTCCAATTACGGTAAAGATCTTACCCTTTGCTGCGTCATTTTTCTCTTTCTTATGTTTGATGTTGGAAAATTTATTATGTCCTGACATCGGTTCAGCTTCCTTTCTCTTCGCATCTCGCTCTTTTTTATCTCTCGTGCACCAGTCCCAAGGATCTTTTCGTGCGCATTATACATAGTCTAAAATATTCTAACATCATTTTTCTGATATGGCAAGCGCTTTTTCCAGATACCCCTGCTCCACTTTTCCTTGACACATTCCACTCTGAGTATTTATACTCATTTCATAGCGATCCAGTGCCTTCCGGCCTATGATCTTCCGGGGTCAGCCCGGCAGATTCTGTGGATGGATGCATCTGACCTGCATTTTTGCGCAAGTGCGCATCATTGGCACATTAGTGCCTGTTTGTATAATAGGGAATTCCTCGGATTTCCTGTTACAAAATACTAATTATGGAGGACATGACGATGAAGAAGATTGAGATCGACACATTCCTGAAGTTCCGTTTTTTGAGCAACCCACATTTCTCACCCGATGGAACGAAGATCGCCTTCACGGTATCCGTACCGGACCGGGAGACCAATGGCTATCTGTCTGACCTGTACCTGTATGATCTCGGGAAGAAGACTGTCTCCCGTGTCACCTGCAGCGGTGACGCGAAGACCTGGAGCTGGACCGCGGAGAATACCCTGATCTTTACCGCAGCCCGGACTGCCGCCTTAAAAAAAGAAAAGGAGAACGGAACTTCTTTCCTCTATGAGATCTCTCCGTCCGGCGGAGAGGCCCAGTGCATCACGTCCATTCCGGCTACTGTCACAGGGATCCGCCTTCTCCCGGATGGACGTTACCTTCTGACGATCCGTCATGATAATTACAGAGATACGAGAAAGAAATCTTACGAGGTCTTCGACGAGCTTCCGTTCTGGGGCAATGGTCAGGGATACACGAACGCGAAGAGGAACCGTTACGCCATCTATGATATGGGATCCGGTAAACTCACTTACGTGGCGGACGACTGGACCGACTGTTCCCAGTATTCTGTCCTTGGAAATCTCCTGCTCTACAAGGCATATCCGTGGAAACAGGGTGTCATGGGGATTCGTCCGGGCGTTTATCTTTATAACCTCTCCACCGGAGAGACAAAAACCTTGATCGCGCCGGATTCCATGCGCACCGGAGTTGTCTCCCTCTTAGACGAAAAGACTGCACTCATTGCGGCAACGGATGACTCCTATAAGGATACGACGAAATACTGTGACTTCTACCATATGGATCTCGCGGACGGATCCATGAAGCTGATCCATCCTTATGAATCTTCCATCGGCGGCTCCTCCGTGGGCTCCGATTCCAGATTCGGCGCAGGACAGACATTTAAGGCTGTGGGCGGGGAATTTTACTATATTTCCACCGTGGGAGATTTTTCCCATCTCTATAAGATCTCCCGGGGCGGCACCGTCTCCGGGCCGCTGACGGCAGGAAGCTCCTGCGACAGCTTCGATGTTGCGGGCGGACACATCGCCTCCATGGAATTCCACGGACTCCACATTGCGGAACTCTTTGTAGACGGCGAGCAGGTGACCCACATGAATGACTGGCTCACCGACGAATATGACGTACAGACACCGGAGGCGTTCTCTTTCACCGCCAGCGACGGCTACGAGATCCACGGATGGGTCTTAAAACCGGCAGGTTTCGAGGAAGGAAAGTCCTATCCCGGCATCTTAACTATCCACGGCGGTCCGAGAACCGTTTATTCAGACGTCTACTATCATGAGATGCAGATGTGGGCAAACCGCGGATATTTCGTGTTCTTCTGCAATCCGAGAGGATCTGACGGACGGGGCACGGATTTTGGAAATATCAACGGAATCTACGGAACTGTGGACTATCAGAACCTGATGGATTTCACGGATGAAGTTCTGAGGCGGTACCCGATGATCGATCCGGAACATCTCGGTGTCGCAGGCGGCTCCTACGGCGGATTCATGACAAACTGGATCATCGGACATACAGACCGGTTCCATGCCGCCGCTTCCCAGCGTTCCATCTCCAACTGGGTATCCTTTGAGCACAACTCCGATATCGGACACACCTTCATCTTAAACAACCAGGGAGCCAACACGAGGACCGACGTGGAGCTTCTCTGGAAGCAGTCCCCACTCCAGTTTGCACCGAACTGCAAGACACCGACACTCTTTATCCACTCTGATGAGGACTACCGCTGCTATATGGCGGAAGGACTCGCCATGTTCAGCGCCATCAAGCGGAACGGCTGCCCGTCGAAGCTTTGCCTGTTCCATGGAGAAAACCATGAGCTGTCCAGAGGCGGAAAGCCGGAGAACAGGATCGACCGGATGACGGAGATCATTAAGTGGATGGATGAATATTTAAAATAAAGGAAACAATCCTACCGCTCTTTTTATACATGCCATAAGATTTCCTGTTAATCAAAAATGGCTGCAGGGTCGTATCCCCTGCAGCCACAGTTCTTATTATTATCGATTTACATAATTCAGCACCAATGCAAGAATCAGCATATGGACCGGATAAAACGCATAACAGCTATACTGGAAGACTTTCGTATGGCAGCCCTGCCGTCCACGATACAGCCAGATCGGAAGCAGTGAAAGCAATGCAAGTCCCTGCTGGCAGAGTTCAAGGTCCATCCCTAAAATCCGGATGGGATACATCAGACCTCCCAGCAGCTCTACGTTGACCCAATAAAGCGCCAGAAGCTGTCCGGCAAAACACCACCATTTTCTTCCCCGGAAAAAGTAAAAAATAAACAGTGTCAATACACCGGCACCATAGTAATCTGCCATTCCTACCGTCCCAAGTGCACTTCCAACCAGCACGACCAGAACCGCCGTCGGAAGAAAGATCGTAAGCTTCTGTTTTTTTCGAGTTTTTTCCATCAAATGGATTCCGGAGAGTCCTATCAACAGCGTCCAGATCACATTCTGATGAAACGGATAGAACCAGGTTCCGCCATACATCAGATCAAAGGGTATCTCCGACAGCACCGCAAACAGCAGCAGCCGGAGAATGTACTTTTTAAAGCTGTGCGTGTGAAAATATCCTTCCACTGCCATAAATGCAAAGATGGGAAACGCGAGCCTTCCTACGCAGGTCAGCCAGTCCTGAGCCGGAAGGAGCGTAGCCCAGAGATGATCCATCAGCATAAATGTCATGGCGATGATATGAAGCATTGCCGCACTGATGTCAAAGGTTCCTGACTGAGATGAATGTACTTGATTTTTTACCATATTGTCACTCCTGTTGTTTTCTCTCAGTCCAATTATACTTCCTTTTACCGTCTCTGGTCAAATCCTTATCAGTGACAACGTTTCTTCTACCTGCCGGGCTCACGAGTCAAGACCATCGGCTTAGCCGGTGGCTTTATAATATTAGGTTGTTACAGTGCGTTGATTTCTTTTTCTAATTCGCTGACTGCGCTCATGACAGTCTCAAAGGTCGGCACATCACCATAGAGCATATCCTTCATTGCTTCGTAATCTGCGGCCAATGCTGCACAGCGATAATCCGGGGGAACCAGTTTCAAAGTGCAGGGAACAGCTTCCTGATATTTTGCCAAGGCTCTCGGATAAAACTTCATCTTGAAGTCCACCACTGTCTTCAGCAATTCCACCCGGGCAAAGGCAGCTTCTTTCACAGGTGTCATCGACATACGGTACAGATCATAGTAGTGCCGGGAATAACGCTGCGGCATTTCCGAACTCTCGGGTCTGTTGGCTTCATGGTGCAGAATCGTTGCCTTCTCCCAGAAAGTCCGCTCCGGCGCAACGGTCAGAATAGCCGTATCCTTTTGTGCAAAGACTTTCGGATAATAGATTGCGGCATAGGGCTCGATCTGAGCGATTTTTGCGGGCGTCCAAGCGGCCAGCGCACCGATCTCCAAACGAATAACCTGCAAGGTAGTGGGATTTGTAAACAGGTGCGGATAGGCAAAGATAACTGTCTGTTTGTCCTTTTCGTCTATGTAAATATTCGCCTCACAGCCAAGCTCCTGAGAAAGTTCTGCCTGAATGGTGGGACAAAACTGCTCCGCAAGAAAAACCTCTGCCCGAGCATTGGCTTCTTTGTTGAACGTATCCTGTTTGGTGTTGGAACGTTTTTCCCATGGCTCGTCCTTACCGTATCCCAGCACCCGCCAATCCAGAATCAGATCAATATCTTCGGAAAAGCGGCTGATCAGATTGAATGCCTTGGAAAGACTGGTGTCGCCTTTGAAGGTAATAGTCTCTTTCCACGGGCAGCGGTGGAACAGATAATCCAGCGTAAAGCATACCCAAAAATCTTTCTCTACGATGGCATCATTCAAACCCATCTTATCGGCTGTATTTCGGAACAGTTCGCGCCGATCGCTTTCCGGCAATCGTGCTACATTCCTCATTGTGTGTCACCTCCACACATTTTTCGTATCGTATCATAAACCCAATCCGTGGATTCCGTTGCCTCTTTCAGACAGGCTTGCTTTTCAGCCTCGGACAGCTTTTCAGAAAGCGTCTGTATGATCTCCGGCGTCACGTTGGTCCTTCCCAGAGTTTTCAGCGCCTGGATCACCAGACTCGTCATGTAAGACAGGCCAGTGATTTCCTTGTTGGTCCTATGCTTAAATTCCAGCTTGGTGGAATTCCACTCATAGGTCTTATACGGACCGTCGCTGATGTAGGACCAGACCGCCGTTACCTGTGTAGAGAGCCCCAGCAGGTTCAGGGCCGTATTTCCGCACGGGGCAATGGTCCAGTGGTAACACCGTGCCAATGCTTTGGCAACTGCATCCGGGTCGGCCGCTACATATTCATCAAGCAGTTTGCTGTACTTTGGCTTTTCGTAAATGCCTCTGATAATTCTGCGGATAATGCCAGATTGGTAAAGCCGCTTCAATCCTTGGCGAATTGTTGCGGTGTCCGCAATATCTGCAAAATCAGGAGCAACAAAAACTGCACCATCCTCAGCAGCAAGAATTCGCGCTCGTATTTTCTGCATATATCCATTGTCCACGACCGTGCTCTCCTTTCATGATGTCACGAATATTATATACTATTCGTGACATGGTTTCAATACAAACATCGGAATTTTCACTTTATTATTTTCAAAATCTTGATGTTTATTCGGAGAGCGCGATATAGCATAGGATGCATATTCCGCAGGTGATGGTTGCACATGAGGTAAAGTCTTTCGTTTTTTCAACTCTGAATACAGCCATTACAAGACCTCCTTTCCTTTGAAAATGGGTATGAAAAAAGGGCATCCACTGGTTAAAGTGAAACGCCCACGTTAAGAACAATATTGACTTTTCTTAAATCTGAGACAGGATTTCTCCAATATCTCCATTGATACAAATGGACTTCTTTCTGATTTCGTCAGGCGCATACGCCTCTCCATAATTGAGACAGGCATAAGTGGCATCTTTCCAGTCATGAGCCATGCGCCAGAAACTGTACTTCACTATGGTTGGGGTGTTGTAGCCGACACCCAGCTCCAGAAAGAGAATTTTCTGCTCGCTTCGAGTTCGGAGAAAATTTTCGTACTGCTCCGCTGCCTTGTGCCAGCCTTCGTCCTCCACAAAGGTATCATCGCAGCGGAGATTCATGGTCATGGGCTTGCCGCAGTGAGGGCAGACGGGTAAAAGTTCTGTCGGTACTTTCATATTCTGCTGCCGCTTGACCATTTCACGAATCGCAGCTTCGTTATCAAAGGTCTCCTGGCAGCACGGCTCACTGCACTGGAACAGGCCGTAATCGCCCTGTGTGTAGAATAGCCGCTTCTTATCGAATCCAGCCTTCTGAAAGCAGTGGTCAACGTTTGTGGTGATAACGAAATAGTCATTGTCCTGCACCAGCTTCAAAAGGTCATCGTAGACCGGTTTGAGGGCATCCATATAGCGGTTGATGTAGATGTATCGGCTCCAATACGCCCAATGCTCCTCCGGCGTGGCAAAGGGATAAAAGCCGCCGGAATACATATCTTGGATGCCGTACTTTGCCGCAAAGTCGGAAAAGTATTTTTCAAACCGTTCGCCGGTGTAAACAAATCCGGCTGAGGTGGAAAGACCGGCTCCGGCACCGATCACCACGGCGTCACAGTCCTGCAATGCAGCTTTCAATCGCTCAATCTGCTCTGAGCAGCTTTTCGTATATGGCTTTGTCCAAATCCTTGAAAACATTGAAGATCACCTTCTTTACACTGGTATTTCTAGTTATCAACCACCACTTCAAGTGGTGGTTTAATATTAGCCCTCCAAAGGGCTATTACTACTGCTCGCCCCGA
>OODU01001383.1_pt1 | contig 23878 bp, 17 predicted proteins | sample 1671171 | NCBI WGS metagenome assembly OODU01 (sample SAMN06348129, study PRJEB24527) | human gut metagenome | biome: human gut; feature: ankylosing spondylitis patient; material: feces | host: Homo sapiens | place: China | collected 2015-10
CGTCTGGAGTTCCGTATGCCCAGCCGCGGCCTGTTCGGCTACCGCAACCAGTTCCTGACCGATACCCACGGCGAGGGCATCATCAACCAGATCTTCGACGGCTATGACGTCTGGGCTGGCATGATCGCCAACCGCTCCACCGGTTCTCTGGTCAGCTTTGAGACCGGTGAGGCCGTCACCTACGGCCTGTTCAACGCGCAGCAGCGCGGCACTCTGCTGGTGGGCGCCGGCGAGAAGGTCTACGAGGGCATGGTCATCGGCTACACCGCTTCCGGCGAGGATGTCGATGTCAACGTCTGCAAGACCAAGCACCTGACCAATACCCGTGCTTCCGGCTCTGACGACGCTCTGCGCCTCATCCCCATCAGCAAGCTGAGCCTCGAGGGCTGCCTCGAGTTCCTTGCTCAGGACGAGCTGCTGGAGGTCACTCCCGAGAACCTGCGCATCCGCAAGCAGATCCTCAACCACGAGCAGCGCATGAAGGCCAAGAGCAAGATGAAGTAAGCCTTCCTCATAAAATGCAAAATGTCCCGTCCTCTGCACTCTATGTGCAAAGGATGGGATTTTTGTTTGTCTTTATTCCTCTTCTCCGGTCATTTTCTGCCGGGCCAGCGCCTGCAGTTCTTCCAGTGAGCTCACCTTCACCTTGTTCGTCTTGTGCTTTTGGAAATGCTTTGCCCCCTTTGCGTCCCGGTGATGGCCGTGTCCCCGATGGGTCGGCTTCGGCGGTTTTGCGGCAGGGATACTCCCCGTCTCCGGGAGCGGACTGTTTTTCCGGTAGAGATCATGCTGGACGATGTATTCCAAATACTCCATGATGGTCTTCTTGTGAATGGCCTGACTGTGATAGCCGGGGACGTCTTCACTCTCAGTCAGATGGCTCCTATGGGTGTTCTTGTGATAGAGCCAGATCTTATCTTTTTCCTTCCAGACGAGCCGCCACCCGCCGATGGACGTCGTGACGTCGATCTCGCCATCCCGCAGCACACACTGCATCCCTCTCTGGCTGCAGAAGGACTCTATCTGCGTCCGGGTCTGCCCATACCGGATACCCAGCGGTGAACACCGGTCGCAGGCCGTCAGGCCGAGGGCTGCCGCATCGGCTCTCCCGAAAAGCGGCTTCCACTGCAGATAGTCCGGCCCCTCCCGGAACGGTTTGCAGCAGAGGCAGGCACGGTCATGGTAAAGCTTTTGCAGGTCGCCCTCCCGGTAGAACAGCTTCGGTGCCGGCGGATAATCCTGCGGCGTCCCCAGAGCACCTGCGTGAGGCTGGAACTTCACTGCGTGCAGCCGCTCCATCTCCCAGAGATAAAGCGCCTTCTTCTTTTGGCAGTCTCTGCAGAGAGCAACCCCTTCCAGAAGCACCTGCGGCGTACAGGGCTGTCCGCCCGTCAGGCCGAGATGACTGCATCCTGGCAGGTGGACGGTGTTTGTCCTGGGGTCAAGGCAGAGTTCTGTCTGCGTCCACTCCTCGCTCTGCGCCGCAAGCTGGCTCACCCTGTCCCACAGCTCAAGCAGAAAGCCCGCCCGGTATTTCGGCTGGTAAAACGTCTCCCAGGTCGTCTGGACATGAAACGCCCTCAGCATCTGCTGAAAAGGCACCCTGCCCCTCTTTCCGGGGCGGACGACTGCTCCCAGCAGTTCTTCCAGCAGAACGACTTTCGCCGTACAGAGGCGATGTCCGCAGTCATACATCGCCTGCCGGAACAGCTCATATTCTTTCCGGCTCCACAGGACCAGAACGTCATAGGCCGGGAAGGTCTCCGCTACCGTATTCAAAATCTCTTTTCGCGGCTTTGCTGTTTCCAGTACCGTGATGTTGTGGTAAACAGCATCTTTTGTCCACTGCGTCAGGGCGCTCACGTCGTCCAGATGGGTGTAGCGTCCGTACCGCGTCATTCCATTCGGGCTGTAAGACTGACAGCAGACCGCAAAAATATCGCCCGGCACGGGCATTTCGGCCCGGGCATTCCACATGAGCGTCACAAACAGGCACTTCATTTTTACCGTCCTTTCCTCTGGCCGTGCTCTCTTCTGCCTCCTATTTTACAAATCATCTGTCCGATAAAACTCTCTTTTGAGATTTTTTGCAGCAAAAATGCCCTGGATCCTGCGATCCAGAGCATTTGCCGTTGTATTTTTGAAATTTCAGCCTGCGTAGGCACTGCCGGGTGTCCATGCATTATCGGCAGAATACTTGGCGTGGTTGCGCAGGTAAGTGACCCACGCGCCGTAGCCGTTGCCCGCCGAGAAGTGGACGCCGTCCGGCGCAGCCAGCACCTCTTTCAGGTTGCCCTCGCCGTCGGCCAGCGTCTCCCACAAATCGAGGTAGACACAGCCCTTATCTGCGGCCAGCAGGGCCAGCTGCTCATTCACCGAGCGGATGATGTCCGAGGCAAGGCCCGGCTTTTCCGCTGCGGCCTCGGGGCGGACGGGCGGGATGGACTCAACATAGATGACGCAGTCCTCCCCCAGCGTCTGGCGCAGCGCATCCAGCATCTGGCCGTAGTAAGCGAGGAAGCGGTCTGCCGCACCCACGGTGGTCAGGGTGTTGGTACCCAGCAGGATATACAGCTTCTTGGGCTGAGCAGCGGCCAGCACGTCCAGCGCGACTTCCTCGCCCCGCACACTGCTCTTGACGGCGCTGCGGTTGACGATGGCATCCGGACCAACGCCGGTGTAGCCGCAGATGAGTGCTCCGCCGAGGTTGATCTTATAGTCGGAGAAGCCCACCGTCAGGCTGTCACCGAGGAAGGCGGCATCGGAGAAGTAGCTCAAATCGACCTGGCCGCTGGCAGGCTGGCGAATGACGCTGCTGTCGTAGGCTTTGACGCTGTAGGCTCCCGCCGTCTGACGGGCCGGGCCGAACTGCTCGAGGGTCACGGCGGGCGTGCCGTCTGCCGCTGCGTTCTCCCCGCCGCTGACGGCGCTGTCGGTGGTGCTGTCCGCCGCGCCCTGCATGGGCAGCGGAGCCAGAATGTTCTGCGCCGTGCCGTTGGCCGTCACGGTGGGCAGCTCTTCTGGCTGTGCCTGTCCATGCTCGAGGATGGCCGTGATGGCAAAGCTCACCAGCAGGATGCCGGCCATGGCCCCCGCAAACCGGATGGCTCCGCCGGGACCGCCTCTGCGGCTCCTGCCCGTGCTATGATAATCGTGTGAAATGCCCATAAAGGTGTTCCCGCTTTCGTTTGGTTCTGCTCTTAGTCTGCCCGGGTGTCGGCGGGTTATCCCCGCTTTCCGGCCCGGCAGAGCTGTGCAGCACCTATTTTATCATAATTTTTTTGCCTCTGCAACCAATTAGGGCTTGCATACAACAGGTAAAACGGTTACAATAGAATAAGAGCAGATTTTTGCACACATTTCTCGAAGTGCTTGCACGACCTGCCAGAACTTTTGTGCGAGTTGCAGTCACCGATTGTTGGCTGTTCCCCCGTCCGTACACTGTGCAGGGTGTACGGACCGCGAAACGGGGACGGCGCGGAGCGGTGCTGCGGCGCACAGGAAGTCCAATTTATCGGTAAATGGTACAAGGAGGTTCTCATGGCCAAAAATGTCATCATCGGCCAGAGCGGCGGCCCTACCGCCGTCATCAATTCCAGTCTCGCAGGCGTCTATAAAGCCGCCTGCAGTCTGGGCGCAGACAAGGTCTACGGCATGAAATACGGCATCGAGGGACTGCTGAAAGAGGAACTCGTGGAGCTGAACGTCCTGCTGGGCGACCGGCTCAGCATCGAGCTGCTCAAGCGCACGCCGTCCAGCTATCTGGGCAGCTGCCGCTACAAGCTCCCCGAGCCGGAGGCGGACTCCACGCCCTACGTCAAGCTGTTCACCCTGTTTGACAAGTACGACATCTGCGCGGTGTTCTACATCGGCGGCAACGACTCGATGGACACCATCGCCAAGCTCAGCCGCTACGGCGCACAGGTAGGCAGTGCGGTGCGTTTTATCGGTGTACCCAAGACCATCGATAATGACCTCTGCCTTACCGACCACACCCCCGGCTACGGCTCTGCGGCCAAGTACATCGCCACCATCCTCAAGGAAGTCATCCGTGACTCCTCCGTCTACGACATCCGCAGCGTGACCGTGGCCGAGATCATGGGCCGTCACGCCGGGTGGCTGGCCGGTGCGGCCTGCCTCGCAGGCGGCGACGACAGCGACGGCCCCGACCTCATCCTTCTGCCGGAAGTCCCCTTTGAGCAGGACAAGTTCCTCGCCAGAGTGGATGAGCTGCAGCGGGTGAAGTCCAACGTCATCATCGCGGCCAGCGAGGGCGTCAAGACCGCCGACGGCACCTATCTGTGCGACCTCGTGTCCACGGCAGGCCAGCTGGACGCCTTCGGCCACAAAGCCATCCTCAGCGGCACCAGCCGCTATCTGTCCGACCTCATCCACGACAAGCTGAACTGCAAGAGCCGCGCCATCGAGTTCTCGACACTGCAGCGCTGCGCCAGCCATCTGGCCAGCCGCACCGATGTCAACGAGGCCTACGCCGTGGGCGGCGCAGCGGCAGCCGCAGCCTTTGCCGGTGAGACGGGCAAAATGATCGCGCTCAAGCGCGTTTCCGAGTATCCTTACCAGTGCATCACCGAAGCGGTGGATGTCCAGCAGGTGGCAAACCTCGAAAAGAAGGTGCCGCTGGACTGGATCACCCCCGACGGGATGCAGGTGACGGCGGCGTTCGAGGAATACGCCCGCCCGCTCATCCTCGACGAGGTCACCCCCGTCTACGTCAACGGTACACCCCGCCACATCTGCCTGTAAGGAAACTCGCTTCTCCCCTTCCCCGCGTCTGTTTTCGTGCTCCTGCACGATTTTATAAAGCCGAAACAGAAAAACAAAAAAGGAGAAATCATCATGGGTAAAAATGCAATCGTTGGCCAATCCGGCGGCCCCACCTCTGTCATCAACGCAAGTCTGGCTGGTGTGTTCGAGAGCTGCAAGAGCCGCGGCGCGGACATCGTCTACGGCATGTGCAACGGCGTCGCCGGTCTGCTGGAGGAGCGGGTCGTGGACCTGTCTACCCTGCTGACCGATGACCTCGACATCGAGCTGCTCAAGCGCACCCCCTCCAGCTTCCTCGGCAGCTGCCGCTACAAGCTGCCCGACTGGCACACCGACGAGGCCGTGTACAAAAAGCTCTTCGCCATCCTCGAAAAGCTGGACATCGGCTACTTCTTCTACATCGGCGGCAACGACTCGATGGACACCATCGGCAAGCTGGCTGAGTACGGCGAGTGCATCCAGAGCGACATCCGCTTCATGGGCGTGCCTAAGACCATCGACAACGATCTGATGGTCACCGACCATACCCCCGGCTACGGCTCTGCGGCCAAGTACATCGGCGTGGTGATGAAGGAGATCATCCGCGACGCCACCGTCTACGGCACCAAGTACGTCACCGTCGTCGAGATCATGGGCCGCAACGCCGGCTGGCTGACCGCCGCCGCCGCACTGGCCAAGAGCGACGACTGCGAGGGCGTAGACATGATCTGCCTGCCCGAAGTCCCCTTCAATGTGGAGCACTTCATCGAGAAGGTGCGCGTGATGCAGGAGAAGAAGCCCAGCATCGTCATCGCGGTGTCTGAGGGCGTCAAGCTCGAGGATGGCCGCTATGTCTGTGAGCTGGCCGACGATGTCCACGCAGTGGACGCTTTCGGCCACAAGGCCCTGACCGGCACCGCCCGCTATCTGGCCAACGTCGTAGCCCGCAATCTGGACACCAAGACCCGCTGCATCGAGCTTTCCACCCTGCAGCGCTGCGCCGGCCACCTGACCAGCCGCACCGACATCACCGAGGCCTATCAGGTCGGCGGTGCTGCTGTCAAGGCTGCGTTTGAGGGCGTCACCGGCCAGATGGTAGCCCTGAAGCGCATCTCCAACAGCCCCTATCAGTGTACCACTGAGCTGCACCCCATCAGCGAGGTCGCAAATCTCGAGAAGAAGGTGCCGCTGAGCTGGATGAACGAGAATCACACCCAGATGACTGAAGACTTCCTTGCTTACGCACGGCCCCTCATCCAGGCTGAGCTGACCCCGCTCTACATCGCCGGTCTGCCTCACCACATCTACATGAAGCCCCAGAAGTAAGCGTTCTGTTTCGCAAACATACCTCCGCGCCCCTGCACCCTGTGTGCAGGGGTGCATTTTTGTACGGAAAAGCTTTGATTTTACTTGTATTTTACCTGAAACCGTATTATAATACTATCTGCGTCGCTCGCTGTTGAGCGGCGCGTTTTTTCGTGAGTACCATCTGATATTTGAGGAGGCAGAGCATTTTCATGGCACAGAATACCCGGACAGGCGATTTGACCAGCGGCCCCATGCTGCAAAAGATCATCCTGTTTTCCCTGCCGCTGGCTGCATCCAGCATCCTGCAGCTGCTGTTCAACGCAGCCGATGTCGTCGTCGTGGGACGCTTTGCGGGCAGCACGGCGCTGGCCGCTGTCGGCTCCAACGGTGCGCTCATCAACCTGCTGGTCAACCTGTTCGTGGGCCTGTCGCTGGGCGCGAATGTCGTTGCGGCCCGCTGCTTCGGCGCGAAGGATGATGAGGGCGTCCACAACACCGTCCAGACCTCCGTGACGCTGGGCCTTGTCAGCGGCTTCTTGCTGGCCGTGGTGGGCTTTTTTGCCGCCCGCGTCCTGCTGGAGCTGATGAGCTGCCCGGAGGACGTCATCGGCCTGTCCACCCTCTACCTCAAGATATACTTCATCGGTATGCCCATGACCATGCTGTACAACTTCAGCTCGGCCCTCCTGCGCGCCGTGGGCGACACCAGGCGGCCTCTGTTCTGTCTGGCCGTGGCGGGCCTCATCAATGTGGTGCTGAACCTCGTGTTCGTCATCCTCTTCTCCATGAGCGTGGCGGGCGTCGCTCTGGCCACCATCATCAGCCAGACCGTCTCCGCCTGCATGGTCACGGCCCTGCTCGTGAAGGAGAAAGGCCCGCTCCACCTCGACCTCGGCCATCTGGGCTTCCATGCGGGGGCTCTGGGCCAGATCTTGCGCATCGGTCTGCCTGCCGGTCTGCAGAGCACCGTGTTCAGCCTCTCCAATGTCGTCATCCAGTCGGCGGTCAACTCCTTCGGCTCCATCGTCGTGGCCGGCAACTCTGCCGCTTCCAACCTCGAGGGTTTCGTCTATACCGCCATGAACGCTTTCGCCCAGGCCGCTGTCACCTTCACGAGCCAGAACATGGGCGCCCGCCGGTACGACAACCTGGACCGCGTCATGCGCAACTGCCTGCTCTGCGCCACCGTCACCGGCCTCGTGCTGGGCGGCGGTGCTTCCCTGCTGGGCGAACAGCTGCTCCACTTCTACTCCTCCGATGAGGTCGTGGTGACCGCCGGTCTGGCCCGTATGCACATCATCTGCACCACCTATCTGCTCTGCGGCTGCATGGATGTTCTGGCCAGCTGTCTGCGTGGCCGGGGCTACTCCGTCCTGCCGATGGTGGTCAGCCTCGTGGGCAGCTGCCTGCTCCGCCTCGTCTGGATCGCCACCATCTTCCGGCTGTTCCACACCACCACGATGCTTTACCTCAGCTACCCCGTCAGCTGGATCTTGACGGCACTGGTGCATCTGGCCTGCCTGCTGGTGGTGCGGCATAAGATGAAGACCGCCCTCTCAGTCAAAGCCTGACGGCTTTGCCAGCTCCCCCAAAGGGGGAGGTGTCACCGAAGGTGACTGAGAGGGCGCTTGTAAACTTTCTGTGCAAAGCTTGACTTTTGCGGGGAATGGCATATACTATAAATAGTGAAAGTAGAAATTGAACTAGTCATTTGACTCACCAAGAAGAAAACCCCCTCACGGAGTTGCAGCTCCGAAAGGGGGTCTTCTTTTTTAGTGCTTACGGCCCGTGAACCATCCGTCAAGCCACTTGCAGATGTAGTAAGATGCTACATTTGCTGCGACGGACAGAATGAAAGTAGAAATACTAGGCATTTGTCTCACCCCCTTCCCAATAAAATGGGCGGGCAAGGCCGCAAAACAAGTATACCATAAACTTCGACAAAAAGATACAGGAAGCGATGCCACGAGCCGGACTTTCCTACAAGGGGAAGGCTCTGTCTTAGTCCAACCTCTCAGTCTCGCATTCGCTCGACAAGGCCGGGTTGCGGCACCCAGCATTCGCTGCGCTCCGCTTGCGTCTTGCTGGCCGCGGCGGTCGTCGTTGTTGCCCCTGGTAGGGGAGCCTCTGGCGAAACCGTTCACTTTGCGGGGACTGCCAAGGCCTCTCCTACCAGGAGAGGTGGCACGCCGTCAGGCGTGACGGAGAGGTTGTACAAAGGGAAGCCTGCCCATAACTAAAAAAGCCCCCGGCACGATGCGGAACGTGCCGGGGGCTTTTCGTACAAAGCGGAGGGATGCGGAAACTCTCCGCCTTGGGGGTTGGTTATTTAGTTAGTGGATCAGTTCGCTGTGGTCTGCGCCGCCCACGGTGAGGGTGGCAGAGCTGCCGCTGTGGGTGAGGGTGAAGAGGGTGTCCTCCGTGCCCAGCGACAGCATGGTATCGATGTCCAGCGCCGTCTCACGGCTCTTTGTGCGGAAGACGAGGGTATCTACGCCCTGCGCTTTCAGTTCTGCCAGATTGCCCAGACAGCCGAAGAGGGTGGCGGTATCAGAATCTGCCGTGACGATGTAGCGGGCAGACTCCTGATGCATCTCATAGGGAGCGCCTATAACTGTCAAAACGATCCTGCCGTTCTGCTCCTCCACAGGTGCAGGTTCCGGAAGTACAAACTTGTATACAGTCCTTGTGGAGCCGCAGGAAGAACATTCATACACTTTTTCGCCCAGCTGGCCGACAGGCGCGGGAGTAGAGGAGACAAGTGTCCATTTATGCTCACAAGCAGTGGTCAACTGGGAGTTAATCCGGGTGACCGTACCCTCACCGCTGGCATTTACATCCAGCTCTTTACCGGCTTTGCCGCCTACATCGCCGTTTGTGCCGATGGCGGCGCCTGGACCGCGATTGAACTCGTTATCGCCCAGGCCGCCTTTTGCGGTTACCTGCGCACCGCCGCCGATCTCGACCTCTGCGCCCTGCGCATCACCTTCGCCTCCGCCAATGCCGCTTCCACATCCGTTGCCCACGGCATCGACAACACCGCCGAGGATACGAACGGTCGATTTTTCATCGCAGCCAAAGCCGCCGCCAATGCCTGTGACATTAGAGTTACTGCCCTCAGCAGGTATCGCAGTTACCGTGCCGCCAAGGATGGTAACGTCTCCCGAGCCCCTAAAACCGCCGCCAATACATGCCGCAGTATGCCCTCCATGAGCAGTCACATCCCCGCCGGAAATGGTCACTTCACCTTTTCCGTACATGCCGCCGCCAATGCCTGCACCCATATTGGAACCACTTTCTGCATAGATTTTTCCGTTTGCAATTTCCAGCTTCGAGGTGCTATCATAAGATCCTCCACCAATGCCCGCAGAATTCTGACCACCATACGCCTTCAAAGAGGCGCTTGTATCTTCTGCGGTGATGGTCAGTTTTCCGGTAGAGTACTCATCATCCTTTTCCAAGCCCGCACAAGAATGTCCACCTCTCAAGGTATTGTCCCCCACCAGCTTCAGGGTCGTGTCGCCTGCGCCCTCGACAGACATCGCGGCCTTATAATCATAGGCGTACTGATAGATATTCACGTTTTCGATCGTGACCGTCGTGTCTTTTTTGGTGCAATTATTGATGATCTTGATGATATTCTGTACCGCTTCGTTCGCAACCTTTGTCAACGTGCTGGCAGTGTTGGCCTCATAGGTCATGATGTCCTTGTCGTCATCTTCGTCCTCTGCGGCCTTCTCGACAGGCTTCTGTTCAGTCGATGCCTCGAGTGTATCGGCGTCGGTCTTCCCTTCGGGCTTCTGCGTGTCCGGCGTCTCCGGCTCAGCATCCGCAGGCCCGTCCTTTTCCTGGGCTTCCCCGCTTTTCGCGTCCTCGGGCCAGACGACGAGCTCCGTGCCGGTCTTCTCCGCAGGCTCTCCCGGCTCGGCATCCACCACCGGCTTCTGTCCTTCAGCTTCGTCTGCCGACCCGTCAGAGTTGTTCTCCGTTTGCTTGCCCGGGTTCTCGCCGCCCTTGATGACCACGTCCGTGTCGTCTTTCTCGCCGATGTCATCTTTGTCTTTCGCTTCGCCGACACGGACATAGGTGTCGCCGTCTTCCGTAACGGTCACCGTAATATCACCGTCACCGATATAATAATCCTTTGCCAGTGCCGCCGGGGCTGCCGCCGAAAGCGCCACGCTCAGGGCCAGGGCGGCTGCCGCCGCACGCTTCATATTTTTCCGTAACCGCATACTCTTTTTTACCTCCTGAATGATTGCAGGGTCTCTGCGGTTTCATTTTACCCCCCCCCCTATATTTTTGTCAAGTCCTTTTCATGACATACCAGCGTAGATTCATGAATAGTATGACTTTTCCGGCATAGCAAAAAAGAACAGCCCCGCCTTTCCGGAGAAACGCGGAGCTGTATCATTTTATAGCCTCTTCGCCAGCAGATACCGGTCATACCCGCCGTACATCTCCCGGCGGCAGACGATCTCAAAGCCGCTGGCCAGAGCGTTGTTGAGGCTGTACTGATTCTCCGGGCTGACGGTGGCCCCGATGCCCACGATGCCCGGGCGGAGCAGGCCAAGCGCCGCTTCCAGCAGCTTCCGCTGCAGACCGTTGCCCCGGTAGTCGGGGTGGACGATGGCGCTGTCGGCGTTGGCCCAGCCGTCCCACTCTTCTCGCGGGATGCCCATAAAGGCGGCATAGTTGTGCGCGTCCTGCCCGCAGTACCGCAGGATGAAGTAGGCCCCCAGCCGCCCGCCGTCCCACCCGCCGATGCACAGGTCCTCTTTCAGGTAACGGGCGATGTTTTCCAGCGTGTCGGGTACGAACTGCTCCGGGTGGGGCATCGCGGCCCGCACCTCGTTCTGCAAGGCGTAAAAGGCGGCGGCATCCTCCGGCCCGGCAGCGCGCAGGGTCATGGTGCGGCTTGCGGGCCGGCCGCACACTTTGTGCAGAAGAATTTCCATTCTTGCTCTATCCCTCCAAAATAAAATCATACTTTCCGGCTGATTCCAGTATAAATGCCGTTTGAATCGTTGTCAATTTATGCTATAATATTTGCAGGAAGAGTTTTTGTGCTCAGGCACAGCTTTTTCGGAAGTCCAGGCAGGGCCGCCCTGCCCGTGTACCGGAGGAAACGAACCATGAGAGATTCCAGCTTATCCCCCTCCAGCCGTCTGGGTGGTGCTGTCATCAGCGACCGCATCGTCAGCGCTCTGCTGGAGGAACTGCGCACAGGCCGCTATGCGCAGACCGACCGTCTGCCCGCTGAGGTAGACCTTGCCGCCGAACTCGGCGTCAGCCGCACCGTCATCCGCGATGCGCTGAGCGAGATGGAGCGTGCGGGTTACATCGAGCGGGTGCGCGGCATCGGCACAGTGGTCAACCGAAGTGTCCTGAACCTGCGCAGCCGACTGGACCAGAAGCTGGAGTATTACCCGCTCATCCGCAGCTTTGGCAGCTACCCCCACGCCGACGGCATCCAGATCTACCCCGTCCGCGCAGGCGAAGAACTGGCCCGTGATCTGGCCATCGAGCCCGGCGACGATGTCATCTGCATCAAGAAGCGCATCCTCGCCGACACCACCCCCGTCATCTACTCCATCGACTACCTGCCCCGCGCCCTGTTTGGGAACCGGGACTACACCCGCATCGACCTGTCGGGTGACGTATTCGATGTTCTGGAGCGGGAGTGCCGCCAGCAGGTGGCCTCCAATGTGGCCCACCTCAAGGCCAGCTGCGGCGACGAGCCCATCCGGGCCGCCATGCGTCTGGCCCCGGGCGAGGCCATGCTTCTGCTGGATGAGATATGCTACAACCGGCTCTGCCATCCCGTCATGCGTTCGTTGAGCTACTACACGAACTTCTTCGACTTCTCGATTCTTCGAAAGCTTCTTTGACGGAGGGAAACAAAAGAATATGCGTCATCTAATCGATCCGTTGGATTTCAGTCAGCAGGAGATCACCTCTCTGCTGGACCTGGCCGACCGCATCTGCGCCGACCCTGCTGCTTATCAGGACGTGGCCGCCCACAAAAAGCTGGCCACCCTGTTCTACGAGCCGTCCACCCGTACCCGTCTTTCGTTTGAGGCCGCGATGCTGAACCTCGGCGGACATGTCCTCGGCTTCCCGAGCGAGACCGTCTCCAGTGCATCCAAGGGCGAGAGCGTGGCCGACACCATCCGCGTCGTCTCCTGCTACGCCGACATCGTGGCCATGCGCCACCCCAAGGAGGGCGCACCGCTGCGGGCCAGCCGGTACTCCCGCATCCCTGTCATCAACGCAGGCGACGGCGGACACCAGCATCCGACCCAGACCATGACCGACCTGATGACCATTCGCCGCCGCAAGGGCCGTCTGAACGACCTGACCATCGGCCTGTGCGGCGACCTCAAGTTTGGCCGCACCGTCCACTCCCTCATCAAGACCATGGCTCGCTGTGAGAACATCCGCTTCGTCCTCATCAGCCCCGAAGAGCTGCGGGTGCCGGACTACATCATCACCGACGTGCTCGAGGCCAACCACATCCCCTACAAGGAGACCCGCAGCCTCGAGGAGTCCATGCCCGAGCTGGACATCCTCTACATGACCCGCGTCCAGAAGGAGCGTTTCTTCAACGAGGAAGACTATGTCCGTCTGAAGAACAGCTATATCCTCACCAAAGAAAAGATGGCCCTTGCTAAGCCTGACATGGCCGTGCTCCATCCCCTGCCCCGCGTCAACGAGATCACGCTGGACGTGGACGACGACCCCCGCGCCGCCTACTTTGAGCAGGTGCAGAACGCCGTCTACATCCGCATGGCGCTGATCATGACACTGCTGGGCCTCAAGGACCCCAAGGCTGAAAAGGAGGGCAACTGAGATGCTGAACATTGATGAAATTCAGAACGGTATCGTCATCGACCATATCAAGGCAGGCACGGCCATCGGCCTGATGGACCTGCTGGGCATCAAGGGCAACCGCACCTCCAGTGTGGCCCTCATCCAGAACGCCCGCAGCCACAAGGCAGAGTCGGGCCGGAAGGACATCATCAAGGTGGAGGGCGACGCCTCCTGGCTCAACCTCGACGTGCTGGCCTATCTCGACCCCGACATCAGCGTGACCGTCATCGAGAACGGCAAGGCCGTCAAGAAGGAAAAGCCCCAGCCCCCCAAGCGTCTGGTCAACATCGTGCGGTGCAAGAACCCCCGCTGCATCTCCTCCATCGAGGAAGAGTGCGACCAGATCTTCGAGCTGAGCTCCAACGGCAAGTATCGCTGCATCTACTGCGAGCAGGAGCTGCAGGTCAAGCCGGAATAATTTCTTATAAATCACAGCGCCCCGTCAGCAATGTACTGATGGGGCGCTGTTTGTGTTATAATGTACTTTTAGTGACCTGACTGTGCCAGCGTTCGTCCATCGAGCTTGGCCCATTCCCTGCGGCCATTGGACGAACGGCCCAGGATCACCGACGCCGCTGCGGAAGCACTGGTAAATGTATAGTCTCTGGTAAACATATTATCTTTTATCGTGCCATCTGCAAGCAACTGATTTCTCAGGTCGATATAATTCTGTTGAAGACTATCTGTAACACTCGGTGCAACACAGCTTCCTGCCAACACAAGAAAGTCGTCCTGTTGCATCGTAGGGTACCCCGACGCGCTACCGCCACGCCCGGCAATTTTGAAGGCCCTCTCTCCTGTTGCAACTTTCGTCGTGCTCAGTTCCCAGTTTGTTTCAAACACCTTTGCCAGCTTTTCTTGCCGCGTTTTTACAGCATCCGGTGTCCACGCAGTCTCACTGAGTACCTGAGTTGTCAGTGTGTACGAACTCGTGCCGTTTTTGGACTGGAAATACTTCGTCTTTTTTGTCGCAAAATCGTAGTTCTGCGCAGCCGAATTACGCTGCCGGGTCAACGGCACAAGGTTTGCAATGCGATTGAGCCAATATTTCCTCACCTGCTCGTCAGGCCAGAGGTTCAGCCATTCACTACCCTGTGCCGGATGCTGCGGCAAAACGTGTTCAATCGTGAACAACTTCTGATTGTACGACGCTCCGCCATCGCTCACAAAAGAGTCCAGCCGCTGGATGATGTAGTTGCGGCGCTGCGCTGTCATCGTATAAATCTCGCCATCCAGTGTCTGCCGGAAATGTTCTTTTTCCCAATCCGTAAGCTCAATGTTTCTCAGCGGAGAGGTCAATGTGCTGTCGGGCCGACCCTCCATCTCCACCAGAAGCCATTTGTACCGGTCCACACGATGGTTGACGTCCTGCGCTGTCACAAGCAGATAAGATGCCAGCCTTTCCAGCTTTCGGATAAACCAGAGAACATATTCCGAATCATTCGGGTGCTCTGCGAGAAATTTGATAGCAGGCGGCATCCAGTCGGAGTTGTTTGTCTTGTTCAGCCAGAAAAGCAGACCGTTTACCTCGTCCGCATGATGTGTAGCAGTGAACTCGCAATTTTTTAGCTGAACGTAAGCATTCGTATAGGGTACAAGATAGTCATCGATCAGTCGTTTCGGAGATACTGTCTTCAAAATATATTCTTCAAATTCCTCCCGAAGGGTCTTTTTCTGGCGCTCTTTTACAAAGATGGTCCGGGTATGCGTAAATACCTCGTTGAACCCGTCACGTCCGGTCAACTCCTCAAGTCCTTCCCATTTTTCCGTATATTCCTGCTGCTTTTCTTTGGGAAGGCTGCCAATAACTGTGGATTTGATAATGTCCGTCGGCAGTAGGTCGAGGCCTCGGCTGTTCATGACCGTAAAAATACGGAACGCTGATTCCTGACTCGGCGTCGAAACGACCACCAGATAGCAGCGGGTCAGCAAAAACTGTGTAAATCTCAGCCTGTCATCGTCATTGCTGAACATTTCAGCAAAACTCTTGCGAAGCACAGCGCAGTTTTTCTGGATATGCAGCTTTGCTTCGGTGTCCAACAGCGCCGGGTCCAACTGCCCCAATGCGTCCAGCTGAATGTTCTGGATGTACTTATGGAAAAATGGCTGATCCTTTTCCTTGAGAAATAGCCTCGGTTGGGCCTCGATCCCCTCCAACACATTGCCTTTCTCCTGCAAATATTTTTTGCAGTCCACCTTATAGTCTTCGTTGTCAAATGTATCAGCCAGAACTGCAAACAGGATAGACAATGTGGTCAGGCGCTGCTGTCCATCAATGACATCGGCGTATCGGTCCTGCTCGTCCTTGATCAGGACGATACTGCCCAGAAAGAAATTTTCTGTGTTCTCCGTCTGGAAAAATCCATACAGATCATTGAATAAATCGCCAGTTTCATCTTCTGTCCACGCATAAGGACGCTGGTAGCCCGGAATATGATATTCAAAATCCGAGCTGAATATCTTGGAAAGCGGATATTCTTTTCCGGTTATCTTGCTGCTTACCGCATTGCTCATAGCAGACCCTCTTTTTCTATCGCTCTAACACATCCGCTGGATTCGCAGTTTTTTCAGACTTTCCGGCGCAGCAGGCTCATCGGCGGCAGCTCCGGGGTGGGGATGGTATAGCGCTCCATCGCGTGGGGCGTGGACTCCACCAGCTCACCGGCCTCATTCTTTATCCACTCGGGGTTCAGCGGGATGCTGCGGCCATCCGGGCAGAGCACTTCCAGCGTGTCGCCGAGGCTCCACTTGCCCCGCTGCTGGCAGCTGGCGACGCCGTTCTCCCAGCCGTCCACCGTACCGACAAACTCCCACTCGCGGATGTAAGTAGCGCTGTCGGTGGCCTGACGGGCCTGCTCCCGGCCAAAGTAGAAGCCGGGCGAATAGTGGCGGTGACTGGTGCGGGTCAGCTCAGCCAAAACCTCTTCCGGCAGCTCGAAGTTCTCGTTCATCGGGTCGGCCAGATACTGGTCGAGGGCGCGGCGGTAGGCCGCCGTCACGCTGGCGACGTAGTAGAAAGTCTTGGCGCGGCCCTCGATTTTGAGGCTGTCCACGCCCGCGTTGCAGATGAGGTCGAGGAAGGGAGCGGTACACAGATCGTTGGCGTTGAGGATGTAGCTGCCGTTCTCGTTCTCGCCGATCTCATAGAGCTGGCCCGGGCGGGTCTCCTCGCTGAGATAGTACTTCCAGCGGCAGGGCTGGGCGCACTGGCCGCGGTTTGCGTCGCGGCCTGCCATGTAGTTGGAGAGCAGGCAGCGGCCTGAGACGCTCATGCACATGGCGCCGTGGACGAAAGCCTCAATTTCCAGCTCCGGCGGGGTCTTGTCGCGGAGGGTGGCGATGTCCTGCAGGGTCATCTCCCGGGCCAACACCACCCGCTTCGCACCCATATTGTAGGCGGCACGGGCAGCGGCCCAGTTGGTGATGCCGGTCTGGGTGGACATATGGACGTCGATGTCGGGCGCGAACGTCTTGCAGGCGTCCAACACGCCGAGGTCGGCCACGATGAAGGCGTCCACACCGGCGGCGGCAGCGTCCTTGATGGCCTGAGGCAGACGGTCAGCCTCCTCGTTGGTGGGCAGGGTGTTCATGGTCAGGTAGACCTTGCGGCCCCGGGCGTGGGCATAGATGACGCCCTCGCTCAGCTGCTCCGGGGTGAAGTTGGTGGGTGCAGAGCGCATCCCGAACTCGGGCAGCGCGCAGTAAACGGCGTCCGCGCCGTAGTTGATGGCATACCGCAGGCGCTCGAGGTCGCCTGCCGGGGCCAGAAGTTCCGGTATCTGTAACATGATATTCCTCTTTTACTTCATACTTTTATTTACTTTCGCCGCCTCATCGCAGTTTTTCTGATGGTCTGCGTAGGTGCGGGCGTAGTAGTAGTGACCAGCAAGGTCCGTGACAAAGAAATAGGCGTCTTTCACCTCATCGTCGGGCTGCGGGTCAAGCGCCGCACGGATGGCCGCGATGCCGGGGTTGGAAATCGGGCCGGCGGAGAGGCCGGTGCAGGCGTAGGTGTCATAGGCTTCCAGAATGTTCTCCGGGATGCTGTCCCAGCCGCCGTAGTAGGGCGCGACCCAGTTCCAGAGGTAGTTGTTGTCGGCGTCGCTCTGGACGTAGCTGGAGGTGTTGCTCTGCAGTTTGGGGTAGGGTGAACCCTCGGCCAGACGGTTGCGGAACACCTGCGCCACATTATCGTCCTGATCGTTACCGGCCTCCTCCTGCACGAAGGACGCCAGAGTGACCACCTCGGAGAGGGTCATTCCCTGCTTTTCCATCTCGGCATACATCTCATCGGTGATCTGCTTGTCGAAGTGAGAATAGAACGTCTCAACGTAATGATGGACGGTGTCATCCTTCAGGAAATCGTAGGTATCCGGGAAAAGATAACCCTCGCACTTGAGGAAGCGGTCCGGGGCGTCCTTGTCGTCGGGGACGTACTGCCAGAACCTGTACTGGCTGAAATCACCGGTGTTGGCCTCCTTGAGGAAGTCTTCGGCGCTGCACAGCCCGGCATCCTCCATTTTTTTCGCAATGGCGATGGCCGTCGTGCCCTCGGGGAAGGTCAGCCGGACGCTGTCGGCTTTCGCGTAGGCGGAGAGCGCCTCGATGATGTCGTCGTAGGAGCTGCCGGGGGCGAGGTCGAACTCACCGTATTGGAGCTTGCCTGCCGCGCCCTGTTTGCCTGCATACCAGCGGAAGACGTGGGGGTACTTGATGACGCCCGCCGTCTTGAGCTTCTGGGCGATGGCTGCCACGCCGCTGCCCTGCTGGATGCTCACACTCACCGTTTTGCCAGCGGAAGCACTGCCGTTGATCTCTTTTCGGATGGCCAGCAGACAGCCGCCCGCCGCCAGTACCAGGATCAGCAGCACGATCAGAATCATTTTCGCTGCGCTGCCTTTTCTGCTTTTTCTATGTTTTGCATCGTGTGCCATGTACACACTCCTTTACCATTCCGTTCAGCTTTCCATCATCAGCCGCATATAGCTTTCTTCCACATCGAAAGGCTCCGCGTCGAACCGTATCATGCCGTAGTCCTGCCGGGTGCCTTCGCCGAGGAAAAGGTTCTGAGCCGCACCCACTGTGATGACGGCGCGCTCCACGATGACTTCCTTCTCCCGGGCCGCTTCCATCAGCACCTCGGCGGAGCGGTCGTCTTCGGCCATCAGCTCCACAAAATAGAGGGTGTCCTCCCGGCGGAAGTAGATGCCGTAGCCCTTCTCGCTGGACACGATGGTCGCGCCCCGGGCGTAGAGGTCGGTCAGCACGACGGCCATCCGCTCCGGCGGGAACTGGACGGTATCGGGATAGAAGCGCTCCCGCAGCTCACAGAGCTTGCGGGCCGTCACGGAGTCGAACTCCGCCTGACTCCACAGGTTGCGGGACACCTCCCGGGGCAGGCAGCGAAGGGCAAAAGCCCGCTGGAAACCCTTGTTTTCCAGCAGCGCGGCCTGCTCCTGTCCGGCCGGAACGGCCACGGTGAAGCCCGCGCCCCGCAGCTTCTGCTGCGCACAAAGATAGTCCACGAGTCCTGCCAGAAGCAGACTTCCCTGCCCGCAGAGGCCGTAGAGGTAGCTGCCGCTGCGTCCCTTGAGGGTGACGGGGACCGCCAGCGCCGCAGCGACAATCTCGTCATTTTCCTCAGCGACGTAGATATTTTCCGCCCCGGCGAATTTTTCCAGAGCAGTCTTGATGAACTCGGCGCTGTCGCCGCGTTCTTTCTGCCACAGTGCCACGACTGCCGCCTCATCCGACGGCTGCATCAAACGATACATTGATAGTATCCCTCCCATTTCCGCGGTTATCCGAGTTCTTTTTCCGCCAGCGCCCGCACCTCGGCCTGAATCTCCTCGATGGTGCGCATGGCTCCATTTTCCGTGCAATGGACGGTGGCCCAGCCCAGATGCTCTGCGCAGTACTCGGCGGCACGGCGGCTGCGGGCCAGATATTCGATGTCCTTTTCGTGGACGTCCTTCCTGCTCTCGTCGCCGTGGTAGCGGCCGGTCATGAGCTTCTGGCTCACGGCGGGGTCTACCTGCAAGTACACCACAGCGTCCGGTGCGGGCAGGCCCAGCAGTCTGTATTCGTAGTCAAAGGCCCAGCGGAGGAAGTTGTTCCACTGCTCCTGCGGGAGCTTGGAGCACTGATGCACCGCGTTCGACGTGGTGTAGCGGTCGGCGATGACGATGCCGCCCGCCTCGTAGAAGCTGCCCCACTTGGTCTTATAGCTGGCGTACCGGTCCACCGCATAGAAGCTGGACGCCGCATAGGGGTTGACGTCGTCGGGTTTGTCGCCGAACTGACCGGAAAGGTACATCTTTACCAGCGCACTGGAATCGCTCTCGTAGTCCGGAAAGGTGATCTCCATCACCTTTCGACCGCTCTCGGCCAGATAGGAGGCCAGCAGCTTTGCCTGGGTGGCCTTGCCGGAGCCGTCCAGCCCTTCGATGACAAGAAGCCTGCCCTTGCTCATTCTGCCTTCTCCCCTTTCAGCGCGGCGTACTGGGCGCGCACCTCAGTGGTGCGGCCGCAGCACATCTTGCCCTCCGGGCAGGGGCCGGACACGCAGGCCGGGCCGGCGGTGCGGAAGATATGGGGTGCCACCGGGTAGACCAGCCGCAGCATCTCTTCGGCCAGCTGCCGTATCTCCCACTGGGCGCGATTGCAGCAGCGCAGGTGAAAGAAGTTCTGCAGGCTGCGGGCGTTCATGGTCACCACCATCTTGGTCTCGCAGGCGTTGGGCAGCACGAAGCGGGCGTCCTCGTTGGCCTGCTTGGAAGCCTTGGCCCGGGCCTGCTTTTCGGGCAGACCTTCGGCCATCAGGCGGGCGGTGTGGCCCTCCTCCAGCTTCTGCACGAGGTCGAGGTAGCGCCTGGCGTCCTCGTTCATGCTCTCGATGAACGCCGCCTTTGCCTCGGGGATGGCCTCGATCTCGGGCGGGATGACGTAGCGGAAATCGTCCAGACGGACGTACCGCTGACTCTGGACGCTGAAGGACGCGATGCGGTGGCGGGTGATCTGGGCCAGCAGGGTACGGCTGACTCCCTCGATGCCGAAGGTGAAGCTTGCGTGCTCGATGGGGCTGGCGTGGCCCAGATCGCTGAGCATGGTCAGGAAGCGGGCAGTCTTTTCCTCATCCAGCCCGTCCAGCAGGTCGGTGATGTGGGCGTCGGAGTAGCAGAGCTTCGCCGCGGCCGCCACGACCTTCTCCGGCTCCGGCGTATGTGCTATCAATCGGACAGTCATCATTTTTCTCATTCCTCCGTCGTTATCTTCACAAGGGGCGCAAAGTTGGCCATAGTCTTCTTCACGCCCACCTTCTCGAAGCTGATCTCCACGATCTGGTCGCCGGCGGCGGGCTTGACTTTCAGCACCTTGCCGCGCCCGAAGACCTTGTGCTCCACGATGTCGCCCGGCTCATAGTGTTTGGGGCCGGTGGATGCCGCTGCCGGACGGGGCGAAGACGTCACAGCGCCGCCTGCGGGTTTGACCGGCGCTTTGGGCGCTGCCGGACGGCCATAGCCCGAGCCGAAGCCGCTGCTTCCCGAACCGGAGTCGTAGCCGCCATAACCCGACGAAGCACTTCCCCGGCCCGCATAATCGGAGCCAAAGCCTCGGTTATTGGACATCGGTGCGTTATATTCTTTATTCAGATAGCCGCTGCGGCTGCCATAGCCCGAGCCGTGACCGGAGGCCGCGCGCCCCCAGCCGGAGGGGCCGGAGTATCCCGACGCACCGCCCGGCACGGTATCGCTGCCGTAACCGCTGCCCCAGCCGCCCAGACGGGAGCGCTGTTCCAGCACCGGGCTGCGGGTCTCTTCGATGTACTCCGGTTCGATCTCCCGGAGAAAGCGGCTGGGCTCGTTGCGCTGGGTGCGGCCATAGAGCATCCGGGTGACGCTGTTGGAGATGTAAAGCTCCTTCTTGGCGCGGGTAATACCCACATAGGCCAGGCGGCGTTCCTCTTCGAGGTCAGCCTCGGAATACTTGCTCATCTCACTGGGGAAGACGCCCTCTTCCATGCCAATGAGGAATACATAGGGAAACTCAAGGCCCTTGGCCGAGTGGATGGTCATCAGCACCACCTGGTCGGCGCTCTCATTGTAGCTGTCGATGTCGCTGATGAGGGCGATGTCCTCCAGATAGCCTTCCAGCGAAGCCTCTTCGCCGTGCTGGTCGCAGTAGCTCTTGACGTTGTTGACCAGCTGACCGAGGTTCTGCAGACGGTCAGCGGCATCCTCGTGGCCCTTGGCGGCGTCGGCTTCCAGCATGGCGCGGTAGCCGGTGATCTCGATGACATCGGAAGCGAACTCATCCAGCGTCTTCGTTTCCAGCGATTCCTGCAGTTTCTGGTAGATTTCCCAGAACTTGAACAGCGGCGCGATGGCGCGGCTGAGCTTGGCGTACTGGTCGGCATGGGAGATGACATCCAGCATACTGATGCCCTGCTGAGCCGCTAAATCCGCGATGACTTCGATGGTCGTTGCACCGATTTTGCGCGCAGGCTCGTTGATGATTCGACGAAGTCGGACATCGTCCCGGGGGTTCGCCACGATGGACATATAGGAGTGGATGTCCTTGACTTCCTTGCGGTCATTGAAGCGCTGGCCGCCCACGATCTTATGCGGGATGCCCGCACGGGTGAAGTAGCTTTCGATGGGGGCCGACTGGGCGTTCATCCGGTAGAGGATGGCGTGGTCGGCCAGATGTCCGCCCTCTTTGAGGTGCTGGCCGATGACATCCGCGATATGGCTGGCCTCGTCCTGCTCGTTCTCGGCGGTATAGACCTGCACCTTGTCGCCCTCGCCGTTCTTCGTCCAGAGGGTCTTGCCCTTGCGCTCGGTGTTGTGCTGGATGACACAGTTGGCGGCATTCAGGATATTTGACGTAGAGCGGTAATTCTGCTCGAGTCGGATGGTCCTGGTACCTTTATAGATGCGCTCGAAGTTGAGGATGTTCTCAATGGTCGCGCCGCGGAAGCGGTAGATGCTCTGGTCGTCGTCGCCCACGACGCAGATGTTTTTCTCCGGGCCGGTGAGCAGGCTCACGAGCCGGAACTGAGCCACACTGGTGTCCTGATACTCGTCCACCAGCAGATATTTGTACTTGTTCTGGTAGAACTCCCGTACATCCTCGTGCTCCGACAGCAGGATGACCGTCTGGTAGATGAGGTCGTCGAAGTCGAAAGCTCCGGCCTCCTTGAGCTTCTTTTCATAGGCGGCGTAGACCTTGGCCGCAAGAGCGCCCTTCGTGTCCCGGGCCGGGGTCTTCAGGGCCTCTTCCGGACTGATGAGCTGGTCTTTCCAACGGCTCATCTGGTTGATGGCACTCTTGACCGGGAAGAACTTGTCGTCCACGCTCAGCTCTTTGTAAACAGTCTTCATGACACGCTGGGAGTCGTCGCTGTCGTAGATGGTAAAGCTGCGGGGGTAGCCGATCTCCTCGGCCCAGCGGCGGAGAATGCGGACGCAGGCCGAGTGGAACGTGGAGGCGAACACCTCGTCGCCCTCTTCCCCGCCCAGCATCCGGCGCAGACGCTCTTTCAGCTCACCGGCGGCCTTGTTGGTAAAGGTGATGGCCATGACGTTCCAGCTCCGGACGGCGTCCTTCCGCAGCATCCCATCCAGCCACGACGGGGCATCGGTGCCGGTCATGATGGCAGTGCGCAGGGCTTTCACATCGTCCTCCGTCACCTCCCGGGGCGTCCACTTGGAGCCGTGGGCCGAGCCGAAGCGGATGAGGTTAGCGATGCGGTTGACCAGCACGGTGGTCTTTCCGCTGCCTGCACCCGCGAGGATGAGCAGGGGGCCGTTGGTGGTGAACACCGCCTCCCGCTGCATATCGTTCAGGCGTCCGAACTGCTTTTCGATATACGTATCACGCAAAGCGCAGAATTGTTGTGCGAGATCTGTTGCCATTGTTTCACCTGTTCTTTTCAATCATTTCTGGATATATCACTTAAAATATAGTATATCACATTTCAAAAAAGTTGTACATAAAAACAATGCAAACAAAAACCGCCCCACCGCGGTCAATACCACGATGGAGCGGAGATCTCAGGAAATGCTTAGCCGAAGATGTTGATGAGGATACCAGCAGCGACGGCGGAACCGATAACACCGGCCACGTTGGGGCCCATTGCGTGCATCAGCAGGAAGTTGGAGGGGTTCTCACTCTGGCCGACCTTCTGAGAAACACGGGCAGCCATAGGCACAGCGGAAACGCCAGCGGAACCGATCAGGGGGTTGACCTGACCACCGGTCAGGACATACATGACCTTGCCGCAGAGAACACCGGCAGCGGTGCCGAAGGAGAAGGCGATGAGGCCCAGCACGATGATGAACAGGGTGCGGCTGTTCAGGAAGGTGTTTGCAGAGGTGGTGCAGCCGACAGACAGAGCCAGGAAGATGGTGATGATGTTCATCAGCTCATTGCCGGCGGTCTTCTGGATACGATCCACGACGCCGCACTCCTTCATCAGGTTGCCCAGCATCAGCATACCGACCAGAACGGCGGCATCCGGCACGATGAGGGAGACGATGATGGTGACCATGATGGGGAAGATGATTCTCTCGGTCTTGGTCACGGCGCGCAGCTGCTTCATCACGACGGTACGCTCCTTTTTGGAGGTCAGGGCCTTCATGATGGGGGGCTGGATGACGGGCACCAGAGCCATGTAGCTGTAGGCCGCGACGGCGATGGAGCCCAGCAGCTCAGGAGCCAGACGGGAGGTGACGAAGATAGCGGTGGGGCCGTCTGCGCCGCCGATGATGGAGATGGCGGCAGACTGCTTCTGGGTGAAGTCCACCAGACCGGTAGCGGCCAGCAGACGAGCGCCCATGTAAGTGCCGAAGATACCGAACTGAGCGGCAGCGCCCAGCAGCAGGCTCTTGGGGTTGGAGATCAGGGGTGCGAAGTCGGTCATGGTGCCGAT
>OODU01001384.1_pt1 | contig 23859 bp, 22 predicted proteins | sample 1671171 | NCBI WGS metagenome assembly OODU01 (sample SAMN06348129, study PRJEB24527) | human gut metagenome | biome: human gut; feature: ankylosing spondylitis patient; material: feces | host: Homo sapiens | place: China | collected 2015-10
TTTTTTTTTTAATTATACGGCGACCACCGAGATCTACACTCTTTCCCTACACGACGCTCTTCCGATCTTAGGAGAGTTGATGTAATGAATTTACCAAATAAGTTAACTGTTTTAAGAGTAATCATGGTTCCGTTTTTTGTATTTTTCATGCTGACAGGCGTGGGCGGAGCTGCAAACAAATGGATCGCATTGATTATTTTCTGCGTGGCAAGTCTTACAGATATGCTGGACGGAAAGATCGCCAGAGCCAGAAATCTTGTAACCAATTTCGGAAAGTTTATGGATCCGCTGGCAGATAAACTGCTTGTATGTTCGGCTATGATCTGCATGATCCCGCTTGGAAAACTGCAGGCATGGTTTGTAATCGTAATTATTGCAAGAGAATTTATCATCAGCGGATTCCGTCTGGTAGCAGCAGACAACGATATTGTGATCGCTGCAAGCTACTGGGGAAAATTCAAAACGGTATCCCAGATGTTCATGCTGATCCTTCTGATCGCAGATCTTGGCGGTGCATTTAACATGATCGCACAGGTACTGATCTGGGTATCTCTGGTACTTACAATCGTATCTTTGATCGATTATATTGCAAAGAATGTACAGGTACTGACACAGGGCGGTATGTAGGCTCAGAAGAAATTTGTAAAAAAGGCAGATAAGGATTCTTTTGAAAGAAAACAGGTCGAAAGAGATATGAGAAGGTTCTTCTTCGGGAATGGTATTTCCCCGAGAAGAACCTTTTGCAAATTGTGCCAAAAAAAGAGAAAATTCCATACAAAAATGTAGAGAAAAATCAATTGACGAATGTCGAAATATATGAGAAAATAAATACAAGTATGGATGTTAAAGAGATAACAAACCTTACGATAAGCAAACTTACATAGTTGAAAGGAGTTTTAAAATGATTTATTCACAGGAAGTAGAAATGATGTGTCCGGTAGCTCAGGGTGCAAACCACGGACCAGCTCCGATTCCGGAAGAAGCAAAATGGGTTCAGGCTAAGGAAATTAAAGATATCTCTGGTTTTACACATGGTGTAGGCTGGTGTGCTCCTCAGCAGGGTGCCTGTAAATTAACACTGAATGTTAAAGACGGTATCATCCAGGAGGCTCTCGTTGAGACTATCGGATGTTCAGGAATGACACATTCAGCAGCTATGGCTTCTGAGATTCTTCCAGGAAAAACTATTTTAGAGGCATTAAACACAGACCTTGTTTGTGACGCTATCAATACAGCAATGCGTGAGTTATTCCTGCAGATCGTATACGGAAGAACTCAGAGTGCATTCTCTGAAGACGGACTTGCTATCGGAGCCGGACTGGAAGACCTCGGAAAAGGACTTCGTTCACAGGTTGGTACAATGTACGGAACATTAGCGAAAGGTCCTCGTTACCTTGAAATGGCAGAAGGATATGTAACAGGTATCGCTCTTGATGAGAACGATGAGATCATCGGATATCAGTTCGTAAGTCTTGGAAAATTCACAGACTTCGTAAAAGCTGGAGACACTCCAAACGAAGCTTGGGAGAAAGCAAAAGGACAGTACGGACGTGTTGCAGATGCAGTTAAGATCATCGACCCACGTAAGGAGTAATCTCAATATTTTAAGGTAATTTAATCAGGAGGATAAATTAATGGCTTTATTTGAATCATATGAAAGAAGAATTGATAAAATCAATGAAGTATTGGCTGGTTATGGTATTTCTTCTATCGAAGAAGCACAGCAGATCACAAAGGATGCCGGACTTGATGTATACAATCAGATCAAAGGTATTCAGCCAATCTGTTTTGAAAATGCATGCTGGGCATACATCGTAGGTGCAGCAATCGCAATCAAAAAAGGATGTAAGACAGCAGCAGAAGCTGCAGCAGCAATCGGAGAAGGACTTCAGGCTTTCTGTATTCCTGGATCAGTTGCTGATCAGAGAAAAGTAGGTCTTGGACATGGTAACTTAGGAAAGATGCTTCTTGAAGAAGATACAGAGTGCTTCGCATTCCTGGCTGGTCATGAATCATTCGCAGCTGCTGAGGGTGCTATCGGTATCGCAGAGAAGGCTAACAAAGTTCGTAAGAAACCTCTTCGTGTTATCCTGAACGGTCTTGGAAAAGATGCTGCAAAGATCATCTCAAGAATTAACGGATTCACATATGTTCAGACAGAATATGATTACTACACAGGAGAACTGAAAGAAGTACAGAGAATCTCTTACTCTGACGGACTCCGTTCTAAAGTTAACTGCTACGGTGCTAACGACGTACGTGAAGGTGTTGCTATCATGTGGAAAGAAGGCGTAGACGTATCTATCACAGGTAACTCTACAAACCCGACACGTTTCCAGCATCCAGTTGCAGGAACATACAAAAAAGAATGCATCGAAGCAGGAAAGAAATACTTCTCAGTTGCTTCAGGTGGTGGTACAGGACGTACACTTCACCCAGACAACATGGCAGCAGGACCGGCTTCTTACGGAATGACAGATACAATGGGACGTATGCACTCTGATGCACAGTTCGCTGGATCTTCATCTGTACCGGCTCACGTTGAGATGATGGGACTTATCGGAGCAGGAAACAACCCGATGGTTGGTATGACTGTTGCTGTAGCAGTTGCTGTTGAGGAAGCTGCAAAGGCTGGTAAATTCTAAGAATTTATTTCTGGATAATGTTTTAAATTTAATATAAAATCAAGAAGTAAAAACTATTTTGTTTTTACTTCTTGATTTTTTTAGTTGATATCTAAATATTTATCATAAGAACTATGTTTATTTGATAGATTTTGTTATACTTAAAAGGAATGAAAACTGTTGGATAATATAGCGTTTATAAGAAATGAGGTGTACGTATGGCTTTAGCACAGAACCGTATTTTCACAATAGAAGATATTTATAATCTTCCAGAAGGAGAAAGAGCTGAATTAATTGATGGTCAGATTTATATGATGGCACCACCATCTCGACGTCACCAAGAAATGATTGGTTCTCTTTATCGAAAAATTGCAGATTATATTGATATGAAAAGAGGGGCATGCAAAGTATATCTTGCGCCATTTGCGGTATTTTTGAATAACAATAATGTTAATTATGTAGAACCGGACATTTCTATAATATGTGATAAAAATAAACTTGACGATAAAGGATGTAATGGAGCTCCAGATTGGATTATTGAAATCGTGTCTCCTAGCAGTAAAAGAATGGATTATTATATTAAATTGTTTAAATATCGAACTGCTGGAGTAAGAGAATACTGGATTGTTGATCCAATCAGAGAGATGATTCTGGTATATGATTTTGAGAATGATGATTACGAACAGTATTCATTTTCAGAAATAGTTAAAGTTCGAATATACGACGATTTCGAAATTAATTTTACTACAATCTAGAAAAAACGAGGCATCACACATGAAGATAAAGATGGTAGACATTGCAAAGCATCTCGGAGTTTCCAAAGCGACAGTCTCGCTTGCAGTAAACGGAAAGCCGGGAGTCAATGAAGAAACCAGAAGAATGGTTTTGGAATGTCTGGAAGAAATGAAGAAGAATAACGGAGTGATTCCGGTAAAAGAGAATATCGTTACAGTTTCTGGCCATCCGGTGAATCAGATGATCAAAATAGTGATCGTTAATCACAGCAAAGGTGCTGCGTGTAATTCAGAAACAGATCTCTGGTCAGATGTACTTGCTACATTTGATTCTGAAGCAAGAAGACTTGGATATCTTTATGGAGTGACGTATTTAAATGATGACATTGCGCAAACAGAAGCAGTAATTACGGAATGTAATATGGATTTTGTGGCAGGCATTATTCTTTTTGGAACCGAATTAAAAGAAGAAGATCAAAATCTGCTTGAAAGAATCAAAAAGCCATTGGTTCTTTATGACTGTGAACTTCCAGATAATCGGTATAGCAGTGTATGTGCAGACAATAGACAAATGCTAAAAAGTGCTGTGGATTATCTGTACAAGGAAGGTGCATCAGATATTTATTATTTCTGCACAGGGAAAGATAATTATAATTATCGAGTTCGTAAGGAAGCGTTTTTAAATACAAAGTCTAACGAAGATACTGCATCAGCAAAATATATTCTTGATCTTGGAGATGAAATTCCAAGGATAATGGAGACTTTGTTAGACTGGTTGAGAAAAAACCCGCTTCCGCAAGGAATTTTATTTGAAAATCAACAGATTTCAATTGGTGCGTTGACGGCGCTTCGAAAGTATGGTGTGAACATCCCACAGGAAGTGAAAGTTGTCGGATTTGGTATGATTCCTGACTATATATACCAGGATCTAAAGTTGGTACAAATGAGAATATCTGACACAGAAGGTGTTCTTCTTGCAATGGATTTACTGGATAAAAAGATTCGTCAGTATTCAATGTCTAAAGTTAAGATATACACAGAAGCAGAAATGATTATAAGTTAAAATAATCGTAAGACAAAAGAACGAAAAAAACAAATTGGAGGAACAGAAAATGAATGAATATTTTCCACATTTATTCGAACCAATTAAAATTGGAAAGACTACGGTAAAAAACAGAATCTTTATGCCGCCGATCTCTACAAACATGGCAGATAAAGGCTATGTAACAGACGCACTGGTTGAGCATTACTCAGCAAGAGCGAAGGGGGGAGTCGGACTGATTGTCACAGAAGTTACGACTGTAGAGCCGGTATATACATATTTACCGGGAGATATGTCTATCTATGATGATTCTTATATTCCGGGTTGGAAGAAACTGGTAGATGCAGTACATCAGTATGATACGAAGATTTTAGCACAGTTGTTCCATCCGGCTTACATGGCATTCCCGATTCCGGGAACACCGCAGCTGATCGCCCCTTCTAATGTTGGACCTTATTATGCAAAATCAGCTCCGAGAGCTGTAACTGTTGAAGAATTGCATGTACTTGTTCAGCAGTTTGGGGAGGCAGCACGCCGTTTCCAAATTGCAGGTGGAGACGGAGTTGAAATCCAGTGTGCACATGCACATGGATTGCTTGGCGGATTCCTTACACCTCTTTATAACAAGAGAACAGATGAATACGGCGGAGACATTAACGGACGTCTCAGACTGACACTTGAAGTAATTGCGAAGATCCGCGAACTTTGCGGCGATGATTTCATCATTGATGTTCGTATTTCAGGAGATGAGTACAGTGAAGGTGGTCTGACACTGAACGACATGATCTATGTATCCAAACAGCTTGAGAAAACAGGCGTTAATTTTATCCATGTTTCCGGAGGAAATACGATCAAGAGAGGAAGTTCCATGCCTGCACCTGGTACATCACCGGCACCGCATGCACATGCAAGTGAGGAAATCAGAAAGCATGTGAATATTCCGGTATCTACAGTTGCAAGAATTAATGAGCCGTGGGTAGCAGAAGAACTTATTGCTAACGGAAAGACTGACATCTGTATGATCGGTCGTCCGAACCTGTGTGACAGTGAGTTTGTTAATAAAGCTGCAGAAGGAAAAACAGATGATATCCGTCCATGTATTGGATGTGGACGCTGCCTGACAGGAATTATGTTTGGTAATCCGATCAGCTGTACAGTGAATCCATCTGTAGAGTCTGACGAGATCAAAGAAGCAGATGAGAAGAAGAAAGTTCTTGTGATCGGTGCGGGTCCGGCGGGAATGGAAGCAGCTTATGTTGCGAAGAAACGCGGACATGAAGTTATTCTCTGCGAAAAAAGCGGAGAGTTTGGAGGTCTTTTAAGACTGGCAGCAGTTCCGATCGCTAAACAGGAACTTTGTAAAGTGATTAAATTCATGGCACGTCGTCTGAAGAACGAAGGAATCGAAGTCCGCATGAACTGCGAAGTAACACCGGAAATGCTTGCGGGAGAATTTAAGGATTATGAGGTTGTCTGTTCTACAGGAGCAGTTCCGAAGGAAATTCCTCCATTCAAAGTGTTCAAGCAGACAATGACAGCCGATGACGTCCTTGCCGGAAGAAAATACCCGGGAAGAAAGATCGTTATTCTCGGGGGCGGATCTGTCGGATGTGAAACTGCAGATTATCTTGCACCATTGATTGATGACATGTTCCCTGCAAACCGTGACATCACAGTGATTGAGATGACACCGTCACTGATGCCGGGAGAAGGCGGCGCAGCTAAGAGTCAGCTGACAATGAGACTCAAGAGAAAAGGTGTAAAGATTGAACTGAACAGTCAAGTGACGAAGGTTGATGAGACTACGATCACTTATGAGAAAGACGGACAGGAGTATCATATCACAGATGCGGATACACTGATCTTTGCAGTTGGTTATGCACCGAACAAAGTAGAGAATACAGAAGAGAGAGTTCATTTTATCGGAGACTGTGATAAAGTCGGAACTCTGAAAGATGCAATTGCTGCAGGACATAAACTAGCAGAAGAACTGTAATTGAAGAAAAGTTCAGAATAACAAATATAGAAAAGAAATATAGAAAAGAAATATAGAAATGAATAAAACGGAGAAAAAAGATGGGGAATAAATTATCAGAACCGATTAAGGTCGGAAATCTTACTTTTAAAAACAGAATCATGTTTCCACCGCTTACAACAGGTTATGAAGAAAGAGACGGATCTATTGGGGCGAGAAGTCTGAACTTCTATGAAAGACTTGCAAAAGGTGGAGCAGCGTATGTTGTTATCGGAGATGTAGCTCCTGTAAGAACAGCTTCACCGACACCAAAGCTTTATGACGACAGCCAGATTCCTGTATATAAAAATCTGGCAGACACATTACATAAGTATGACTGTAAGCTTGCACTTCAGCTGTTCCATCCGGAGTATGATGTTCCTGGAGTTGGACGCATGATCATGGAGGCAGGTATTGCAAGACAGGCTGCTGCAAAAGCACAGGCTGAGGGAAATGCAGAAGAAGCAAAGAGACAGATGGAAGAATGCGACAGACTTACCAAAGGTGCTTATGCAAAACTTCATCATGATATGCAGCATTTTGTTACAGAGGCAACCGTTGAGCAGTTAGAAGATATTAAAAACAGCATCGCGGCATGTGCAGCAAAGGCACAGAAAGCCGGAATCGATGCGATTGAAGTACATGGAGATCGTCTTCTTGGTTCCCTTTGTTCAAAAATTCTGAACCATAGAGAAGATCAGTATGGAGGAAGTCTTGAGAACCGTACAAGATATGCACTCGAAGTAGTAGCAGCAATCAAAGAAGCTGCACCGGATCTTATGATTGAGTATAAACTGCCAATCATTACAGTAAATCCTGATGGATCACTTCGTGGAAAAGGTGGACTTGAGGCAGAAGAAGGAATCCGTTTTGCCAAGATGCTTGAAGAGGCAGGAATCGATATGATTCAGGTTGCTCAGGCGAACCATACAGGAAACATGGGAGATACAATTCCGCCAATGGGAGATGTTCCATATAACTGGACTCTTCCGGTTGCCAGAGAAGTGAAAAAACTGGTATCCGTTCCGGTTGCAACAGTTGGTCGTGTTGTCAGCTTAGAAGCAGGAGAGAAGATCCTCGAAGACGGAGATGCCGATATCGTAGCTTATGGACGTTCCATGCTTGCAGATGCAGATATTGCCAATAAAGCTATATCCGGAGAGTGCATCAGAGAATGCTTGAACTGTAATAAAGGATGCGTAGATGCAATTCAGGGACGTAAATACATTTCCTGCGTATTAAATGCAGAGAACGGAAACGAAGGAACTATATTTATCAAACCTGCAGACGAGAAGAAAAAGGTTGCAGTTGTAGGTGCCGGAATCGCCGGACTTGAGGCAGCAAGAGTTGCAGCAAAACGTGGACATGAAGTAACCGTATTTGAGAAATCAGATAAGATTGGTGGACAGATTCATTTGGCAGCAGTTCCGCCAAGAAAGAGCGAGATTTTAAGATCTATTGAATATTATGAGAAGATTCTACCAGAACTTTCTGTAGATGTGAAATTAAATACAGAAGCAGATTGTGAAGAGCTGAATAAGTTTGATCATGTAATTCTTGCCATCGGTGCACATAACATGGATCTTCCAATGTCTGTTACAGACAGCAATGTTGTTTCTGCCTGGGATGTTCTTGCAGGATGCGAAGTGAGTGGAGCATGTGCAGTACTTGGCGGAGGATTAGTTGGAACTGAAACAGCAGAATTCCTTGCACAGAAAGGTCTCAAAGTAAGCATTGTCGAGATGCTGGATCAGATTGCAACAGGAGAATCCGAGACAGTAATGCCACTGATCAAAAAAGACTTTGAAGAACGCGATGTAAAAGAGTATGTGAATACAAGAGTGAATTCCATCGAGAATAATGTGATTCATGCTGTGAATACAAAAGACGAGTCAGAGGTTACAATTGAAGCTGATACAATTGTGAATGCACTTGGGTCTAAGAAGAATCTCTTCGACGACAGTAAGCTGACAGTTCCGTTTGTATATGTAGGAGACTGCAGTGGTGAGAGAACAGCAGATATCTCAGCAGCGATTCGTAGCGGATATCAGGCTGGAAATGAAATCTGAGAATTTTTAAATTTTATTCAGTGAGAAAATAAGTAAAATACAGGGTGATGCTGTAAACAGAAAATCTGTAGACAGTATCACCCTGTTTCAGTTATAATAAAATAAAATTTTTGTTATAAAAAATGATAATGGAGCAAGGCTATGATAAACAAAGAACTATTTTATAAAGTAACATTAATTGATTGTAACGGAAAAGAATTGGAAGTTGCTAAATTTCTGCAGATTTTAACAGGAATGGAAAAAACAGAAACAAGAAGAATTGTAGCGAGTTTACCGTGTGTTTTGTATAAAGAGCTTGACGGAGAGGCGTGTTCTTATATTGAGGAGGCACTGGATTTCTATACAGCAAAATATAAGTTTGAACCAGTCGGTGATGAAAAAGAAGTGTATGAAGTAGATCCATCGGTGTATCCTTCAAAACAGGTGATCGCGCTTGGAAGTATGGTTGACTATATCGGTAAGAGGTCAGAGTTTGTAAGCATCGCGAGAAAATATGATTTCCCGAAGAATGTGAGTCTGAATGATACGCCATTCTTAGTAAAAGATGGTTTGGCAGAAGAACAGGCAGTGAACCTGCGGCAGGATCTTCGCAATATGGGAATGTTTGCGCTGATCATGAGAAGCGGAGCAGAAGTTCAGCAGGTGAAGAAAAGAGGATTTTTTACGGGGCTATTTGCACGTTGAGATGAATAAAAGGGTTGTTTGATACAGTCAGCTGTGAGTGGTGATTATATATCCGATTTCTTACAGAAAATTCAATTAGATTTTATTGACACTTTTGTAGAGAAGGACTACAATATCTTTAGATTGTTAATTTAATAACATACAAATAAAGAGTTTAGGAGGCAGACAAAAATGGCAAATATTTTATGTAGTCCGAGCAAATATGTTCAAGGTGCAGGTGAGATGAAAAAGCTGGGTGAATATGCTCAGAAGTATGGTAAAAAAGCACTTGTACTGATCACAGAGTCGGGGTATAAACGTATTGAAGACGTTCTCAAAGTTGGATTTGAAGGATATGATATTGAACCAGTGTATGAGTATTTCAACAGAGAATGTAGCAAGACAGAAATTAATCGTTTGGTAGCCGTTATGAATGAAAAGGGCTGTGATGTTGTTATTGGTATTGGCGGAGGAAAGATCCTTGATACTGCGAAAGCAGTTGCTTATTACAAAGAAGTGCCGGTACTGATCTGTCCGACAATTGCATCTACAGATGCGCCATGCAGTGCACTTTCTGTTATTTATACTGATGAAGGCGTATTCGAAGAATACTTATTCCTCCCAGCTAATCCAAACATGGTTCTGATGGACACAGAAATCATTGCAAAATCACCAGTCAGACTGACAGTTTCCGGAATGGGTGATGCACTTGCAACTTATTTTGAAGCAAGAGCCTGTCAGGCTAGCGAAGCAACAACTTGTGCTGGTGGAAATGTTACTATGGCAGCGATGTCACTCGCAAAACTGTGCTTTGATACATTGATGAATGAAGGTGTGAAGGCAAAACTTGCTCTGGAAGCAGGAGCCTGCACAAAAGCTGTTGAGAAGGTAATTGAAGCTAATACATTGCTTAGTGGAATCGGATTTGAGAGTGGCGGTCTTGCAGGAGCACATGCAATTCATAATGGATTCACAGTTTTGGACGAGTGTCATCATATGTATCATGGAGAGAAAGTTGCATTTGGAACAATCACACAGCTTGTTCTGGAAGACATTCCGGCAGAAGAACTGGAAGATATTATAGATTGGTGCATTGAACTGGGACTTCCTGTTACATTAAAAGAACTTGGTATTACAGAAGTGACAGACGAGAAGCTTATGGCAGTTGCGACAGCAGCTTGTGCAGAGAATGATACACTTCATAACATGCCATTTGAGGTGACACCTGAGACTGTATGCGCAGCAATTAAGGCAGCAGATGCTTACGGAAGATATTTCCTGGGAGAATAGAATATGGGAAATAGGACACCATTTCGTTAAAATAGAAAAACCAATTTGACAAACTGATTTTCTGTGGTATAATTTTCATGCTGTGAAAAACAGCCGACAGTTCATTTGTACCTTCCTGTCGAAAAACAAAACCAGGGCTAGTTAAGAAGATTCTAGGCTCTGCGTGCAAAGAAGTACGCAGAGCTTTTTATATTATTCAGGAAATACTTTCCCATATATATAAAACGCTCCGCTTAGGATACACAGCTCTTAAAAGGTACATACATTTCAAATACAGGAGAGTTGAAATATGTATTATTTGCAAACAAAAGCCAGTTTTGACGCAGCACATTTTCTCTGGAAATACGAGGGAAAATGCAGAAATATCCACGGACATCGTTGGAATGTTGTTGCAAAAATCAAAAGTCAGGAGCTGGAGCAAGAAGGACAGACACGGGGAATGGTAGTGGACTTTGGTAATCTGAAAAAGGATCTGAAAAAACTTTGCGATTCCTTTGATCATAGTCTGATTTACGAGACAGGATCACTGAAAGCAGAAACAGTAGCTGCACTTCAGAATGAGGACTTTCATTTGGAGAAAGTTTCCTTTCGTCCCACAGCAGAAAATTTTGCATATTATTTCTACAAAAAATTAACGGAACTTGGATACGGGGTTCATTGTGTGGAAGTATATGAGACACCGAATAATTGCGCGGTTTATGAGGAAGAGTAGATGAAAGTAGTAGAAAAATTCACCAGTATTAATGGGGAAGGCACACGGGCTGGAGAATTGGCAGTCTTTGTTCGTTTCAAAGGATGCAATCTGCGTTGTAGCTATTGTGATACTATGTGGGCCAATGAACCGGATTGCCCATATGAAGAGGAAACCCCGGAAGAGATTTTAAATTATGTTTTAGGAACCGGAATTCGCAATGTGACACTTACAGGTGGAGAACCGTTACTGCAAAAAGACATTAGAGAATTGATCCACCTTCTTTTACAAGCCGGCTTACAAGTCGAAATTGAGACAAATGGCGCAATTAATTTGTCGGCATTTTGCGAAGAACGACCGATATTTACAATGGATTATAAGTTACCGTCAAGTGGGTGCGAAGAATATATGATACCAGAGAACATGGAACTGCTAGGAAAAGATGATACTGTAAAGTTTGTATGTGGCAGCCAGGAGGATCTGTTAAAAGCATTGGACGTGATTCGGACTTATGATCTGACAAACAGATGTTATGTGTATCTTAGTCCTGTTTTTGGATCCATAGAACCAGTGCAGATCGTAGAATTTATGCTGAAACATCGATTAAATGGTGTGCGTCTGCAGATTCAGATGCATAAAGTAATCTGGGATCCAAATGAACGGGGCGTATAAATAAGTAGTGAGGTGATGGAGATGAAAGCATTAGTTCTCTTTAGTGGAGGAATCGATTCAACAACGGCATTAGGACTGGCAATCAAAAAGTACGGGAAAGAGCAGGTGATTGCACTCTCGGTTTCCTATGGACAGAAGCACGATAAAGAAATCAGGGCTGCAATAGCAGTTGCCGAATATTATGGCGTGGAGCATCTGTTCCTGGATTTAAGTAAGATATTTCAATATAGCAACTGTTCACTGCTTCAACAGTCCACGGAAGAAATTCCGGAGGAGAGTTACGCAGAGCAGATTTCAAAAACAAATGGCGATAAGCCTGTAAGTACATATGTACCGTTCCGGAACGGATTATTTCTTTCTTCGGCAGCAAGTATTGCACTGAGCAAGGAATGTGGAGTGATTTATTATGGAGCTCATGCAGATGATTCTGCCGGTTTTGCTTATCCAGATTGCTCACCGGTATTCAATCAGGCAATGAATGAAGCAATCTGGGAAGGCTCCGGACATCAGCTGAAAATAGAAGCTCCTTTTGTAAATGTATCCAAAGCCGAAGTAGTACGGATTGGATTAGAACTGGGAGTTCCGTATGAGTTGACATGGTCCTGTTACGAAGGGGGAGAGAAGCCTTGTGGAAAATGCGGAACATGCATTGATCGCGCAGCAGCATTTCAGGCGAATCACGTAGAAGACCCTGCGTTGAGATAGAGGAGGAAGCAATGAGAGAAAAAGAAAATTTAACATTATTGGGAAATCAGCAAACAGAATATCGTATGGATTATGATCCGTCTGTATTGGAGGCATTTCAGAATAAACATCCTGAAAACGATTACTTCGTCAAGTTCAACTGCCCGGAATTCACAAGTCTGTGCCCAATCACCGGACAGCCAGATTTTGCAACGATCACGATTTCCTATGTTCCGGACGAACGTCTTGTGGAGAGTAAATCCTTGAAATTGTATTTGTTCTCATTCCGAAACCATGGAGATTTTCATGAAGATGTGATCAATATAATTATGAAAGATCTTGTCAAGCTTCTTGAACCAAAATATATAGAAGTCTGGGGAAAATTCCTTCCACGTGGAGGTTTGTCCATCGATCCGTATTGTAATTATGGAAAGCCAGGTACCAACTGGGAGCAGGTTGCATGGAATCGTATGAGTAATCATGATATGTTTCCGGAGAAAATTGATAATCGATAAGATAACGGTAGTGTGCAACAAATAGAAGATGGAAAGAAATTTTCAGGAGATTTCCGCATATCGGATTTACAAGAACATTCATCAACGTGATTAATTCATCTTTGGTAATCTTACTGTACTTCCCTAAACATTTTATGTTATTATGAAAACAGAATCACCACAAGAGAAAATCGTGAGGGAGAAGATATATGGGCACACTATATACACGACTATCATCAATAACCGGTGAGATGTCACCTGAATCAATAGAACATCATATTGCTCGAGTTATGCTGGAACATATTCATCAATTGAATAACATTTCCATAGGTACTATGGCCGATTTATGCTCTGTTTCAAAATCTACGATCTCTAAGTTTGTTAAGCAATTAGGATTTGAGGATTATAAAGAATTTAAAGCAGAAGCATATAGTAGAGGCAAAAGAGAAGTTTACATAAAAGATCTAAATACGATAAATATTACAGATTATATATTGCAAAAAGGAACGGAAGAATATCTGGATGTGCTATTTGCAGATATTCGCTACTTATTTTTCAAAACTGATTCTAAAAAGATAGAACACTTGGTCACGTTGATTCATGACTATGAAGAAGTAGCTGCATTTGGAGAAGGATATTCAGAGACTGCTGCATTGAATTTTCAACATAAAATGTCTTTTTACCAGAAGTTCATTTACACAACTACAAATGACAGAAAGCAAGTGGCGTATATTAGTCGTGCAAAAGAAAATACACTACTGCTTATTTTTTCGAATTCCGGAAGGTATATTAGTGAGTATACGCATCTGACAGATGCTCCATCAAAGAAGTGTTTTGAAGAAACAAAAGCAAGAGTAGTCCTGTTTACTTCAAACAGAGAAATGGAGAAAGACCCTCGAGTTGATCTATGTATTGATTGGGAATATAAGGATTTAGTCCAAAACCATCCTGTTTTATATCAGTTGTTAATTGAACGAATTGCAATTGCGTATCAAAATAAATACGGATTCCCAATGGAAAAATGAAATCATCCATAATTTTTAAGACTGGAAAGTTTGCAAAATAGAAACTTTTCAGTCTTTCTTTTTTTTATTGTTATAATAACAACAGATTCAAGAAAGCGTAGTGAAAAGATGAGGAAGAAGAAATGAATAAAATATGTTTTCGTGAAGAAGCTAAAGATTGGAATGAAGCATTGCCGATAGGAAATGGATTTATCGGAGCAATGGTATTTGGAAAAATCGGAACGGAACGACTTCAAATTAACGAAGATTCTGTTTGGACCGGAAGTTTTATGGAACGTGTAAATCCTGATGCGCGAGAGAACTATCCAAAAGTTCGTGAACTCTTATTAAATGGAGAAATCGAACAGGCCGAACTTCTCGCAGAGCGAAGTATGTATGCAACATATCCGCATATGCGACATTATCAGACACTTGGGGACGTTTGGATAGATTTTTACAAACAGAGAGGCAAAACGATCTTCAAAAAGGATCAAGGGGGACTTTTAAGCGTTCAGCATGAAAGCGTAGAAGTTCAAACGTATAACAGAGAATTAGATATTTCAAGAGCCGTTGGAAAAATTCAATATGAATCGGAAAAAGGAAAATACGAAAGAGAGTTTTTTGCCAGCAATCCAGATCACATAATTGTATATCAGATGAAATCCATAGATGGCGAACTTCTTAATTTTGATTTATCTTTAACAAGAAAAGATAATCGATCAGGACGTGGTTCATCTTTCTGTGATGGTACTGAAGTCCTGGATGGCAATAAAATCCGTTTATATGGAAAACAAGGTGGAGATCATGGGATTGCATTTGAACTACTTGTACAGGTAAGAACTAAAAATGGCAAAATTTCACGAATGGGAAGCCATTTACTAGTAGAGGATGCCAAAGAAGCAACACTATTTATCACAGCAAGAACATCGTTCCGAAGTGAACAACCGCTTCAGTGGTGTATGGATGTATTGAGTAATGCTGAAAAAGAATCTTATGGAACATTACAAGAGCGTCATATAAAAGATTATTTATCTTACTATGAAAAAAGTAATCTGAAATTGAATTATAAAGACTCTTATGAGCATCTGACAACACCGGAAAGACTTGAGCAAATGCGTAATGGCATAGAAGATATTGAATTAATAAATACATATTATAATTTTGCAAGATATCTTCTGATCAGCTCTAGCCGTGAAGGAAGTCTTCCGTCAAATCTACAAGGAATCTGGAATGAAGAATTTGAGCCTATGTGGGGGTCCAAGTATACAATTAATATCAATATAGAGATGAATTACTGGATTGCTGAAAAAACAGGGTTATCTAAACTCCACATGCCTTTGTTAGAACATTTGCAAAGAATGTATCCGCACGGCAAAGACGTTGCTGAGAAGATGTATGGAATTGATGGATTCTGTTGTCACCATAACACAGATATCTGGGGAGACTGTGCACCTCAGGACAATCATGTATCATCTACCCTGTGGCCAATGGGCGGTGCCTGGTTCTGTTTACATCTGATTGAACATTACAAATATACAAAAGATATGGAGTTCTTGAAGGAATATTATGGAATACTGAAAGATGCTGTTAAGTTTTTCCTTCAATACATGGTAAAAGATGCTCATGGAAAATGGATTTCAGGACCATCCAGTTCTCCTGAAAATATCTATCTGAATCAAAAAGGAGAGGCAGGATGTCTCTGTATGGGAGCTTCTATGGACACAGAAATCATCAGAGAACTATTTAATGGTTATCTGGAGATCACGGAAGAAAATCAACTCCCGAATGATCTGAATGAAGCAATAAACGAGCGACTGAATCATATGCCAGAATTGCAAATCGGTAAATATGGACAGATTCAGGAATGGAGTGAAGATTATGATGAAGTCGAGCCCGGACACAGACATATTTCACAACTGTTTGCATTATATCCTGCAGGACAGATACGTATGGATAAGACACCGGAACTCGCTCAAGCTGCAAAACAGACGATTGAGCGCAGACTGAAATACGGTGGAGGCCATACTGGATGGAGCAAGGCATGGATCATCCTGTTTTATGCAAGATTGTGGGAGAAAGAAGAAGCCTGGAAAAACTTAAAGGAATTGCTTGAACATGCTACTCTAAATAATCTGTTCGACAATCACCCGCCATTCCAAATTGACGGAAACTTTGGAGGAGCTTGTGGGTTACTGGAGATGCTTATACAGGATTATTCAGACAAAGTATTTCTTTTACCGGCATTACCGAACAGTCTTTCAGATGGAGAGGTTAATGGAATCTGTCTGAAAACAGGCGCAGTATTGGATATGAAGTGGAAGGAAGGAAAAATTGATAAAATAAAAAGCACTGCAATGCGTGATTGCAAGTTCATCCTTGTTACTGAAAAAGAATATCCATTACATTTGAAAAAAGACCAAACGGTTTTTTTAGATAAAAATTTTAAGGAGAGAGGAAGGAAAACAAAATGAAGTATGAGAAAATGATTCAAAGTATTCTCGAAGAAGTTGGCGGTCAGGAAAATATTGAGAATGTATATCACTGTGCAACGAGACTGCGTTTTCAGCTGAAAGATGAGACAAAGGCGAATGACGAAGCAGTAAAAGCGATTGACGGAGTTCTTTCTATCGTAAAAGGTGGAGGTCAGTATCAGATCGTAATCGGGCAGCACGTAGCAGATGTTTATAACGAACTGCAGACAATGATGGGTACAACAGAAAAAGAAGTTGAACTAAAAGATGCAAAAGAATTCAAACAGGAAATGAAAAAGAAAAAGATTTCCAATCAGTTTATTGATGTGATCAGTGGGGTGTTTACACCGGTACTTGGAATGCTTACAGCAACAGGTGTAATCAAGGGACTGCTTGCATTTCTTGCTGCAACAGGATTGCTTGCGACTACATCCGGAACATATCAGATGTTAAACATTGTTGGAGATTGTTTCTTTAACTTCCTGCCAATATTCCTCGGATATACTTCAATGAAGAAATTTGGTGGAACACCGTTTATCGGAATGGCAATAGGAGCAGCATTGGTATATCCGTCTCTAACAACAATCATGGCTGGAGATGCACTTTATACTTTATTCAGTGGCACTATCTTCCAGACAGATGTATATGTAGAATTTCTTGGAATTCCGGTTCTTTTAATGAACTATGCAAGTTCTGTAATTCCAGTAATTCTGACTTGCTATTTTGCAGCAAAAATTGAGAAATTCTTTGCAAAAAGAATTAGTGATCTGTTCAAAACATTCGCTGTTCCTGCGCTGACACTTTTAATTAGTATTATTCTTGCATTCCTGATTATCGGACCAATCGCAACATTTGCAAGTGATTTACTCGGCGCAGCATTTACAGCACTGTTCAATCTGAATGCGACTATTTCAGGATTCTTATACGGAGCACTTATTCAGGTATGTGTTATGTTTGGAGTTCATTGGGGATTTGTTGCAATCTCTGTAAACAATCTTGCAACATTAGGTTACGATCCTATCACAATTGCTGGTCTTGCATCTGCATTTGGACAGGCAGGAGTTGTTCTTATGATTATGCTTAGAACAAAGAACAAAAAACTGAAAAGTGTTTGTGGACCAGCTATTATTTCTGCAATGGTTGGTATTACAGAACCATCCATTTACGGTGTAACATTACAGTTTAAAAAACCATTTATGTTAGCTTGTCTTGCATCTGGTATTGGTGGTGCTATCATCGGATTTGGTGGAGTAAAACAGTATGTATATGGAACAAACGGAATCTTTGGATGGCTTCAGGTAATTAATCCTCAGACAGGTTTTGATTCTTCTGTTCTTGCTGCAATTATCGCATGTGCTGTAAGCTTTATAGCTGCAATCATTCTGATGATGACAGTAGGAAAAGATTCTATTCCAGAAAGCAAATAAGGGTATTCTTTTAAGAAGATTTTAAGCTCTGCGTGTGAGAAGTACGCAGGGCTTTTTCTATATTTAAAAGTCCTTAGATGACACAGGTCTTAAAAAGGTACATTTATTTCATATACAGGAGAGTTGAAATATGTATTATTTGCAAACTAAAGCTAGTTTTGATGCAGATCAGTATTACAGATGGTATAATAAAGCAGACATTAACTAATAGATTACTTGTAGGAGAGATAAAAAATGCTGAATTGTATTATAGTCGGAATGGGAGGATTCCTGGGAGCTGTAGCCCGTTATTTGATTGGCTTAATTCCAATCAACCCGCAAAATGGTTTCCCAATAAAAACCTTGTTGATCAATATTATCGGAGCATTTGTGATAGGGCTTGTAGTAGCCTTTGGCGCAAAGAAAGATTGGAATCCACAATTGATCTTGTTCTTGAAAGTTGGAATTTGTGGTGGTTTCACAACATTTTCATCTTTTGCATTAGAAACCAATCAGCTGATGGAACGAGGATCGGGCTGGTGGGCAGCACTTTATGTTGCATTGAGCGTGACCGGAGCAATGGCTGCAGTATACGCATCACAGTGTATAGTGGCAAGATAAGATTTTATTTTGACGCGAGGAGAGTTAACATGAAAAATCAAGCATATTATCATCTGCCGGGACTATTTGAGTTTTACGAATTGTATCAAGTATTTCTGTCATTGTATCGGGAACACAGAGAGTATTTTTATGATTGGTGTGAGATCGGTTCCATATACGGCGCCCCGTCAGACTGTATCTGGGGTGGCGGTCGCACTTCCTTTGGAGATACTGAGACAGAGAAAGTATTGGATTTGATGCAGGAATATAAGATATCTGCCCGACTGACATTCAGTAATTCACTTTTGAGAGAAGAACATTTGCAGGATCGGAAATGTAATACACTTTGCTCATTGCTGGAAGAAAGAAATGAACCTCAAAATGGTGTGATCATTCATTCCGATTTACTGCTGAACTATTTGCAAAAGAATTATCCGGGGCTTTATCTAGTCTCGTCGACTACAAAGGTACTGACGGATTTTAGCGACTTTTTGCGGGAAACAGACAGAGAAGAATTTCATTATATAGTCCCGGATTTTCGTCTTAATAAAAAATTCGAGCAACTAAACAAGATGAATTCAAAGCAAAAAGCAAAAGTAGAATTCCTGTGCAATGAATGCTGTTGGTTTGGATGTAAAGACAGAAAGCAATGCTACGAAATAGTCAGTCGAAAAAACTTAGGAGAAATGATACCAGATCACAAATGCAACTCGCCAGATGCAAAGGAAGGCTATCGTTTTTCAAAGGCAATGAAGAATCCAGGATTTATCAGTGCTAATGATATAAAGAAAATTTATCTTCCAATGGGGTTTGAGAATTTTAAAATTGAAGGACGTGGATTGGGAAGTGCGTTGGTTTTGGAGTTTCTACTATACTATATGGTAAAACCAGAATACCAAATATGCGTTAGAGAAGAAGTTTATTTGGATAATATGCTTGATTTATTTTAATGTATAATGCATTTTATACAACACATAAAGCAAAACTGTTTATTAAAAAATGCGAGGAATCTAAGTTAAGAAGTTTAAGAAAAAGAAGGGGTTTCTTTTTCTTGTATGATTTAGTATAATAGAGAGATACAGTGAAATATATATTGAAAATAGGAGAGAAAAATGGAAAAGAAAAATGACTTTAAGCCTTTTATTTCCGCAGATAAAGTATTACCAGAGTTTACAGTTACATCAGTAATCCTTGGTATGATACTGGCGGTTATATTTGGTGGTGCAAACGCTTATTTGGGGCTAAGAGTTGGTATGACTGTATCAGCTTCCATTCCAGCGGCAGTTATTTCCATGGGTGTGATCCGTGTGATCTTAAAGAAAGATTCCATCCTTGAAAATAACATGGTACAGACAATTGGTTCAGCAGGTGAATCATTAGCAGCAGGAGCAATCTTTACAATCCCTGCTATTTTTATTTGGGCATCAGAAAAGGGAAGTGGAGTTACTGCTCCATCTTTTGTATCTATCGCATTGATCGCGCTTTGCGGTGGTATTTTAGGAGTACTTTTTATGGTACCTCTTCGTACAGCCCTCATCGTAGAAGAACATGGGGTACTTCCTTATCCTGAAGGAACAGCTTGTGCAGAAGTGCTTTTAGCTGGAGAAGAAGGAGGAAGTAAATCTAAAGTTGTATTTGCAGGACTCGGAATTGCGGCAGTTTATAAATTTATTGCAGATGGTTTAAAACTTTTCCCTAGTGAAGTTGAATTTTCAATGCAGGGACAGTATACAACATCCGTTGGTATGGATGTTCTTCCGGCATTAGCAGGTGTAGGTTATATCTGTGGTGTGCAGGTATCAAGCTATCTTTTTGCAGGTGGTGTGCTATCTTATCTTGTATTAATTCCTGCAATTGCTTATTTTGGCGGAGATTCTTTATCAAAAGTTGTCGATGAGACAGGAAAAGCACTTGCATTTAATCAGTTAGGTGCAAGCCAGATCTGGAGTAACTATGTCAGATATATTGGTGCCGGTGCAGTAGCAGCTGGTGGTCTGATCAGTCTGATCAAGACATTCCCAACAATGATCAAGACATTTGGACATGCTATGAAGGGATTCGGTAAGAAAGGTGACAGCCAGTTAAGAACACAGCAGGATATTTCTATGAAAGTGGTTCTTGGAGGAATCCTGATCATTGCAGTTTTAATCTGGTTATTACCAGAGATTCCAGTAAGCTTCTTGGGAGCAGTGATGATTGTTGTATTTGGTTTCTTCTTTGCAACGGTATCATCTAGAATGGTTGGTATTGTAGGAAGTAGTAATAACCCAGTATCAGGTATGGCGATCGCGACACTGATCGTAACAACATTTATCTTAAAAGCAACTGGGAATACAGGAGCAGCAGGTATGGTATCAGCAATTTCTATTGGTACTGTTATCTGTATCGTAGCAGCTATGGCAGGAGATACTTCACAGGACTTAAAGACAGGTTATATCGTAGGTGCGACACCTAGATTACAGCAGATCGGAGAATTGATCGGTGCGATCGTAGCAGCATTTGCGATCGGAGGAGTTATGTACCTTCTGAACGCAGCATGGGGATTCGGTTCTGATCAGATTCCAGCACCACAGGCAACATTGATGAAGATGGTCGTTGAAGGTGTTATGGGTGGTACATTACCATGGGTATTGATTTTCATGGGTGTGTTTATCGCAATCGTTGTTGAAATCCTTGGAATTCCAGTGTTAGCATTTTCAATCGGTCTTTATTTACCAATTTACTTAAGTACACCGATCATGGTTGGTGGACTGATTCGTTGGTTTATTGACAATAAGAGAAAATATGACAGTGATGCGGCAAGAAAAGACGGATCAGATCGAGGAGTCCTTTATGCTGCAGGTATGATTGCAGGAGAAGGTATCGTTGGTATCCTTCTGGCTGTACTGGCAGTATTTGGTGTTGCAGATAAGATCAATCTGTCATCTGTATATGGAGCTGCCTTCCAGAGTGTGGGTAACTGGGTAGGTTTAGCAGCTTTTGTAGTATTGTTAGCTATATTATTCTACTTCACAAGAAATAAAAAGACGATTGAAGTAGACGCAAAATAATAAAAATAAATATGTATTTCAGTGAGAAGAAAGCACTGCTGCGATTCTGCAGTAGTGCTTTCTAAATAAAAAGGTGCATTATGAAAGAAAAGAAGAATTATATTGACAACATCCCGAAGATCAATGATATGAAATGGGATGTGTCAGAAGATGGAATTGTAGAAATTACAGTAGAAAATACTGGATTTTATAATACGATCGCGCAGAAAATATTTAAAAAGCCACGTTACAGTTTTATCAAATTAGATGAATATGGAAGTTTTGTGTGGCAGAAAATTGATGGAAAGAAAAGTATTTATGAGATAGGAAAAGAACTTCAAGCAGTTCATGAAGGTGCAGCAACACAGTTATATGAAAGATTATCACAGTATTTTGCAATTTTAGAAAGAAATAAATACATTGTTTTTGAAGAATAAATATTATTAAAAGTGAAAAAGGATTTAATATGAAAATATCAACAGTGATCATAGGCATTGCTTTATTTGCCATAGTGACGATGATCCTATATGGATGGGGAATCGTAAAACAAAAGAATCAGACAAGTGACCTGATGAATTTGCTTTTTAGTAAAGGACAGGATAAAATAAAAAAGTATTTAAAACAACATGAATACGTTACAATTTCACAGGTAGAACAGATTTGCGAAGGTCTTGAAGCGAAACAGCCATTTTCAAGAAATAAAGCGGTTGTGAAGGATAAACGAGACTATGCGAAGAAACTTGTAGAATATATGCTGAAAACGAATCAGCTCGAACAAGAGGGCAGTCGTTACAAAATGCACAAAAAATAAGGAGGACATAAAATGTCAGTATTAGGAGAATTACAGCCAAACAAAGTATTTAAATATTTTGAGGAGATTTGTTCAATCCCTCACGGATCAAGAAATCTGCAACAGATTAGCGATTATCTGGTAGATTTTGCAAAAGCACATGAATTAAAATACAGACAGGATGAAGATCTGAATGTGATCATCTGGAAAGATGGATCCAAAGGATATGAGGCTTCTGAACCAGTCATCCTTCAGGGACATATGGACATGGTTGCAGTCAAAGAAGCAGATTGCGATAAAAATATGGAAAAAGAAGGATTGGATCTGGAAATCAATGGAGATTATATTTCAGCAAAAGGAACTTCTTTAGGTGGAGATGATGGAATCGCGGTTGCATATACACTTGCAGTGTTAGACGATGAAGAAATGGCACACCCACCAATCGAAGCAATCTTTACAGTTAACGAAGAAATCGGTATGCTTGGAGCAGCAACTATTGATGTTTCAGATCTTAAGGGACGTTTATTTATGAACATGGATTCTGAAGACGAAGGAGTGTTTACAGTCAGCTGTGCAGGTGGAGCATCCGTAATCTGTAAGATTCCATATGAGACAGAAACTGTCAATGCATCTGTCATTGAAATCAAGATGACTGGATTTGCAGGTGGGCATTCTGGTGTCGAGATCATCAAAGGGCGTTTGAACGCAAACTGTGCAATGGCAAGAGTATTGTTAAGTCTGTTTAATGAGGTTGAAATGCAGCTTGTTTCCGTAAATGGTGGAGAAAAAGACAATGCGATCGCTAAGTTTAGCGAAGCATCTGTTGCAGTACTTCCAGAAGAATTAGAAGCAGCAAAACAGATTGTTGAAGATACATTTGCACAGATCAAAGAAGAATATAAAGTCACAGATCCAGATGCAAAATTAACAGTGAATGTAAAAGAAGCAGCAAATATAGAAACATTCACAGAAGATACAACATTTGCAATAGTAACAGCAATGGTTCATATGCCAAATGGTGTTCAGAGAATGAATCCAGAGATTGAAGGATTAGTACAGACATCACTGAATATGGGAATTTTAACAACAGAAGAATCTGAAGTACAGATGACATTTGCAGTTAGAAGTTCCAGTGAGACAGAAAAACAGTATCTGATCGATCAATTAACATCTCTTACAGAAACATTAGGAGGGAATGTAGAGATTGCAGGACCATATCCAGGATGGGAATACAAAGCAGATTCCAGATTACGTGAGGTTATGGTTGAAGCATATAAACATTTATACAACGGAGAAGAACCAGTTGTTGAAGGTATTCATGCAGGACTTGAATGTGGAATCTTTGCTTCTAAATTGCCGGGGCTTGATGCAGTATCCTTTGGACCACAGATGGAACATATTCATACAACAAATGAGGTGTTGAGTATCTCATCTACAGAACGTACATGGGAACTGGTTGTGAAAACGTTGGCTGCTTTGAAATAAATTGTGATTTGTAGTTTGAAGACGGAAATTATTGGTGGAATATTATAAAAAGAGATCATGTGTCTGCAACCCACTTGCGTTCGGACTCCCACGTAGC
>OODU01001385.1_pt1 | contig 23858 bp, 23 predicted proteins | sample 1671171 | NCBI WGS metagenome assembly OODU01 (sample SAMN06348129, study PRJEB24527) | human gut metagenome | biome: human gut; feature: ankylosing spondylitis patient; material: feces | host: Homo sapiens | place: China | collected 2015-10
CTTTCTACAAGCGTTCTAATTATAGCACTGCCTGTAATAATTTGTCACTTACCACCCATTTGCAAAAGAGGAGCTTTATTTTAAAAGTTTGCAACGCTTCTTCTGGTTTCTGCTCTTCCTTTTTTACCAAAACCATTTGCCATTCTGTATCAGAAACTTTCTGTAGGCTACTAGCAGCCCCCTTACCATCAATCACGTATCCTTCTGGAACACAATTTGCCACAATATAACTAGTAATATAATCATCTGTAGCATTTACATCAACATCAAAAGTAGTTGATGTTGTTTGACCATCCTTAGTAATTTGTAATGTAATAGATTTCATTACAAGCTCATTACCAGGAACATTCTCCGTCGGTTGATCTGTAACCTCAGTTGCCTCTGGTTCTGTTGTTGGAACTTCATCATCAGCCAACACTGGCGTAACCATACCAGCTACAGTTACTGCACTCAACCCTAATGATAGTAACTGTTTAGTTAGTTTATTCATCTTAAAAAACCTCCTAATATATTTTGATTTTATAACCATAAAACCATTCCATTAACTATAATTAAAGCGTTTTCATGAAAAACCAACCATAAATCATCATATGAAAACAAACTCACTTATCAATTAATAACAATTTTTCTAACATGATTTTCAATTACCAATCAAAGAAAGCAGATTCTATCTCCAATCTGCTTTCTACAAGTCTTAACTCTAACTAGATTAATCCTCTTTACGAGCACGTTTACCAGTCAATGCTACACCTGCAAAGCCTAATACACCACCTAATGCATATAATCCTAATGCTGTTTGTGCTCCTGTATTTACATTTTCCTTATCTTCTGTTTCTTCAACATTCTTCATTTCTTCTAAGTAATCACTCAAATCATTGTTTGCCTTTTCTAAATCTAGTTGAGCCAAAACATACTTCTGACTTGCAACATCCAATGCTTTTACATTCTCTGTATTTAATGTATCCGCCTCTTCAAAAACCTTTATAGCTTCTTCATAACTTCTATAAGCCTCTTTCATCACATCCATCTTTTCACATAAAGACTTCACTAAATCACTATGCAATGCATAAGCCCCTACTGGATGTCCAGCCACAAAAGAATCAAATTCAGACTTAACTTCCTCAATCTCTAATTTTAATAATTCTAATTCTGCAACTCTATTGTTCATATTCTTCACAACTAAATCATTCGACACCATATTATTACTCATTTCAGGAATCATTCTTTTCAATTCCTGAATTCTAGTATTTAACGCAACAATTGAATCACTAGTACTATTCAATCTATTTTTAACAGATAAAGAAGCTTCATAATTATTGTTTATAGTATCCATCTCAGCTTTTTTACTTTCAGCAACCCCATCTGCTACATCTAAATCCCTAGAAATACCCTTTAAACTCTCACTTACATAACCCACTTCATTCTCTTTTGACAATACACTCGATTCCTTCTTACTCAAAAGTATTTTTGCAACATCCAATGCACTTTCCTTTTCTTTTAATACATTCTTAGAAATCTCTAAATTAGTATACGCTGTCTCTAACCCTTTATTTACTTCCTCTAAAATCCCATTTCTCTTGTTCAATTCCACCTGAGCATTCTTAACTAAAGCTTCTTTATTATTTACATCAACACCAGCTTCAGCCCTCTCTTGTTTAACACTCTCGACCTCTTGTTGAGCATGAACCAAGTCTAACGACTCCTTATTGGATTTCAAAGCCTTTAAACGATTCAACTCATTTACAACATTCAATGATGCATCATCCATACACAAGTCATCCAAATTCTTTTGTTTATCACGAACAACTTTAGACAATCGATCTACCTCATTTTGAGCCATTCCTACTTTGTTTTCTGCATCTTGCTTATTCACTTCCATAGAACTCTGCTTATTCTGTTTCTCAGTCAATAAAGCATTCTGCGCATACAATTCATTCTTTAACCCATTCAAAACCACATTCGCATCTTCATATGCACCATCCGCATTCATTAATGAATCATAATATTCATTAAACTGTGATTCAAACTCATCTATTGTAAGTAAACTAGCAGGATCCAAACGATAGAACACCTGATTTGAATTTCTACTATATCCATTTGAAGTTTTTCCCTCAATCCACGCTGTACCAGTTACATTATATTTTGAATTTAACATGTTCGTATAATGTCCCACCTGAACCCAACGAATATCTGGAAAATTCAAAGCCTCTACAATTTCATTTGCCTTATCTAAATCAATATAATTTCCTTGAGAATCTCTAATATCATTTATATCCCAACCCTTCTGTTGAAGATAATCATACACAGCCTTCTCCTCTGTATACCAACCAACATAAGGATCTTCATATTCAACTGCAGCATTTTCACCAACACGATATAATTTCGTATGACCATATTCCGTTTTAGCCATTTGATTTACCTGTACCTGAGAAACCGCAAACATTTCTGCATTCACCTTTAAAGAATCCAACCCCTTAAAATTATCATCCGAAGTACGTAACGCATTTCCCGTTCTAACCATAGAAATTGCCTTTTTAAAGTTTTCTAAACTCGTCGCATCATTTTCATCACCAATCTTGGTATACTTACTATTCTGTTCCAATACCTTTAATGCATTTGTATACCCATACGTTTCAAAGAAACCCTTAGAACCTAACGCAATCTTTTGACTCACCTGCTCCTTATCCATACGCAATTGATTCACAATCTTTTGTTGTGTATCCACATCCAATTGAGCCTTATCTACATTGAATTGTTGTTCTTCAACATCCCTTTTCGCATCATCCAAAGCCACTTGAACATTTTTTAAAACCTCTTCCATGCCTTGCTTAGCCTCTACAGCCTTCGCCAATTGATCCTTAGCTGCATTTAATTCCTTTTCAGCACTCGCAATCGATTCATTTAAATTCAACAATTCATTTTCCTTTGCCCCAATCTGAACCTCTAAATCACGAATCTCATTTTCTACCGCAGCAACATTTGCCTCAGCACTTAATACAGCATCCTCTTTACTTTGTTGAACACTCAACGCAACCTGCAAATTATTTTGAGCAACACCCAAAGCATTCTCTGCTTCTACAACCTGCTTTTCATATTCTTCCTTTAATTTTGGATCACTAGCCCCATTATAAATTTCTAGCTTTTCATTATAATCCGCATTCGCAACATCATATTCATTTTGAGCATTCAAAGCATCATTCTTAGCCTTCATGAACTCAACCTTTGCATTTTCTAAAGCAGTCTGTAAGCCTAATACTCTAACCTCGACCTCTTCTTTTGCACTAGAAAGTTCACTCACTTTATTTGTTGATTCTTGATAAGCTACTGTTGCACTCTCTAATTGAGTCTTTAACTCATTTATACGTTGTTCAATCTCTTCTTGTGAAGTATTTGCCAATAAAGATTCATATTCCTTCTGTTTTAAAACTAAATCATTTTGTGCCTGCAACAACTCCTTATTCGCACCCTCAAGCTTTGATTCTAAATCCTTCTTTTTCGTGTTCGCCTCGTTTAAAGCCGCTTGATTCACTTCTAATTCTTGAATCTGTTTTTCTAAAGCCGAAACAATCGCTTCTTGAGCATCATCCTTTGCACTTAAATAATTTTTTTCAGCCAATTCTCTATTTGATACAGCCAAAGCATAATCGTTCTTATTGTAAGTTTCATACGTTTCTTGAGCCATCTCAAACTCTTTTTTTGCCTCATTTACCCTATCCAAAGTATTCTTGATCTGTTCTTCTAATAATTCCATCTGCGTTTTTTTAACCACAACTTCTTCCTTATCTGATAAATCCTTCATAGTCTCTTCTTTCGCAAATACACTCATTTGACCAGCCTGTGTCAAAACCATACTAGCAGCTGCTAAACTTGTTAATGTTTGTTTCCTATTTTTCATTTCTATACCTTCTTTCTTTCTAAATCAATCTCAACTCGACAACTATATTTTTCTAACTCATATTTCTGCCTCCTCACTCTATAAGACGAAACAACTCCGTAATTGGTTATATACAATTCAATTTTTTTAATATAAATGATAAAGACTATCCATAAAGTTATATAAATCCATACAAACAGATTTCAAATTTTCAGGATCATTCACATACATAGCACCTGCTTCGGCAAAAAACTCCGCTGGATCCGTAGCTCCATATGTCCCAACACAATCTGTATAATTTTGATATAAACTCTGTAATTGTGCGCCATTTGAAATACCATAATCTCCATATCCAGATCCGCGCGCAAAATCAAATATATGACTTAACTCATGACTCACTGCACTTTTTTGACCATAATCCTCATCTACATCAATCTGTAATGTTATTGAAAAATCATCCGATGAAGCATATGCATATGCAGTTCCTTGTCCACCAGCTGTTACATCCACTCCATCAGCTATTGCGATATTCATAAAATTCTTTGGCTCACAAATATTGATCATGCGACAATTACTCAATATAACATCCGGCTGTGTTCGAACAAACAAATCCATATACTTCTTTACATCACCAATTTTTAAAGAATTACCAGGAATCACATGAATTGTTGGTAAACCATCCAAAGTGATATATTCATCCTCGACAATCTGGTTATAAGCCTCTTCTTGAAGTCTTAACATTTCATTATATTCATTCTGAGCAGTCTTATAAGCTGAATACGTAGGATATAATACAAAAACCAAAGCCATTGAAATCAAACTAATCAAGCCTAACTTTAAACGATGATTTGTCTTTGGCTTATTTTCATTCACATAATTTCTACACTCCAATATTTGTTTATAAGAAAACTCATTAAAATGCGTCTCATACGCAATACGCTTATCCTCTTCATCCAAACCATCAATACGAATTAACTCTGCCTGACTTAAAGTACTACGAATATATCCAAATCTATATTGATCAGGATCTACTTCCTTGCTATAAAGAAGAACTACAATAAGTAACATACTCAATACCGCAGTTGTTAAACAAAGCTTCACATCAAAATGATCAATAATTGCCCGATTCATAATGGTAATTTCCTTATTACCCAACAAATCCTTATACCAATACATCAATCCAAATACAACTGAACATACTAAACCTGAAAACATAACTTTACTTCTATTCATATTTAATTTCTCCTTCTGTTTTGCCTTACACTATTGAGACGAAGTAAAAGTCGTTTTGGTTGTATAAAAAATAAAAAAAGATGTAATCTTTTTCGATTACACCTTAATCCCGTTTATTAGGTTTTATTAATTATACTTTTTCTATTGCTTCATAATATGCATACAAATCTTCTTTATTTCGAATTCCATTTGTGTCCAAGCTATAATTTGCTCCCTGTTTTGCAAAAAACTCAGAAATATCATCACCTTCATCATCATTATATTTTTTATATAATTCTTCCATTCCAGAATTTGATGAATATTCATAGGGAAAAATCACATACATATCAAAAGCATGCCAAAATTCATGATAAATCGTATCTTTAATTTGCTCATCCCCACCAGTATTTAGTAAATCATAATTAAAATATATTGCACTCTGTTTATTTTTATTTTGTACAGTAAGACCATATGCCTCATCTTCAGCTTCTACATCCATTTGTTCATCATTAATGATATAAACAGCCATACATTTATTTTTTAAATATTCAGGCATTTCGTGAATTTCATCTTTTATATAATTCACAAGTGATTCCTTCATATTTCCATCCTGCTCAACATAGACAGGTATATAATCTACGTAAGTATTTGTTTCCGTTACCAAAACAGTATCATTAGCATCAAATGGGGGCTCATCTTCTTCTAAAGCTGCACTGATTATAGAACATAATGTACCGACTAAAATGATAGTTAAAAACACCGGTATTGTTTTATATAATTTCATACTTACCTTCCATCCCTTTTTTAGAAAAAAATACAATGACATCAAATATTGTCATCACGCTTCTAGTCACAGTATTTAACATTTTAAATACTAATGAAGTCATAACTCTAAAGTTATGCAATGATATAATTGATCTTATTTTCATTTATTCTTTTTCAAATTATAGATATTTATATTTGACTGTCCTTGGTAAGTCTCATTATTCGCAGTATATTGTTTCAAATAACCCTCTTTATCAATTGTAATTTTGACGTCTATAAGATCCTTTTCAAACTTATAACTACCATCCGATTCGGTAAAAGACATGTCTCTTTTATAGGAAAAAGTTTTCTCTCCATTTTTTTCTGTTACTGTGGCATTGTTTAAGCGTTCTTTTATCATTTTATTAACGTCTTTATTAAAATTAGTAGCTTGATTTTCTAATCCACCTTTTTTCAAATAATAATCATCTACGATGTCATACCATTTTTTCAAAAAAGTATCTGTCTTATATAAAATAAAATAACTAATTGCACATTTACCTGTGACTCCTTCTTCTATATAAGGACTACCATCCTCTAGTGCTGTTGCTTCATGATATTCACTAAACATATTGTCATCCAATTCATCAAAACTATTTGCATCAGAACTACATGTAGAAACTTTTGTACCATCGAATTTTGTGAATACATTATGCTCTAGATGAATTGAAGAATCTGCATATTGTATTGCTTTGTATTTTTCCGAAGACTCCCCATTTTGAATATACGTACGATAATTTTCAATATATTCATATGGTTCATCCGTTACTTCATCATACGCAACACCACTATCTACTTCTAAATATTCATAAGAATACAAAGTATCTAGTTTTTCAATAGCTCTCTCTACCTGTCTATAGTTACTATTATAATCAACTGCTGCATATCCAACTGCACCCGTTACTGCTACTGTTCCAGCACATACTCCTGCTTTTACACTCGCCGTTTTACTTGCCCACCATTTCGCAAATCCTGATTTGGATGCACCTGTTTTTGTAGCAGCTGCTCCAGCCGTTGTAGCTGCTGCACTTGTTCCAACCGTTTTGATAATGATATCCTTTGATACATGTGTAACGGCCGTCTTAGCCATTTGATCATGCAACATCCATGTTAAGAATGGCATTGGTGCAACTCCATAGAAAGATACACCCTTTTCTCTCATTGATTCGATGATAGTCTTGATTTTCTTTCTTCCGTATGCTAGATATCCCTTTACTGTGTTTCCACTCACACCATAAACATCAGCTATTTCAGAAACACTCATATCTTCAAAGTAATACATCATCAATGCAAGTCTTTGATTTTCAGGAAGTTCATTTAATACTCCCTGCACACCTTCTTGAAGCTCTTTATAATTCATACTTGCTTCTGGTTCAAAAGAAGCCTTATCATTCTTGATATTAGCCTCAAACTCAAGTCTATCCTCCTCATCATCTAAAGAACTAAACTCTACCGGCTTATTCTTACCTTGTTTAGATTTTGTATAATCCAATGCCTTATGCGAAACAATCTGATTGAACCAACTCTCAAACTTAGAATCATCACTCAATTGATTCAGTTTCTGAAAAGCTTGAATATATGCTTCCTGTACAATATCTTTAGCCGTAGCCTCATTATTCACTACTTTATAAGCAATAAAGTATGCTTTTCTTTCTGTTAATTGGATAATCTCAGCAATTGCTTCATTATCCTTTTTTCTTGCTCTTACAATTAAACCCTTTTCCATTTTCCTATTTTCCTTTTCTAGAATGGCCCAAAGCCACCAAAGCCACCAAAACTTCCAAAATTATTGTTGAATGAGGAATCATTCATCGCATTAAATGAATCATTCATTGCGTTATATGACTCATGCATCGAATAATCCATACAATCTCTACATGCATCTTCAGATATACGCATACTCTCTTGTGCAAATCTATCCATTTCTTGCTGGTTTAAATTCATCATTTGTTGTTGTTCGAACAGTCTATTATTATCATCCATCATTTGTTGCTGCATTCTCATATTCATGTTGTCATTACAATCAAACGAGTCACCATCATGTGTCCAACTTCTATTGTTAGTGTGCTTTTTCTTTGTATTACGCCGACCCATACGCTTTTCGTGTTCCTGTAAACGACGTTCTCTTTCCAATTGTTCTGAAATCTGACGACTTAAATCATCCTCTTCTAAACTAGCAAATACAGTCTCTTGAACCTTTGATGTATTGGGTTTTACCTCTTCTTTTTTGACTTTATCTGTTTTTTCTGTTTTTTGTTTAACAGTCTCTTTCTTTACTGTTTCAGTTGTACATTTCAAAGAATCATCTTGTATACCAAAAACACCTAAAATCTTGATTAACTCATTCGTACTAATTTTCTTACTACCTCCAGTTACAATATCTTGTTTTAATCTATCTATATTTGTATACACCTTATCTGAATCAACACGTACTGCGCTAGCGTTTGGAAATACTACACAATAGTTTATAAATGTTTGAATACCATATTCTCCAAAAATATTCTTTAAAATTTTCATTTGTCGATAAGACTGTTTTAATGGATTTTCTATTTCGCCATCTGATCCATTTCCGCGATCATAATCCCAAACATTGTCTTCTTCTTCACCATAAATACTACCTATATGGCTTTTGACTTCTACAATCCAAATACCATTTTTACTAACTACCAAAGAATCAATTTCAGATCTTCCCTTATTATCTTTAATCCCAACATTATTTAAAACATAATAGTTGCTTGGTAGAGTTTCTAATGAATTGGCTACATGGTTTTCACAATCAATACCCTGTTGTAACATAATAGCTAAATTCTTTACTTTATTACGTTTAAAGCGTGCAGTCACAAAAATGATATTTCCAACAGCAATCATTCCCATTGCGAAAAATGGATTATTTGCACCAGTATAATCTTCTTCAGATAAAACAACTCCATCATGAATTGGAATCGACATATAACTATTTCCCTGATTCATGATAGAAAGAAACATACCTACTCCAATTAAAGCAATTATCAATCCTATCACAAGGAAAACAGTCATTTTACTTTTTATCGCATTTGCTTCATTTAATTTATCCTGATTTCCATTATGTGAACTTATATTATATACGTTTGCCATGATTATACTTTCCTCCTATTAATTAAGTGACCTTGATAAATGATAACTTAAAGTATTGTAGTCATAGCGATTACAAGTCATTGAAGCACTATTTCTACCAATATAAATCATTTGATTTTCATCTAAATGATCAACTGCATATACCATTGGAGCACCTGACTCTGGAGTAATATGAATACCTCCGCCTTCAACCGTATATGTTCCATGCACCTCTTCATATTTGGAAACCATCATATCGCTAATACTCAAACTATAATATGTAAATGTTCCATCCGAATTGTAAATATAGAAATTATTCTGATTCGTTAATTTCCCCGGTGATTGCCATGTTCCACACAACATATTTGGGTCTATATCATCCGTTTTATAAGAACTACACCCTGTTAAACCAATAACTACTATTAACACAAATAGTATCTTCTTTATTATTCCCATTGTTATTTCCTCTCTGATTAATACATTTGATACAAACTATTAATATAATTAAATACTTCTGAACTAATTTGTTTTAAATCTTCTGGATGTTCCACATACATAGCTGCCGCATCCGCAAAACCTTCTGATGAACTATAATTTGAATAATCACTAATTAACGATCCATATTGACTATAAAGATTTTGCCATGTTGCTCCATCCGAAATACCTCTCCAAGTATAAGAATTTCCATATGAAAAATCGAATATATGTGATAATTCATGAGCTACAGTATGATATTGCCATGGTCTGTCATCTTCACCATCAATATTAAGTTGTAAAAAGATATTCATATTTGATGAGTGAGCAAAAGCATATGTATTACCATATTCACCTAAACTAGTACTCATGTTATAAGCATTACAATATTGAATAAAAGTATCATGCGTGCATAAATTGACCATGCCACATCTATTTAATAAAAATTGTGGTTGCGTACGAATGTACTCATTAATATATGTTTCTACATCTCCCTTTTTAAATGTGTTTCCAGACACCAAATTAATAGGAGGTAAACCATCATAATATAAAATTTGATCTTCAATTATTTGATTATATTCAGCTTCAGCAGCTAATCGAGCAGCCTCTTCTTGTTCTAATTGTTGATTATATAATTCACAAGCCTTCACATAATCATTTTTCAAAGGTGTTGTGACAATCATAATAAGAGCTAAACAAACTGCAATCACGCCACGACAAATCAAACGTACTTTACGGTATGTTAAATTATAATTGTCAACGAAATCCTTATATGCTTGCTGATCACCCTCTGAAAACATACTTTGAAGAATACGATAATAACATTGTCTATCAACATCACTCATTATCTGAAGTTCATTTTTTACATTCTCACTTGCTGAAGAATCAATATAATCTTGTAATAATTCAAACTCACTTTTTTTATTTCGTTTATAAACAAAAGTTAAGTAAATAATCGTAATTAACACTGCCAACACAATCGCCAATGAACTATCCATATGTTTGAACACAGTCTGATCAATAATTGTAAGATTCTCAGTTCCTCTTAACTGTTCATAATATGCTACAAATCCATATGTTAAGCCAAAAATACATGTAGCGGTCATCATTTTCTTTTTTTCCATTTTAAGTCCTCTTTCTAAGGCTTATCTCGCCTTTCACTATATAAGACGAGATAAACTTAGATTTGGACATATATTTTTTAAAAAAATTTAAATTTTTGTTGTTTTTAATAAATAATGAATACTCTTAATACATTTCAACATAACTTCGTCATTATAAAGAGGCCAAGTACCATTATTTGAAGACTCATCCAAAGTCGCTGATTTGTACAATAAGAATAAGAACATAAATACATTTGTTTTTAAATATTCATTATGACAACCAATTAAAGCACCACACTTGTAACTTACATTATCCGGACTAATTTCAACCAATTTATTCTTTAAGATAAAGCTCGTCTTAACATTAATACGAGTAACCATATCATCTGCTGAATTTATCACAATCTCAGGACGATAATTATTTTGTACTAAAATACAATCTGTAACTTTATCTAAAAACACACCAACTGTAGTAAACGTCTCTTTAAATGAATATTCTGCTCTTTTTTCAAGTTGATCAATGATTCGATAAATCTCTTTATCCTTTACTTGCAAGTCATCAAAAACATGATGATATTTATAATGCGTATCATCCTTTTGAGTTTGTTGCACTGTAGCTTCCAAAGCCTGTTCAAATACAGACTTTTCTTCTTCAACAACTACTTCCTCTTCTAAAGCTGGAATTAACGGAACCACCTCTTCTTCTGGTTGTTCTTCATTAATTTGATCAAGGACAGCATTCGTATCTACAATACTATCTTCTTTAGTTACATGGATTTCAACTTCTCCATCTTCATATTTTTTTAATTGACATTCAATATCTACTAAACGATCAGAATCATTTTGTAACTCTTTTCTTAATACATCCATCTGATCCTGGATATCTTTCTTTGCGATTTCTAAAGCATCTAATTTTTCCTTAGCACTCTTGATTTGAATTAACAAATCCCCCTTTTCCTTTTGAAGATTTTCTATATTCGCCTTTTTTGCCTTTTCCTGTTCTTCCTTTTCCTGCTTCAAAGCCTCAATCTCAGCTAATTTTTGTTTAATTAATTCATCAAAATTTTTAGTTTGCATTTCTAGTATCTCCTATTTTCTTTCTAATTATTATCAAAATAATTCCATAAAGATTCGCCTATGCTCATCAACCCACTCTGAAATTTAATATTATATTTTATAATCTCCCCATTTCTAACCCAATTCGCAATTAATATAATTACATTATATGGTATAAACACATTTATTACTAGATATTCATAACCATTAATCCCCAATAAACTCTTCATACCAATATGTATAGTAAATAGTTCCACACTCTGTTTGATGTGTATCTACCCCATAATGACCATTCATCCAACCTTCCGCAAAGAACGCTTCATTTAAAGCTGCTTTAGCTGCACTATTAGCCTCATCATAAGATGTATAAGCACCATAAGGAATTGTATCATCACAAACTGGTATTTCTTCACGTACTAGAGTAATCTCTCTTTCACCATTATCTTCAAGTTGTGGTGTTTCCTTTACTTCTGGAACATATGTATCATTTGAATTTTCTTCAATTGGTGCACTATATTCCTGTACCTGATTATTTGAATTTGAATACTCTTGTACAACAGGTACACTTTCATTGGATTCTACATTTTTTTCCTCTTGTACTTGTACTTCTACCTCTTCTACTTTCTCTTTATTTTCCTTTACTTCATTTTCTTTTACACTAGAACATCCGACTAACAAAATACTTAACACTAAACTCGTACTGAATAATTTTTTATTTAACATTTTCGTTACCTCAATTTTAAAATTAACATTCCAATAAATAAGAGCGTAAATAGTAAGCTCCATACATTTCTTTCTACAATCAACAACAATTCTTTATATGTAAAATCAGACAAACAACTACAATAAATTCCATTAAAACATTTTCTTTGAAAAGGACTTAGCCTTAAATACTTAACACTCTCTTTCACACTCAACTGATAGAGCACAATCAAATCAATTCCTTTTTTATCTAAATATCTACCCAACCAATCTATTTCGTGTTGCATGTCAACATCTCCTTTTTAAAAACCCATACTCATCTGGACTTGTTGATCAAACATTTGTTGTTGCTGATCAAACATTTGTTGCTGCTGTTGATTAGCCAATTCATTTTGTTGTTGTGCAATCATATCTTGTTGCTGCAAATACATTTCAACCTCTTCATTAAAACGACGAAATTCTTCTCTGAACAATGCTTCATCTTGCATAGCAACCTCTCTAAAATATGCTAGTTGCTCATCTGTGAAACCTCCGTAGTATTGTGCTAAATCCAATTCTGCATCTACCCATTCTTCATAAGATGCAAAATTTTGTTCTTGAAATGTAGATGGATCTTCATAATCAACACCACCATTACTTGCACACCCTGTAAAACACACTAACATTACTAATAAACCAATAACCTTTTTCATTTGCAGTTCCTCCTTATTTACCTCTTCACTATATAAGACGAAGTTATTCTTCAATTGGTTGTATAAAATTTAAATTTTTTTATTTTTAATACATCTGATACAAATTATTCATAAAATTATAAATATCCATATTGGCTTCCATTAGTTTTTCTGGATAATTGATATACATTTCACCTGCATCCGCAAAGAATTCTGCGGTATCATCTCTGCCATACTCCCCTAAACAACCTGGAGCCATTTCATGTAATCTTTGCCATTCATAACCATCGGAAATACCAAGATATGTATAATAATTTCCATGTACAAAATCAAAGATATGTGTTAATTCATGACTTACCGTTCCTTTTTGATTGTTAATTTCATTTACATCCATCTGTAGTGTAATTGACAAATCATCTGAAGATGCATATGCATAAGCACCAAAACCTCTATTATCAATATCAACATCATCTGCAATTGCAATCGCATCAAAGTTTTGTGGTTCACAAAATTTAATTAATCGACAATTATCCAATAAGAACTGAGGCTGTGTTCTAATAAATTCATCTACATATTTTTGAACATCTCCAGCCTTTAAATTATTACCAGGAAGAATCTCAATTGTAGGTAAACCCTCATAATATAAATATTGTTCTGTAACAATCTGATTGTATGCCTCTTCTTGTTGTCTAAGAATCTCATTATATTGTTCTTTAGCCGATGCATAATCTGAATGAACCGGACTCAAAACTAAAATCAATGCACAACAAATGACTCCCAACAATCCAAATTTCACAAACTTATTTGTCTTAGGCTGTTTCTTTTCAATATAACTCAAACAATCCGCTACATCATCCAAATCAAAATGATCTTGATAATAATCATAGACACCCTGTTTTGTTTCTTCATCCAATGTTTCAAACTTCTCTAAATCAGACACTGAAAACTTTGTACGAATATATTCCTCCGTTAAAATATTAGGATCTATCTTTTCCTTACGATAAGTCAAAACCAATACCAACAATCCACTTAACAATCCAACTAAGAATGAAACTTCAAAATCAAAACCATTAATAAGCGCCTGATCAACCATATTAATTTCTTCAGTCACAATTAAATCCTGGTATCCATATAACATGAAAAACACACCTACAAATACTAAAATTGATAAAAACACTTTATTTTTAGTCATACTAACCTACCATGCCTTTCCGCTTTGCTCCAAGGCACACATTGGAATTAAAATGTGCATTGAGCTTTGCTTTTATTTTTTATCTTTTATTTGTTACCATGTTCTTGAAGTTAGAAGTACACTACAGAGCACGGTGGGGTGAGTTGCAGACTTCTGCATCTCGTTCAGATTAAATCAGCATACTAACCAGTGTAAGTTCGAGTATTTCAAGCACACATTAGTGTTGACATCAAGTCCGCAGATTAATCATTGACTATTAGTTAATCTTTAGTGCCACTCGTTCAGTCAATGCTTCTTTCTTCTTTATTTTGAAAGGAGCTTTTTCTATGAAAATCATTTATCCTCGTGTTTGTGGTATCGACGTGCACAAAAAATTCATTGTCGCAGTTATCTGCATTTCTGAATCCGTTGAACCCATTTATCTAAAAAAAAGATTCTCGACTTTTCACAACGACTTGATCCGCTTTAGAGAGTGGCTGATTCAAAACGACTGTCAAAATGTATGCATGGAATCCACTGGTAAGTACTATATTCCTGTCTACAATGTATTGGAATCCCATATTTCCAATATCGTCGTTGCCAACCCTAAATGGGTACGTGCTGTTAAAGGCGAGAAAGACGACGATAAAGATGCCAAATGGATTGCTGATTTATTTAAGTTTGGTATTGTTAGAAGTAGTTTTATACCTCAAAAAGATTTCCGCATCCTTCGCGAACTCACTCGCTATAAGTACAAACTTGTAAATATGCGTTCCAGTGAAAAGAACCGTTTTCAGAATGCTCTTACTTCTGGTAATTGTAAACTGGATATGGTCTTTACTGATGTTTTCGGCAAATCCGCATCTAATATCATCGATCTTATTCTATCAGATAATCCATACACAGATGAAGATATTCTTTCAAAAGTTCACAAAAAATGTAAAGCATCTCCTGATATGATTCTTGACTCTGTTAACGGAACCGATTTAACACCAGTCCAGAAAGCTCGTATAGAACTAGTAAATGATCACATTAAACAATTATCATCTAATATTCAAAAACTTGATAAACTTATTGATTTGATGATTGATCCATACGAAGACTATATTTCATTTTTGTGTCAAATACCTGGTGTTTCTAGAAACTCTGCCATCATTATTCTTTCTGAAATCGGTATAGATATGAATCAATTCACTACTTCAAGACGAATAACTTCTTGGGCAGGTTTAACTCCATCCAGTAACCAGTCAGCAGGAAAGAAAAAATCTGTACGCATTTCCAGAGCCGGAGTATATCTTAAACCATGTTTGGTTGAAGTTGCACATGCAGCAGTCAAAGATAAGAGCCATCCTTACTACGCCAACAAGTTTAATAAGATTTCAAAGCGCCGAGGGAATAAGCGTGCTTATATTGCGATTGCCAGAAAAATACTTGTAGCCGCATATCATATGCTTCTTACAGGAGAAATCTGGAATCCTGCAGACTTGTCAGAAGTTGAAACACCGGTTGAACAAAGACTTAAATACGTTAAGAACAACTTGAAATCAGATATTAAGCAACTACTAGATATTGGACTTACAGTTGAAGAATTAACATTAATGATTCAGCAAAATGCCAATATTATAGCAACACAATAATCTTTATATTTGGGGAAAGGGGCTTTGCGCCCTTTTGTACTTCTAACTTCTTCTTGTTATAAATTTTATTTTCAGATTATCTATACCCCTGTATTTGGAACAACGATACGAGCATTTTCAAAATAATAAATGATTGTATCCGTATCTTTATCGGCTTCCACTTTGTAAGCTTTTGATTTATCCGCTAACTGATAAGAAGTAGGAGCCTTGATTTCCTTGAATTCATATTCATGACCATAGATGGCATCAACAAGTACAGCTTTACCATCTTTAATGACATGTTTACTAACTTTGTTATCTCCAACTTTACGAGAATAATACGTACCATCATCGATACCTAAGATGATTTGTTTATTTTCATCTGTTTTAACTGTTTTGATGATCTTTGTAAAATCTTCGTCCTTAGAGATTTCATATTCTTCATTTACATCATTGCCAACAATCATTAACTGACCAGATGCAAGTGTTGTGACATGTGATTTAGCTGTGTTATCATACACTTCAAAGATAGCGCCATTTAAGAAATGATCATAATGGTCTTTATCTACTTTATTGATGTCTAATTCAATACGACGCTTTTCATTGTGTAATTCCATTGGAACGATAACTGTCGATTTTGTTGTATCTTCATCATAGTTGAATGTGAAATCATGTTTATATTCATCTAATTTGAAGCCAACATTTGTTTCAAGTTCTTTTACGTAATAATCCCCAGTAGGAAGATCTAACTGTTCCACATTTTTACCATCTTTATCGATAGTTAATGTACCAACTAATCCATCTGCTGGAATAATGACTTTATCATCTGCAGTAATATCATTTTTAGAATAAACGCCAAAGACTACATCTTTGTATGCATCTTTATCCTCATCTTCAAATGTTTTAGTGATTTCTAAATCAAGCTTTTGTCTTTCATTGACAAATGCCTGTTTGATTTCAACTACATCAATCATCTGACCTGCATATTCAATATCAAAATCATATGTGTTTTCATCTAATACATAACCTGTTTGTGTTGCAGTTTCTTTGATGGAATATTTACCTAACTGAAGTAAGGAAGAAGTTGTAATACCATCACCTGTTGTAAATGTATCAACTACATCTCCTTTGTGAAACCATACTGTTCCTTCTGGAGTAACAATATCTTCACGAGCTGTGATTTCATACGTAACACCAGATAGATATTTTTCTTTATAGACTGGTGTATAAAGTGTTCCATAATCTGTTTCAGATTCTTCAACACCAGATAACATTTCACCGCTCTTTTCAACATAAACTTGTCCTTTTTGAGTTTTGTTGTCAAAGTTCATGAAGATTTCTGTACTAGAACCATCTACATTGATTGGAATTTCTGTATCTTTTAATACATACCCATGAGGGCTTTGATTTCAACAAGCTTGTATTCACCAAATTTTAATGGAGCAGGTAGGTGCACAGATCCATCTTCATCGGTTTTAAATACATCCGTTGTATATTTTTTAGGATAAGTGACTTCTTGAGTAACATAATTACCATCTGCATCTTTGATTTTAAATTCAACACCAGCAGCAGGGATACGTTTACCTGTTTCACTGTCTGTTTTATAGATTGTTAATTCGGCTTTGATCGTATCGTTATAGATGTTATAGAAATAAGTTTTTTGGTCTTCATCAATCTTTACTTCAAAAGGCTTTAAAGTATCATATCCAGTTGTTGCATGTTCTTTAACAATATAGGTTCCATATGGAAGATAATCACTAATAGCTCGACCATCTTCATCCGTAGTCAATGTTGATACGACTTTACCTGTCGATTTTAAAATAATATCAAACTTGAATCCTTCACCAGGCTTTTGAACATTCGATTGGAATAAACCATATTTATCTTTATCAACAGTTTTGACAATTTCAATACGACCTTTAATGACCTGATCCTTGATAGTTGTGTTAAATGTTGAAGGTGTAGTATCACCTGAATAATCCAAAGTTACAGAATTACAATTGTTGTTTGTAAGATAGCCTTCGGGAGAAGCAACTTCACATACATTTAAAGTTGTTCCAATAGGATACTTTTTAGATTTTACTTTTGATCCATTTGTTGTAATAGTTTCAAGTGTGTTTCCGTTTGTATCTTTAATCGCAAAAGTTGCTCCATTAAATGTGGCATCGCCTTGTGTCTTATTGCCTGTTTCGGCGTCTTGTTTTTCCACTTCGATGTCGGCATACATCAAATCAAAGTTTAATTTGAAGCTTGGAGTTGGATCACTACGAGTGGCCATATAAATGACTTTTTGATCTGAACCAGCACCATAGATGATATGAACATCTCTTGCAGTTTTAGTGCGACTAAAAGTAATTGTTTTGTCGTAATTTTCAGACGTAATGGAAACAGTTAAATTATTGCCGTTTACAGAAGCATTGATACCATTGGCATTCGTAATAGAGTAATTAGCCAAGGTTCCTTTTGTATCAGTTAAAGTAATAGGTGTATTTAAACCCATCTTGATTGTCTGATTGTTGAAAGAAGGTCTTCCTTGTGGCTGACTTCTTAAAGAATTGATTGTATTGATTTCACCAGAGACATCTAATGGAGTAACACCATCTGGTAAATAAGGATCATACCATTTATCTACGATCTGCCAGATCAATAACTGTGTAGCTACATAGTAGTTGTCTGTTTCATGTCCTGGATAAGAATAGCCATAATAGTTGATCTCCCAAATAGCCTGTCTTTGACTTTCTGATAAATCATCCCATTTTGTATTGTTTACTGGATAATCATGATTGATATCAAATAAAGCACTTGGTTCAATACAGTAAACCACGTTGCCATCTACTGTTAATTTACGAACATAATCGTATCCATACACTCCAACGCCATTAATTCTTGCCAGTCTTTCACTAGCAAAACCAGGTGTTAGTCTTGCATAAGGATTTGTATGCATATCTTCATAAACTTCTGGAAACACATCTTCAACTGTACCAAGCTGAGTGATCGTTTCCGTTGCTTCACTATAATCCTCGGTTGGATCCGTTTCTTGAGCATGAACAGAAAGCGTATTTGTCATTGAATTCAATATCACAAGTGTCGTTAAAAAAAACTTACTTGCTTTCTTTAATATTTTTTTCATATCTCATTTTCCTTTCGTTTTAATTGTTGCAACAAAAAAGACGAGAAGATCTCGCCAAAGTATTTAGTCAATTGTCATTTATCACGTCCTTTACTGAATCAAAGTTCCATTACTCCAAAGGTTCAAACCATAATAGGCAATACTATGATCATTGCGATAAACAGGCTGCACAGAGTAATTTGCGATTTCAATATCACCGATGTACATCACTTCATCCAAGTAATACATTCCTGCAGCATCTGCTTCAGCTTGTGATCCGTAGGTTGCATAGTAAAAGTTTGCATCTAAAATCACATCACAACTCACATCTGGATTGACTCCACCTGGACAGGCATAACTTGGTCTTGTCGGTTCTGGAGTAGGTGTAGATTCTACCACAGGTTCTTGTTTGGATTCATTAGGCTTTTCAACAGGTTGACTCACAACATCATTGTTTGATTTACTCGATGCATTGGAACTGTTTGAAGTTGATGTCTTTTGATCTGAACCGGAAGAACTCTTACTAGAACCTTCTTTTTTGGAATTTTGTTTTTTGCTTTCCGAAGAAACACTGGCTGTAGTCTCACTTTTACTTGTAGATGTTTGCTTACTTGAAGATTTTTGAGATTCATTTTTTTCAGTAGATTTGCCTTTGTTTTCCAATTTCTCATATTCTGATTTTTTGGGTTGAGTTACTTCACTGGATTCTTCGTTCTTGCCAACATTCTTATGTTTACTAACATTTGCTGAAGTATCTTCCGTAAACTTTTCTACAGTAGGTACAGATACATCTTGATTCATGTTAAAGATGATTCCACTTCCAACAAGTACACTTGAAACACATAATGCAATTAACTTTCTTTTCATTGTTTTTACCTCCAATTGTATGTCTTGATAAATATCTCTATCTTAAAAATACATACTTTTCTAAATCATTACCTAGATACAAATATTTCTACTACTTACTCAATAACAACATTTTTTCTTTTTCGGTAGGTAATAAAGATTGTTTCGGTAGGTAGGAGGGGTTTTAGGGGAGGCTACAGTCACACGTCCTGATGCAAAGACAAACTGCCCCTCCAACAGTTTGGAAACAATCACAAGTAGAAAAAAAGCAGTTGCATATTCAACTACCGTTCTTGTTCTCGTGATCTTTTCTTTGCCCAGTTTTCCAGCAAGTGAATCATCAAATCCTTCTTCTTGCCTGGTGTGAAGTCCTTGGGAAAATATTTATCGATTTCCTTCATTTGAAAAGATAACTTTTCTCTTTGGTTTGGTTTTTCCTCCGATAAAGTATCTTCAATGAATTCGGATGTTAATTCACCATCATGACTCAATCTTTTGAATTCCTGACATTGCGCTAAAGATGGTGTTCGTTGATTTTCAACAATTGCATTGGCTAGATCATACTGTTCAGATTCTGTTAAATACGAAAGCTCAACAGCTGGATTAAATGCAATCTTGATTTCATTTTCATGGCGTCCATCCACCATTTCTTGTAATGGTTCAATCAGATAGGTTAAGCGGATAAAACGACGTATTTGATTTCTGTCTAATCCTAATTGTTCACCTAATAATTCTACTGAATATTTATTTTTTGACTTCTGCTCAACTTGAGTAGAAGTTGATTTTGAATATTCAACAGGTACATCATCGACATTAATATCTACTCGTTTTCCTTGATGTTTCATAGCTTCAAGTCGCATTTTGTAGGCGTAACCACGTTCACTAGGATAAATGTTTTCACGTTGAATATTGGAATCGACCATTAATATCGTTGCCTGGTCATCATCCAAATCTCGGATAATGACATTCATTTCTTTTCTTCCTAGCTGTGACAAGGCAAATTTACGCCTGTGACCAGAAATCATTTCATACGATCCATCTTTTTTCGGACGAACTAATGCAGGCATCAGCATATCGTTTTCCTTAATCGAATCAATAAGCTTTGCCATATCCTCATCCATCGTGACATGGAAGGGATGTTCTTTAAAATCTGTAATCTTATCTATTGGGATTATGGTAACTTTTTCTGCACTGGCTTCTTGTCTTTCTTCTTCTGTAGAAAACAAAGAGTCATAAGAAGGTAATCCCAAATCTAGTTTTGGCAATGTTGCCACCTCCTTTAAAATAGGGTGAGTTGAATACAATTGTTTAATTTACGATGATTCCAGTCATTTACTGCAAGTTCTTCATTTACTTCTGTTTGTGTCCTGACAGAACACAAAGTACAGCTTACATATTGGCCATAACAACCATTGATTTTCTTGTTATCCCAGTCGATACGAAGTCTTGCAATAGAATGACAATGAGGACATCGTTTTAATCGTATTCTAGTCATTTAAAAGTGTAAAAGATTCTACAACTACAATCGTAGAATAGGTCTTTTTACCATCTTTTTCATAAGAGCTTATACGAAGATACCCATTGATTTCATAGGCTGTATCTTTATCTCTGTGTTTACAAAGAGCATTGGCAACTTCACCAAAGGCAATACAGTTAATAAAATCAGTAAATGGCTTATTGTCTCTTATACAAGCTAAACTAAATCGGACAAAAGAATTTCCTTTACTATTTTTAGATAGTTCAATATCTCTTGTCAGTGTTCCAATTAAATGGACGGAATTATTTTTCATGTTCTTCTCCTAACGACAGTCTCTGTCTTTATGTTTTACTTTTTGATCTGTAATGATTTCTCTTGTCAGATTGTCATAGGCTTTAGCCACTTTTGAAACCTTTGCATAGGCATAGATACTGACTCCAGCTATGGTTGCTTCACTGGCTTTTGTCGCTTTTGGAATGATCGTATCAAAGACTCGGATGTTTTTACCAAAGCTTTCCTGAATGGTTTCAATCGTACTTTTGGCCACTGTAGTATTCATATCTACAAGAGTCATGACAATACCAGCTACTTTCAAATTCGTGTTGATCTTACGCTGTACTTTACTTACAGTTTGTAATAATTGAGTCATTCCTTTTGCAGGAAGAAACTGTGCCTGTACTGGTATCAGTACTTCATCCGCTGCAGACAGTGCATTAATGGTAAGCATTCCTAAAGAAGGTGGACAATCAATCAAGATAAAATCATAGTCATCACGTAATGGTTCAATACAACTGCTTAATGTCTGTTCACGATTAATGACACTGACTAAACGAATGTCCATATCCGCAAGTTCAATGTTTGCAGGGATCACATCTACATCTTCTTTATGTTTTAAAATTAAAGAAGAATAGTCTATTTCCTTATCATTAATATAAGCATCCAGAAGATTTGAAACACTGCAATCTAAAGCATCATTAGATTTCCAGCCAAGGGAAGTGGTTAAATCACCCTGAGGATCAAAATCAACAATCAGGACTTTGTAGCCATAGCGTTCCAATCCAATCGCAACATTCGCTGTAGTTGTAGTTTTACCAACACCACCTTTTTGATTGGTGACGGCAATCACTTTACATTTACGCATAAAAAAACTCCTTTCTACATATCCAGTGTTTGACTGGTATGTAAAAAGGAGAACACGATTTTATTTAGAATAGTATTTTTGATTTTTACTTTTAGGCTTGTCTGGAATTGTTAGTGTTAGTTTTCCTGCATCAACTAAAGGTTGGATATATTCTCTTGTAACAAAAGCAAGTGTTTTAATATCTAAATGTTCAGCAATTTCTTTTCTTGATTTTGGCGTTTTACAAAAAGAAACTAAATCATTGCTTTTGTCAGTGTCCTTGGCTTGAGTATTTTGTTTGTTGTATAACGTAACAATAAATTCGTTTCGCTTATTTTCAAATACAGGTTCAGGTAAACCATATTCTTTCATTTCTCTACGAATTGTTGGAATTCCAGAATATCTGTTTTCTGTTTTCAATAGGAATTCAGACATAGTCGCAAGTGCAGGATTTCTAAGATCTGGTCTAGCTTTACCTAGATCATTTACGGTCATTCTTCCATATAGACTTCCAGGACTGTGAATTTCTAAACGGTCGGTAAAGAAACAAATTTGGATAGGTGTACCTTCTGTATAAATACTGTAATCTCGATGAATTAAAGCATTTAGAATTGCTTCTCTTATGGCATTCATTGGATATTCCACTCTATCTACTCTTTTTCCGCTATTTGGGTTAATGATGGTTTGGACTTTCATGTTTCTTTTACAAAAAGCTATAGCTTCATCTAACATTTCGGATAAAGTTCCTTCAATTCTTTTGTTATCCAGGAAGCGAATTCCATTTTCTGTAATATCACCAATTAATTCACCAGGAACAACAATTGCGGTTATTGCTAATTGGGGAAGTAATCCTTGTGGATAAATTCCAAAGTTTAAAACAGAAGCTAATGTAGGAATGGTATTGCGTGTAATGGATAATAATTCGTAGATTTGATCTTCAGATAATTTTGAAAAACCAGGACGATTTATCTTCATTTGTAGAATAAAATTATTAATATCAGTTTCTCTTAATAAAGACAAAGTAGCACGTTCAATTGGTCTTTCATCGTCATGAACATGGGCTTTAAAAGATTCAAAATTATAAATTTCATAGTCTGTCATTGGCAAATCTGCATCACCAACTCGAACATAAGATCCTTTTACTTTTCCTGCTCCTGCATAATAACAAGGACGATTTGTTATATCGACAGCAGGTATTTCTGCACTGCAGATATTAGCACCTTCATATTCCGTAATGGTGAAAATAGCACGAACCTGAGGACTCATTTGATTACATTGTTCTGTTACTTTCTTTTGAAGATCTTGTAAATCGTATACACCAACGGGTTTAAAATCTTGTGCTTCATCAAGTCCAAATACAATAATTCCACCACCATCTTGATTGGAAAAGCTTGAAAGCGTGTCATATAAGCGCTTTGGTGTTCCACCATGAGCAGCTTTTACTTCAATCGTTTGGGATTCAGCTTTCGTACTAATAATTTGTTTAATTAAATCATTTAATTCAATACTTAACATATTTTCTCCTTTCCA
>OODU01001394.1_pt1 | contig 23735 bp, 21 predicted proteins | sample 1671171 | NCBI WGS metagenome assembly OODU01 (sample SAMN06348129, study PRJEB24527) | human gut metagenome | biome: human gut; feature: ankylosing spondylitis patient; material: feces | host: Homo sapiens | place: China | collected 2015-10
CGATTTGTCCAGATAGCTGCTCTGTCCCGCCAAGCTGCACCGCAGCGCGGCATAGTTCCGGCCCAAATCAAAGTAGTTGGCCCAGTACTCCCGATTTGAGCCATGCCACGCGGCGTCGTATTGCCCATCGCCTAGCGGGGTCAGATAAAGGAGTGCACCGCCGGAAAGAAAACGGTATCGCCCGTCGGCCAGTTTCTGTGGCCGGAAGCACTGGCCGCTCTCGATGATCTTGTCGAGGTCAAAGTCGTCCTGGATGGTGACGAGCTGATGGGTAAGGGGAACGGTATGCATGGAAAACTCCTTTTTGGAAAAATTGTGGCGATGCCCGATTCGAGGTGAAAACTGGTTTCTATCCGTACCCTCTGCGGGGAGGGCAACCTTGATGCTGAAAAGACCGGCGTGGTTGTGACGATTTCTATCTACGCCCTCGGTGAAGAGGACGACTTGGTTACGCCTTTGAGAACCGCGATATGATTATTATGTTATTCTATCCACACCCCTCAAATAGAGCGACTTCAAGTCGAAGAATGCACCAGGGAACACAAACTGATTTCAACCAACGTCTTTAAGAGACGGAATTGTAGGTCAAAATACTCGGTTCCTTAGAGAGCGCATGGCAACAACTTATAGCAATTCAACTTTTTAATGCAATAGCAACAGCGTTGAATTGCATATCGCAAATATGCTGTTTTCATGTTGCACTAATTTCTTGCCTTGCGATAATAAGAGTTTACCATATTTTTGTGTCGATTTCTACCTGCGCCCTCCGTGAGGAGGGCAACACCCCCAAAAACACCGGCAGCGGCAGACCGTCTGATTTCTATCCACGCCCTCTGCGAGGAGGGCGACAGACTTCCTTCTCCGCCGGGGTCAGCTTGTCAAAATTTCTATCCACGCCCTCCGCGAGGAGGGCGACGACATGGTTTTTGCCGGTATCAACGCCCAGCGTATTTCTATCCACGCCCTCCGCGAGGAGGGCGACCCCAAGTTCAAGTACCCCAAACAGCCGGACCTCGAGATTTCTATCCACGCCCTCCGCGAGGAGGGCGACACGCAGGCCATCGTTGCCGCCCGGAAGATTGAGCGATTTCTATCCACGCCCTCCGCGAGGAGGGCGACCATCTGGCCGATAATGCTCGTCGCGGTCGCCTCATTTCTATCCACGCCCTCCGCGAGGAGGGCGACCTGCGAGGCGTTCTTTCTGCGCCGTCAGCTTTGCATTTCTATCCACGCCCTCCGCGAGGAGGGCGACAACTTTGTCCGGCTCTTTTCCCCGACGTAATGGGGATTTCTATCCACGCCCTCCGCGAGGAGGGCGACTCGGGGTGGAAACCTCGACCGCCTTTGCGTTGTAATTTCTATCCACGCCCTCCGCGAGGAGGGCGACCCCCTGCGGGTGTACTCGCCAGATGGTCGATTCGATTTCTATCCACGCCCTCCGCGAGGAGGGCGACTTATTTCCATTTACCAATTGCAATATAAGTAATTATTTCTATCCACGCCCTCCGCGAGGAGGGCGACGCACCGGTTGCGGCTGCGGCAGCTGCGCATAACCATTTCTATCCACGCCCTCCGCGAGGAGGGCGACGCCAAGCATCGTTCTGGCGTTCCTTCTTCTTCACAGGATTTCTATCCACGCCCTCCGCGAGGAGGGCGACGGAGGACTAACAGATGAGCTGGCCAGACCTGTGTATTTCTATCCACGCCCTCCGCGAGGAGGGCGACCTCAATTTCAAGTGGGAGCTGCTGGACCGTCAGATTTCTATCCACGCCCTCCGCGAGGAGGGCGACAAAGGCGGCCATTGTACGGCAGTAGCTCAATTGATTTCTATCCACGCCCTCCGCGAGGAGGGCGACGCACTGCGGTCTGCTGGGTGCTGGACTGAGTATTGATTTCTATCCACGCCCTCCGCGAGGAGGGCGACACTTTTCAGGTCGCTCTTGCTGTGCTCGATGATATTTCTATCCACGCCCTCCGCGAGGAGGGCGACTGCTTCCCAGCAGTACGCCCTCGCCTTGCATATAATTTCTATCCACGCCCTCCGCGAGGAGGGCGACCTGCCTGCTCGCTCTGACGGCAGACTGGCTTCATAATTTCTATCCACGCCCTCCGCGAGGAGGGCGACCAAGGACGGCAACAAAAAGGGCTTCGAGTGGCAGATTTCTATCCACGCCCTCCGCGAGGAGGGCGACGAGGGTAGACGTTACGATCTGGTTCCCACGATCCAATTTCTATCCACGCCCTCCGCGAGGAGGGCGACACGCGGCGCACATTACGCCAAGCGGAGGATTGAATTTCTATCCACGCCCTCCGCGAGGAGGGCGACAGGGGAGATCCTTGTCTTTGTCGGTCACGTCGGTATTTCTATCCACGCCCTCCGCGAGGAGGGCGACTCAGAACGAGGCTCTGGAAGTCGTCGAAACCCTATTTCTATCCACGCCCTCCGCGAGGAGGGCGACAAGACGATCAGCGAGAAGAGTGCAATGACCATCAAATTTCTATCCACGCCCTCCGCGAGGAGGGCGACCCGCATTGCGGCGGACGTCTTATGCTTTGCGACATTTCTATCCACGCCCTCCGCGAGGAGGGCGACTCAATACAACAAGGGCGGGCCGCACAACATGGAGAATTTCTATCCACGCCCTCCGCGAGGAGGGCGACGGATCCCCGTGCCGACTAAGCTCTCGCAGCTCGAATTTCTATCCACGCCCTCCGCGAGGAGGGCGACCGCCTCGTCTGGTCGACCAGCAAAAACGACCGCGTATTTCTATCCACGCCCTCCGCGAGGAGGGCGACACCAACACGCTGACGATCGGCTCCGAGGCGTGGCTATTTCTATCCACGCCCTCCGCGAGGAGGGCGACCACCTCTTGGGTGTGATCCCTGACGGCCATGCCGATTTCTATCCACGCCCTCCGCGAGGAGGGCGACTTGCTCTTGCCCTTGACGGCCGCGAGATCCTCCATATTTCTATCCACGCCCTCCGCGAGGAGGGCGACATCGAGGCGTACATCAAGCCGCTCGGCCTTCGGCTATTTCTATCCACGCCCTCCGCGAGGAGGGCGACCCTACGAAATAGGCGACGGAGGAACGTACGCCTACAATTTCTATCCACGCCCTCCGCGAGGAGGGCGACCACACAAGCGCCGACAAAGCATTCAATGAGTTCAAATTTCTATCCACGCCCTCCGCGAGGAGGGCGACGCATGGCAGCACCAAGGGTGGCCGCTGGCTATGATTTCTATCCACGCCCTCCGCGAGGAGGGCGACAGCAAAAACAGAGACAAAATCTCTATTTTCAAACAAATTATACAACATTCTGCACGAATTTAGAAGAGCCTTGATTTACAACGGGTCAAAGAACTATCCAAATCATGCAAAATGACACAAAAATCCGGTGCGAAGGTGCCGGAAAAATGCTGAGAACTCGCCCTTCGCACCGGGGCGGGAAACTCAGAACAACAGCAGGCCGTCCTGCTCGAAGGGCGGATGAACGCCGACATGCTCCACCTTGCTCTTATAGTTGTTGCCCAGCTGGTAGAAGCGCAGACTGTCCAGCGCAGGGTCGATGAGAGACGTCAGCTCCGCCTTGAGAACGGCATACTGCGCGGCATCCAGCAGACACTCGAACACGGAGTTCTGCACCCGCTGGCCGTGGTCCACACAGCGCTTGGCGACTTTGCGCAGACGTTTGCGCCCGGCAGGAGTTTCGGTATTGACGTCGTAGGTGATAAGGACCAGCATACACATCCCTCACTTCCAGAAAAATGGCGGGTAAAGCTCCATATCGCCCCGCAGGGTGCGGGCCAGAAGCAGAGCCTGCACATAAGGCACGAGGCCCCACGGAAGCTTTTCGTTCAGGAACGGGTGTGTGATAGTCTCCTGCTTGCGGGTCTGCCACCCGCCCAGAAAGGCGCGGCGGCCCTCATCGGTGAGAAGGACGGCCCCGTTCTCCTGCTTCTGGAAATGCTTCGGCGTCATGATTTTCTGGTTGATGCAGGAGAGCACGAAGCGGTCGGCATAAACTGCACGCAGCTCTTCCATGAGGTCGAGGGCGAGGCTCCTGCGCCCGGGCCGGGCGCGGTGGAGAAAGCCGACGTAGGGGTCGAGGCCCACACTCTGAAGAGCTGCTGTGCAGTCGGAGGCCAGAAGCGAATAAGCGAAGGAGAGCAGGGCATTGGTGCTGTCCAGCGGCGGGCGGCGGCTCCGGCCTGCGAAAGAAAAATCATCGTGCTGCTGCAGGATGAGTGAATCAAAGCAGTCGAAATACCGCTGTGCCGCCTCGCCCTCCAGACCGCGAAGCTGGTCGAGGTCGTCACACTGCTCGATGAGGGGCAGCGCCGCCGCCAGCTGGGCGCTGGTGCGCTTGAGCTGTTCCACCGGCACCCGCTGAGGGTGGTCGCGGGTGGCCCGTTCCAGCACCCAGCGGGCGTTATAGACTTTGCCCAGGATGAAATTGCGCGCATAGAGACAGCTCTCTGCCTCGCTGTCTGCGATGCGGTACTGGGTCTGCCGCAGCAGGACGTTGCCCCGCTCTTCGCCTACGGCCCGGGCCAGAAAGCGTCCCTGCGGGCTGAAAAAGCTCAAATCGACCCCGAGGCGGGCGCATTTTCCCATCAGGGCAGGGCTTGCGCCGGGATAGCTGAAGCAGACGATGCCTTCCAGCCTGTGGAGCGGGACCCGGCCAATTTCAGCCTTGTTGCAGAGCAGGACGATGTTCTCCCCCTCGAGGGAAAGGTAGGCGTCCTTGTTGAGGACGTAGAGCGTGTTCAAAAACTTTCTCATGGCGCGGCCTCCTGCATCTCGTCCAGATGGGCGCGGAGATAGGCTTTCGGGTCGGCACGCTGATACAGCACGGGGAGGCAGAGCTCTTTGAGGGAGCAGGCGTTGCAGTGGGTGCCGGGCTTTGATTTGGGCGTATAGCCTCGGGCAAAATAGGCGTGCATCTCATCGGCCATCTTCTGGGTGGTCTGGCGGAGTTCTTCGGTCAGCGGCACGACCTCCCGCCGCCGCGTTTCCTCGTAGAAGAGCGCACCCTCCGGGATGCTGCACACCAGCATCTCTTCCAGCGCCATGGCCTGTGCGCAGAGCTGCAGCCGGTCAGCGTCGCTGGCCTTGGCACGGCCATGCTTGTACTCGACAGGCATGGGCTTCCAGAGCCCTTCCGCGTTTTGCAGCGGGATGCCCTCCGGGTCAGCCCGGAACTCGACGACATCGCAGTTTCCGCTCAGGCCAAGCCGACGGCTGACCACCTGCATCCCTCGGGTGATGAGCAGGCCGCCGCGCCGTTCGGTCTGGTTTGCGTCATGGCAGCGGGCGTGGTCGAGCTGGCCTTCGACGGTGCGGCGGTTCTCCGCCCACTGCTGTTCCAGATGGATGAGCGCCCACTGGCGGCGGCAGAAGCAGAAGTGCTGGATGCCCGACAGGGGCAGCCAGTCGTCTGCGCCGCCCATCAGGACAGCCTCTTGCAGGTGACTCCTTCCGGCAGAGTGTCTGCCACCGTGACGGTGTAGTCGCGGTAGCTGCGGGCGGCGTCCACATCGGGCTTGCGCTGGACGGCGACGGAGTCGAAGAGCTTATAGGCCGGGGCATTGCCCAGCTCAGAATCGTGCTTGAACACGATGAGCTCCCGCACGGCCATCTTGCCCCGGGCAGCGCTGTGGTCGTTCTCGAACATATTCAGAATGGCAGTCCACAGAAGTTTCAGATCATCCTCGGAGAAGCCGGTGGTCTTCCGGGCGAGGTTGGCTGAGACATAGCCCTCGGCGCGGTAGAGGGCGTAAGGCACGATGTGCTTGCGGCCCATCTCAGTACCCTTCTTCTCGGCATCGGCTTCGGTAGTGATGGCCACGCGGGTGATGGTGACTTCCTGCGGGACGATGGGATCCACCGAGCGGGCAAAGCTCAGCTGGACGGGGCCGCGCACCTGACCGCAGTTCAGCGCACCCTTGACGAAGGTGGTCATGACGGCACCGAAGGTGCGGATGTCGAAGTAGTTCTCGCACATATAGTCCCGCAGCTTGGCATCGATGTCGGGGTCGGCCTTTTTGGCGGCTTTCAGGTCGGGATCAATGCCCAGAGTTTTGATGGCCTCGGCGTCGCTGCGGTTGAGAGGCGTACCGTCCTTGATGTAGATGCGGTAGCCTTTTTCGTCCTCTTTCAGGGTCTCGACATAGTTGCGGATCTTCCGCTTGAGGCAGACGTCGGTCACCAGACCATAACCCGTCTCGGGGTCGATACGGGGCATATTGCCTGCATCGGGGTCGCCGTTGGGGTTGCCGTTCTCGACGTCGAACAGGATGACGAAATCATAGCGGTTCTTGATGGGCTCAGACATGGTTTATTCCTCCTCATTCTTTTTGGCGTAGCGTTTCTGGGTCTGGTGGTAGTAGCCTATCTCAAAGGCACCCTGCTCCGGCAGGCTGAGCCGCGCCGGGAAGCCTGTCTCGGGCAGCTGGGCCATCAGCTCGGTGAGCTGTTTGCTGAAATGCACCTCGTTGGGGGTGCTCATCTTCTGCAGATGCTTCTGAGCCAGCTTGACCAGCGTAGGGAAGGCCGTTGCCGGGGTGGCACAGGCCGAGTTGAAGTACCGGTCTTTGATGGTGGCGTTGATGCCGGGATTGGCGACGCTCTGGATCGTCTCCAGCACAGAGAAGAGACGCCCCAGAACATAGGGGACATTGCTGCTTTCGTTCAGGCTCACGGTAAATACCTCCTTGTTGAGCTCGGTGGGGTAGTTGCGGAGATAGTAGGCTTTCAGGATAGCGGCGCGGCCCCGGGTGACTTCCCGTTCGGCCCGGATGCGGAGGGTCACGCCGTTGAGCAGAGTGGCGGGGTATGGCCCGCCGGTGAGGATGGCCCGGAGCAGATCGCCCACCAGCTGGGGTGAAGGATTTTTGTCCCGGGATTTCTGGTTGACCGTCTCCTGCGCCAGCGCCCAGACCGACAGGCTTTCCCGCTTGTCGAAGGCGGGGCGGGTGATGCTGAGCCGGTCGGCGTGGTCCTGCAGATTTTTGGCAAACTGTCCGAAGCTGTTGCGCAGGAAGAACCGGACGGAGAGCCGGGCTGCGTTGGGCGAGATGCCCAGCACATAGAAGTTCTGGTTCGGGTCCAGCTTGTCGTCGAGGAAGGAGACGGGGCGTCCCTGAGAAAGGGCTTTCAGTGCGGCGGCAAGGTCGCTTTCCGAGACGCCGCGCGCCTCGGCACCGCCGCAGAAAAACATCAGCATGGCGTTTGAGTAGGCAGGGGCGGCGTTTTCGGCCCAGCAGACGATGGTGGTGTCGCCAATGCGCTGACAGCAGTTCCGGTCAGCCAGCAGCAGATTGAGGGCCGTGGTGTAGGCGAAGGCCGCGTACTCGCTGACGGGGGCGTTGGCACCCTGTTCATGGCCATAGGAGCAGAAAGCGGGTGCGTTGAAGGAGACCAGCGCCGCACCGGCGGCCTGTGCGCCCATCACACCCTTGATGGCGGGGTGGATGCGGGCGATGCCGGTTTCTTTGCCGGTGATGAGGCAGCGGGCCGTCTCGGCGTCTGCGTCGGAGGTGTCAAAGGCGGACTGCCATGCGGTCCGGATGGCGTCATCTGTGGTGGCCAGCCAGTGGGCGCCGTCGGGGGATTCGTAGCCGAACACAAGGTTCGCGTTGTTGTTCAGGTCGGCCCACTGCTCTGCCAGCAGCGGGTGGGTGGGGGCCGTATCCGGCTTCCAGCTGTCAAAAAAGGCGAGGATGGCTTTGGCGGCAGGGGAGTCCACGCCGTCGAGCACCTTGTGATGGAGAGCGGCGCAAGCCTCGAAGCACTGGCGGGAGCGCTCGGGCTTGCCCTTTTCGTCTGCGCCCAGCAGATAGGACGTATTGTCGCACAAAAAGTTCGCGGCGACGCCGGAGGCGCGTTTGACCCGGTGGGGGACAGGGAGCTCCCGGGGGGCGATGACGGTCTTTTTGCCCTTGGGGACTTCCTGCCGCAGGTCGTTGAGGGCGAGGAGCTGGCCGTCGGGGCCGAGGCGCAGTTCATAGCTGACTTTGAAGCGACTGTCCCAGCCGGGGGCCTCCACTCTGCCCTGGGCCAGAAGCTGCTCATAATAGGCGGTGAGTGCTTGGAGTATCATGTAAACACCTCCACGTCCCGGCATTCCATCACGCCGTCCACCAGCTTTGCGCGGAAGAACTGGCTGCGGATGTTGGCCGAATCAGAGTAATCGAGGCTGTGGAGCATGAAGCCGAGGTCCTGCGAGACCTTCAGTGCCGGAATGCTGTCGCCCGGCCACTCCCGGAAGTTGGCCGGGAACTCCCGGCACCCGAAACAGGGCTGGTGATAGCACTGACCTTTGCGCAGGCGTCGGCGCAGGATGTCCTGGAACTTGCCGGGATTGTCGCTGGGGGCGGCCTTGTCCGTCAAATCGAAATGACACTCGATGACGTAGTGGACGTCCTGCAGGACCATCGCGGCCCGCTGCTGGATGTCCTCCGAGGTGTAGAGCACCGGCGGTGTGCCGCCTTTGGCCGCACTGAGGGCGGCGGAGGACAGCAGGGTGGACTTGACCTCGTTGCGCCGGATGTTGGTGAACCGGATGGGCCGCTGGGTGTATTCCTCGGTGGACGCTTCGTCCTCGGGGTCAAGGCCGAAGGGCTTGAGCAGATAGATGCGGTCGACCGTATAACGCAGCCCGGGGTGCCAGTAGATGGCCTCCACAAGGCCCCGCGCAGCGGATGGAGTGATCATGTCGTAGCTCACACGCTCGGTCTTCATTTCCGGACGAGTGAAACAGGCATAGTCGCCCCATACTTCAATGAGCATGGACATCAGCATCGCCTCCTTTCCGGGTGAAGTTGAATTTTCAGACTAAGATGAATGTTAGCCATTGCAACCACCTCTTTCAAAATTTATTTCATTTGTTTAGTTCAAATGCGTTTGACATGTCTCCTTGACTTCAATATAACACTTTGTAGAGGGCTTGTCAATAAAATGTGCAAAAAAATGTTGCGGACAGGTCGGTTCTGACCTATACTAGTTGTGTCGTTGGCGGTATTTATGCCGCCGATGCGGGTTGAAATATTTGGTTAGTGTCAAATGCGTTGAGAGAGAAGCGGCAAAGCGGCGTATGCTTTGCCGCTTCTCTCTTTTTAGAAGTAAAGGCCGATGCCCGTCTCCACATCCATGGCAAGGCCGGTCTTTTCACTGTAGCAGCCGGTGTCGGTGAGGATGGCGGAACCATCGGGCCGCAGTTCCAGCGCCCCGGCGGCGTCGAGCTTGTCGAACTGGTCTTTGTAGCAGGAGACACTGTAAACGCCCAGCTTCCGCAGCAGCGTCCGGGTAACATGACCGCTGCGCAGCTGTTCACAGAGGGCTGCGCCCTCGCCGACGGGCAGATAGACCGTGCGGGCAGCGTTCTCGATGAGGCGGAATTCCTCCGCCACCTGCGCGAAGGGGAGCTGGCAGCCCCGGATGCCCCGGAGAAAGGCATCCAGAATGCCGTGCTTGTCCACGGCGTCGGGGCCGCGCAGGTCGGAAAGCTCGTTGAAGTAGAGCTGAATGGCCCGGGGCGTGTCCAGTGTGTCCTGATGCCGGGCGGTGTAGTCCAGCGCACTGACATTCTGCCTGAGCATCTGGGGCGTGGAACACTCGTCCAGCCGGAACCGGTAGACGATGCTTTCCTCTGTACCCCGCCGCCCCTCGCGGTTGCAGCGCCCGGCAGTCTGTAAGAGCGAGTCAAGACCGCACTGCTCCCGGTAAGCGACGGGAAAATCCACGTCCACGCCCGCCTCGATGAGAGAGGTGGACACCACCCGGCAGGGCAGACCCTCTTTCAGTCGCTGGCGGATGTCGTCCAGCTGACGGCGGCGGTCGGCGGCGCAGAGCAGGGTGGTCAGGCAGTAGCTGCCCTCGGCGGGCAGAGCAGCGTAGAGCTGCTGGGCCGTCTTGCGGCGGTTGACCACGCAGAGCACCTGTGGGTGCCGGGCCAGCCGGGCGGCGAACTCCTCCTGCGGCAGGGTGCCGAGGTCTTGCAGTGTGGTGCGCCGGAGCACTTCGTAGAGGTGGGCCGCGTCGGGCGTGATCTCCTGCGGGTGGAGCTCAGGCGCAAAGCGCCGGAACAGCGGCTCAAGGGCAGGCTGGGTGGCCGTGCAGAGGACGGCCGTGGAGTGGTAATGCTGGATGAGCTGGGCGATGGCGCTGACGCAGGGGGCAAGATAGTCGCCCGGGAGGGTCTGCGCCTCGTCGAAGATGATGACGCTGTCGGCGATGTTGTGGAGCTTGCGGCAGCGGCTGCTGCGGTTGGCGTAGAGCGACTCGAAGAACTGCACCGCCGTCGTTACCACGACGGGGGCGTCCCAGTTTTCGCTGGCCAGCATCTGACGGTACTGGGCGGGGGTCAGGTCGTCCTGCTCAACAGTCTTGTACTCGGCGTTGGAGAAGTCGGCCAGAACATTTTCTGCGCCCAGCAGGCCCGAGAAGACGGCGGCGGTCTGATCGATGATGGACATATAAGGAATGACATAGATGACCCGCTTCATTTTCTGGGCGGCGGCGTGCTCCAGCGCAAAGGCGAGGGAGGCGAAGGTCTTGCCGCCGCCGGTGGGTACGGTGAGGGTGTAGAGCCCCTGCGGGCCGTGAGCGCCTTTCTCGAGACAGGCGCGGAGGACGGTGTTGCGCTGGACGCTGACGGGCGAGGGCGATTCGGCCCTGAGATAGCGCTGCGCCTGTGCCGAGACGATGTCCCGCAGCGCGGCGATGTCCGTGCCGCTGCCCCGGGGTGCGGCCTTGCCGTCCATGAAGGTCTCGGTGTCGATGAAGTCGGCGTCCACGAGGCAGGAGTAGAGCATCCGGGTAAAGAACGCGAGGCTCAGCGGGTCGGCGCAGGCCCACGCGGGCGGCGTCGAGGCGGGGAGCGTTATTTCCTGCCAGCCGTCGTAGGGGTCTACTGGCTTCTTGCTCCGGCCATATAAGGTGGCGTCGCCCGGGTCATCGGCGGGGCTCCCGCCGTCGGGCAGGCCGCTGTGGTGTCCGGCCACGGCAAAGGCGGCGTGGAGATGCTGGCGAACCCAGGCCTCCTGCGCTCCGGCGGTGGAGTGGTCCACCTTGGGGCCGCCTTTGAGCCGCAGCTGGAAGGCGTCGCTGTATTTGCCGACGTCGTGGAGCCACGCGGCAAATTCGGCCTCACTCTGCGCCCCGAAGGGGACTGCGAAAGAACCGGCCAGCCTGGCAGTGCCGGCGAGATGGTCGTAGACGGTCTGGGTGCGGGTGCCGTCCTCGCTGATGTGGGCAAGACGTGTGGAGTGCTCCATAAAATGACCTCCTGACTCTGATTTACAATAAGGATACGCTTTTCAAAAAGTGGCTGTCAACAAAACGCGCTTTTCGACGAAAAATTCTGGGACTTTGCACAAAAAGCAGACGGAAAAATCTGCAAAGTGACAAAGATGAAAGAAACGAGTTTTTTCTTGTTTTTATGATAATGCAAATACTGTCCAATAAACAGTACTCTTGCTGATTTTTTGAGCAAAAATGAAAAGAGATCTGCGTTTTCTGTACTGCGGGAGGAAGAACGTCTGTCGGCGAAGAAAAAATGAAGACGTTGTGTACAACAACACTGCATTAAGATGGAATTAAGGCAGAGTTAAGAGAACTGCAAGAAAAGTGCTTAATTATTCCATCTTGGAATGGACTTTCGGGAAAATCAAGGCGAATATCCCCCTTTTCATTTGCTGTAATCTGTTGTATTATGAATAACAGATATGGAATCTGAGCAAAATGCGCCTGGATGAAGCGCAAACAGGAATGATAAGAAAAATAAAGGGCAATAGAGGGAGAGCTACGATGGACGAAAAAGATTACGAGCTGCTGCACGCGCTGGACGAGACGCGCAACATCACCCACGCAGCGGACAAACTGTACATGACCCAGTCGGCACTTTCCAAGCGCATCAAGGCGCTGGAACAGGAGCTGGGGGTGGAGATCGTCCTGCGCTCGCGGCAGGGCATCCGCTTCACGCCGGCCGGTGAACAGGTGCTGCTCCACAGCGCTGCCGCCGCCCGCGAGATGGAAAAGATGCGCCGCCAGCTGGCCTCCATCCAGGGCGAAGCCTGCGGCACCCTGCGGGCCGGCATCTCGGTGAACTTCTCCTACTACCGCCTGCCCGAGGTGCTGACCGAGTACCACAAAGCCTACCCGAAGGTACGCCTCGACATCGCTACCGGCCACAGCCGGAACATCTACCAGCAGATGCTGGATTCTTCGCTGGACGTGGCAGTGCTGCGCGGCGAGTATCCGTGGGACGGCACCCAGTTCCTGCTCTCGCAAGAGAATATCTGCCTGATCTGCAGCGAGGAGAACAAGGACAGGCCCATCTCCGATTACCTTTATATCGACCACAGCAGCGACGCCACCATCAGCGCCCAGATGGCCCGCTGGCGCTACGAGAACGGCGTGACCAACGATTTGGGCAATTTTGTGGTGGATAACATCATGGTCTGCCGTGAGATGGTGGAGCGGGGCCTCGGCTGGGCGCTGATGCCGGAAGTGGCGCTGGATAACTTCAAGGGATATGTCAAGCCCTGCACCTTCGAGAACGGCGAGCCCTTCGTCCGGCGCACCTATATTTTCTGCCAGAGAGACGCCGCTGCGCTGCCGCAGGTGCAGCTCTTTATGGACATGCTCAAAAAACACCGCTGAGAGGAGAAAAACATGGAAACGACTGTTTCGCTGGTCCAGATGCTGGATGCACGGGAGCGCCGGGTGCAGTATCAGCAGGAGCTGCTGGCTCAGTACCACAAGCCGCTCATCTGCTTTACCATGAATATCTGCGGCCCGATAAAGGATTCGCCCCTCATCCGGCGGGGCTTTGCGCGGGGGCGTCAGCTGCTGCGCCAGCAGTTTTTGCGGGCAAAGCTGGCGCCGCTGTATCAGGACACCGTCCGGGAAGTGACCGGCTGCGAGGCGTTCTATGTGCTGGACGCCGACCCGCTGACCATCAAGAAATTCACCACCGACATCGAGGACGCCACCCCGCTGGGGCGGCTGTTCGACATGGACGTCATCCGCCCGGACGGCCTCAAAGTGGACAGAGAAGAGCTAAACCTCGAAGGCCGCTGCTGTCTTATCTGCGGCGGGCCTGCTAAGGTGTGCAGCAGCCGCCGTATCCATACCGTGGCCGAACTGCAGGAAAAGACGACGGAGATCTTGACCGGGGCCCGGGACGCGCAGGACATCGCCGACGCGGCCCGTCTGGCCGTCCGCGCTCTGCTCTACGAAGTGACCACCACCCCAAAGCCCGGCCTTGTGGATCGGCGTAACAGCGGAAGCCACAGGGACATGGATGTGTTCACTTTCATGGACAGCGCCGCGGCGCTCTACCCCTATTTTGAAGCCTGCGCCCGGACGGGCCGCGAGACGGCGGAACAGCCCGCGCCCGAGACCTTCGCGGCCCTGCGGCCCCTGGGTTGTGAGGCCGAGGGCGAGATGCTGGACGCCACCGGCGGCGTCAACACCCACAAGGGCGCGGTCTTTTCGGTGGGCATCGTCTGCGCGGCGCTGGGACGCCTCGACCGCTCCCTCTGGGCCGAAGCAGCCCGCGTTCTGGCGGAAGTATCCGCAATGACGGCGGGCCTGACCGAGAAGGATTTTGCAGGCGTCACTGCCGAGAACGCCGCCACCGTGGGCCAGAAGCTTTATATCCAGTACGGCATCACCGGTGTGCGGGGGCAGGTGGAAGCCGGACTTCCCGCAGTGCTGAATGTCGGTCTGCCGGTGCTGGAAGAGGGCCTTGCCAAGGGTTACGACTTCGACCGCGCCGGCGGCGGCGCACTGCTGGCCATCCTGGCCAACAGCACCGATACCAACATCATTGCCCGCTCGAGCCGGGAGCGTCAGCTGGCCCTCACCGAAGAGCTGAAAGCCCTTCTCGCCCAGACACCTTACCCGGATAAAGATGCGCTCGCGGCGATGGATGACCGGTTCATTGCGGAAAATCTCTCGCCCGGCGGCAGTGCTGACCTGCTGGCGCTGACCTGGCTGCTCCATTTTGTTACTACTGAGGGGAATATCGATGAGTGAATATACCATTTCGCAGGTCTATCCGACCGATAAGACCGTTCTGGCCCAAATCGACACACTGCTGGGTCAGGAGGGCATCCGCCGCGACGGCAATCTGGACTACATCTGCGCCATGTTCGACGAGGAATACAACGTCATCGGCACCGGCAGCTGCTTCGGCAACACCCTGCGGTGCTTCGCCGTCAGCAGCGCCCATCAGGGCGAGGGTCTGCTGAACCAGATCATCACCCATCTCATCGAGGTGCAGTGTACGCGGGGGAATATGCACCTGTTTCTCTACACCAAGGTAAAAAGCTCCAAGTTTTTCGGCGCCCTCGGCTTCTACGAGATCGCCCGGGTGGAGGATACCCTTGTCTTCATGGAGAACCGCCGCGACGGCTTCGGGGCTTATCTGCGCGATCTGGAAAAGACCAGGACCGAGGGCAAAAGTGCGGCCCTCGTCATGAACGCGAACCCTTTTACCCTCGGTCATCAGTATCTTGTGGAAAAAGCCGCTGCCGCCTGCGACACGCTCCACCTGTTCGTGGTCAGTGAGGACGCCAGCCTCGTGCCTTTTGCCGTGCGCAGGAAGCTGGTGGAGGCGGGCGTGGCCCATCTGCCGAATGTGGTGCTCCACGACAGCGGCCCCTACATCATCTCGAATGCCACCTTCCCCAGTTACTTCCTGAAGGATGAGGCAGCTGTCATCGACGGCCACGCCCGGCTGGACCTCGCCGTCTTTACGAAAATCGCGGCGGCGCTGAACATCACTGCCCGCTATGTGGGCGAGGAGCCTACCAGTCAGGTGACGGGGCTTTACAACCAGATCATGTGCGAGCAGCTGCCCAAAGCGGGTATCGAGTGTGTCGTTGTACCCCGCAAAGAAGCAAACGGCAAGGCCATCAGTGCTTCCACCGTCCGCCAGTGCCTGCAGAGCGGCGACTGGGATACCCTCGAGACGCTGCTGCCCAAGACCAGCCTCGACTATTTCCGCAGCCCGGAGGCAGAGCCGGTGCTGGCGCGCATCCGCAATGCGGGCAATGTCGTGCATTACTGAGAAAAACTTCCTCTCTCTTTGTGGTCATGACAACAGAAATAGGACGAAGCATCTGTTATAATAGGCCCATCAAGAAAAGGAGAGTGTGGATATGATACGTAAAATCATTCATATAGACGAAGAAAAATGCAATGGCTGTGGTGCCTGTGTCACTGCCTGCCATGAGGGTGCCATCGGCCTCGTGAACGGAAAGGCCAAGCTTATGCGCGACGACTACTGCGACGGCTTCGGCGACTGCCTGCCCGGCTGCCCCACCGGTGCCATCACCTTCGAGGAGCGGGAGGCCGCTGCCTACGATGAGCAGGCTGTACTGGAAAACAAACAGAAAAAGGCTGCTGCCGCTGCCGAAAAGCCCGTCTTCCACGGCTGCCCGGGCAGCGCCATGCGCCAGTTTGACCGCCAGCAGGCCGCACCGGCTGCAGCTCCTGCCGCCGCCCAGCCCTCGCAGCTGGCCCAGTGGCCCTGCCAGATCAAGCTCGTGCCGGTGAATGCACCCTATTTTGACGGTGCCAAGCTGCTTATCGCCGCCGACTGCACCGCCTACGCCTACGCGAACATCCATCAGGAGTTCATGCGCGGCCATGTTACCCTCATCGGCTGCCCCAAGCTGGATGCCGTGGACTACAGCGAGAAGCTGACCGAGATCATCCGCAATAACGACATCAAGAGCGTTACCGTCCTGCGGATGGAGGTGCCTTGCTGCGGAGGTCTCGAACACGCCGCCGTCACTGCCCTCAAGAACAGCGGCAAGTTCATCCCCTGGAATGTCGTCACCTTCTCGGTGGATGGCCGCATCCTCGACCGGTAAATAATCGCAAACCAAAAAAGCAGACGCTGCACAAAGCGTCTGCTTTTTTTGTATCATTCAGTTTGTGGTCTGGGTGGCGGACTGTATCATCTTCCAGACAGACTCGACGCTCTGGCGTATCTGAGCCAGCGTGGCGATGTCCTCGTCGCTCATCCGGGAAGCCGGGGGAGAGAGCACCGTCTTGGCAGAGGTCACCGTGCCGGTGAGCTGGATGTGGACGTTGTGGTCCGGGATGGTCAGCAGCACATGGATGGGCGTGGTCTTCGAGAAGAGAGCGTCCGTCGAAAAGCCGAGCACGAGGGTTGTGCCGTCGGCTGCGGCGGGGAACTGATAGTAGCGGTAGCCGTCCCGTGCGGCAGAAGGAGAGACTTTTTTCAGCCCCTTGAGCGAGAGGGTAAAGCCGGAAAGCTCCTGAAGCTCGACCTTGTTCGTCTCGACGCCCAGCACGGCGGAAGCCTGCGTCTGGGAGATGTAGTCTCCGAGGCTCCATTCGGGCAGAAGAACGCTTGCGATGGAGAGCTTATCGGTGACAGCCTGACGCAGAACGGTGTAGAGCTGCCCGATGTCGAAGAGCGTCTCTTCCGAGTCGATATAGACCCGGGTGAAGGGAGACGTCTTGACGGAGTCGTCTTCGTTGAGCTGGTAGAAAGAGAGCTGCAGCTTTCCGGGCGCATACTGGCCGCTGACGCTGCCGCTGGAAGCGTTCACCCGCTCGAGGATGTTCAGCAGCGGCGGCTTATCCGGGCTGTTGGGCGCTATCTCATACCGGAAGGTGAAGGATGCACCGGTTTGCAGAGCCGAGATTTTGCTGTGCAGCTGGAAAAAGACCACGCCCACAGCGACCACTACGGCCACCAGCACGACCGCTAAAGCAACAAAAAGCGGATTGACACGTTTTTTTGGAGATGCCATCTGCAAGACCTCCTGTCATAGACTCTATGATTATAGCATACGAGCAGGTGGACGAAATGTCAAGCCGGAACTTGACGTTATCAGACGGTCAGCGTATACTGTCTGATACATCTTATATAAGGTAAAAGGAGGCAGAGATGAAAATAGCGATACTTGGTACCAGCGGCAGCGGGAAATCCACGCTGGCAAAGCGCCTGGGGGAGAGATACGGCCTGCCGGTGCTCCATATGGATACCGTGCATTTCCTGCCCGGCTGGGTGGAGCGGCCCTTCGCCGAGGAAGAAGCCATTGTCCGGCAGTTTCTCGACGAGAACGCAGGCGGCTGGGTCATCGACGGCAATTATAGCAAGACCTGCTATGCCCGTCGGCTGAAAGAAGCGGATAAAATCATCGTGCTCTGGTTTTCACCGCTGGTCTGCCTTTGGCGGGCGATACGGCGCTGGCAGCAGAACAAAGGCCGTGTGAGGGAGTCGTCTGCGCCCGGGTGTGAAGAGAAGATAGATGCCGAATTTGTCCGCTGGATCCTCCACGATGGGCGTACAAAGCAAAAGTGGGCGAAGATGGAGAAGATCGGGGAAAAGTACCCGGAGAAATATGTATTGATTCGGAACCAGCGGGAGCTGGATGGGGTCTTAAAGGAACTTTGAACAGGTTCTCGCGCCGGTGGCGCGGGGGCAGAGCGCTTTTGCATTGGGGCTAAGTTCTCTTTTGCGTGCCAAAAGAGAACCAGAAAAGCACCAGCGATTTCGACGCGCTGGATCCACGAGAAAGGGGCTGCTCGCCCCTTTCAGACCCCGAAGGGGAAGTCGAAGTGGAAAAATGCTAGCCGCTTCGCTAAACGCATTTTTCTCACTTCTCCGATTTGCTGCTCCGCAGCTGGTGTTACCTCTCTGCTGACGGTAAAGTTCTGCTAAAGCTTGAAATCTTCGGCGAAGCCGTAAAACGGCGGAGAGCTAAAATGCGGTTAAGAGATCTTCGTGCGAATGCACGAATCTCCAGCATTTTTGCTTGGAGCCTACTTCTTCGGAATCGTTAAGGGCGTGCAGCCCTTAACTCGTTGCGGGGAGAGTGGAGTCCAGAGGTAGGGAGGAGGGAGTCGAAACACCCCTCCCTGCCTCTGGCCCGCGCGGAGCGCAAGCCGCTTGACCAAAAGAAAAAAACTGCCCCGCGCCACCAGCGCGAGAACCAGCTCAAAGAAAAAACCAGCCCCGCCTCTGGCCCGCGCGGAGCGCAAAGCCATTTGACCGAAAGAGAAAACTGCCCCGCGCACCGGCGCGCGATACACTTAACCTTTACAGGCTTCAACAAATGCCCCAAACAGCCCCTGCTGTGCCGGGTCCGCGTCGCTGAGCCACTCCGGGTGCCACTGGACGCCGAGGCAGAAGTGCGCGTCCGGCTTTTCCAGCGCTTCTACAATGCCGTCCTCGCTGAGGGCGGCTATTTCTAATTCGGGGGCAATGCGGTCTGCCGCCTAATGGTGCTGGCTGTTGACGAGCACGGTGTCCTGCCCCAGCAGGCGGGACAGCACGGTCCCCCGCCGCACCGTGACGGTATGGACTTTCGCCCAGTGGTCATTGTGGGGAACATGCTCGAAAGGCTTGATGTCCTGATACAGCGTGCCGCCCAGCACGACGTTCATCACCTGAATGCCCCGGCAGATGCCCAGCACCGGCTTGTCTGCCGCGAGGAACGCCCGCAGCAGCTTCGGCTCGGCGGCGTCCCGCAGAAGGTTCGGCTCGCCGCAGGCGGGGATGCGCTCCTGCCCGTAGAAGGCCGGGTCCATGTCGCCGCCGCCCGGCAGCAAGAGTCCGTCGCAGGTCAGCGCCTCGGCCACGGCGGCGTCCGGGTCAGAAAGCTCTACCCAGTGTACCTCGGCACCGGCCCGGGCCAGACTTTCCACATATTTTGACTGTGCGGTGGTAAGCTCCGGGTCAGTGCTCATCCGGGGCATGGCGATGGTGACAGACATAACAAGCATCCTTTCAACTTCTGGATATAACAAAAACCCAGAACCATCGGTTCTGGGTTTTGTGGCGGAAAGATGGGGATTCGAACCCCAGAACGCTTTTGACACGTTACACGATTTCCAGTCGTGCGCCTTAGACCAACTCAGCCATCTTTCCACATCTTCAGTTCTCAGTACTTCGGGCCGTGGCCCTCAGCGCTCCACTATAATACCTGAAAGAAGGTCTTTTGTCAAGCATTTTTTCAAAAAAGTTTGCATTTTTTCAAAAATGACGCAGCTTCGATGACTGAAAATGAAAAGGAGACGAAGAACCCCTTGACGCAGGCGGCAAACGGGGTTATGATGAGGGCAGAGAGTATGCAGGGCGCAAAAGCTCCGCGAAAGATAAAGGAAACCAGGAGGAAAAACAGATGAATTATTCAGATGTTTTGGCCAATGCCCGCCAGTGCATCGGCAAATACTGCAAGGCCTGCCCCGTGTGCAACGGCGTGGCCTGCAAGAATCAGATCCCCGGCCCCGGCGCAAAGGGCGTGGGCGACACGGCCATCCGCAATTATAATAAGTGGGCCGACATCCGTGTGAACATGGATACCCTCTGCGAGAACGGCACTCCCGACACCCACGTGGAGCTGTTCGGCCGCAGCTTCAAGTACCCCTTCTTTGCTGGTCCTGTGGGCGCGGTAAACCTCCACTACTCCGATACCTACACCGACATGACCTACAACGACGTGCTGGTGCGGGCCTGTGCCGAGAGCGGTATTGCTGCCTTTACCGGCGACGGCACCAATCCTGACGTTATGACCATGGCCACCAAGGCCATCGGCAATGCCGATGGCTGCGGCGTGCCCACCATCAAGCCCTGGAACATCGACACCATTAAAGAGAAGATGGCACAGGCCAAGGCCAGCGGCTGCTTCGCCGTGGCAATGGACGTGGATGCCGCCGGCCTGCCCTTCCTCAAGAATATGACGCCTCCGGCCGGCAGCAAGAGCGTGGCCGAACTGGCTGAGATCGTCAAGCTGGCCGAGCGTCCCTTCATCGTCAAGGGAGTCATGACCGTCAAGGGTGCTCTCAAGGCCAAGGAGGCCGGTGCCGCCGCCATCGTGGTATCCAACCACGGCGGCCGCGTCCTCGACCAGTGTCCTGCTACCGCCGAAGTCCTGCCTGAGATCGCCGCCGCCCTCAAGGGTACCGGCGTCAAGGTCCTGGTGGACGGCGGCATCCGCACCGGCGTGGACGTCTTCAAGGCACTGGCACTGGGCGCGGACGGCGTGCTCATCTGCCGCCCCTTCGTCACGGCTGTCTACGGCGGCGGCGCCGAGGGCGTCAAGTGCTACATCGACAAGCTGGCCGGTGAGCTGGCCGACACGATGCAGATGTGCGGCGCGCACTCCATCGCGGAGATCACCGCAGATATGGTGAGAGCAAAGTAAGAGTATAAAACTATGGAGTGGATAATTGGACTCGTCCTGATATGCTTTATATGCTGTATCATAGCAGCTGTTGAAGAGCAAAAAAGAGGACAGCGAGGCGAAGAAAAGGTTTACGACACACTAGAAAAACTTGACGGTCACAAGGCTGTGATTCGGAATTGTTATCTTCCGACCCAAAGAGGTGATACTACAGAAGTGGACTTGGTTTTGATTCATGAATCGGGAATCTATGTGATTGAGTCCAAAAACTATAGTGGATGGATATTCGGAAGTGACTCTCGAAGAGAGTGGACGCAGACTTTTCCGAAGGGAAATGGAGAAACGACAAAATATAAGTTTTACAATCCGATTTTGCAGAATGGTACTCATATTAAAGAAATTCAAAGAATATTGGGAGAAAAAAGAAACAACATCTACTCGTATGTCGTATTTGGAGATGACTGCGAACTGATGAATGTTCAATGGAATGAAAATGAGTGTCATGTGTTAAAGAGGAGAGAATTGCTTCAGAACGTAAAACAAAATGCTGTAGCACATGGGCGGGTATTATCAAATGAAGCAATAGACAGCTATTGTCAAAAGTTGTTCTCCTATACGCAGGTTTCGAAAGAACAGAAGCAAGAGCACATTCATAATATAGAAGAAAAGTATAAGCCGATTTCTAGGAATGCGGTGAATACAGATGCTCTTATTTGCCCTTGGTGTGGCGGAAAATTGGTATTACGGACGCCGAGAGACCCCGCAAAAGCTTCTAGAAAATTTTACGGCTGCTCCAATTATCCCAAGTGCAGATTTACTCGTAATATTATGTGATATAAGTCGGTGCAATGAAACACAAAAAGCGGCGTCACAGTCTATCACTGCGACGCCGCTTTTGTTTGTATGATCAAAAATTACTTCAGCGTTCCATCCAGCACCTGCTGATAGTACCACGGTTTCGGGGCGTGGAAGGTCTTGCCGCTGAGGAACTCGAAATCGGGCTGGTTGAAGTGGGGCATGGTCAGCTCCCACGCACAGAGGGCCTGATACTTGAGCTTCAGTTCGCGGTTGGCGGTGTTGTTGCCGTACTTGCTGTCGCCGAGGATGGGACAGCCGATGCTTGCCATGTGGGCGCGGATCTGGTGAGTGCGGCCGGTGATGAGCTGCACCTTGAGCAGAGCCAGACGGCCGGAGACGGCGATGGTCTCGTAGCGGGTCTCCACGTCCTTGGCACCCGGCTGCTTGTCCTCCACGATCTTCACGATGCCGCGGTCGGCGTCCTTGAGCAAGTAGCCGCCGAGGGTGGCGTCCGGGGGCGTGGGACGGCCAAAGGTGACGCAGAGGTAGGTCTTTTTCACCTCGCGGCTCTTGATGGCGGCGAGGAACAGTTCTTCAGCCTCCGGCGTCTTTGCGATGATGACAAGGCCGCTGGTGCCGGTGTCGAGGCGGTGGCAGAGGGCGGGGGTGTAGACGTCGTTCTCCTTGTACTCGCCCTGCTGGTTGAGGTAGAGCAGAGCGCGGTTCAGCAGGGTGTCGTCGTCGGGACCGTCCACGGCGAGGCCGGCGGGCTTGTTGACGATGAGGATCTGAGGGCAGTCGTACACCACCTGCGCCGGGCCGCGGGCGTTTTTCCACGCCGGGCCGTCCACACGCTTGTCAGCGTCCAGAACGTCGTCAAGGATGAACAGCTTGATCTCGTCGCCTGCCATCACGCGGGTGGAGAGTGGCTGCTTTTTGCCGTTCAGCTTGATTTTATTTTCGCGCAGGGCCTTGTTCAGACGGCCCGGGTTCAGCGCGGGGAATTGCTGCATCAGATAGTTGTCCAGCCGGGTGGGGGCGAGACATTTTACTTTCAATATTTTCACGGAAATTTCCTCTCTAAATTAAGAATAGGTTAAGATTTGCTTTTATTGTAGCGAATCCGCCTTCTTACGTCAAGTTGGTTGTTTACTTTTTCGAAAAACAAGAGTATACTGTGCCGGTGCAAAAAGAATTCATCGGAATTTAACGATGGTTTCATCATCGGATCTCCATTTATGGTATAATGAGAGCCTTACATGATTGAAGAGGGAAGAAGGTATCGATATGACGAACGACAAGAAACTGATGCTCCTTGCAGGCATTCTGGTTCTGGGGATGCTGGCCGGATGCAGCTCTGCCAGCGCTGCCAGTGCCGCCAGCGGCATGGCCGGTTCGATGCCCGCCGCCAGTGAAGTGGAAGAGGTGAGCAGCGAAGTGCGCGTCCTGCCCGGCGAAGAGGGCGTCGTGATGCCCATCGATCAGGGCAGCCTCGAGGAGATGAAGACTGGTTCCTACAAGTTCGCCGCGAACATCTCGAGCGTGGACGCCAAGAAGCGCCAGATGACCCTGACGGTCTACGGCTACGACGCTTACCGCGCCGAGGACGTGGACGCGCTGGATGTGGGCAGTGTTTTCAGCACCCATCTGGACGGCGCTGTGGAAGCACAGAACGTGACTGTGGAAAAAATCGAAAAGAATGAGGACAACGGCACCGTCTCCATCAATGGCGGCATCGAAGAGGGCGGCGTAGACCTCTGGCGCAGCGGCGACATCTACCGCACCGTCACCTACGACGACTACCCGGTCTACTACATGATGGGGGAACTCGTGCTGCCCGTGGACGACAGTGTGACCCTCAGCGACAGCTCCGCCAGCGTGGACGCTGTGCCGGTGGAGACGAACGGCGCCATCGAGGTGGGCAAGGCCGTCTCGGAGGACAAGGGCAACTGGACGCTTTACAACACCACTGTCTTCACGAAGGACGGCGTCGTCAGTAATATCCTCCGCATCTGGGTGCCGTGACGCGCGATTTTTGGGAAAACCCGTTGACAAATGGCCTGACTATGCTATAATCTGAAATGAACGCAAAGGAGCAGCATGCCCTTTGCGCGTGAATGGTAATTATGGCAAATGGCAAGGATGGGGCCAGAAGGATGTGTGCCGCCGCCCAGAGAGAACGCCCTTGGCTGAAAGGCGTTCCGGCAGAGCATTTTTTACGCCACCCCGGAGCTTCCGGCGAAACAAACCGGACGCTGCGCAGCGTTACAGCGCACAAAGCGGCAGGAGCGCCCCGGCGGCATTTCTGCAATTTGGGTGGTACCACGGAGCTTTTCAGACAGCCTTCGTCCCTTTTCGGGATGAGGGCTGTTTTTTGTTTTTGTCAGCCTGCCATAAAAACTGCGTCCGGAGGAGGACGCCGATACACGAGGAGAGATTAAAACTATGCAATGGACCGGTTTGAATGAACTGCGTGACAAGTACCTTACCTTCTTTGAGGGCAAAGGCCACCTGCGTCTGGACAGCTTCCCGCTCGTCCCGAAGAACGACCCCAGCCTGCTGCTGATCAACAGCGGCATGGCACCTATGAAGAAGTGGTTCCTCGCTCAGGAGGAGCCGCCCCGTCATCGCGTGACCACCTGCCAGAAGTGCATCCGCACCCCTGACATCGAGCGCGTGGGCATCACCGCCCGCCACGGCACCTTCTTCGAGATGCTGGGCAACTTCTCTTTCCAGGATTACTTCAAGGAAGAGGT